>Ga0307477_10000872_pt1 | contig 28644 bp, 26 predicted proteins | sample atmos_gasesECM2C_FD_203316 | JGI IMG/M metagenome (GOLD analysis project Ga0307477, IMG submission 203316) | Hardwood forest soil microbial communities from Morgan-Monroe State Forest, Indiana, United States - atmos_gasesECM2C_515 | ecosystem: Environmental > Terrestrial > Soil > Temperate...
TCCGACGCCGATTTTTTCGATCACGCGATAGTGGGAGACGGTGCGGCCGATCAAAGAAGAAGAGTCCGCCATTGACCGCACATCTTAGGTTGGCACGGAAGGCAAGTCAACGAACCGAGGTTATCCGGCTGCGACTGTGCCTGATTACGGATGGGATGAGCCATTCAGTGAATGGAGGCCACGCAAGACCGATTGCTCGTCCGGATTCAATCCCCGCATAAATTGCGGATCTTGCAGCGCCGCTTGGCGCTCTGCCGGGTTCATTCCCTGAAGCGTGTGCAGACGACCGGTCAGCAGTTGTTTCCTGTCGGGCGACATTCGCTGCCACTTTGGAAGCAGATTGCTCTGCACGTACTGGCGCTGCTGGGGCGACATACGTTGCCAAGTACGCGCGCGATCGTTCATCGCGTTGCGTTCCGTCGGAGATAGCCTGTTCCAGTTACGCAGATTGTTGCGAACCTGTGCCTGCTGCTGTGGCGGCAGGCTCTTGAACCGCTCGTTGTTCTGCAGGAACCGGTCTTGCTCCTGGGGAGACATGTCCCGCAAATTCTGTCTAACGCCGGGAGACAATCCGTTCATGCCACCCTCGCGGTTAGGCTTTACGGCTGGATTTGCTCCGGCATTCGGCGGGCGAACCGCATTCTGGGGCGGGCGGTTCGGGCCCGGGTTCCCGCGGGCATTCGCCGGCGCTTGTGGCCGATGTCCGTTATAGGCGGGACCATAGCCTCCCGGCCGCTGCGCCGGACGTTGTCCCGGATGCGCATTCGGATGCGGCGGAGCACTTTGCCTCGGCCCCGCTGCCCGCATACTCGGTGCATGAGAAGCAGGCGGAGCGGAAGCGTGCTGTTTCTGCGCCCAGGCAGTCTGCGCCGAAAGCCCCATTAGAAGAGCCAGCGCAAGACCGCCAATAGTTCCGACCCGCTTCATTTACCCGCCGTCGTCCTGTTGTGGCTGATTGTTCATCTGATCTACCGGAGCGGCCTGCTGGTCCGCAGGCACTTCGTCCAGCGCGTCAAACTTGCTTAACACATCGTAATTTTCCAGCACGTCTAAATTCTTAATTACCTGAAACTGCTGCTGCTCGCTTTGCGCGGTCCCAGGCAGCGGCGAATTATCCTGTGGCAGACGCGACATCCACACGCTCACCAACAGCAATAGCGCCATCGCCATCGCCAGACGCGGCTGGGGAACAAACCAGCGGTACCAACGAGCGTGTGGCTCCTCCGCAATCCGTGCGCGCATGCGTGCATCAAATCCAAGCGACGGTTGCACGATGGGAACTTCGTCAAGCACACTCCACAACGTGCGCAGTTCCTCCGCGCGTGTGCGGCAACCCGCGCAAGCCGCCAGGTGCTCTTCCACCTCATGGCGGTCCGCAGAACTCGCGCGGCGATCCAGGTACGGAATCAATTCTTTCGAAACATCTTCACATTTCATGTTGGGCTTCCTTCCCTGCGCGTCTGGCGGAGGTCGAAACCAGCGGCGCCAATTGCACTCGCAGGGTCTCGTAGGCTCGAAACAACAGCGATTTCAACGCGCTTTCCGAACAATCTAGAATTCTTGCAATCTCTCCGTAATCCATCTCTTCATACTTATGCAGCAGCACCGCTACGCGTTGTTTTTCGGGCAGCGCGGCAATCACGCCTCGGATAAAATCTGCGCGGTCGCGTTCAATCATGTGCTCATCAATCCGCATTTCCGGAGCCGGCAATTGCATCGGCGCTGCATCTTCATCCGGCGAAGAAGGCGCGTCGATCGATACATCCTTCTGGTGATGCCGGTTATCCCGCATCGAATTCAGCGCTAAGTTCGTCGCAATGCGGAACAGCCAGGTGGTGAACTTCGCGCTGGGAGAATACTGCTTGCGGGCCCGGTAAACTCGCAGGAAAACTTCTTGCGCCAGATCCTCGGCCGTTGCCGTATCTCTCACCATCCGATAGAGGAAGTTGACCAGGGGCGTGCGATACTTCTGCAATAGAAGGTCAAAGGACGCATCGTCCCCAGCCTTCACGTCCAGCATCAGTTGGACGTCAGACCTGGTCATGGCCTCCACATTCTATCTAACACCTGTAGCCACTTAAAGTTGCAGAAGGCGGAAATGTGCCCTTAGCAGCGGAGTCTGAGCAGCTTAACCCGCACCGTTCAATATCGTTGCTGAATCCAGAGGCTTTAAGCCACTCGGCTGGCAATATCCTGCTTCTCCGGGCGCCCGCATTACCTTGGCAGCGCCAGCTTGCCAGGCGACCGTCGGGCTTCCACCCGACCTGCCGCCGGCCCTCGCTTCGGCGCCGCGCTGCATCAAACGTTAAAAAACAGCTTGAGCGCTAACAGCATTGCAACGCCCAGGAATACCAAGAGCGGCATTCCCGGCCCGGGCTCACGGTTTACTTCTGGTATCAGATCCGACGCGGCGACATACAGCGTAACGCCAGCTGAAAACGGTAGCGCCTCCCCTACCACGTCGCCCAGTGCGAACATCAGGGCCATTCCCAACAACGTCGCGCCGCCCAAGATTGCCGAGGACCAAAACGCCGCCCGCCGGCTCTGTCCGCTCGCCAGCATCAGCGATGCCACCGTGAATCCCTCCGGCAATTTGTGCAGAAATATTGCCAGGAAAATCACTACTCCGAGCGAAGTAGAAACCAGCAGGCCGGACGCAATCGCCACGCCGTCAAAAAAAGTATGGATCACGAGGCCGAGTAGCGCAGCGTAACTCGCATGCGCGTGAGACATTTCCTCCGCATGCGTCTCTTCGCCAAAATGAAAGTGGGGCGCTACCGTATGTTCGAAAAAATGTACCAGGAAATAACCGGCCAGAACGAAGAGGAAAACTGAATTTTTGCGATGGAAAAATGTCGAACCGCCTTCGGCCTGCAGCCTGAGCGATTCGGGAATCATCTCAAGCAACGCCGTGGCCAGCATGAACCCGGCGCCCAGCGCGATGAAATATTTCAGATAACGACGTAGCGACTTCGCTCGCGCAATCAGCGAGCCACCCACTACATTCGCCCCGGCCGCCGTAATTCCCAACAGCAGCGCGAGCAGTACGCGATTTTCGCCGGCAGAAGACATCGTGTTAGCCCGAATGGCGGAACAAAATCACATCGCCATCCTGCACGATATATTCTTTTCCTTCGAGCTTCACCTGCGCACGTTCCTTAGCGACAGGAAAGCCGCCCGCTTTCAGCAGATTTTCCCAATTTACCACTTCGGCTTTAATGAACCCGCGCTCGATGTCGCTGTGAATCGCACCGGCAGCCTGTTGCGCATTCATTCCGCGCTCGATGGTCCAGGCGCGGCACTCCGGCTCCCCGCAAGTTAAAAACGAAATCAAACCAAGCAGCCGGTAACTCGCCTGGATCAGCCTGTCGCGTCCCGAGTCTGCCAATCCGTAGGCGCGCATCATTTCCGCAGCTTCCGCGTCTGGCAACTCGGAGAGTTCTGCTTCGATCTTGCCGCAGAAAGGAACCACGGCGGTGTGCGGTTTCGACGCCAGCTTCTCCAGATGGTATTTTTCGGCCACGCGGTCGATGTCGGCGGCTTGATCGTCACCGAGGTTCAGCACGTAGAGCATCGGCTTGCGAGAAAGAAACTCAAACCCGGTGAGCATCTTCAACTCTTCCGGCTTGAATTCCAGCTCGCGCAGCGGCGTTTCGCTCTCCAGCGCTTTGCGGCAGCGAGTCAGAAGCTGCCGCTCAGCTTCCAGCACCGTCTCTTTCTTCTTTTTCAAATCCTTTTCCACGCGCTCGATTCGTTTGGACGCTTGCTCCAAATCGTTTAGCATCAGCTCGATTTCTACGCTCTCGATATCGCGCAAAGCATCAAGCGAGCCGCCTTCGTGCGGCACGGCCGGATCTTCAAACAGGCGGACGACGTGGGCCAGCGCATCGGCCTCGCGCAAGGGCACAAGCGAAGCTGAGTTTTTCTCGCGGTCTTTTTGCAGACCGCCCACATCCACATACTCAATCGTGGCGTAGGTGATTTTTTTGGGTTTGAAAATTTCGGAAAGTTTTGCCACCCGGGCGTCGGGCACGCGAGCAATCCCCACATGCGCCTGATTGGGTGTGCTCCGTGCGTCCACTCGCACGCGCGTGAGAATCCGAAACAAACTAGTCTTCCCTACTTGCGGCAGGCCAATAATTCCGGTTTTCATGAGCCGACGATGGTAACACACACGATTGCGCCGAACCGTTTTCGCCGCGCTGAGATTTCAAATCAGGGCTGCATTCCCACTCCAATCTGAGCCGTAAAAAACATCCACATCGCTCAGTTTTTGGTTCTGCGGTTGAGATCGCGCGATAGAATCAACTTCAAAGTTATTTTGTCCGACGGGCCTGTGAGACCAAAGCCCACGCCAGCCTCTACATTTACAATTTTGGAATAGCGATCGAATATTGCATACAGTTCATGCACCTGCTGGCTGCCTGAGGCGAGATTGCGCAGGCGACCATAGTCGGCGTACTCTTCGACCGCCACAGCCCACTTCGGGGGGAAGGTGTAAGCAATCCGTTCGGCCGGGGCGAAATCGAGACTCTGGAAGCCACCGCTAAAGGAATTATCGAGAATAGGATTCACGATAATGTCCACTGGGTGCAAGTGCCAGCCAATGATCGGCCGAATCTCCGAGGTAAAGCGGTGCGGCTCCCAGTGCCGGGCGTTGTAGCTGAACTCAAAGTTTGCGCCATAAAAGAAGGTGCGCTGGTCCGCGCGGGGACTGACGAAAAGCAAACGGATCTTGCCTCCGTTAATCGTCGCGCTGCGATCTTGGGAGATGCTGTACAGCGGAAGGTAAAGCCCCGCCTCGAACCAACCGGTCACGCCGTAGGCCCACTCGGTCACCCCGTTGAAGGACTTATCTGGTATGAGTCCGCCCGCGAAAGCAGGCGTCTTTATGCCATCCGCGATGAAGTTATTATGCCAGGTGAGATTGAACACTCCTGGTTCGGCAATTGCCGCGTCATAGACCTGGATTTCGTCAGTTTGCGCTGAAGCTACGGCGGGCACGACCAACCCCACGCTCACTATTAAAACAAACGCGCTTGTAAGCCTTTGAAGGAGTTCCATCCGTTACTCGCAGGCAGCGTAACAGCATACGGCCTAGCCATGGAAAATTGAAAGGGTGCGTGCTGCCGGCAGCAAGGCTTGGAGGCGGTAGATGCGTAATCGGTTGTGGTAGGAATGAGAACAGCGATCTGTTGGCTGACTTTCTCCTAGAAGTCTCGAACTGCCGGCTGCGCTGAAAGCCATGCCGCCGCAGTCAAACACATTGTAATCACAGCTGAGAAAACGATCGGGAGGATAAAGAGGTATCTCCAGCTAACAACCGTGATGGCGGCAAAGCAAGCGGCGAACGCCCACGCGGTGCCGCGCATGCGCGCTAAAGTCCCAGCCGGAAGGCCACCTAGTTGCCATGCCAATATCGCCGCAAAAAAATAAAACACGCCGACAGACAATCCAGCCGCACAAAAAAGGTCCCAATATGTCCGGCTAAACCCCTGCACCTTAAAGTGAATTGACCGCATCGACCCAAGAAGGGTATCAACCCCCCAACTCGTATCGGACTGGCGAAAACCAAGTGTATGTCCGAAAGCAAAAAACAGCAGAAGAACAGCGGCGATTCGATAAAACAGAGAGGCCTTCATCTCTTGCCTCCAGAAATAAGGCTGAAGTGTAGCACTGCTCAACCCGCACTTACGACTTGATAGGAATTCTCCTTCTCCAAGCCCGGAAGATTCTACTCCGCACGCAAAGCTACCATCGGATCCACCTTTGCAGCGCGGCGCGCCGGCCCCAAGCACGCTGCCAAAGAGGAGATCGCAAGCAACGCCGCCATCAGCCCAAACGTGGACGCATCGGTCGGCCCTACCGCAAACAGCAGCCCTTCCAAGACGCGAGTCAGCGCGAACGCACCGAGCAGTCCGAGCACGGTTCCGATCGCGACTAGCACCAGGCTCTGCCCAAACACCATCTTCAAGATGTCCGCCGGACGCGCTCCGAGCGCCATGCGCACGCCGATTTCGTGTGAGCGCAACGCAACCAGAAAGCTTGTGACACCGGATATACCGAGCACGGCGATACCTAGGGCCGCTAGGCTGAATGCGCCCAACACGCTGGCGCTAAAACGCTGGCGCCACAAAGACTCGCTCAGACGTTCATCCATTGAGGACACATCCGTGATCGCGAGTTCCGCGTCAACGCCGCGAATTTTTTGTCCTACAGCCGCCACCGCATTGCTCAGGCTGCTTCCAGTGTTCGCCACCAGGAACATGTTGCGCCAAATATCCTCGCTTCCCTCTTGCTGTGCCATCGGAACCCACGCGCTTGGGTCGGGATCGGCATCCAGCGCATACATGTGCGTATCTGCCACAACACCCACGATGGTTCGCGGAAAGGAATTAGGCAGCGCTTCGGCATGACCAATCCAAATGTGTTTCCCGATGGGATCTTCCGCACGGAATTGCTGGCGCGCGAGCTTTTCGTTGATCACCACGACGGGCATCGTGTCCTGAGTGTCCGCATCGGTGACCAAGCGGCCGGCCTTCAGCGGAATGCCCATCGCTTCGAGGTAACCAGGCGTGGCCACCGTGTAGCGCACCAGAGGCAACTGCGAAAAATTGTGAAGGCCTTTAGGGTCTGAACGAGTGAGCGCTTGCAGCCAGCGTGGGCCGTCAGTGAAAGGAATCGCCTGGGCCAATCCTGCTTGATGCATGCCGGGAACTTGCAACGTTGCTTCGCGAAGGCGCTTGGCCAGGGCGGTGATATCTGCTGCACCCGCGTAGTGTCCCTTCGGAGCGAAAAGTGAAAGCGAGAGGCGGTGTTCAGAACTAAAACCAGGGGCTACTTCCTGCAAATGCACAAAACTGCGGATCAGCAGGCCAGCTCCACAAAGCGGCACAAGCGCCAGAGCGATTTGCGGAACGATGATCGCCCCGCGCAACCGCCCGCTCAAGCCGGCGGCGCCGGTTACCGCTCCACCCGATCCCAAATTTCTGGCAAGATCGGAGCGGGACACTCCCAACACCGGGATCAGTCCAGTTAGAACAGCAGCCAGCAGCGTCAACGCGATCGAACCGAGCAACACAAAGCCATCGATGCGAGCGTGTAACCAGGGAATCTCCTGGGCCGGAACAAAAGAAAGAAGCAGCCGGACGCCGAGCGGCGAAAGCAAAATCCCAATTCCTCCGCCGATACCAAACAGCAGCAACGTTTCCAAGAACAATTGCCGGATCAACACCATCCGACCAGCGCCCAGAGCCACGCGCAAGGCGATCTCTTTCCTGCGCGCTTCCAAATGAACGCGCCTGAGATAGCTGATGTTGATGCAGAGTAAAAGCAATGCAAATCCCAAGGCTCCGGACAACGCGATCACAGGTGCGCGGAAGTCGCCGGCCACAGCCTCGCGCACGGGTATCACCAGAGATCCGTAGTCCTTGTCTTCCGGATAAAGGCGGGCGAGCCGCGCAGAGATCACATCCATAGCGGATTGCGCCGACTTCGGGGTCACCCCGGGGCGCAGCTTGGCAGCAACGCGGTAACTGCGTTGAGATCGGCTGGCAGTGGAGAGCACGGCTTCAGGAAGAACGGTCCAGACGTCGGTCTGTTCTTCGGGAGGAAACGAGAACCCGGGCGGAGCAATGCCGACGACGGTATGCGTAGCGGCATTCAATGTAATCTTCTTGCCGGGGAGCGATGCATCCGCACCGTACGCACGTTTCCAGAACTCGTAACTGAGAACTACCCTGCGGTCACCGCTCGAACTATCTTCGGGAGCAAGCAATCGGCCGGCAGCGGGAACCACTCCGGTCGCGGAGAAGATTTCAGGCGAAATGACTGCAGCGCGTATGCGTTCTGGATTGCTGACGTCTGCGCCGGAAGCGGTGTAGCTCCATGGAAGCCACACAACTACATCGGAGAAGGCGGAAACGCTATCCTGTTTCCAGTCGCGAAAGTTCGGCATGGAAACGCTGATCTGATTCAGAGATTCAGAATTCGTGCGATGTTCCCAGAGATAGACCCACTGGGTTGTGTTGACCGGGCCGTACGGCTTGAGCAGAGCCGCATTGAAGACCGAAAAGACGGAGGTGACGGCGCCGATCCCCAGCGCCAGCGTGAGAATAACCACCAGGCTGTAGCCAGGTTTCTTCCGCAGCAGTCTCGCGCTGTAACGCAGATCCTGAAGCAGAGTGTCCATGGTTTCCTCCATACGGGATTATATTGCTTAGGATAGACGTCCGAAATCAGGAATCCGCTTGTCCGAAGAATTGAGTTTGGCCAGGTGACGCACTCGGGCCGCAGTTGCGCTGGTCTCACCGGTCCGCTTGGAGATCAAGCGCAAGCGCGATTCGCGCACAGTGAAAGCTACCGGAGAATTGCCAAGGCCGTTGCTCGGCCTGATTTCGCGACGAGCGACGGCATTCTACGCTCGGCGATTCTTTCCGCGGTTTGAATTGTGCAAAAAACCGCACGCAGCGGTATCCTGTCACGCAGACATGACCGAAAAAACTGTACTTCCCTTCGATCACCTGAAAGCGCACAAGCATTTGATGCAGGCGGACAAGCGCCTGGGGCGGCTGATTGCCGATATTGGCGAATTCCCTTTCAAGCTGGACGAATGCGACAGCGTCTACGAATCGCTGCTTGAAGCGATCGCTTACCAGAGCATCTCGGGCAAAGCGGCTGCAACCATTTTCGCGCGCGTTAAAGCGCTCGGCAAAAATGGTCCATGCCCCACTCCGGCAGAGATGATCGCAGCGTCACCGCAACTCCTGCGCGAAGCGGGCCTTTCGTTTGCAAAAATTGCGGCCATGAAAGATCTCGCGCAGAAGACCATTGACGGTGTGGTTCCCTCCTTGGAAGCTGCGCACAAAATGTCGGACGAAGAATTGGTGGAACGCCTGATCTCGGTTCGCGGCATCGGAGCGTGGACAGTGGAGATGTTCCTGATTTTTCGCCTCGGCCGCCCTGACGTGCTGCCCATACACGATTACGGCGTCCAAAAAGGTTTCGCCATCCTCTACCGCAAGAAAGCGATCCCGAAACCCCGCGAACTCGCTGCCTTTGGCGAACGCTGGCGGCCTTACCGCACCGTCGCGAGTTGGTACATGTGGCGAGCCGTCCAACGCGCGGGCAAAGACGCAAGAAAAATCACAAAAAATACAAACAAGAAGAAAGGCAAGAAAAGAAAGGCCAACAAGAATCGTCCGCGAAAGCGTTCCGCTCGCATAAACCGCAAAACCAAGAAACGGGGATAATCTAGGCGAGCGATCGCTGCGGGATTTTTAGCGACGGTATCCTGCCTGCCGTTTTCGTTTGCGCCTGAAAGATCCTAGAACGGCTCCCGCACGCTAAAAAACAGCGCAGCAAATCCGACTAGCAGCACGGCCCCTTCGATTTTCACCGAAATGCCGTGAAGCCGATCGAATTCGACGCGAAGCGGATCGGTCGGCGGAGTCGCCGCCACCGAACCCATCTGCGTTCGCAACGCTGCAAGCTTTGGCGTAACAAAACGCTGCGAAGTTATGGTGAGCAAAAGCATCAGAAGCACGCCAATTGCGGCTGGACGAACGAATCCCTTGAATGACTGCGCGAGCGCGACGGACGCAAACAGGTAGAGAACGGCGGCGACAACTCCAAGCATATGCAGCCGTCCCAGCGTAAATTGCACGAGCGCTCCGGCTTGGTCCGGACTTGAAAGAACGCGAAACGCACCCGGCGCAACCGCCGCGCTAAAATAAAAGATCGAGCCGACCCAAGTGCCCAGCGCGAATATTTGTATGAATCGCAAAATGTTTGTCATGAATGAAAGCTCTCTCTGCCTCGCGGAATTCTTCATCGCATGATATATGGAACACGCCAGCCTATCACGGCCTGCTTCGTGCCCTCTAATGCTCGCGAATCCGATTTCGATTCCATTTCCACCCGTGGGAGCTTCGGTAACTCCGGCCGACATGCGAATTCAGTGCGGGGCCACTCCATGCAGCGGGAGAGATCATCCTGTTCGCCCCGACACGCTCTATATCGGCAACTCCGCCGCAAAGCGGAGGCGGACTTTCCATAACATTCGGCGTGGGTCAAAAGGCGGACCCGCCCTACACCGTTACTTGTGAATCGCGATCGCACCGGCGGGCGTACTGCGCGGCCGACACGCTGGTGGAGCCACACACCGCAGCAACAATTTCCCGGCAGCGCCCCAGGCGTCTTTGGGAGCACCTGGGTTAGCCGATGCCGAAGGTGTTTGGGTAGAGGGCGGCGGTCGCGGAACTTTGTTGTGAATCCTTACAACGGGGGCGGCCCGTGGTGGTGGGATCCGGGCAACGGTCATCGTCCGCCGAGCCAGGGAATCCCGCGTCGGGGCGCCTGCTTCTTCCGGGAAAGAAATTATCGCGGCGAGTATTTCTGCATGAACAGCGGCGCGAGCTTTAATCTGCTGCCGCCGGGTCAACGATACGATCGGCTCGATACAGGTGTACGGCAGGGTTTCGATGGTCGTCTACACGAACTCCCGCGGCGAGAACGTGTCCCGAAGCGTCTCAGACCTGTCCGCCCGGCGGTTGAACAGCAATAGGCATAAGAACTCAAACAACCGTTTGAGCACACCTGTACTGTTCGCCTTTTCACTTCGTCCAATGAATGATGGTAAAACCTATAGGTGGGTGAGTGGTGGGCGACCAAGGACTTGAACCTTGGACCTCTCCCGTGTGAGGGGAGCGCTCTAACCACTGAGCTAGTCGCCCACGGTACTGACTTTTTGTAGCAGAAGGCCACGCGAATTGCAAACAACCACTACGACCGCTAGCACACGCCTCGCCGGCCTCCGGCGCTCGATCTCCGGTGTAGTGAAAGGCAAGGAAGACGTCATTCAGCTGGCGCTCACGACTCTTCTCGCGCGCGGCCATTTGCTGATTGAAGACGTTCCGGGCGTGGGCAAGACAACTTTAGCTCACGCACTGGCGCGCTCATTCGATTGCTCCTTTCAACGCATCCAGTTCACTTCCGACATGCTGCCCAGCGACGTAATCGGCGTCAGCGTGTTCAATCCCGCCACGCAGGGGTTCGAGTTCAAGCCCGGGCCGATTTTCGCGAATATTATCGTCGCCGACGAAATCAACCGAACCACACCCAAAACGCAGTCCGCGCTGCTGGAAGCGATGAACGAGTCTCAGATCACGGTGGACAACCACACACATCCTCTTCCCCATCCTTTTCTCGTGTTGGCGACGCAGAATCCCATCGAACATCACGGCACTTATCCTTTGCCCGAATCGCAGCTCGACCGCTTTCTGATGCGCATTCGCATGGGTTACCCTTCGCGCGCGAGCGAAAAAGAAATCATTCGCAATAATTCCGGCGCCGCATCGGTGGATAGAATTGCGGCGTTGATGGACGCCGCCGACGTGATCGCCATGCAGGAAACCGTTTCACATGTAAAAGTGGACGAAAGCCTGATGGATTATTCGCTCGACATTGTGGAGCGCACCCGGCAGACCGAACAGCTTAGCTTGGGCGTCAGTCCCCGCGGCGCGGTGATGCTGCATCGTGCGGCGCAGGCGCGCGCGTTTCTGGAAGGACGCGATTACTGCTTGCCTGACGATTTCAAGCTGCTGGTGGTTCCGGTCTTCGCGCATCGTGTGGTGGTCAGCTCGCGTTACGTTTCCACGCAGAAAAAATCAGAGCAGGCCGAGACGATACTTCGCGAAATCATGGATACTACGCGTGTCCCACTTTGATCGCGCGGCGCGCCCGCCGTATTCTGCAGCGCTAGAGTTTCGAGGCTTATGCAGGCTGAACGCGTCCCGGGGTTCCTAGCGCCGGTGTCTTGCCGGCTGTTTTTCGGCTTGCAGCCCGGCCAGGCTGTATCGACGATCGAGTAGCGGCAACCCAAGTTCCGAGGCTTATGCAGGTCGCAGATTCCGATTCGTTGGCTGCACGCTGGTGGCGCGGGATTGACCGGCCCGGGTGGCGCAACTTCGGCGTCGCCATGGCCGTTTTATCCGCTGCCCTCATCACCGCACTTTTTTCGGCGGCCGCTTCACAAGAAGGCCGGGTCGGCCTCGCCGCAATCACAACGGTAATTTCGCTCGGCCTCGCCGCTTGGGTGGCCATCGTCATCGTTCCGCGGCTTGCACGTCGAACCAGTCTTCGCTGGCTGGTCTATCAAGTTGATTACCGGCTCACGCGCGAAGGAATGGTTTACCTCGTCGCGGTTTCTATTCTCGTTCTGGCCGCCGTAAACACCGGAAACAACTTGCTTTTCATGATTCTGGCCTGCTCGCTCGCCGGCATTCTCATTTCCGGAGTGCTCTCGCGCGTGGTGCTCACCGGAATCGACCTTAAGTTCGAAATGCCCGAGCATATTTTCGCCGAACAGCCCGTGCTTGCCGAGCTCGAGCTGCGCAACGAAAAGCAAACCTGGCCATCGTTCTCTCTGCGCGTCACCGGCGAGAACAAAAACAGCGCGGCAGGAGTTCTCGCTCGGCCCGTCTTTTTTCCGTACATCTCGCGCAAAGGCTCCGCGCGGCAAAAAGTAGAACTTATATTTCAACGCCGCGGCATTTATCGCCAAGATTCGTTCAGCATTCGCACGCGCTTTCCCTTTGGCTTCTTCGAAAAGAGCCGCCAGGTTGACTCGCAGCTCGAAATAGTGGTGTACCCGCGCGTTTCGCCAACAGACCATTTCTACGAAGTCCTTCCCCTATTGAGCGGTGAAATGGCCAGCCACTTTCGCGGGCGCGGCCACGAATTGCACTCGCTGCGCAATTATTTGCACACCGATAGCGCGCGCTTCGTGGACTGGAAAGTGACGGCAAAGGCCGGCCGCCTGATGGTCCGTGAATTTGCGCGAGAAGATGAACGCCGAGTGATGCTCGTTATCGATCCATTCATCGGCCCTGCGGATCCGGCGTTAGGGCTGAACGCGCTGGCGGAGCACGCCGAGCGATTCGAGCGCGCCGTCACCATGGCGGCTTGCATCGCGTGGCACTTCAACGAAATTAATTCTGTACTGCAGTTCCGCACGCATCGCTTTGCTAGCATGATGGCTCCCGCCGGCGAAATTATCTACGATACCCTGCGCGAGCTCGCCACGCTGAAACCTGAAGATTCCGCGGTGGGAGGAACATTTCTCGACGATCTCGTCGCCGAACACGAAATCTTCAAAATTATAATTACCAGCCGCCCGCAACGCTCGATCCCCACCGCGCTATGGTCCTCGTCCTATTTCCTGTTCATCGACGCAATGTAAGCTCCGGATTCCGCTTTAATCTCTCATCCCGCCTGCCCCCCCGTTGGAAGGGAGCGCAGCGAAGGGGTCTGCGCTTTGCTTCCGCCACATGAATTCCTGAACGAGAGCGGGATCGTGCGAGAATACGTCACGAATGAGAGCAAGACTTTCGCCCACGCAACTCAAGGCTTTTCAAAAACAATTGCTGCGCTGGTTTCGCGCGCACAAACGCGACCTTCCCTGGCGCGCTAGCCGCGACCCTTACCGTGTATGGGTCGCCGAAGTGATGTTGCAGCAGACGCGCATAGCCGCCGTAATGCCCTACTATGAGCGTTTCCTGAAAAGCCTGCCGGATGTTGAGCTGCTGGCAAGCGCGCCGATTTCGGAAGTTTTGAGACTCTGGTCCGGGCTCGGATATTACAGCCGTGCACGCAATCTACACCGCGCCGCAAAAGAAATCGTGCAGCATCACGGCAGGAAATTCCCGCGCACTCTCGATGCTGCTCTAGAACTTCCGGGTGTCGGCACATATATCGCGGCCGCCGTGTTGAGCATCGCCTTCGACTTGCCGCTTGGCGTTCTAGATGGCAACGTCGCTCGTGTCCTCGCGCGGCTGCGCGCCGTTCACGGGGACCTGCGCGAGCCCCGTCGTTGGCGCGAGCTGTCAATCACCGCGCAAGAATGGCTCGCTTGCGATTCCCCTGGCGATTGGAATCAAGCGCTGATGGAGTTGGGCGAGGTAATCTGCACGCCGCAAATTCCGCGATGTACGATCTGTCCGGTCTCAAAGTGGTGTCGCGCATACAAGCTCGGCCTGACGGACGAAATTCCCGCGCCTCGCGTCAAACGCGCCCCGGTACCCCTACGAATTGCCGCAGCGATTCTTCGTGATCCGCACGGCCGCACAATCTTGGTGAAGGATCCCGGCGCGCACGACCACGTGCTGTTCTCGCGCATGTGGCAATTCCCCGCTGTGGAAGTCGCACGTCATCCGCAAGCCGAACTGCAAGCGCACGTTCGCGCCACGCTGGGCATCGATGGTCTCGCCCTGACGGAACTTCCTGCCGTTCGCCACGGCGTCACATTCCGAAACATCACACTGCTTCCCTTCCTGGCGCATGTCGAACGACTCCCCAAGCTTCCGCGTACCCGCATTTTGACGCTGGAAAATTTAAGTAGCGTCCCCATATCGAATGCCACTCGCAAAATCGCCGCGTCCCTGCAAAAGGCTTCAAGGTAGCGCGGCGGCCTTCAGCGCGGCAGATTTCCACTACCAGGTCGCAAGACCCCAACGCAGGCGGATCATAGTTGGCGCAAGCGTCGTTCGGACCGCCTCCGGGTGGTGGCGCGAGCCGATCTAGCTCTACAATCTCGAATGTTAGACTCAGGACTCGACGCTCTCCACAGTACGGTTATTTCCGCGGCATCGCATTGCTTCAAACCCAACGCCTTCGCACTGCGGGGTGCTAGCATTGTGTCAAGACGATGAGTTCCACCGCCTCGGTCAACGCGCCGCCGGTTCCCGCCGTACAACGCTATTTCGAAGTGTCTCTGTTTCTGCTCGTATCGACCGGCATCCTGGCGGTCGTTCTCACCGGCAAACTCGACCCCATTTCGCTGATCGTGCCGCTGGTCGCCATCGCATATAAGGGCTTCCGCATCTGGCGCGGGCACGGCCCGGAAATTTCCGCGCGCTTGGCAACATGGTTAGTCCTTGCCTATTTTCTGTTTTTCCCGCTCGACCTCTGGATTTTTTCGCGGAGCTTGTCCAGCGGCGCGCCGAACCCGGCGTTGTACGCAGCATTGCTAGCCTCTATCCACCTGATGCTTTTCGCCGCGCTCGTCCGCCTGTACTCTGGGCGAACCAATCGCGATTTTGCCTTCCTTGCCGTGCTGGCATTCACGTGCATGCTGGCTTCCGCGATCCTTACCGTCGAAACGAGCTTCCTCATCACGCTGGCAATTTTTCTTGCGTTGGCAGTTTCCACATTTGTCGCGCTGGAAATTCGACGGAGCGCTGCCGGCGCAGTATCGCCTCCGTTTGTGCCGGGCTCACCGATGGCCCACCAATTGAATCGCGCGCTGGGGATCACGTCTGTCCTCGTGGCCGTGAGCGCGCTGCTCATCGGCGGCTTCCTTTTCTTTTTGATCCCGCGTTTCACCACCGGTTACCTGAGCGCTTTAAATTTGCAGCCGGGCCTGATGACCGGCTTCAGCGATAACGTCACACTCGGCGAAATTGGAAAAATAAAACAAAGTTCCGCGGTCGTGATGCGGATTCACGTGGAAGGCGATCCCGGCCGCGCAGCGGACGTTCATTGGCGCGGCATCGTGCTCACCGATTTCGACGGCAAGCGTTGGTTTACTCCCGCGCACGATCAAGTGGTGCTTTCGCCGAATCCAGCCGGAGAGTTTCGTTTCTTAGGACTCCCACTTCCCAGCGGCGATTTCAAACCGCTTCGTTACACGGTATTGATGGAACCAGTGGCCACCGACGCAGTTTTCGTAGCGCCCCGGCTGGAAGTTTTGAGCGGCAGATTCACCAACGAATCCGAACGCGTGGGTTCGTCCGCGCAGCGGAGCTACCTTCTGGTCGACAGAACCGGCTCTCTGTCCAACCCTTTTCACAACGATACGAAAGTCCGCTACGAGGGGACTTCGATGCTCCCGGTGATTCCTCCTGTCCAGTTACGCCAAGCCGACGCCGTTTATCCCCAGGAGATCAAAAATCTTTACCTGCAACTGCCTGAGCTCGATCCGCGCATCAAGCAGCTCGCCGAAAAAATCACCGAAAACTCGCACAACCAATATGATCGCGCCGCAAATATCGAGCGCTATCTGAAAACGCATTACGCTTACACGCTCGATCTTAGCGGCCCCAAGACGGACGATCCGCTGGCCTATTTTCTCTTCACGCGCCGCGCCGGACACTGCGAATATTTCGCCGCCGCCATGACCGTCATGTTGCGCGACCTCGGAATCCCCGCGCGTTACGTCGGCGGATTCTTGCCTGGTGAATACAACGATCTGGGCGGCGACTACATTATCCGCGCAAGCGACGCTCACACTTGGGTCGAAGCGTATTTCCCCGCTTACGGCTGGATCACTTTCGATCCCACTCCGCCGGGAAATGGAAAACGAAATGGATTCTTCTCCCGGCTCGCCCTTTATTGGGACTGGTTTCAGTTCGCCTGGGGCGAATGGGTTATCAATTACGATTTCGTCCACCAAGTCAATCTCGCGCGCAACGTGCAAAATACTTCGCGCAACTGGGGCGACCACGCCCAGCATTACTATCGCGAGAAGCAACGCGAGGCCATTCGCTTGCTGATGGCGCTCGACCATCGCACCGAAGCTTCACCCTATTTTCTGCCAAGTGTGCTCGCGTTTCTCGTCGGCTTGCTGATCTATTTACGCGGACGCCCGCTGATTGGCTATTTAATTGCCCGATGGCGTGTTCGTGCGCGTCGCGGCGGAAACCTGACAGCCTCGCTGGCGTCGCTCGAGTATCGCGAGATGCTTCGCCTGCTGGAAAAACGCGGCTGGAAGAAAGCCCCATCGCAAACCGCGCTCGAATTCGCATCCGCCATTCCGGCAGCCGACATTGCCGCGCCCGTCGCACTGCTCACCGAGCTCTACCAATGCACCCGCTTCGGCGACCACCCCACTCCCGTCGACCAAATGTCCACCCTCCTGCGCGCCATCCGCGAAGCCCTCCGCTCGCGCCAGAAATGACCCGGCCCTCAGTTACGGCAAAGCCAGAATTGTCAGGATCGGCACCTATTGCTTGCGGAAATCAAATGTCTATGTAGGCTGCTTCCTAGAGCAGACCATGCCTCGTTCGGCGGGAATCACGATTTCAGCCGCAGTGGTATTCATCGGCAGCGTATGTACCATTCGGATGGGCGTGGTAATGATGCCGGGATCGGTTTTCATGCTGGCTCATTCCTTGCACATGCCCGAACTGGAGCCGTCTGGGATTAACAGACGCCCATTTCCGGTGGCTGTGCCGATGTCCATGCTAGAATTGTGTGTTTCCACACTACCGGAAGGACCGCACTGAATGCCGAAGGTCGGATTCGTAAGCCTGGGATGCCCGAAGAACCTCGTTGATAGCGAGGTGATGATGGGAATTCTCGCGCGCTCGGGTTACGAAATAACGCCGCGCGCCGGTGATGCCGACGTCCTGGTCGTGAACACCTGCAGCTTCATCGCGCCAGCGCAGCAAGAATCCGTGCAATCCATCCTCGAAATGGCTGAGTACAAAAAATTCGGCCGCGCGCAGAAATTGATCGTCGCCGGCTGCATGGTGGAGCGCTATCGCAACGAAATCCGCGAGCAAATTCCTGAAGTGGACGCGGTCATCGGCACCGGCGAAATCGAAAAGATCCTGGAAGCCTGCGAAGGCGGCTTGCGCAATGACGATGCCCGGTCGGCGCAGTTGCCCACCTATCTGTATCACGACCTCACCCCGCGCATTCTCGCCACGCCGCGCCATACGGCCTACATAAAAATCAACGAAGGCTGCGACCATCCCTGCACTTTCTGCGTGATTCCGCAGCTTCGCGGAAAATTCCGCAGCCGCCGTTTTGAGTCGGTCGTGCGCGAAGCGGAAAATCTTGCCGCCGCAGGCGTGCGGGAAATCTCTCTGATCGGTCAGGACACTACTTTCTACGGCGAAGATCTAGGACTGCGCGACGGCCTCGCCTTGCTTCTCGAGCGCCTCGCGCAAGTGGAAGATTTGCATTGGATTCGCTTCCTCTATTGCTATCCGAATCGCATCACTCCGCGCCTGCTTGACACTATTGCCGCGCATCCGCGCCTGGCAAAATATCTCGACGTGCCGCTGCAGCATGCCAGCCGCAACGTTCTCGCGCGCATGAAGCGCGGGTCGAATGGCGATGCATTTCTGAAAATGCTGGAAAAAGTGCGCAAGGCCATCCCGGTCGTTTCGATCCGCACCTCCTTCATCGTCGGCTTCCCCGGCGAAACCGAAAACGATTTTCGCGAGCTATGCGATTTCGTGCGCGCCTCCGAATTCGATTGGATGGGCGTTTTCGCTTACTCCGACGAAGATAAATCCCAGAGCTTCGCCCTCGATCGCAAAGTCGACGAAAAAACAATCGCCCGCCGCCGCGACACGCTCATGTCCATTCAGAAAAAAATCTCCGCGCGCAAATTGAAAAAACACATTGGCCAGCACCTGCAAGTCATGCTCGAAGGTCCGTCGAAAGAGACCGATCTTGTGTGGGAAGCGCGCCTGCAAGGCATGGCCCCCGACATCGACGGCAAGGTGTACATCACAGAATTCGAAGGCGTGAATGACGCCGCCGATCTTCGCGCACCCGGCACCTTAGCCACCATCGAAATCACCGAAGCGAAAGATTACGACTTGATCGGCCGCGTCACGAATTTCGAGTCCCCGAACGTCAGGGGACAAACTTCGGCGCAAGTGCCCAGCCTTTTCCCCATCCTCGCCTGAGAATTTAGGTTTGCATGTAGCGCCACGGTCTTCCGCCCGGCGTCTTTCTGTTTGAATCGGAAACAAACAGAACCAAACTACCTGCGCACTCACTTCAAATCCATTCGTGCTAGTCTAATCCTCGTACGCCCATGACATTCCATTGCCCAATCTGCCGCAAGCCAACCGACTCAGACGCCAATGCTGAGTTTCCGTTCTGCAGCGAGCGCTGCAAACTGCTCGACCTCGGCGCCTGGGCCAGCGAAAAATACGTAATCAGCGAACCCGCAATCGACGAATCCAGTTCGGAAACTCCCAGCCAAAAAGCGGATGACGAAAGAAACTGACCGCCCGCCCTTCGGCGAAAATACGCCTTTAACGTCTGCGCGATCTTCCGCCGCAACAGCAAGTACGCAACGCAAACCGCGCTTCGCGCTTTTCCTAGCCACCGCCGCCGGCCTCGGCTACGTCCCGAAAGCCCCCGGCACTTTTGGTTCGCTCGTCGGTCTGGCCCTGGCCCTGCTGCCATGGTGGATACTGGTTGGCGTCGGCATTATTCCAGCGGACGGCAATTTCGTCAGCACCGGTCCGCACGCAAATCGGCTTGATCCGCTCGTGCAGTATCAAATCTGGATATGCCTCACCGTCGGAGCCCTCGGTGTTTGGGCTGCGTCGCGGGCGGCCATATACTGGTCGCAGAAGGACCCACAACGCGCAGTCATTGATGAGGTATCCGGGCAACATCTTGCGTTGTTCCTCGGCTGTGCATTGCCGCTGTGGTGGAAGCCTCAACCACCTTGGATCGACGCGCATCTTGGCTTCGTAACCTCACAGACCGCGCTCAACTGGAAATATTTGCTCCTGGGTTTTATACTTTTTCGCGTATTCGATATTTGGAAGCCTTTTCCCGCGCGGCAAGCTGAATCATTGCCCGGCGGCTGGGGTATCATGGCTGACGACTGGATCGCCGGGATTTACGCCGGTCTAGGTCTGTGGATCGCAAGAGCGTTCGGCCTGTGAAAACTCGCACAGCTCCAAGCACGCTAATGTTTCAGTCGCCAAAGTTCGTTTCTGTAGCGGCGGCCTTCCGGCTGGCGACTTGGAGCAAATACGCGATGCTCAAAATCGGCTTCTTCATCGACTGACTGTGAAAGACATGGAAGAACCGCTTTGAAAACAATTGGGACGCCAAGAATTGAAGCCGTGAAACCGCCCGCCGCCCTGCCCGGCGGAGAAGTTTCCATTCAAGGCAGCGGCTTCGGCACGCGCAACCACACGCGCCCTCAGGTGCAGTTTGGCCTTGCGGAAGGCAGCCTGGTATTAGCCGCGGAAAATCTTCTGATCGCGCGCGTCCCGGAAGGAGCAGCCGGAGGCGCGGTGCGCGTGCGCATGGGCAGCATCGAAAGCGCGCCATTTCCCATGGCGCTGGGCATGCAGGTTGCCGACAATCTGCATCCCGTCGCGAGCCCCGCCGTTGACGCAGACGGAAATGTCTACGTCACCTTCAGCGGCCAGCGCGGACAAAAAGTTCCCGTCTCGCTGTACAGAATTACTTCCAATCACATGGTGAAACCTTTCATCACCGAAATGATGAACCCCACGGGCCTGGCCATTCACCCTGACGGCCACCTCTTCGTTTCCTGCCGCAACGATGGCACCATACATCGCGTCTCCCCGGACGGCCGCTCGATGCAGTGGATTGAAGGGATGGGAATCGCCACCGGGCTTGCATTCGATAAAGGCGGCAGCCTCTACGTCGGTGATCGTAGCGGCACAATTTTTAAAATCGCGCCCGACCGCGAAATTTTCGTTTTCGCCACTCTCGAGCCATCTCTTTCGGCGTATCACCTCGCGTTTAGTCCTGCGGGCGAACTTTTTGTTACCGGGCCGACCACCTCCAGCTTCGACCGCGTCTATCGGATTAATCCCGCCGGCGAAGTCACTACGTTTTTTCGCGGGCTTGGACGTCCACAAGGTCTCGCATTCGATCGTCGCGGCAATCTATACGTGGCCGCATCGCTCGGAGGCAAGCGCGGCATCGTTCGTCTCACTCCTCAAGCCGAAGCTGAGATTGTTCTCAGCGGCGGAAATATCGTGGGCCTCGCGCTCTTGCCTTCGCATCGCGCCATGATCACCACCAACAACGCTCTCTATTCCCTCGATTGGGATGTCGAAGGTCTGCCTTTCGGCGACTAGCCTAGTAGCGCCGGCCCTTGCCGGCTGTTTTCTTTCCATGCCGGAGTGTGTCATTTCCTTGCGCCCGCGCACGTCATCAAGTAAAACAGGTTCTGATGAAGGCCGAAATCATCGCGGTTGGTTCCGAGTTGCTCACGCCCTACCGCCTGGATACAAATTCGCTGTATCTGACCGGCGAGTTGAACAAGCTCGGCATTCGCGTGATCCACAAAGCCGTGGTGGGCGACTCGCGTGACGAAATGCGCTCCTCGTTTCGCCACGCCATGAACCGTTCAGAACTAATCGTCAGTTGCGGCGGCCTAGGACCCACCGACGATGATCGCACGCGGGAAACCGTCGCCGAAATGCTCGGCCGCGAATTGCATCGCAACGATGAAATTCTTCGCGGCATTCAAGAACGCTTTCGCAAATTCGCTCGTACCATGCCGGAAATTAACGTGCGCCAAGCCATGGTTCCGGAAGGCGCCGTGATCTTGCCGAACCCGCGCGGCACCGCTCCCGGCCTGTGGATCGAAGCCGAAGGCCACATCATAATTTTGCTTCCCGGGCCGCCCGCTGAATTGAAAGCGATCTTCGAAGCCGAAGTTTCGTCGCGCCTTGCGCGCATGGGCGATTCTGAACGCCTGTTTTCGCGCGACCTCCGCGTAACTGGCCTGCCCGAATCTGAAGTGGAGCAGCGGGTGCGCCCCCTTTACGAGCTGTATCCCGACACCGAGACCACCATCCTCGCCACGCCGACGGGAACGCAACTACATCCGCGCATCTGGTCGCGCAACGCCGCTCAGGCTGAAAAACTTCTCGACGAAATCGTCAGCCGCATGCAACTGGCTCTGGGCGAGCATCTATTTTCCACGCAAGGCGAAACGCTCGAAGACGTGGTATCTCGCGCGCTCACGGAAAATCGCGCCACCATCGCGGTGGCCGAAAGCTGCACCGGCGGAATGCTCGCCGAACGCCTCACCAATGTTCCCGGCAGCTCGTCCTATTTCCTGGGAGGCGTGGTCTGCTACAGCAATGAACTTAAGTCGTCCCTCGTCGGTGTGCCCGCCGACATCATCGACTCAAAAGGCGCGGTTAGCTCCGAGACCGCTCTCGCGCTCGCCGACGGCATTCGCAAACGTACTGGCGCCACGCTCGGCATCGGCATCACCGGCATCGCTGGTCCGGCCGGTGGAACTCCGGAAAAACCCGTAGGCCTGGTACACATCGGCATCTCCGACGAACGCGGCACCCGCGAGCGCGCCACTCGCTTCCCCGGAGACCGCGAGCGCATACGCTTTCAAGCCACGCAACAAGCGCTTGACACCGTTCGCCGATATTTTTTCTTCCCCGCGCTTGGACGCACCTAGCCCATGCGTCTCTTCGTGGCGCTCGATATTCCCGATGCAGTCCGCCGCGCACTTCGCGAATTGATAGCGCGACTGAAACCTGAATGCGCCGATGCGCGCTGGGTCCGCCCGGAAGGGATGCACCTCACTCTGAAATTTCTGGGCGAGACGGACGGAGCCAAACTGGATTCGATCAAGGCCGCGCTTTCTCCCATACATTCTGACCGGCCGGTGGATTTAGATTTTCGCGGGCTCGGATTTTTCCCCCACGAGTTTCACCCGCGCGTAATTTGGTGCGGAGTGAAGGGCTCCTCGAATCTCGCTATTTTGGCCGCTTCCGTTGACACCGCGCTCCGGCCATTGGGTTTTTCCCCGGAATCGCGCGAATTCTCGCCGCATCTGACCCTCGCGCGTTTTGACTCGCACAAAAGTCTCGACACTCTGGTGCGCGCAGCTAATAATCTCAAGTCTTACGACTTCGGCTCCGCGCGCCAATCTGGGTTTTGCCTATATCAGAGTGTTCTGAAGCGCGGTGGCGCTGAATATACACGGCTCGCAACATTTGCTTTCGCGGAGAAAGCGCAGCGTGATCGATAACGCAAATTGGCTCGTTCCCTTGACCGCTTACTTGTTGGGTTCGATACCGTTTGGGCTTTTGATTGTAAAAACCATCGGCGGCCCGGATATTCGCACCATGGGCAGCGGAAATATTGGCGCCGCAAACGTAACGCGCACTGCTGGTTTTCTTCCCGGCATCCTCACGCTGGCATTGGACGCAGCAAAGGGCTACGCCGCTGTTTGGCTAGCGGCTCGATGGACCAATGGCAACATGCGCTGGATGATGGCCGCCGCAATTCTGGCGGTGATCGGACACATGTTCCCCATCTGGCTGGGATTTCGTGGCGGAAAAGGCGTGGCTACCGGTTTGGGAGTTTTTATTCCCATCTGCCCCGAAGGAGTGGCTGCCGCTTTCGTTCTGTGGCTGGCCGTGGTTATTTTCTGGCGCTATTCTTCGCTCGGCTCGATCGTGTCAGCGGTTGCACTGCCAGTTCTTGTTTACATATTGTACGCGCCGCGCCACGCTCCTCCGCTTTTCGTTACCTTGGGCACCGTGTTCGTCTCCATGCTCATTCTGTTCAAACACCGCACCAACGTAGAACGTCTCATAGCCGGCAACGAGACCCGCATCAACTTCCCGCGCTGATCTAGGCTGATGGTGTGGCCCACTCAGGAATGTACCGGCTAAACCGCCTAGTTTTGCCTGCTTGCAGGACCTGGCGCGCACCTGCAATCTGTGCGTAAGTGCCAACATCTCTGTACCTTATCAGCCAACCCCAGTACTTTCGTCCCGTTGTGCACCGCCACTGTCTTCGCTAGCCTTTTATTGCGGAAATCCCGGTGTCTATCGCCGACCACATCAAGCAGCTCACCAACAAGCGCCTGCGCATCCTCTGGATTGTGCTGGGCGCCCTCTTGCTCGTCAGTGTCACTCCTCTCTGGCTCTATCACCGCCAGGTTATCGGCATGAGCGAGCAGAAGTTGCAGGATACCGAGCGCGTGCAGCAGAGTGAAATCACTCGCTCACTCGCCAGCGAAACTCTGGAATTCGAACAGAATCTCAGCGAGCAGCTTCTCAGCCAGCGCCAAGTCCTGGCCTTAACCGGCTGGATCACCGACGTGGACGACGCAGCCCACGCGCCTCAACTCGCGCGCCTGCTTCAAAGCTTCGTCGAAAATAATCAGAACATACTTTACGTCACCGCCGTGAACAAACAGGCCAGAGGCCAGTCGGCTGGAAGCTTTCGCGCCGATAGCGACCCCTTCGTGCAAGTCGCGCTCAAACACGCGTTCACGGCCAGCATTCAAGGCTTGAATTTTGTCAGCGAGCCTTTCGCGCTCGGTGAAGGAAGCCGTCCCGCTTTGATCGTCTCCGTGCCGCTTTCTTCCAGCGGCCAATTCACCGGAATGCTTGCTTCGGTGGTTTCCATCGACGGCCTTCTCGCCAGAATTCGCGACGCCAGCGTGCGCGACCGTGTGGTCTTCATCGTTGACGGTCACGGCCACATCGTCGCCCATCCGGACACCCGCGAGATGGTCCCTGGCCGCGACGTCTCTATCAATTCTCCCGTCGTAAATCATCTTCGCGAACTGCCCCAGGAATTGCGCACCACCGAAACCATGCGTTTCTTCGTGCCCGGACGCGACCAGAAGCATCCCGTTGAAATGATCGGAACGTACAGCACGATTCCCGAGTTGCGTTGGGCTGTGATCGCGCAGCGTAGTCTGGACGAAGCGCGCATCGATGCCGGTGTCCACGAACTCACCGCGCAAGCCTTGCGCTTCGTCGTCGGCGTCACCGTCGTCGCCCTGCTTATCGGATATCTTTTCGCCGTCGGAATCACCCGCCCGATTCGCGGACTTGTCTTTTCCGTTCACGCCATGAGCCGCGCCGAATTTCACGAGCGTGTCGAAGTCCGTGGCGCCGCCGAAATCCGCGAGCTCGCTGAAACTTTCAATCACATGGCCGGCGACATTGAGCAGTACGTCGAACGCCTGAAACAAGCCGCCGCCGAAAACCGAGACCTGTTCCTGGGCTCCATACGCATGCTCGCTGCGGCCATCGACGAAAAGGATCCCTACACCCGAGGTCACTCCGGCCGCGTCGCAAAATATTCCACCATTATCGGCGAGTATCTGGGATTGAACGCGGAAGACCTCGACAACCTGCGCATCTCCGCCCTGCTTCACGATGTCGGCAAAATCGGCGTGGACGACCGCGTTCTCAAGAAGCCCGGCAAGCTCGATGATGAAGAATTCGCGCTGATGAAACAGCATCCGGTGAAAGGCGCCAACATCATGCGCCCCGTCGCGCAGCTGAAGGAAATGCTGCCCGGCATCGAGCTTCACCACGAGCGCATGGACGGCGCGGGCTACCCCTACGGCCTCCCCGGGGATCAAATCCCCATGATGGCGCGCATCATCGCCGTCGCCGACACCTTCGACGCCATGACCACAAATCGCCCCTACCAGTCCGCCATGGACCTGGAATTCGCGCTCGGCCGCATCCGCTCCCTCGCCATCTCCAAGTTCGATCCCGCCGTAGTCGCCGCTCTCGACGCCGCCGTCGCCGCCGGCCGCCTCCGCCTAACCGCCGCCCTCGTCGAAGTCTAATTTCTCGCTGGGTCGCTCCGCTGGCATTCTCAAGCGAAACTCCCGGGAGCCCACTAGCGAGCCAAATCTCAATCATTGTGCTAGCCTGTTTCTGGCATGATTTCTCTGTTCGGACCACCTGAACCGACGCTGCTCGAGCGCCTGAAGGACTCCGTCAGCAAAACGCGCACCGAGCTCGCAGCGCAAGTCGAAAAAGTTCTAACCGGCAATCGCCCCGTCGATCCCGAGCTGCTAAAGCAGCTCGAAACGGCCCTGCTCAGCGCGGACCTCGGCGTTCGCACCACCAAAGAAGTCCTCGCCGCTCTGCGCGAGCAAGTAAACGAACACAAGCTCACCGAAACCGCCGAGCTGAAAAAAGAACTTAAGCGCCAAATCGTAAAAATTCTCCAAGCGCCCGCCGCGCATGCAGACGGCAATGGCGCCGGCCCGTCAGCCGACGCAGCAAAAGTTTCACCCCGCGTAATTTTTGTCGTTGGCGTGAACGGCACCGGCAAGACCACCACCATCGGCAAGCTCACCCATCGCTTGAAAAAAGAAGGTGCCAGCATCGTGCTCTGTGCCGCCGACACGTTTCGCGCCGCCGCCATCGAACAACTGGAAATCTGGGCGCGACGGTCCGGCGTTGAACTCGTAAAACAAAAACCCGGCGCGGATCCTTCCGCCGTTGTATACGACGCAATTTCCGCTGCAAAAGCCCGCGCCGCCGACGTCGTGATCGTGGACACTGCCGGCCGTCTGCACACAAAATCAAATCTCATGGCCGAGCTGGAAAAAATGAAGCGCACCGCCGCGAAAATTGTTCCCGGCGCGCCCCACGATGTTCTTCTGGTTCTCGACGCGACCACCGGCCAGAACGGCCTCAGCCAAGCTCGCGAATTTTGGGGCCACTCCGGCGTCACCGGAATCGTGCTGACGAAGCTGGACGGCACGGCGAAGGGCGGCATCGTCATCGCCATCGCCCGCGAACTGAATCTCCCTATCCGCTTCGTCGGCACCGGCGAAAAAATCGACGACCTCGTCCCCTTCGACGCGCAAACCTATGTCAACTCGCTCTTCGACTAGCAATCGTTCCGCGCGGAATTTAGGGGCTCGGAGCTTTAGCTCCGACGACAAAAACCCCGCCTTCCCTTCCGGGGATTTGACCCCGCAAGCCGCGCGGCCTGTCCGTTCCGGCACTCCCGGCCTTATTCGCGAAGCAGATGACGACCCGATGCTTCGCGCGCTCACTCTGGCCGGTCGAGGCGAGGCTCTCGCACATCCGAATCCGATCGTCGGCGCCGTCCTGGTGAAAAATGACCGCGTAATAGGCCAGGGATTCCACGCGTATGACCGCCGCGACCACGCCGAAGTCGTTGCGCTGAAAAAGGCCGGTGAGAAAGCAAGAGGCGCGATTCTGTACGTCACGCTAGAACCTTGCTGCACCAGCGGCCGCACCGGCCCTTGCACCAAAGCGATCATCGCCGGCGGAATAAAAAATGTTTATGCGCCGATGAAAGATCCGAACCCAGCAGTAGCCGGGCGAGGATTTGCGGAATTAAAGCGCGCCGGAATTAAAGTTCACCTCTTAGAAAAGTTTAGAGAACGCGCCGAAGCCTTGAACGAGGATTTTGCCAAATGGATTCGCACCGGCCTTTCCTTCGTAACTCTAAAGACTGCGCTCACGCTCGACGGCCAAATCGCCTCGCGCGCCGGCAGCACCACATGGATCACCTCTCCTTCCTCTCTCGAAGAAGTCCAGCGCCTGCGCCACCGGTCCGACGCGCTGCTCACCGGCATCGGCACGGTGCTCGCCGATGACCCGCGCATGTCCGATCGCACCCGCGCGCCGCGCCGCAGGAGACTTCTGCGCGCCATAGTAGATTCGCGCCTGCGCATTCCGCTGCGTTCCAAGCTCGTGAAATCTGCCGAAGATGACGTCGTGGTGTTCACTACACAACGCGCCGATTCGGCAAAGGCTCGCGCCTTGGTCCGCGCCGGTGTTGAAGTTTTCCAAGTGCGTTCCCACCGCGGCCATGTGGACTTGCACGCCGTCATCGGCGAGCTAGGCCGTCGCGAAATGCTGAACGTATTGCTCGAAGCCGGAGCCGAACTCAACGGGGCCGCGCTCCAATCCGGAATTGTGGACAAAATGATTCTCTTCTATGCTCCCAAGATCATGGGAACCGGCGGAGTCCCCGTGGCGCGAATCCCTTCAAAATGGTTTTCAAAATCGCCGGCGCTCAAGAATATATCGGTAAAAACTTGCGGCCCCGATTTCGTAGTCCAAGGATATTTTCACGATGTTTACAGGGATCACCGAGCACGTCGCGAAAATTGAATCGCTCGAACACCGCAAAGATGGCGGCCGCCTCCGCGTAAGCCTGTCCGGCTCCGGAGAACTCGCCGCGTCCATCCAACTAGGCGACAGCATCTCGGTAAACGGTTGCTGCCTCACCGTCGCCGAATTCGACAAAGACCACTTTTCCGCCGACCTCTCCGGCGAAACTCTGCGTCGCACCTCTTTCGACGAGAAAAAATCGGGGGATCTCGTAAATTTGGAACGACCTCTCGCCGCCAACGCGCGGCTTGGCGGACACTTCGTACAGGGGCATGTTGACGGCATCGGCCGGGTCACGCACCTGCTCCTCGAAGGAGACAACCGGTGGCTCTCGGTCCGCGTCCCCGAAGACCAGCGCCGCTACATCGCCGAAAAAGGTTCGATCGCAATCGATGGCATCAGCCTCACCGTCGCCCGCTGGCAAGAAGGAATCGCCCACGTCGCTATCATTCCCTTGACCTACGCGCACACAAACATTCGTGCCATGAGCCCGCACGATGCGGTCAACATTGAAACCGACATCCTCGCAAAATATGTGGAAAGTCTTCTCACCAAGCAAAAATCGCCCGCGACCTCGCATCTATCTGTGAGTAAGTTAATCGAGGAAGGTTTTTAACGTTTACAACGCGTTTTGCAAAGTCCGGCGCTAAGGCTGCTTTTTCGTTACCACAGGCTTGCCTTGGGCGTCTTGCCTGATCACCATGTCCGCCTTTTCATCAGGGTTCTTGGAATCGCGCTGTTCTCGCGCCAGGTCACCGAGGGAAGGCGCTGGCGCTGGGGTTTGCTGCAATGCTCGCCGTCCGGTCGCCACCGCTTTTGAAAACCGCAGGAATTTCGACGGCTGCCAGTTTGCATCCCCTTGCGCATAGATAATTCCGTATGGAGCGGTAATGTCGTTTTCATCGCTCGCGTTGTTTGGGTTACTGGAAATACCTTCCGTAGAACAACAGTA
>Ga0307477_10000875_pt1 | contig 28599 bp, 33 predicted proteins | sample atmos_gasesECM2C_FD_203316 | JGI IMG/M metagenome (GOLD analysis project Ga0307477, IMG submission 203316) | Hardwood forest soil microbial communities from Morgan-Monroe State Forest, Indiana, United States - atmos_gasesECM2C_515 | ecosystem: Environmental > Terrestrial > Soil > Temperate...
CAAGATGGCGTCGAGGCGAGGGGCCGCCTGACGCGACGGGAAGTGATGCGGCGGTTGCTGGGGGGGGTTGGAACGGGGGCGGCTTGGCCGCTGTTGGCGAGTTCGCATCCGATTTATGAGCATTTGGCGAAGGGCACGGTTTTCGAGGACACGGAAAGGCTGGGGGTTGCGGACTGGAAGTCGGTTTTCCTGAATTCGCAGCAAGATCAAGCATTGGTCGCGCTCGCCGAAGCAATTGTGCCGGGCTCGAAGAAGGCACAGGTGAACCGATTCATCGATTTGCTGCTGAGCGTGGACAGCGAAAAGCGCCAGAAGGATTTTGTAGATGCGCTGGCGGCGTTTGAACTGGAATCGGGGAAGCGATTTGGAAAACGACTGACTGCTCTGGATGGGGCTCAGGTGGATGAGATTTTGACGGATGCGGCGGCGCAGCCCGCAAAGATGGATTCGTCGGGCGGCGATGGGAAAGAGAGTTCTGGACTTCGCGGGCACTTTGAGAATTTGAAGGGATGGATTAGCGGGGCGTATTACTCTTCGGAAGCGGGGATGCGGGAGCTGGGATGGAATGGGGATTATGTGTTCGTCAGTTTTCCGGGGTGCGAGCATCCGGAGGGGCACAGTTAGGATTTTTCTTTGGACGGCGCCGGTGAGGGGAATCGTATGAACGCCATTTCCAATCGCAGAGAATTTCTTCGCGCCACGGCGCTGACCGGCGCGGGACTGGCTCTTTCGAACCCGCTCCTCGGGACAAAACCGAAGACGGTGCTGGTTTTCACAAAATCGTCGGGCTGGGAACACGATGTCGTTAAAAGAATCGGGGGAAAGCCGAGCATCGTGGACGACGCGGTGAACGATCTGGGGAACAGGCTGGGATTCAATGTTGGTGTGACGAAGGACGGGCGCATTTTCGATTCGAAGGAATTTCATTCGTATGTCGGAGTGGTTTTCTTTACAACCGGCGATCTCACGACGTTGGGGACGGACGGCAAGCCGCCGATGACGGCGAAAGGCAAGCAGGCGTTGCTGGAGGCGGTGCGCGGAGGAATGGGATTTGCGGGAGTGCATGCGGCGAGCGATACGTTTCACACGCAGCCGGATCCGCCAGACCGTTCGAATCGCTACATTGCGCACGGAGAAAACGAGGATCCGTATCTTCGGATGGTGGGTGCGGAATTCATCACCCATGGGCGGGATGAGGACCCGCGATTGCAGACCGCGAACGTGATCGTCAACGATCCGAAATTTCCGGGGCTGGAAGGCGTGCCGTCGCCGGTCAACTTCATGGAGGAATGGTATTCGTTGAAGGATTTTGCGCCGGACATGCATGTGATTCTGACGCTGGACACGCACACGATGAATGGGGCGTGCTATCAGAGGGCGCCGTACCCGGTGACGTGGGCGCGCATGCACGGCAAGGGGCGCGTTTTCTACACGGCGATGGGCGACCGGCCGGAAAATTGGAAGAATGAGTTTTTTCTGAATTTGCTGGGCGGCGGGATTCGCTGGACGATCGGGGATGCGAGCGCGCAGTTGGATGAAAACCTGAAGCAAGCGGCGCCAGGCTACGCGGAAATTCCTCCTAAACAAGCCTCCGAAAAGTAGGTTTCTGGGGCCAACAACTCACTCGATTGAAATGCGTGGCATAGGAGCGATCACATGGGTATCGGTTGGTTGATCCTTGGCTTGATGTACCAGCAGGGCGAATAGCCCATGTGGGGAAAGAGAGAGTGGACGCAGGTCACGGTTGTATTCGGGTCCTGGGAATCGACTTCGTAGTCGGTCTTGCCATTTTTTTGCGGGATGGCAAGCATGCGCAGAGTGCTCAAAGATTCGAACGGGTCGGTGGGCTTCGGGTGCATGGCGCGGATGCGAACGGAGAGATAGTCGACGAGATAAAGCAAGGCTAAGGCCGCTAGTGCGCCGACCAGGATGCGTTTCAGCAGAAGGCTTGTTGTAGGCAGCATTGCGGCGGCTAAGATCTAGAATTGAAAATCGAGCGAGGTTTCCGAATTGGTGGAGCCGATGGGATTCGAACCCACCCACGATATGGTAACACAGGAGTCTTGCGGTGCAGCCTGGCCTTCTAAGTGATTGAAGGAATAGAAAGGAATCTTTAGTGCCCCCTAAGTGCCCCCGGAAATTTTGGCCTTATCAACAAAAATCCGCAAAGCTCTTCTGTCAGATTTCGCGTTTGGCTCTGAGGACGGCGGAATTGGTTCCCAGGCCAGCAGACCACACTACGACGAATGCTCAACCCTTCTTGTTGCTGAAAAGCTCCCTGGTTGCGTTTGTTGGGCAGTAGCTCGGTCACGGTTATCACTCTCACTGGCACAGCGCGTCGATCGTTCCTATGTACACGCGGGTCGACCTATCCGGCGCGACACAGGTGGCCTCCCCGACCTTCGGCAACATTACCGTGAACACTTTTGTCGGCGCTAGCGTGGGTTTTTATGATTTGGCTGGAGTTCAATCAATACTTAACCAATTCAGTCTTCCAGGATCAGATCCCTCTGCTGAGGGAGAAGCGATCTACAACTACCAGCTGCTGATGGCCGGATTCATTTTCTTCCCCAATGATTCGTGGTTCTGCGATGCCTCCTCTGGGAGTTGCGGTTTCGGAGGAGATGGCTCGACTGGAGTTACGATAAATATATTAAAGTGACTAAGATCGTAGACTTCATACCTGATCCCGTCTGGAAAATACTGCAGATGCAGTATGGAATACTCTACATCCCCCACCGTTGTGCCCCCGTATTGTGTTGGTCCACAAGGAACAAGATGAGGGACTCCGCCTGGCCATCTAGATGCAATGAGTGGCGCAGAAGAATCGACCGGTATGGGATCGCCCCATCTCGTTGGGGGAGCCAGCCGAATCGGTAATTCGAGTGCGTGATGCGTCCTTGTAGTACAGATTTGACAGACCTTTTGCGCCCGGTGCTGATGGAGGTACCAATGGGACTCTCGGTGCGATCATGCCGCACTCTGCTTTTAGTTATTCATATATGTTTTGTGATTCAGCCAGTTTTATACGCTAGCCCTCGACCTCAGTCGAAAGACATTCTGAAATCTCCGTCCCGAGTGGATAGCAACGACCACAAGACTGGTCAAAGTGAGCATGAAAGGAAAAAGAGTGAGTTTCTCAGCAAATACGTTCACCTGCCCCCCGAAGATCGCGTTGAACTGTGGACACAAGCGGAGTCTTCACGAGATGTGAAAGGGCTGTACGTTGGGGCACGAGGAGACATGACGAATATATTGATCGCGGCAGGCACGGACGCAGTGGGAAATCTCGTGCAAGTGATCCATTCTGGCAGCCTGCGACCACGAGTGGACGCGGTTCGAATCCTTTGTGCCATGGACCGATTTGTGCCCGCAAATGAAAAGGCGCTGCCCTCCGAGGGAGCTTCCATTGTTGTCGAGCCTTTGAATCTAAGGGGAGATGTCAACCCCTTCCTTGAAGTCGACGGGAGACGTATTGGCAAAGAAGGGTATGAAGCCGTCCGTTTGGCCGCCGAACAGACGGAAAACAACTATCTACATTTTTTCGCGAGGTTTTTTTCCGGTCTCCTAAAACAAGATCTTCAACAATTGCCCCTTGAGCGCCAGTTTGACACCTGGCGTTCGGCAATTATCAAGGGTAGAGGGCTCGAATCTGTGGATGATGAGAGTTATTCCGTTTATTGGACTCTTGGGAACATCCTGATCGACAAACTGCCTGACTCACTTCCAACTCTGATTAAGATCCTAGAATCTGATCAGAACAGCTACGTACGTGAGGGGGCTATTTACCTTATGGCTCAAGGTGACCGCTGCCGTATGCGGCTCCGGGGAACAGAGATCGGCCGGCGCGCAATTGAAGAGATCCATAGAGCACTAATGCAAGGCAATTTGAAACCGGTTTACAGAAGCAAGGAATTCCGCGACAAGTATTGGGCTGAATTATCAAAACAATTCTTTGAAGACGAATTTCGAATCGACGCGACTTCCACGTGGGCCCTGTATGCTCGCGCCTTTGACCAATTCTACGGGGCAAAGGCTACGATTACAAAAGGTGATGGACCTTGGCAATTGGTTGAAGCAAGACCGGACTTTCGCCCGTTCATTACCCTTCTGACGAATGTTGATGCGAATTTCCCCAGTTGGGAATATTCCTACTGCGGTCAGCCTTACTACGAGGTTTTTCATCCGATGTTCAGAGCAAAGATGGACCGCTATCATGAGCAGTGGATTCGCTTCCAATCTGACCCCCGCCGCCCGGAGACCGATAGATCGAACCCAAACGCTCGTCCCTAAGAATTACTGGTTTGGGTCCAATCCGCAGGATGCATCACGGGACATCCGCATCGGGAAGTATCAAGTTGAGTCCGACCTGAGTCCGTTTGGTGTCGATTATGAGCTGCCCAAATCAACGTGTTCGACGCAGAACAAATAACGGTGGCTTGCCGCCCTTTAGTGCCCCTGAAGTTTCGCTATCAGATTTTGTAAGTTGGTGGAGCCGATGGGATTCGAACCCACGACCTCCTCGATGCCATCGAGGCGCGCTCCCAACTGCGCCACGGCCCCACCGTGAAGATACAAATGGAATGGTAACATTCGCGCGCCGCATCCGTCTACACGACGGGGTTTCAACATGCGAGTAAGGAACCAAGTTTCATGAAGAATTTCCAAATGGGGAGTCTTGCGGCGGGACTTGCGAGCTTGCTGTTATTGGCCAACAGCACAGCGTTTGGACAGTACGCCAACAACGAGCCGATGGTTATCTTTGCGCCGGATGTGCCGCTGCTGGATTGCGATAGGACGCCGTGCGTGGAGGCGCGGACGGTTGATGGAAAAACGTGGAAGTTGGGGATTGACACGGGCAACGTGGACGCGGTTATCGATTCGAAGCTCGCGGAGGCAGGAGGGTTGAAGCCTACGAAACCGACTCCGCAGGGATGGCCGGCGGGGATGTTTATCACCTCGGTGCCGCGGCTGAAGATCGGGGATACGACGCTGAACGATGTTCAATTGCTGGCGATGAGCCTCTCCGACGACATTGCGAAAGGAACGATGCCGCATGTGGACGGCACGCTGGCGTATACAGCGTTCAAGGACCGTTACCTGCAGCTGGACTTCACGGCGCGCACGCTGCGGATTTCAGACGTGGTGACCGAGGGGGTGGATTGCGGAAGAATCTGCGACACGATTTCTTTGATCACCTTTGGGAAACACGGACCGCCGATCGTGGTGGCGAACGGATTTCAGATCAATGGGAAGAGCGTGAGGGCGCAAGTGGACACCATGTATACGGGATCGCTGCTGATTTACACGGCGTCCATCGAGAAGCTCGGCTTGAGCATGGCAGCAAAGACGATGGACACACGGAGATTTTTGCTTACTGACAGCGGAGTGAACATGAAGGTGGCGCCGACGAAACGAGAGAGTTTTCATGGGCTGACGCTCGGAGGCGCGAATCCGAAAGTGTATTTCCCAACGGAGGGAGTGCATGAGCCGGACGGGCTGTTTGATGCGACGGTGGGGCTGGAAGAGTTTCAAAACATGATTGTGACACTGGATTTCCACGACATGAAGCTATTCCTGCAGAAGGGCTCACCCGCCTCGAAGTAATCGCGTATTTGCAGCGTGCGGCTCGCGTGGTGGGGCGCGTCTATGCGTCGCGTGCCAGTGAGAAAACAGGCCGCTATAATGGCCGGCGATGAAGGACTGGTCACCAGCGGCGGCGATGCGCTGGCTGTTCGACTCCGAACACGGCGCGGCGGATCGGCTGCTTCCCCGCTGGCTGTTTCTGCGCGCGCTCGGACTCATCTATTATTCCGCATTCTTTTCGTTGGTCTTTCAAATCCGCGGATTGATTGGGCCACACGGGATTCTCCCCGCTAACGAATATCTGCAGGCCGTTGCAGAGAAGTTCGGCCATGTTGGTTATTGGTATGCGCCAACGTTGATTTGGTTTTCGAGTAGCGGTCACATGCTCACGGGAATCTGCTGGGCAGGCATGATCGCTTCGGCGCTGCTGGTGCTGAATTTCTGGCCGCGCGGGATGTTGACGATTTGCTTTGTGTGTTTCCTTTCGTTTGTGAGCGCGGCGCGTGATTTTTCCGCGTATCAATCGGATGGAATGCTGCTCGAAGCGGGATTTATTGCGCTGTTTCTTGCGCCGAGCGGGTGGCGACCGGGCTGGGGCGAAGAACAGCCGCCATCGCGAGCCAGTTTATTCCTGTTGGTGTGGGAATGTTTTCGGATTTATTTCGAATCGGGCGTGGCGAAAATCATGGGCGGCGATCCGCAATGGAGGAATTTTACCGCGCTGGACGAGTATTACCAGAACGGGCCGCTGCCGACGTGGATTGGCTGGTACATGGAGCACTGGCCGCATTGGTACCACGTGGCTACAGCGTTTGGGACGCTGGCGTTGGAACTGGTGCTAGCGTGGATGATGTTCCTGCCGCGGCGGTTGCGAATTCTGTGCTTTTTCGTTGTTACGCCCTGGCAGATCGGCATCATTGTCTCGGCGAACTACACATTTCTGAATTATCTGGTGCTGGTGCTGGGATTTCTGCTGCTGGACGATCGGTTTCTGGTGCCCTTGCTGCCGCAGCGATGGAAAAATCATTTTCTCGCGGGCAAGGAAAAAGAGTTGCTCGCCGAGCCCCCTGCCGAAAAAAATTGGCGCGGGACACTGCGCGTGCAGGCTGGCGCGGTGAAAATGGCCGCAGGTGCTGTGCTGCTGACCTGGATTTTCTACGTGACGCTGGTCGAGATGGTGTGGATGGTCAGGCCACTGCCTTTACCTACGACGCCTGTCGAAACGCTGGAACCGTTTCGCATCGCGAACAGCTACGGGCTTTTCGCAATCATGACGCGCGGCCGCTATGAAATTGAATTTCAAGGATCGGAGGATGGCGAAGCCTGGCGCGTCTATCCGTTCCGTTTCAAGCCGCAGGACCCCGCCAAGGCGCCGGGGATTTACGCGCCGTACCAGCCGCGGTTCGATTGGAATTTGTGGTTTGCGTCGCTGAGCACCTGGCGGCAAGAGCCCATCGTGTTGCACACGGAACAGAGCCTGCTGCACGGCGATGTGGACGTGCTTTTGCTTTTTGCGGGCAATCCCTTCCCGCATGCTCCACCGCGTCAGGTTCGCGTGGTGATTTGGCAGTATTGGTTCACGACGCCGGCCGAAAAACGCTCGCAAGGCCTGTGGTGGCGGCGGCAGATTCTTGGGCTTTACGCCCCCACACTGGAGCGCGAATCCGACGGCAGGATTGTCGTGCTGGAATGGCCCGCGACGCCCGCACCGCGAGAGTGACGCCAGGAATTGCCGAGAGCGCGAAATTTGGAAGACAGCGCAGCAAGAGTGGAAACAATCATTGGCTAAGAGTGCGGATGCTATTGCGGGAATTGCTTGATGCTGGTGACGTGGTCGCCCATGAAGCGGACGAATACGGTCTTCGAGGGTGGCTGGCCGTAGATCCAGTCTTCGATGTCGTTGCCGTCAGAGTCGCGTTCGCGCACTTTGTGGTCGGGCTTGCCGATGGCGGCAACAAGCTCTTCACGATCCATGCCGACCACGGGACGGCGATCCTGAATGGCTTTCTTCATTTCGGGCGGGAGTGTGTCAAACCACTGGACGGCGGCGGAACGAGCTTTTGCAAAGTTCAAGAAAGGCGCAAGGAGTTGCTTCAAATCGTCCGGCGTCAAGTCCGGCACGGATTTGCTGAATTCAAGAAAGATCGTGCTGCCCATACCGGGTTGCACTCCCGGGGGCCCACCTTCCTGCGTCGCGGTGGTCTGCGGCGTGGGGAAACCGCCGCCTCCAAACCCGATTTGGAGATGATCCTTCCAGCTTTTCTTGCCGCGGCCGCCGCCGTTTACGTCCACTGCGATCTGGTGATCGTGGAAATCGAGCTTGGTGATTTGAACGCTGTCTCCGGAGTTAACGGCAGCGCCGTGCGTAGCCACGGCGCGGTCCACGATCGCCGCGTCCAAAGGCTTTCCTACGTAAACAATCAGGCCTTCTTTTCCCGCGGGCAAGGGCTTGACTGCTTTTGCAAATTCACCAGAGACGTAGCGGATCAAGGCGAGTTTTGAAGTCTCCTGCAGCGGGGTGTTTTTAGCGCCGACCTGCGGATTCGTCTGAGAGGAGGACTGGGCCTGCGCGGCACTGGCGGATCCCAAATCAGGGAAAAGAGGAATATCCTCTCCCGATGGAAAGTTCGTGGGGGAGCTCGCGGGCGGGCGAAGGCTGTTCACACGCGGGACGTCCGCGTCAGCCAAAAGCAAGAATGCGAGAGAAAATGCGAGCCAGTTCGACATACACGAGGCGGGCCCCAGCCAGCCAGGGGCAGCGGTCCCTATTCTATGATGCAAAGAAGCTCTTGAAAAGCTGCCACCCCTCGGTCGAAGGAGGTCTTCATTGTCGGGCTGGAATTGGTGAGGCTTCGTCGCCGGATGGGTGGTTGGTGCGATCCTCTTAACGAGAGACGACTTGCACGCCCTGGCGGTCGATGGTCACAGGAAGGACTTCGGCGCCGGCTTCGACGATGGATTTCTCCACACGTTCCCGTGCGTCGGGATCGATCAAAAGTACCACGCAGCCACCACCGCCAGCGCCACAGACCTTGCCTGCCAGCGCGCCGTTGCGCCGGGCATTTTCGATGACGCGGTCGATGGTCTTTGTGGAGATGGTCGGGAGATTTCGTTTGCGGAACGACCATTCCTCGCGCATGAGGCGTCCAGCCTCGGGCCAGTCGGGCTCTTCCAGGGCGAGGCGCATTTCCTGGGCAACTTCAGAGATGCGCTCGAGACTTTTTTGCACGGCGCGCTTGCCACCGATTTGCGCCTTGAAAACCTCCCAGTTGTTGATGCCATGCTGGCGCGGCTTGCCGGTGTAACAAACCACGATGCGGCGTTCGAGTTCATCGAGATTGACGCGAAGTTCGACGCGGTGCTCTCCGCCGGGCGGGAGTTCGATGGCCGCGGCGCCGCCAAAGGCCGGCGGGTAGTGATCCTGCGTGCCGGTGGGAACGTTGATGACGATTGCTTCGGCGTCGCGGCTGATGTGAATCCAGTCCACCTTGCTCTTCCCTGCCCCCGTGAAGCGATCCAGCGTGGCGCAAATGGCTACGGCCATGGCGCTGGAACCGCCAATGCCTGCGCCCGCAGGAGCTCCGGAATCCGTCGTGAGAGTGAAGCCGCCCTGAGGTTTGAAGAATTTCGCGATTTCCGCAAGAAGAGGGAGCCGGTAACGCTTGGCCTTCACGAGCGCGGCGAAGGAAGCAAAACTCTCTTCGCACTGGATGTCGCGGGAAACGAGCTTGATGCGACTATCACCTGCGTCATGCGTTTGGAGGACGCAGGAAGCGTAGAGCGAGATGGCCGCATTCAAAGTGACCGAGCCCGGATGGAACAAGTACAGCGGCCAAATGTCCAGCGTGCTCCCGGCAAAGTCCACGCGGGTCGGCGCTTTGGATTCGATGATCATGTGCGCAAGCCAGCTCGATTCAGAAGGATTTTCAGCCGAGCCAGTTTGACGGAATCAGGCCGGCATCTCAAGAAATGACCGCAATGACTGTCCACGGAAAGGCAACGACGTCCGCAATAGAGCGGGGCAAGGAATGACGCTCAGGATGGATCGACGAATCAGGTGCCGCCGGCGGTGGCGGCGCGGTTGCGCGAGATCAGTTGCGGGCCGTCCTTTTTCTCCTGGGCGAGGGCGGGATTGGGCTCGAAGCAGCGGCGGCAGCGAGCTTCGTAGGCGCCCATGGCACCGACGACGATTAGTTCTTCGCTTTCGACTAGGCGCTGGGTGTGAACGGCGGGGTTGCCGCAACGCACGCAGATGGCCAGCAGCTTGGTGATTTCTTCGGCGACGGCCAGGAGGCGCGGCATGGGTTCGAAGGGGCGACCGCGGTAATCGGTGTCCAGACCGGCGACGATGACGCGCTTGCCAAGATTGGCGAGCTTGGTGCAAACATCCACAACTTCATCGCCGAGGAATTGCGCTTCATCAATCCCGACAACTTCCGTGCGCGGCGAGAGCTTCTCCATGATTTCCGAGGCTTTGAAGACGGCGTCCGATGGAATGCCCAGGCCGGAATGGGAGACGATCTCGTTGGCGGCGTAGCGTTCATCAATGGCGGGTTTGAAGATCTGCACGCGCTGGCGCGCAATCTCCGCGCGGCGCAACCGACGAATGAGCTCTTCGCTCTTGCCAGAAAACATGGGGCCGACAACGACTTCGATCCAGCCCATATTGCCTTTGACGATGTCCACGGTCTCTCCCTTAAACTAGTTCTCAGTTTTCTGTAAGAACTCGAGAGTTTGAATAGCGCAATCTCATCCCTATCGTGATTCAACCAAAATCAGCCCGAAGTGCCTACGGCCGCCGGCCGGTACATGCTTTCATTATAGAACGGAGCGAAGGCCGCGAGCACGGCAACTCGAAATGCTTCCTGGCGAGTAATGAAATTGCGGGAAAGGACGCCCCAAGCGCCCTGCGCGTCGCGGATGCCCACGGCTCCGGCAAAGCGATCGATGGCAAGGGATAGCTCGACGCCATTTTCGAGGACTTCGTGGGCCAAGGCTTCCGGAATCTCAATGCCGCCGGAGCGTCCGTAATGGCCCCGCGCGCCGTTGCTCACGTACGCCCAGCTCTCGAGGAAAACGCGGCGATGGCCATTTCCCTTCAACGCCGAATGCCGGAGCAGCTCATCGGTGGAAGCGCCTTCGTGTACGACATCGAGGCCGCCTTCCAGCCCGATGAAGTATTGCCAGGCCGATCCGTTTTCGCGCCCCAATTGCATGAGCGCCTCGGCGCGCTGGCGTGCTCCGCGCATCAGTTCTTCGCGCGAACTGGGAGTATGACCGACGCCGCTTTCGACTTCCAGGCCTATGACTTCAAAGATAACGTGGGGCGGGAAGACACTTGAGAATGACTTCAGCGCTTCGGAAACGGCGCTCAGCTTGGGGCCGCGCTTGCTGCCAACCGCGAGGATGATTTTTTCCATCTGCGAGAAAACCAATGCGCCGATTCTACCGGTAATGCCATGGAAAGTTCACTCGGAATTCAAGAGGGCTGAGGAAAACTCAGGAGGCAAAATGCAGCAGCCCACCAGATTCGCACCACTTGCAAAACGCGGTTTTGAGGTATAGGATTTGGCTCCCTCGTCCCGTTAAATAAGCTCTCGATAACCTGGTTATGTCACTGGAGCGTTGTGATGACTGAAAAAGAGCATGCCTTTCGCTATTGGGCTGTGAATTGTCTGGGATGCCATAATCCGATTCCTCTTTACGCAGAGCCACTGAACACTGCGGCAACTGTGGCGCCCTCGGCGGCTGGCAGCGGATTCGCCGAAGAACGCCCTTTTTTCCGCGCCTGGTGCGTGGAGTGCGGCCGCGAGTATCCCTATTTGTCCGAAGCCTTGACCTGGACCCACGAGCCGCCATTGGACAAACACAATCGTCAACTCGAGTTCACGCGATTGCGGCACCGCACGAGGGCCAAGGCTGCCAGCGCATAGGCCTGCGCATCTCCTCAAATGAAGATGCCATTGGAAGTCGCGGAAACAGGCGAGAACTGCGCCTGCTCGATGGCGCTTCCGCGTCCCGGGAGTTGATTTTATGGGAGCTTGAACTTATGGAGCGGCCTGTCGGCATCGAACCGACACCTGAACCTCGGCAAGTCTGAAGCCAATTCGTACACGGAAACAACTGCAGCGCAATACGTGGCTTGGCTATTGGTCCTGCGAACCGTTTCCGGCTGGCAACGCTGCAAGTGCTAAAAAAAGATCTAGCCGCCCATTGCCCATATCAGGGCCCACGTATTGAGCATTGGCCAGTGCAGAAGCGGCCATGGATTCATTGATGTCGTTGCGGATGCTCCGCAAGAGAGCCGCCCCACCAGAAACGAACGGAGCGCTGAACGAAGTTCCCCATCCGGCCGAGTAGGTGCTGAACGGGTAGGTGGTCACGATTGCTTCGCCTGGAGCAGCCACCCAAACAATCTGGTCTCCATAGTTTGAGAACATCGAACGTGTGTCTAGGTCGCTGGTAGACGCGACCCCCATTACGTCGGTTTGCAAAGCTGCAGGATACACCAGCAGCGGCGGGCCCTGGCCGTCGTTTCCTGCCGATGCCACGCATATCGCGTTGCGCTGGTTAGCATAGTCGAGCGCATTCGTTAATTCAGTAGACGCCGTCTTGAAATCAAAGCTCATGTTGATCACGTTGGCGTTATTTTGAACGGCATAATAGATCGCCCGCAAAACGTCAGAAAGGTAGCCGGTACCGTCTGAGTGGAAGGCTTTCAAGGGCAATAGCTGTGCCCTTGGCGCCACGAGGTGAATCACACCCATGACCATCGTGCCGTGGCCGAACGCCGCATATTGGAAATTTCCATCGAGGACCGCCGCAGTCGATTGATCTAGCACGGCGGCGGTCGATTGATTCACCATCGCCGGTTGGCAGTTCGGGCAAGGCGGGGGCGCGGGTGAAGTAAAATCTGTCATTTCCGAACCGCCAACTTGGTCGCGCGTAAAGTCGTAACCTGGCAGAAGAACACTCTTCAATGCGGGATGGTTGGGATCTACTCCCGTATCGATATCTGCGACAATACCATTGCCTGCCACATGAAACGTATGCTGCGCATCATGGACATGCACGATTTTCGAAGCGGGTTGCTTGGCATAGCCGTTCCACACCGTCGTGCCGAAGAAATATATCGGAGCATTGTCTGTCAGTCCGGGCGGTGGTGTCGTAACGGCATTCAGGCCGCCGACCAAACTGATTAATTCATCTAGCTCGGCATCCAAGATTCCTGGGATACGTCGGAGGATATTTAGAAAAATCGTCGGATCAATAGTGCTCGGGGTCGTCAGCAGGAAGACTTGGTTCAGCGTTCCATCGAGCGCGCCTACCACTCTACAGCCCAGAAAATCGCAGAATTCCTCCAGCACGTTTGGAGCTAGAGCAGACCTGACGATAAAGCGGTTGTCCGCCATCGCAGGCGTTGTCCACAACAGCGCCAATAACGCTCCTGCAAGCCACATTCTTCGTTTCACGGCAAGGCACTCCTTCTTATTCGTGCTCCGCAATTTCAATAGCCGTTTTCAACCGACAACTTCCGGCAAGTGCCAGGCGGCAGTCAGCCATATGCGAGATACAGCGGGATGCTGCGCCGGTACGTCCAGCTAATTAGTGTGGAAATGGGATGTAAAGAAAGAGGGGAATCACTGGAAATTTTACTAAGGTAAATACCTGGTTCCAGATGGCAAACGCCTCGCCAGAGAATGCAACGCCGATCCTTATCATCCGCATCATGCGCTTGAAAAAATCCCAGAAGACATGGAAGGTCAGTCCATTCTCGAACCTAAGCCATCAAGGGCGAATCTTGTCGATACGCTGCTATGGCTCCGTGAGCGCCAATTTGGATATTGAAAATCCTTAATGCACGGAATGGCCGGGCGAACGATAGACCGCTACACGTGATAGGAGGCCAGCATGGTTCTTTCCGTTATCGGGAAGTTTTCGCCGTATCTGCAGATCTGAGAGAACTTCAGCACGATGGATACATCCAGCCAGCCGTTCACGGCTTCGCTGAAAAGAGTCTGCAACGCCTGCTCGGGAGCGAGTGCACCGCGGTAAGGCCGGTACGTTGTCAATGCGTCGTAAATGTCGGCGACTTGCAGAATCCTCGCCTTCAACGGAATTGCCTCTCCCCGAAGGCCGTCCGGATACCCGCTGCCGTCCATTTTTTCATGATGATGGCGTATCACCGGGAGGATGCGGCGAAGCGACTTGAGAGGGGCGCAGATTTTTTCTCCAATAATCGGATGGTCCTGCATGATTCTTCTCTCTGCCGCGTCCAGAGGCCCGGGTTTAAGAAGAATGCTTTCTGGTATGTTGATTTTCCCGATGTCATGAAGCCAACTGGCAATGCGGAGTTCCTGCAGGTCTCCTTCTTCAAGGCCAAGGCTTTGTCCTAATTGCTCCGCGTACGTTACCAGACGATCCGAGTGGCCATTCCGCCTGTTCTTTCTTGAGTCAATGCTGTGCGCGAGAGAAAAAACCGCTAACTTGGCCTGCTCATCCATGTAGTTCTTGAGCCGCAAGACAGTTTGAATACGCCGCAGGGCATCCCACAGCGATGAAGGGAAAGCCCAAACATCCATAGCGCCGGCTTCCAGTCCCCAATGAATGTCCGATTGATCCGGCGATGGTTTCAGCAGGACAACCGGCGTGAGCTGATTAAGAGGATCTTTTTTGATCTGACGGCAAAGTTCGAAAATGCTGATGACCGGAGAGCTATCGACTAGGAGAACCAAATCCGGCTGCGTTTGCAGGCAACATCGGACCGCGGATTCGCCCGGTTCCGCCGTGCCTACATCGCAATTCTGGTCCTGCAGGAAAGACTTCAGTTCTTCGCGATTTGCCGAAGCGACATCCACCAACATGATGGCCGGGTTCATGCTTCCCTCGCGATTCGCTTGCGCTCGGAGTGTTGAACACACCACTTCTCACGCTAGCAAAAAGGTTTTGCGAGGAATTGGACTTGCTCCTGATCTCCAATCCCTGTCTTCGGAGGCTCTGCCCTCCGCTTCCTGGGGACGAGAAGGAATGAGTGGCTTGGCAGGGACAATGAATGCTCGTGGGATGCCAAACCGGGAGTCTACAGAAGTGACTAAGACTTCGAGTCATGCGGGGCACTTAGCGAAGGCCGAGGGGACAGACACAGGGAATAAATTGCATAGCGACTGCAGCGTTTACCTGATTCCGCTCGTCCTCCCCCTTCTTTCGCTCGCTCTTCGCTATGTGAAGTTATTTGTCTCGTGCCGCAGAGACTTCTGGCTAGCCATTCCATTTTCCGCATTGGGTATGCACCTGATGGGGCGCTAGGGTCATCACCGGCTTAACTATACTTTTCTTCAACGGCATGCTCCTTCTTCCATGGGTAACGGTGAATTGACCCATCCGCCGGGGGGCGGAAAGAACAACAGGAAGAAAGGTGAATGGGGGAACGGCGATGATGCACTTTGGACTCGAGGAATGGAGTGATTTTGCAAGAAACGCGGCGTCTGGCGATCGACAAGTAGCGATGCAGAGGCACCTGGAAACCGGCTGCAACCCCTGCATGGAGACGATAGCGCTTGATAGCTGGCCTCGGCCGCTGTCGCGTTGGCTACTTTCTCCCCAACCCGAATTGGAAGGAACTCGCACGGTCAAGGCGCCGTTCGCAACGGTTGGCTTGCTGGCCAAACGACAGGAAACAGGCTGCTACATAGAGTTGCTATTCGACAGCTTTTCGCAACCGAGGCCAGCAGGAACGCGCTCGGCTGCGATGAGAATCCGACAGATGCTATACCGGGTGGAGCCCTATCAGATCGATCTCCACATCGAATTACAGCCAGAGCACAATCGGTTCGTCGTCAGTGGACAATTAGTGGACCTTAGCCATCCCGAGATGGTTGGCCGCGACGTGCAGGTGATGCTCTCAGATGGCCGCGAATACATTGTCAACACGGTGACAAATCAATTTGGAGAGTTCCTCGGGGAGGTCAAGGACTCCGGCGATTTGGAGATTTCCTTCCTTGGACGCAATGGAAAGCCCATCGTCATTTTGCTCCGTGGGCCCCTGGATCCATTGTCTGCGGCGAAGGGATGACCGGCAATCTTCTCATCGAGTTTCGCCACCCTGGGCGCGCCGGTTTCGCAGGTGAGTGCCGACAGACAAGAAGGAAATCGCGCGATTCGGCTCCAGCGAAACTTACGTTTGGATACTACGGTAAACAGCGGATGGAGTACTAAGGTATGTACATGATTGTCAGAGGCGAGAATAAATGCTACCCAATGAGACGCGAGGCAGTTGATGGGGTTTCTAAGCAACGGATCAAGTGACCCAGCACGGGACCATGTGAAGGAACCATCGGCGCGCTAAATTGAAGATGCTTCCCGGTGAAGTCACGGATAGAGGTTTCGAGGAGAGTCAGTGCGTCGCCACGCCTCCGCTGTACCAAGTCCAGATCTGAGCGAGAACCCTTTGGACCATGGGCCCAGTGGCAGAATGGAAAGGCGGTTGCCGATTGTCGTCGTGCTGCGCCTGGCACCAGCTGTAAGTGCGGCAGCAGACGGAGAGCGAACGTTCACCGATAACATCAGTTCACACGGCGCCCGCATATTCTCGCGTCACGCATGGCAACCTGGCGACGCGGTGCGAGTTACTCCTCTGAACGAAGACTCAGTTTCGGCGCAGGTGGTTTATTCTCAGAAGCTTCCAGACGACCGCTACGGCATAGGACTAAAGCTCCAAGATGGCCCCGGCACATGGTCCGCTTTCCGCAGATATGAAAGCCTATAGAGCAGTCCCATCCAAATCAAAGATCAGCCAAGGTCGCTTATAAACACCGCAAATTTGCCTGGACATCAGGTCTTTACCTGAGGCCGGTTGCGGGAGTTTACTTGATTGAGCATGCGGGTTGCCGATGGTAATTGGTATGAAGGTTCCTGCGCATTCAGACGGCGAAACGAACTAAAGCAGAATCGTTCGACCCGAGGAGAGAGTCTTCATGCCGAAACGAGAAGGCACGCCCCCATCCCTTGAACCAAAGCAAAGGGAAGAACCGTCAGAGCTACTTCGAGAATTGGTTGCGCACCTACGGCAGAACCGCACGCAATTACGCGAGGAATGGGTGGTGCGCATCACGGAGACGCGCCTGCTCACCGCGATGACCAAGGAAGAAATTTTCGCGGAAGCAACCTCAGTGTACGACAGTTACGTTGAGGCGCTGGAAACCGAAGCCTTCGAAGCGCTGCAAGCTTACGCGCGAAATCTGTCGGAACGCATCATTCCGCGAGGCGTCGAAACGCATGAAGTCGTGGGAATTGTGCTGTTGTTACGCGACGTCCTGGCACGCTCCCTCTTCGCGAAGTATCAGAACGATTTCAAGAAACTAAATCGCATTTTAGACGCCTACGAGCCAGCGGCGAACCGCATCGCGAACACGGTGGCCGTCGGCTTCGTGCAAGAGCGCGAGCGCGTTATCCGCCAGCAGCAGGAAGCAATCCGCGAACTCTCCACGCCCGTGCTGCAGGTTCGCGAGCGGCTGCTGATTCTGCCCATCATCGGCGTCATCGACCCGCAGCGCGCCCGCCAATTGACGGAGCAGCTCCTCCGCGGAATTCGTACCAACCGTGCCAAAGTCGTGGTGATCGATATCACGGGTGTGGCGGCGATGGACCTCACGGTGGCGAACAACTTGGTGCAAACGGTGGAGGCCTCGCGGCTCCTCGGCGCGACCGTCATTGTCACGGGCCTTTCGCCGGAAATTGCTCAAACACTGGTAACCATCGGTGTGGACCTTGGCAAGATGAATACCGTGGGCGACCTGCAGGGCGGCATCGAGCAGGCGGAGAGACTGTTAGGATACAAAGTTGAGAAACTAGCGGAGCCGCGCTAGCCAAAGCGGGGAAAGGGCCACGTGGAAGTCCCCATTCTCAAACAGGGAGCGGTCCTGATAGCGACCTTTCAGGCCGCGCTATCGGATGCGGACCTGAACCAACTGCGCATGGGCTTGGTGCAGCAGGTTGTGAAGTTTCGCTCGCGGGCGGTTATCGTCGATGTTACGGCGATGGACGTGATGGACTCGTTTGCATCGCGGACCCTGCGCGAGATAGCGCACATGATCCGGTTACGCGGCGCGGAGACCGTTATCGTAGGAATTCAACCGGAAGTGGCTTTTGCAATGGTGCAGCTAGGCTTAACACTGGAAGGCGTTGCGACCGCGCTCGACCTGGAAGAAGGTCTGGCCTATTTAAACGAAAAGTTCAAGACTACGAACTGAGAGTGAGCCATAGTGTCGGTTGGGGAAATCCGGGTGTCCATCAACTCCGACCAGGATATCGTCTCAGCCCGCCAGAAGGGCCGGGGGATGGCGAATGAACTCGGGTTTTCTTCCGGGGACGCCACGCTCATTGCAACGGCAATTTCGGAATTGGCGCGCAACATCGTGTCCTACGCCGGCAAAGGCCAAATCACGCTCAAAATGGTGATGGGATCGAACCGTCAAGGCATCCTGGTCATCGCCAGCGATGATGGTCCGGGAATCCCTGATATTCGTCAGGCACTGCGAGACGGCTTCTCAACATCCGGAAGTCTTGGACTTGGATTACCTGGGGTGCGCCGTCTGATGGACGAATTTGAGATCACTTCCCAGCCCGGAAGGGGAACAACAGTGGCGGTGAAGAAATGGAGACAATAAAAGAACCAATGGTCGAGTATGGAGTCGCCAAATACGTCCTTCCCGGCCAGGACGAGTCGGGCGATTGCCATCTGGTTTGCTGCAGCAGAAGCGGAATTCTGATTGCAGCGATTGACGGCATAGGGCACGGCGAAGAAGCCGCCAATGCTTCCAAGGCAGCCGCTGCGCTCCTTAGAAGCTCTGTCGGCGAGCCGATTATCTCTCTCGTCGGACAATGCCACGAGAGACTCCGGGCAACGCGTGGCGTTGTGTTAAGCCTTGCTTTCATTGAGCCTGAACATGGCATGATGACCTGGCTGGGCGTTGGCAATGTCCAGGGAATGTTGATGCGCTCCGATAGGACGAAGGGGAATGTGCAAGAGACACTTCTTCTTCGAGCTGGCGTCGTCGGTTCACGGTTACCTGACCTTCAGGCCACGGTGCTTCCGATCGTTCGTGGAGATACACTTTTCTTTGCAACCGATGGAGTCCGAGGTGATTTTTCCATGAGCCTGTCCGCCCGCGAGAATCCGCAAAGGGCGGCAGACCGAATCCTCGGGCAATATCGCAGTGGAAATGACGATGCGCTGGTTCTAGTCGTGCGGTTAATGGGAATTGATCCATGAAGGTCGCAGCTCGACGAAAAGTGAAGCGGTACGTGGTTTTCGAAGACGAGTACCGCTCTGCCTTGAATGAATATGCCGCGGGGGGAGGCGAAATTGCGCTCGGCCGGGCGTACGATCTCGGCCGTCGGGCGCTCGGCGAGCAAAAAAGCCTGATGGAGATGGCTTCTCTGCATCACCAAGCCGTACTTGCATTGGTAGGCGGTGCGAAAAGTGAAAAACGCCTGGTTGAATTGCTCCGGGTGAGCGCGGAATTCCACGCAGAGTGCATGTCGCCTTATGAGATGGCACACCGTGGATTCCAGGATGCGGTGAAGGCTCTTCGCCAATTGAACGAAACCCTCGAGGAAGAGATCAAGCGCATCGCCTACGCCGTGCACGATGAGGCTGGCCAATTGCTGGTCGCGGTGCACCTCGCTCTGGCAGAAATGGCCGCCGAATTGCCAGAGCCCCAGAAAGTACAAGTCGCCCGGATTAAAGAATTGTTGAACCAGGTTGAAAAACATTTGCGACGGTATTCCCATGAACTCCGGCCAACGATCCTGGACGATCTTGGCTGGATTCCCGCGATCCGTTTTCTGGCAGATGGTATTTCAAAGCGGGCTGATCTGCCAATTCATATCGAGTCAAATGTCTCCGAACGCCTCCCTGGCACTATTGAGACGACACTTTATCGCATCGTTCAAGAAGCCCTAACGAATGCCGCGAAACACGCGCAGGCAAGCAATGTCTGGATTCGCGCATGGAAAGAAGATCTTGTGGTGTGTTGTTCGATCAAGGACAACGGCAGAGGTTTCGACTCCGACGGGGTCCATGCAACGCCGAACCGGAAGGGCTTAGGATTAGTCGCAATGCGGGAGCGTGTAAGCGCAATCGGCGGAACACTGCGAATCCATTCCAGCCTGGGAAACGGGACTGAACTTTCCATACGAATTCCGTTGGAGGATGATCATGCCAATTCGAATCGTGCTCGCGGATGACCACGTGCTTGTACGTCAGGGCCTGAAATCGCTCTTGGAGAAAGAGAGATTTCAAGTTGTTGCAGAAGCTTCCGATGGGCAAGACGCAGTTCGACTGACGGAAACGCACCATCCGGATATCGCGGTCCTAGACATCAGCATGCCGACACAGAACGGTATAGATGCTGCTCGTGAACTGGGACGATCCTGCCCAAAGACGAAATCAATTCTTCTTACTCAACATGAAGAGGAGCAGTACATCCATGAAGCGCTGGAAGCTGGAGTGAAAGGATACGTACTGAAGAGCCAGGTCGCAAACGACCTGATTCATGCAATTCATCAGGTCTGTCGAGGAGAATTCTACCTGAGTCCGGGGATATCGCGCGGACTAGTGGAGGCCTACCGCTCCAAATCGGTTAAGCCAGAGGATCCCCTGACCGTTCGAGAGCGCCAGGTGCTGCAATTGATTGCGGAAGGAAAATCCACGAAGGACACTGCATCGGTCCTTGGTATCAGCGTGAAAACGGCCGAATCGCACCGCATGCGGCTCATGCAGAAGCTGGATATTCACGAGACAGCGAGCCTCGTGCGGTACGCAGTTCGGCGAGGATTGGTGCAGCCCTGAACGAAAGTGCTCGTGGGCGCTCCGCCGTGGATTCCCAATTGTTTCTCTGAAGATGGAGTTCCGTGGTTCGATATTTCACGGATGGATTCCGCGCTATCGGCAGCCGTTCTTCTTGAGTTGCTGCAACTGCCGCAGAGCTTCGATATTGCCGTTTTTCGATGCTGCCCGCAGCAAGATCCGCGCCTGGTCGCAACTTCTGGGGACGCCGTCGCCCGTCAGATAAAGCCGCGCAAGCGGAACCTCTGCCGACCTGTCGCCCGCATTCAACGCGGACCAGAGCTGCCCTGCCAGCGCGCCTTGGCCTTTCCTCGCATTTACAATCGCAATGGGTTTTCGGGAGTTCTGGCGGTCCGCAAGCGAGGAGCCCGCGGAATTCAGCGTCGGCTTCGCTGTTTGAGCGGATGCAACGGGGTCGGACTGATCTAAAGTTTGCTTTGCGGAGGTCCCTGGGGTTGGATCGGGGACAGAGGATGTGGTCATCGAACTTGCGTTGGAGATCTGAACTGGTTTCGACGAAGAGGCATCAAGTTGGGGATCACGAGTGTCTTTGAGTTTCTCTCCAATGCGGATGAGTGCGCCGCCGATCTCGTGGCGGAAGTTTCGTGAGGAGTAGACTGGCCCAAAAACGAAGAGGAGAATTAAAAGCCCAGTTGCGAGGCCATGCAAAAGTCGTGGACGGAAAATAGAAACCTGTCCTTCCCGCAAAGACGGAGCCGGCAGGGATCCTCTCGCCTGGACCCTGAGTGTTCGAGGTGCTGAATGCGTCGCAGAATCTGAGCGAGTTGGCATAGCATTGTCCGGAACCGGTGATAGGAGGCCGCGTGTTCCGTTCTCCGGACGTGTGCGAGCGCCGGATTCCTCCGCGAGTGTGCATGATGGAGATGTAAACTTTCTGGCCAAAGCCGGCGATTCGCTGGTTTGGGTCAGCCATTGACGGATTTGATTCCTGGCGTCAGCAGTAAGCTCAGTGAATCGTAAGCCGCCAGAGTGTCTGGTCCCATCCATCCATACGATCTCAGCGGTGAGTTTGAGCCGCTGCGTGGGATTGGGCGAAACGCAAAGCTGAATTGGCGCTGTCTGTCGCAGGGCAGCCGCGGCGTGGAAAGCAAGACCTTGCTCGGAAGCATTCACAACGATTCCGCCGCCTTGCGGTTCGAATTGTATGTAGGAGAGTTCTGCTGGCCTCTCTCTCCTTGTAGAACGGCGTTCAGGTTTCATACGCGCTCAAAAGCTCCCTGGGGCTGTCTGTCACCGCCGCCGGGCGTATGACAAGCCGGGCATCAATGCTCGGCTCAACCCGTTGGCGTGAGACCGAGCAGTTGGTTCTTCGAGGCGATTCTACATCCCATCTTCGTGATCATTCTGGAGACGGACGGCGGATCGGGATGAATACTGGTGACCTTCCACACTCCTCTTACATGCAAGTCCTTTGGATTCAGTGTTATAGGGAATTGCTGTGAATGCTGTTTCTGCATGGGTTCCCTGAATGATCAGGTCTTTCCCCCACAGAAATATAGGAAACCACCCAATTGTCTGGGAGTGCCAGAATTCCTTACTCTGGCAGTGATTCGATGCCTACACGCGTATTGCTTGCCGACGATCATGCCCTGATTCGCCAGGGCCTAAAGGCCTTTCTGGAAAAACAGGGGTTTCAAATTGTTTTCGAGGCATCCGATGGACAAGAAACGATTCGCGCCGCAGAAAAAACAAAGCCTGACGTCGCTGTCATCGACATCAGCATGCCGATCTTGAATGGCGTCGACGCTGCTCGCGAATTGAAGAAATCATCGCCCAAGGTAAAGGTAATTCTTCTTACGCAACACGACGAGGATCAATATGTCACCGAGTCGTTGCGCGCCGGGGTTCGAGGATATGTACTGAAGAGCCAAGCAGCGGAAGATCTTGTGCATGCGATACAGGAGGTTTGTCGCGGGTCCGTCTATCTTAGCCCGAGCATTTCGCAGACTGTTGTTGACGCTTATTTATCCAAAACTTATCTTTCAACGGATCCTTTGTCGGGGCGCGAGCGCCAGGTTCTCCAACTAGTTGGTGAAGGAAAATCCACGAAGGAAATAGCGGTGCAGCTGGGAATCAGTGTAAAAACTGCCGAATCGCACAGAGCAAGGCTCATGAAGAAGCTGGGCATCCACGAAACAGCGAGCTTGGTTCGCTATGCCATCCGCCGCGGTTTGATTCAGGCCTAACGCCGCTTCGAAAAGGCTTACCCGTAGACCATTTGCGGTCATTTCACTCAGTAGAAATGGGTGATTCACCGGATTGAAACCCTCTGGTAACGAGCTAAGTTGTTACAAGAGGAGCGGGCCGCCTCCGTGCACAGAGCCCCCACCTGGATCACCCCTACTACCGAACTGTTCTGACACGGAGGCGGGCCGAACTCGCAGTCTTGGAGGAATCGGTGGGAAATGGGAATCAAGGGAGCCGGCAAGAGAATGGATTTCATAGTCCTGATGGGCAATCGGACTCTTTTGAATGGCAAAAGACGATGGTTCACTTGCTTCGTCATCAAATCATTCTGCTGGCAATGAAGCATGGGCGCGCTCCGCTGTCCGTTTCTCCTGCTCTTCGGAAAGGATTGGCAAGACTCGGAGCGTTAAACGATCTTTATGATCTAGGGAGTATCGCGCGGCGCCTCTCATTCTTGGGGGACGGACGTATCTTGCTTGCTGAACTGAAGACGCAATTCACCACGAGACCAACCGTGGGAGGGCCTGTAGTAAGAGAGAACGGGACCGAAGCGGAACGCCATCCATAACTCGAGGACGGACGCAGATGCCAATGGGATCAAGCAGACTTCGATTCAGTAGTTGCTCGCGGAAGCGCCAGGCCGGAATGGGATCTGAAAACATTCCAACGGATGTCGCCACCCTGAATGTGTTGATAGATTCCCAATCTTTGTTTGACCGCAAAGCCCCGGGCCTGCTACTAAGCGGAGAAGATAGGGCCACGGATGACGTTTTGCGAGCTCTCCTTTCAGAGGCAAATCGAGAACTTGCCGATTTATTGCGAGACGTACGCGCGGAATCTGCCGGCACAGGACCCGGCGACGCCCGGAACCAACACGCCAACGAGCTTCTGATGCGTGCAGTGCGCTGCGCCGCGAAACAGTACAGGTTGCAAGTAGAACTGGGCAATCTCGCGCTCACCGACGAGCTTACGGGCTTGTATAACCGCCGCGGTTTTATGACTCTGGCGGAACGCCAACTGAAAGTTGGGCGCCGATCGGGCCGGGAGATGATGCTATTTGTGATGGACGTGGATGGCTTGAAACAGATCAACGACTCGTTTGGCCATTTCGAGGGCGACCGTGCGTTGAAGGTCACGGCTCAAGCCTTAGTAGAAACTTTCCGGGATTCGGATGTTGTCGCTCGGCTGGGAGGAGATGAGTTTGCCGTTCTTGCAGTGGAAGCGACTGGCCACAGCGAGGCTACGATCAGAGCCCGCCTTTGCGAATACCTCGATTCAATCGGCGGTCAAGACCTTTGCTGCTCGATTTCTCTCAGCTTGGGGGCGGCGCGGTTCGATCCATGTAGCGGTACGTCGTTGCGAGCATTGATGGACCTAGCCGACCATGCAATGTACGCGGTGAAGCAAGGCCAGTCGCGGCCTTCGACCGCTCTGGAGAGCAGTCTTAGGACGCAATAAACACTATGACCATCATCGGATCATCGTCGTCGCAGTTTTCGTCAGTCCGTCACAGGACTGCACCCACGGGACAATCCGCTTGTCGTTGCTCCGTCATGGAGCGCGCAACGTGGTTGCGCCAGAACCGTCCAGCGAAAGAAACTTGGGTGGAGGGACTTTTTCTGTACTGTCCAGCCCAGTACAGCCAAGTAAAATCCCAGCTAGAAAGGCATTTCTTCTATGCCTCAACGGTCCGGAAGACTTGAGAAACGAATTCGACTGGAGCTCCCGGTCCAGATTTCCAGTCTCCAGGATCCCTCTGCAACGGAGCAGACCACTACGGAAAACGTGTGCGCACTCGGACTACGCATTCTGACCCAACGGGCAAGAGAGTTGAATGAACGACTGATGGTCAGGTCCCTCATGGGCGATCTGCGAAAGCTTGCACGCGTGGTTTACTGTCAACGGCTACCAGACGGACGGTTTGGAGTCGGATTGCAGTTCCAGGGATTTGCCGTCGATTGGCCAAAACCCTCGTCGGGTAGGGCTGCGGATTGAGTCGCGAGCAGGCAACGATATCTCCGCAATCCTTGCGGTGCACCTTACCAAAACAACTGAACATTTATCCATGTTTCTAAAAGAGCTGGCCAACACGCGTATTCGTCTGCCCGAAATCGGATTTGGTACGTGGAATTACAACGGAGGTGTCGAGCCGCTTCGCGCGGCAATTGAATGCGGGGCCCGTTTGATAGATACGGCTGAGTCATATGGGACTGAAGGAGTAGTCGGCGAGGCAATCAAGGGCCGGCGACATCGAGTTTTTCTTGCAACCAAGGTGCTTCCTCGGAATTTCAACCGGCGCGACTTGGTTTTAGCGGCAGAAAGAAGCCTCCGGCGGCTTGGCACAGATCATATCGATCTCTATCAACTTCACTGGCCTAACTTCACAATTCCCATCGAGGAGCCCATGCGAGGGATGGAAGACCTCGTGAATGCTGGAAAAGTTCGATTCATCGGGGTCAGCAATTTTTCCGTGCGCGACCTGGCGAAAGCGCAGGCAGCCCTTTCCAGACAGCGAATCGTATCGAATCAAGTGCGTTACAGCCTGATTGAGAGAACCATTGAAGGTGGGCTGGTCCAGTATTGCCAGAAGAACGGAATCACGGTAATTGCTTACAGCCCGCTTGCAACGGGCTTTGAGTATTTGAAGAGAGCGGATCCCGAGGGAGTACTTCGCAGAGTTGCTGAAGCGTCTTCGAAGAGCGAAGCTCAGGTCGCGCTGAACTGGTGCATTGGCAAGGAAAATATGATCGCGATTCCGAAAGCTTCGACCGTCGAACATGTCGTCGAAAACACGGGTGCCTCTGGTTGGAAACTTCGCCCGGACCTGGTTCGCCTACTGGATGAAAAAATTCGCTGCCGGCGCCGCGGAACTATCGAGATGCATGCACGTCGGGCGGTCCGCTGGGGTATGCAAATGATTGGCCGCTGGCAATGAATTCATTTTCGCTCCAGCCTGAAATCTAGTCAGGAGCTTCCTTACTCCCCCTGCAATGGCGGCCGGTTTCGTCGCCAGGCGGTCAAGGCTTACCGTTGGGTTGATGGCCGCCAACAGGTCTGCGGCGTGAAGCGGTCAGCCAGCAGGCAACTGATACCTAGATGATGATCGTTGTGGCTGTAGCCTCGGCACTGCCGGCATCAAGTGTAGCGGAACTCGCTCTCGTGGCACCTGTGATCGTCCTGTGCGGAACACCCGTGGCGTTCACATTTGCGATTCAACTCACGGATGCGGATCAAGTGAAAGTCAATTTGTGGAATTGCGGCGTGCCGCCCACGGCGCACCACCTACTGATGATACTTCCCTACCTGCAAGTGACTGCGCCATTCTGTGGCGTGATGGCAATACCCTCAGGTGCCACCGCCGCCGCTTCCACTGTGTCCACCACGGTGTTGCTGGAGGTGGCGATTACAGACACGGTGCTCGAGTACTCGTTTGTCACATAGGCAAAGGCGCCATCCGGTGTAATCGCCACGCCGTGGGGGATAGTTCCCACGGCGATTGTGGCTACGACCGAGTTATTCGCCGTGCTGATTACCGATACGGTGCTGGCGGCGGAATTCGCCACGTAGGCGAACGCTCCGTTCGGGGTGATGGCCACGGCGTAGGGACCGCTACTGTAGGACGCGCTCGTCACCGGAACTGTAGCCACAACGGTGTTCGTAGCAGTGCTGATCACCGATACCGTGTCCGCGGATGAATTCGTCACGTAGGCGTAGGCTCCGTTTGGAGTGATCGCCGCGGCAACTGGGCCGCTTCCCACAGGCACCGTAGCCACAACGGTGTTCGTAGCCGTGCTGATCACCGAGACGTTGCTGGAGTTAAAGTTCGTAACATACGCGAAGGATCCATCTGGTGTGATCGCCGCGCCCCATGGACCATTTCCCACGGTGACCGTGGCTGTGACCACGTTCGTGGCTGTGTCAATCACCGAAACGCTGTTGGAGTTGAAATTCGCCACGTAGGCGGCGGCCCCGTTCGGAGCGATGGCCAAACCGACGGGAAAACGTCCCACAGGGATCGTGGCCACTACGGTGTTACTAGCCGTTGCGATTACGGAGACGGAGTTGGAACCGAACACCCATCCGGAATTGGATACATAGGCGAATGCTCCGTTGGGGGTAATCGCCACAGCGAGGGGCTGAATCTGCACGGGAATTACGGCGACCACGCGGTCGACGGACGTGTCAATCACAGCAACGCTATTCGACTTGTGAGTTGGCACGTAAGCCGTGCACTGGGCCGCCGCCGGAACAGACACCAGCGCTGCCAGCCATGGCAGCACAAGAGAGCGAAGCAGCCAACGCCGAATCAATCCGTTGCCCCCACTTAGGATCCTAGGGTTCCAGAACCAAGCTCTATTGTCGCGCATCAAGATCTCCTTCGAAGTCGTTCAGACGACCAGGAATGCATTCCATTAACCGCGGAAAGTGAGCTCACTGGGCTTTTAATACCATCGTGAGGACCCATTGAAAATCCGACGAACAGCTCAACAAGAGAGGAAAGAATCACTTAACGCAGCGCGGGGAAATACCCTAAGGAGGGTTTCCAGTGCTAAAACGCAGTGAAAGTAGCCTCGAAATTGCTGGCAGAAGCGAGTAAATTCGCGCCCACCTTGTTTCCAGGGCCAGCAAGAGGCTCGGCTTCTTTCAAAGGCTATTCGAAATCTAGGACCGTACCCCACTACTGGCTTCCGTTCCCCCTCAAGTCGTGAGTGTAGGAATTTGGAGCACTACCCGTTGGGACAACGATGTTTATGGCCAATTTTTGACCGCGCGACCAGTTGATTCCGCGCATTTACGGACTCAGACTCTGCCTTAAGTAATAGTCCTGGTACTAACAGAACTTATTTGCTGCTCTCCGACGAGTTCTTCTTCCTCTTCGAACGAGAACATGCGCCAGGCGAGAACACAGAGGGGCAGAATCGTGCGTCATTTGGGCCTAACTTTATTTGTTTTGCTGCTCGCGATTGTGAACGTGGGATGCGCCGGTTTAGTTGGTCAGGCAAGTAATTCAGCCCCAGTGGCCCCTTCCATTACGACCCAGCCTGCGAGCCGGACAGTCGCGGCAGGCCAGGCAACCTCCTTCAGTGTAGCCGCCACAGGCACCGCACCGATGAGCTATCAGTGGCGCAAAAACAGCGCGACCATCGGTGGGGCGACTTCATCTAGCTACACGACTCCAGCCGCCACCAGTTCCGACAATGGGGCACTGTTCACGGTGCTGGTCAGCAACACAGCCGGGAGCGTGAGCAGCAATGCCGCTACGCTCACCGTAAGTGCGGCTCCTGTGGCGCCTTCGATCACCACCCAGCCGGCAAGTCAGACGGTCACGGCTGGCCAGACCGCCTCCTTCAGCGTGGTTGCAACGGGCACTGCCCCACTCAGCTATCAATGGCAGAAAAACAGTGTTGCCATCAGCGGCGCGACTTCGTCCAGCTACACCACTTCGGCCACAACAAGTTCCGACAATGGCGCGCAGTTCACAGTGGTGGTCAGCAACACAGCCGGAATGGTGTCCAGTAACGCGGCTATCCTCACTGTGAATGCGGCTTCTGCGGCTCCTTCTATCACTACGCAACCGGCAAGCCAAATTGTAACCACCGGCCAGGCAGCGACTTTCAATGTAGTTGCCGCAGGGACTGCCCCGTTGAGTTACCAGTGGCGGAGAAACAGTGTGGTTATAACTGGAGCGACTTTGCCTAGCTACACGACTCCAGGCACGACCAGTTCCGACAATGGTACACAGTTCACAGTGCTGGTAAGCAACGCAGCCGGAAGCGTGACCAGCAATGCCGCTACGCTTACCGTGAGTGCGGCTCCCGTGGCGCCTTCGATCACCACTCAGCCGACAAGTCAGACGGTCACGGCTGGCCAGACCGCCTCCTTCAGCGTGGTTGCAACGGGCACTGCCCCACTCAGCTATCAATGGCAGAAAAACAGTGTTGCCATCAGCGGCGCGA
>Ga0307477_10000876_pt1 | contig 28589 bp, 25 predicted proteins | sample atmos_gasesECM2C_FD_203316 | JGI IMG/M metagenome (GOLD analysis project Ga0307477, IMG submission 203316) | Hardwood forest soil microbial communities from Morgan-Monroe State Forest, Indiana, United States - atmos_gasesECM2C_515 | ecosystem: Environmental > Terrestrial > Soil > Temperate...
CGAGAGGCAACAAGTTGCTGCTGATCCGGCCGCCCCCGGGCACGGTCCGCAAGCCGGCGAAGACAATCAAAACTTGCCGCGCACGCCTCGCGCGGAGAATGCGGTTGTATGGAAGCTACAAGCTGATAACACCATGGCGCCGGTGAAGATTTCATTGGGCATCACGGACCACGCTTATACGCAAGTGGCTTCGGTGATGAAAGGTGCGCTGAAAGAAGGAGACGAGCTGATTATCCGTTCGGTGGTGCCAAAAGGGCAGGCTCCGGGCACACTAAGGCGCTGAGGGGCGCGATCGGAATCGTTCACTGGAAATCGATGTCATCTACGAGCCAAATCGAAGCCATGGAAATCGCCAACGCGGCGAACGCGGTCATTTGTGTCGAAGAAGCGCATAAGTATTATGAACTGGGAGAAACGCGCGTGCACGCACTGCGCGGTGTAAGCGTAGAGATTCACCGCGGAGAATTTCTCGCCATCATGGGCGCGAGCGGCAGCGGCAAGTCGACGTTCATGAATATACTTGGCTGTCTGGACCGCCCGAGTTCAGGCCGCTACGTTCTGGAAGGAGTCGATGTCTCCAAACACGACAAAAGGGCGCTGGCGCTGATCCGTAACCAGAAAATCGGATTTGTGTTCCAGGGGTTTAATTTGCTGGCGCGCACGACGGCGCTCGAAAATACGGAGCTGCCCACGCTGTACACCAAGATCGAGAAAGCGGAGCGGAGAAAACGTGCTGTGAAGGCGCTGGCAATGGTTGGGCTTGCCAACCGGGCGGACCATTATCCATCGCAAATGTCGGGTGGGCAGCAGCAGCGAGTGGCAGTCGCGAGGGCCCTGGTGAACTGTCCGTCGATCCTGCTGGCGGATGAGCCTACCGGGAATCTCGATAGCCGGACGTCGGTGGAGATCATGGAAGTGTTTCAGGATCTGAACGATAAAGGATTGACGATCGTGATGGTTACGCATGAGCTGGATATCGCGCAGTTTGCGAAACGGGTCATGGTGTTTCGGGATGGAAAGATTCGCAAGGACGATGCGGTGACGAATCGGCCGAGAGCTTCCGAAGTGTTGAAGACACTCCCTACGCTCGAGGATTGAGGGCGCAGGTTCTTTGCGCGGATCCTTCGTCGCCAAGCTGCTCCCAGGGTGCCTCTCGGTAAACCGGGCAGGAATTCTCACGGAATTCCTGGTTAACCATAGCTGGCTCCCCTTTCCCCTGTTTTTTGTAAGTGTCCTCCTTTAGTTAGGTCTCCTGCAGCCGTAGGCCGCAAGCCTAGAGAGTAGCCGATACATTTTTAGGCGCCGTCCGAGCAGCGTTGTTTCTAGAGCAGGATGGTCCGCAAGATCAGCTTATATCGTTTAAGAAGGCTTGCATTTCGGAGGTGGCGTGTTGGTCGCTCTTTTTTGTGGCCACGGCGATGCCGGTGGAGAGGATTTGGCGGGCTTCGGCGGGGCGTGATTCGCGGGCTAGGAGTTGGCCGTACATCAGATAGGCGGGGATGTAGTCGGGGTGGCTCGCGAGGAGGGCACGAAAATGGGTGTCGGCGGCTGAGGGGTCGCCAGAGTTCATGCACTCCATGGCTAGGCCGTAGCGGGAGAAGGCGTCGTCGGGCTTCTTGGCCACGAACTCTTCGAGCATCTGGCGGCGGGTTTTCTTTTGGTCGGGCATTGCTGGTCTCGTATTATACGGTGGCGGGGAACCGGGGGAAGTTCAAAGTTAAAAGTAGGCAGAGTGAATGGAGAGTGCCGAGACAAAAAAAGGAAAGAATTAAGGATAACGCTCCAGACGCAGAAGACAAAGAGTTGCGCGGAGAGGCGAGGAGACGGATGAAGCGGAAAAACAGAGAGAGTCACGGGCAGGAAATTGGGATGAAGGGCAAACCTGTGAGCGCATCGCGGTCGGAGATGACGGAAATCGTTCTGCCGGCGCAGACAAATCCGCTAGGGAAACTGCTGGGCGGACACGTGATGCACCTGGTGGATATGGCAGCGGCGATGGCAGCGCACCGGCATTCGAACAGCTACGTGGTAACGGCGTCGGTGGATTACATCGATTTTCGGAACTCGGTGAATTTGGGCGAAATTGTGATGCTGCATTCGCAGGTGAACCGAGTTTTCCATACCTCGATGGAGGTTGGCGTGGAGGTTTATTCCGAAAATGTGCTGACGGGGGAGCACAAGCATACCACGACGGCTTATGTGACGTTTGTGGCGATTGACGAACATACTAGGAAGCCGAAACTGGTGCCACCGTTGATTTTGAAGACGGCCGAGGAGCGGCGGCGGTTCCGGGAGGCGGCCGAGCGGCGGAAGACGAGGCTGGCGCTGCGCTACGGAAAATGAGTCGGGTTTTTCTGTTCGGAAGTTGCCTACATGAAACTTGGACTTGTCTGGTGAGGAAAGCTAGGCGGCGGCAAAGTTGCGGACCTGCTCCGCGACGGCCAAGGCTTGGTCGACGCAGGAGCCGATGGCGGGGCCGCGGAGATAATTGCCGATCAGGCAGAGACCCGGGAAGCGCGCGCACAACTTTGCTAATGCGGCCAGGCGATCGCCGTGACCGAGGTTGTACTGGGGCAAGGCGCGGGGCCAAATCGTGACATTCGAGAAAACTGGCTCTCGCTTGACGGAGAGCAGAGGTGAGATTTCACGGTGGACCAGCCCGGCTAGGTCGTCGGCATTCAACTTCGCTGCAGCTGGATCGGTTGCTCCACCGACGAAGCTGGTCAACAGAGCATGTCCTTGTTGAGCGCGGCCGGGGAAGAGGGAGGAATTCCAGACGGAGCCGAGGACACGGAGGCCGGCGGAGCGGGGAACGAGGAAGCCGAAGCCGTTTAGGGAGTGGCCGACGTCTTGCTGGCGATAGCCGAGAGAGACTACCGCGACGGCGGCGTAGTCAACGGAACGGAGCGGAGTTTCGAACGATGGATCGAGTTGTGAGAGCAGCGTTCCGGTGACGTCCGTGGGTGTCGCCAAGATTAACGATTTGGTGGAGACAGAGTCCTCTCCGGCGAGATTTTTCAAATGGACAAGGAAAAAACCATCCTCTCGGCGGGAGATGGCGGTCAGTCTTGTTTCGGTGAGCAGCGCGGGGCCGAGATCATTGGCCAGAGCGCGCACTAACGTTTCATTCCCTTCACGAAAGGTTTCGAGGGTGGGGCGCTCGCGCGGGCCTTTTTTGGATTTGGCGAGACGCCACAAGCCGCGAACGATGCTGCCGGAGGCTTTTTCGGCTTCGTAGAGTTGCGGGAAGGCGCTGCGGACGCTGAGGCCCTCGGGATCTCCGGCGTAGACGCCGGAAACAAATGGGCCGACCAGGCGATCGAGCAATTGTGGTGAAAATTTTCTGCGGACGAAAGCGGCGACGGATTCATCGGCACCCGGAGGGATGCTTTTCCCGAAGATGTCGCGCAGGACAGACCATTTCGTGGCGCCATCGATCATCGAACTCATGAAAAAAGCAGGAGGGTTGAGGGGGGCGGGCTGGAGCTTGCCGTCAATCAGGACATAGCGGGGCGCTTGTGGCGGGGCAAGCAATCGTTCATCCGAAATGCCAAGTTCCGCCGAGAGCTTACGAAGGACACTGCTACCGCTGAAACTTTGCGGACCTAATTCCAAAAGGAAGCCGTCGCGAGGGACGGAATGGATGACGCCACCGGGGCGAGGAGAGGCCTCGACGATCTGTGCGGCAATGCCGGATTTGCGAAGCGAGTAGGCGCAGACCAGGCCGGAGATGCCAGCGCCGACCACCAGTGCTGGGACATGACGGGTCAGGAGGGCGGTGAGCATCCTCGCATAGCCTCGCAGGATCAGAGAGTTTTTGAAAAGAGCGGCTTGGCAGTGAGCTGCTGTTGTTCGAGATAGGGGTCGAAAACCATGGCTAGATTGCGGATAAAGATGCGGCCCAGCCAGGTGGTCGAGATTTCGCCGTTATCGAGGAGCACCAGGCCATCTCGGCGGGAGGGCTCAAGACGGCGAAGCTCTTCGGCGAAATACTCGTCAAAATCGACGCCAAATTCGCGGGAAATTTCGTCTTTAATGACGACGGTGTGACAAAGGAGGCGGCTGATGACGGCGCGGCGGAGACGGTCTTCCTTCGAGAGTTGATAGCCGCGCATGGTGGCGAGGCCGCGTTCGCCGACGGCTTTCTCCCAGGAAGGGATGTCCCGGAAATTTTGCGCGTAGGCGTCTTGGATGCCGCTGATGGCGGTGATGCCCATGCCGTAAAGGTCGGCGCCGGCTTTGGTGGTGTAGCCCTGGAAGTTGCGGTGCAGGGTGCGGTTTTGCTGTGAGACGGCGAGTTCGTCACCGGGTTTGGCGAAGTGGTCCATGCCGATGTAAAGATAGCCGGCTTCGATGAACTGGAGCAGGCCGGTGCGGAAAATCTCGAATTTCTGCATACCTTCAGGGAGGTGCGCGACGAAGGAACCTTGCTGCTTCTTCAGCCAGGGCACGTGGGCGTAGCTGAACAGGGCAATGCGATCCGGGGCGAGCCCGATGATCTGATCGACGGTGTGGGCAAAGGTGTGCGCGGTTTGGTAGGGAAGGCCGTAGATCAAATCGACGTTGATGCTATCGAAGCCGAGTTCGCGAGCGGCGAAGAGGAGGTCGCGGGTCATTTCGTAAGGCTGGATGCGGTGGACGGCCTCTTGCACTTCAGCGTGAAAGTCTTGAATGCCCATGCTGAGACGGTTGAAACCCAGCTTGCGAAGAGTTTCAAGGTGCTCGCGGGAGGTTACGCGGGGGTCGACCTCAATGCCGATCTCGCTGTCGGCGTCGAACTGGAAATGTTCTTTGGTGACAGCGAAGAGATCCTCGATCTGCTCGGGAGTCAGGTAGGTCGGTGTGCCGCCACCCCAATGAAATTGAACGACGGAGCGATTTTTGGAGACGCTGCGGCTGATGCGCTTCATTTCCTGCTTGAGAACGCCTAGATAAGGCGGGGCGACGCTTTTATTCTTTTGGATGACGACGTTGCAGGCGCAAAAGAGACACAAGGACTCGCAGAAGGGAATGTGCATGTAGAGAGAGACAGGAGTGCGGGCAAATTCGGCTTCCGCATGCACTTTTTCGAGGTCGCTGGGGCCGAAAGCGTCGTTCCAAACGGGCGCGGTGGGATAACTCGTATAGCGCGGGCCGGGACGATTGTATTTTGCGAGAAATTCCTCGCCGACATGGAGCTCGCCGCGCATTTGGTCCAGGCTTGGATGTGCGAGTGCCATTCAAATGTCTCCTAACGCACCTGAGCAACAGGCCCAGTGTGCTGAAGCAGCGCGCGCTGAGCCGTTTCGATGAAGAGCTGAGCATTCTCGACGGGCGTGTTCTGTAAGATGCCGTGGCCAAGGTTGAGGATGTGGCCGTGGCCAGCCAGAGAGTGGATGGTGGCCAGGGTCACATCGCGAATCTTGTCGTGAGGCGCAAACAAGACGGCGGGGTCGACATTGCCTTGGAGAGCAATTTTTGGACCGAGCGCCTTTCGAATGTCGGCAAGGTCAACACGCCAATCGACGCTGAGGACATTAGCGCCAGAGCGGGCTAAGGCAGGGAGCAGGTGTTGCGAAGCTTTGGTGTAATAGATCACCGGAACCGAGCCCCGGAGGCCCGAGATGATCTCCTGGACGGCGGGAAGCGCAAACTCTTCGTAGTCGTGCAAATTCAGTTCGCCGCACCAAGTGTCGAAAAGCTGCACAGCAGCCGCTCCCGCAGCGATTTGCGCTTCCAAATAAGGGACTGTAGCTTGAGCAATGCGCTGGAGCAGATCACGAAAAGTTCTTGGCTGGTGATAGAGAAAACTTTTGACGGTAGCGAAACCTTCCTTGGCTTTCCCTTCCACCATGTAGCAAGCAAGAGTCCAGGGAGCGCCAGCAAAACCGAGAACGGGAACCTCGGGGCCGACGGATTTCACGATCCGGCGGATGGCGTCGGGGAGAAAGCCGGTATCGGACTCGGGGTCGAAAATCTTGAGGCGTTCGACGTCGGCCCTGGAACGCACCGGATTCGGTAAGTTTGGGCCGGCGTCGCCGAGTTCCAACACCAAGCCCATGGCTTCGGCGGGAATCAGAATATCGGAAAAGACGATGACGGCATCCACGCCAAGCCTGCGAAAGGGTTGCAGGGAGACTTCTACGGCCAACTGGGGAGTCTTGCAAACCTCAAGGAATGCGTGCTTTGCGCGGATTTCGCGATATTCCGGAAGATAGCGGCCGGCTTGACGCATCATCCACACGGGAACCCGGGGAAGGATCTCTCCGCGGCAGGCGCGAAGGAATAGGTCTTTCCGGTTGATTACCGCAGTCTGTAAGGGCATGTTCCGCCTGAAGGATAAGGATAACAAATCCCAGGCGGTCTTGCTAAAGCGAGTACCCGACAGGTATCGGAATGTGCGAGCGCTTGGGAGTGTGGGCTATACTCGAAATGTAGAGCGACAGATGGCTTCTGCAAAGCAAGGCGATGGGTCGTACTGTATGTGCCGAGATGAGCCGGGGGCTCAGGTGCAAAGACCATGAATCATCTATTTCCGATTTTAACGGCGCTGGCGTATGTGGCGAGCTTTGGCCTGTATGTGCGCTTCCTGATTGCGGGAGACAAACTCACGGGGAGAGCGGGGACGGTGCTCCTGGGTCTAGGACTGGTGGGGCACTATTTTGCGCTGTATGAGAGGTCGCGCGGTTTACACACGGTTCCCTACCATGATCTGTATGGAGCGATGTCGTTGTTCGGGTGGCTACTGGCGCTGACGTATTTGGGGCTGGAGTTGTATCACCAGCAGCGATCGGTGGGCGCGCTGGTTTTGCCGTTCATCCTGGTGTTCTTTCTGACGGCACAAGTCGCGCCCGCGGATAGGCTTTCGCCCCCGGAAGCCCACGGGCCCACGTTCGCTTTCCACGTGACGCTGAACATTTTGGCTTACTCGGCGTTTGCGCTTTCGTTTGTATTGAGCTTGATCTTTCTCGTCGAAGAGCGTTTTCTGCGCAGTCACAGGCTCGGCGGCGTGGTGTGGCGGCTGCCGCCGCTGGAGCTGCTGGAGCGCATGAGCCAGTCCAGCGTGCTCATTGGGCTGGTTTCGATCAGCATCGGGACGGCGTTTGGGTTCTTGTGGGTGTACCGGCTCAGCGACAAATATTCTCTCTACGATCCGAAGTACGCGATTACCTTGCTTGTGTTGGTCTTGTACGCGGCGTATTTCCGGCTCGCGCGAACGACGGCGTGGCGTGGGGCGCGTGCCTCCAAGATGTGCGTCTTCAATTTCGTGGTGGTATTTCTGAGTTTTACGGTGGTGAATTTGTATCTCTCGCATAACCATCGGTTTTTTTAGGAGCTTGGAAGCGCGGCATGGAAATCGTTCTCGTCGGTTTGAATCACCGCACGGCGCCTGTAGAGGTGCGCGAGCGGGTGTCGTTTACTGCGGAGCAGGCCCAGCGGGCGGCTGAGGAACTTCGGTCGCGGGGAATCCTCGAAGAAATGCTGGTTCTTTCCACGTGCAATCGGAGCGAAGTGTACGGCGTGCCGCCGGAATCTTCCCATGAATGCGCTCCCGGACTTTCTTCTTTCTTGAGTGAGTTTCACGCGGTGCGTCACGACGTTCTGAGCGTTTCCCTTTATCACCATTACGACCAAGAGGCGGTGCGGCATCTCTTTCGAGTTGCGGCCGGGCTTGATTCGATGTTGCTGGGCGAGGCGGAAATTCTGGGGCAAGTGCGGGAAGCGTACCGCTTTGCGCACGAGCATGGCGCGACCGGGCCAGTCTTGAACCGACTCTTTCAGGGTGCGCTGGAAGTGGGGAAGCGAGTGCGGGCGGAGACGGAGCTCGGTACCCGCCCGATGTCCGCAGCGTCTGCCGGCGTGAAACTGGCGGAGCGCATCTTTGGAAAATTGAGCGAGCGCAAGGCGCTGGTGCTGGGCGCGGGTGCGATGAGCGAGCAAGTTATCTCGTATCTGCGTGACCGCGGAATCGGGCAACTCCAGGTGATGAACCGGTCGCGCGGGCGGGCGGATGATCTCGCGAAGCAATTTGGCGGACAAGTAGTCGGCTGGGGAGAGTGGGAAACGGCGCTGCAATCGCCGGACGTGGTCGTGTCGTCGGTGAGCGCGGACGAGCCGGTGTTGCGGCGGGAGGTCGTCGCGCGCGCGATGGCGGCACGGGGAAATCGCGCGTTGTTCCTGATGGATCTGGGCGTGCCGCGGAATATAGATGCCAAGGTGGCGGAGCTTTACAATGTCTACGTTTACAACACGGATGATTTGACGCAGATCGTACAGCAAAATCGCAACGCGCGGGAAAGCGAGATTCCCCACGCCCAGGGAATTGTCGAGGAACATGTGAGCAAATTCCTGTCCTGGCAGGCGAGCGTGGAGCTCGTTGGGCTAGTGGACGCGCTGCGCGCGAAGATGAAGGAAGAACGCGCGGCATTCATTCGTTCGCGCATGGAGCCGATGAAGCATCTGACGGAAACGGACCGCGCGCACGTAGAGAAATTGATGGATGAGATGCTGGAGAAGCTGCTTTTGGAGCCGGCGCAACGCTTGCGCGGCGAAAGAGAACTCCGGCGGAAGATTCAGAACGTCGAAGCATTGCGCGATCTTTTTCTTTCAAACCGGGAGAAGCCGTGAGAATCCTGAGGATCGGCACGCGCGGCAGCATGCTTGCCAAATGGCAGGCGGAATCGATTCGAAAAAAACTGTTTGCCGCGACTGGGATGGAAGCGGAAATTGTGATCATCAAAACCAGCGGCGACAAGATGCAACAAGCGCCGCTCGCGCAGATCGGGGGCCAGGGGATTTTTATCAAGGAGCTGGAAGAGGCGCTGCTGGAAGAAACGATTGACCTAGCGGTGCACAGCGTGAAGGACATACCGACCGATATTCCTTCGCGGCTCATGTTTCCGGCCGTGTGCCGGCGCGACGACGTGCGCGATTGCCTGGTAGGCTCCACGCTGGCGAACTTGCGGCGGGGGGCACGAGTAGGGACGAGCAGCCTGCGGCGGCAAGCGCAGTTGAGGCACCTCCGGCCGGATCTTGACCTACGCGAACTGCGAGGAAACGTAGACACGCGATTGAGAAAAGTGGAGAGCGGGGAGTACGAAGCGGTGATGGTATCCAAAGCGGGCTTGGATCGGCTGGGGTTGAGCAAGCGAATTGCGGAGGTGCTATCGCCGGACGTGTGCATGCCGGCGGTGGGGCAAGGGGCGATCGCGGTGCAGTGCCGGCTGAAAGACACCGAAGCTGGTGATCTATTGGCTCCTTTGGACGACGCGGAGACGCGCACGGCGATTATCGCGGAACGTGCACTGCTGGCGGCATTGCAAGGTGGATGCCAGGTTCCCCTGGGAGCGTGGGCCCGGCTTGAACGAGGCGAACTATTGCTAGAGGCCTGCGTTTGTTCGGTGGATGGAGTGCAATACGTGAAGCAGCGGGCCAGCGCTCCACCGGAGCAGGCGACGCAGCTCGGAGAGCACATGGCGCGGGTGCTGATTGAGGCGGGCGCGCAGTCCATCCTGGAGGAAGTGAGCCGGCAACGTGGGTGAAGCGCGGGCCAATTCGCTGGCAGGGAGGCGGATCGTAATTACGCGGGCCGCGGCGCAGTGCCAGGCACTAACGCAGGAACTCACCGGCCGGGGAGCGATTCCCGTGGTGGTTCCGCTGGTGGCGTTTTCTGAGCCGGAAGACTTCGCACCGGTCGATGCGGCCATCGCGGAACTCCAGCGATTTGATTGGATGATTCTGACCAGCGCACAGGCGGTTCGCGCGTTGGTAAAGCGCGGCGAGAAACTGAAACTTAGACTGATCGGCCCCGGGAGTAAGCTGCGCATTGCCTGCGTCGGGCCTATCAGCGCCGAAGCGGCGCGCCAAGCCGGGCTCGCCGTCGAGCACGTTGCGGAGACGCACAACGGCGTGGCGCTGGCGGAAGAATTGGGAAGCAGGCTGGCGGGGGCCAAGGTGCTGTTGCCGCGAAGCGATCGCGCAAATCCGGACTTGCCGGTGGCGCTCGAGAGACTCGGTGCCGCGGTCACGGAAGTGATTGCTTACCGCACGCTGCGGCCGGCCGAGGTGGATCGTAGTCACCTGGGAGAGATTGCCGATGGTGAGAACGACGCAGTGTTATTTTTCAGCCCTTCGGCAGTCGAGCATTTTGCCGAGTTGTTTGGAGGCCAGCAATTGCCGGCGCTGCAAGATAAACTGGCGATTACGGCGGTTGGGCCGGTGACCGCGAAGGCTTTGCGGAAGGCGGGAGTTTCGCGCGCCGTGGTCGCCGCGGATACCACGGCTGCGGCGGTGATTGCAGCACTAGAAGAGCATTTTGGCGGTACGGCAAAGCAGGCGCAGGCTGGAGTCAAGAGAGTATGAGTTTCCCCACCCACAGGCCGCGGCGTCTGCGGCGGAACGAGGCGCTGCGAGGCCTGGTTCGCGAGACGCGACTCACCGCGTCGGGTCTGATCTATCCGATGTTCGTGTGCCCGGGGACGAACGTGCGACAGGAAGTCAGCTCCATGCCGGGCGTCTATCAGCAGTCGGTGGATCAGATTGTCGAAGAGTGCCGGGAAGTGGAGTCGCTGGGGATTCCGGGGATCATTCTTTTTGGATTGCCCGAGACAAAGGATCCGCGCGGGGCTAGTTCCCTGGGCGCGCATGGCGTGGTCCAGAGCGCGATTGCCGGGATTCGCAAAGCAAAGCTGAAGCTTCTGGTAATCACGGACGTGTGCTTGTGCGAATACACGGATCATGGTCACTGCGGCATCATCGAGAATGGTGAAGTGGCCAATGACGCGACGCTGACGATTCTCGCGCAGCAGGCGCTTTCGCACGCACGGGCGGGAGCCGATATGGTGGCTCCTTCCGACATGATGGATGGGCGCGTGGGCGCCATTCGCGAAACACTGGATGAGCATAAGTTTGAGAATGTCGCCATTTTTTCTTACGCCGCCAAATACTGTTCCGGCTTCTACGGACCTTTCCGCGAGGCAGCGCACTCCTCTCCCCAGTTTGGCGACCGGCGCAGCTATCAGATGGACCCCGGGAATGTGCGGGAAGCGCTGAAGGAAGTGGAGCTTGACTTGGAAGAAGGCGCGGACATGGTGCTGGTAAAACCCGCGCTGGCGTACTTGGATGTGATCCGGCGAGTACGCGATGCCTTTGATGTTCCGGTCGGAGCTTACAACGTCAGCGGCGAGTACGCGATGGTGAAAGCCGCGGCACAGAATGGCTGGCTGGATGAAAAGCGAGTCGTCCTTGAGATTGTGACGGGCATCCAGCGGGCTGGGGCGGAAATCATTCTTACCTACCATGCCAAGGATGTCGCCCGCTGGCTGAAGGCGTGTTAGTTTAATCGAGAGAATATGAGCACAGCGCAAACCCGGAGGAAGTGCGAGCGCAAGCGTTCGCGCGAAATTTTCGAGCGTGCCGAGAAAGTGTTGGTCGGCGGCGTAAACAGCCCCGTGCGGGCGTTCCGCTCCGTGGGCGGGGAGCCGCTGATTATTGAGCGCGGCAGCGGGCAACACCTCTACGACGCGGACGGCAACGAGCTGCTCGACTACGTTTGCTCTTGGGGAGCGATGCTCCTGGGCCACGCGAATCCCGCGATCAGCGAGGCGATTGCCGACCAGGCCCGCCGCGGCACAAGTTTTGGAGTGACCACCGAGCTAGAACTGGAACTGGGCACGCTGATTAACCAGGCGATCCCCTTTATTGAAAAAATCCGGTTCGTATCGAGTGGCACGGAAGCCACGATGAGCGCGGTGCGGCTGGCGCGCGGAGTAACGCAGCGCGATTTCATCGTCAAATTCGAAGGGTGTTATCACGGACATGCCGATAGCTTCTTGTCGCAGGCTGGTTCCGGCCTGGCGACGCTGGGGATTGCGGAATGCCCAGGCGTGCCTGCGGCGTTGGCGGCGTTGACTTTGAACGTGCCGTACAACGACCTCAACGCGGTCGAACGCACATTTCTAGAGCATAAGAATAAAATTGCGGCGATCATCGTCGAGCCTATCGCGGCGAACATGGGAGTTGTTCCGCCAGAGAACGGCTTCCTGAAGGGATTGCAGGAAATCACCAAGAAGAATGGTGCGTTGCTAATCGTCGATGAGGTGATTACGGGATTTCGCTTACGGAATGGGTCAGTACAGCAGCTATTCGACGTTGCAGCCGATCTTACAACGCTCGGGAAAATCATCGGCGGGGGAGTTCCCGTGGCTGCTTATGGCGGGCGCGCCGAATGGATGAACCAGGTGGCGCCGCTGGGTCCGGTATATCAAGCGGGGACCCTCGCGGGCAACCCGCTGGCAATGCGCGCTGGAATTGCGGCACTGCGACAACTGACCAAGGCCGGGCTGTACGAAAAGGTGACGGAACTGGCAGAGCGGCTTGTCCTTGGGCTGCGCGCGGAACTGGCCAACGCGGGGATTCCCGCGCAGATTAATGCTATCGGCGGTCTCGCGACCGTTTTCTTTGCGCCGGAACCGGTGAGAAATTATGCGGGTGCCAAGCGTTCGGACACCAAGCGATACGCACGGTTCTTTCGCGAGATGCTCGATCGAGGCATTTTCTTGGCGCCGTCACAGTTTGAGGCGGCATTTATTTCTCTGGCCCACACTTCCGAGGATATTGATCGCACGCTGGCAGCGGCGCGTGAGTCGCTCCAAGCGATTTCGTCGGATTCCACTGTCTAAACGTAAAAAGGGAGAATTGGGGAATGAGCGAGGGTATCGAACTTCCGGAGAGCCATCACGGCGATCATCCGCTAGTCCTTCCGGTCTCGATTACGATTTCAATTATGGCCGTGTTTGTGGCCGGTGCGTCGTTGCTTGGGCATCGGGCGCATACCGAAGGATTGCGTTTTGAAACTCAAGCCGCAAGCCGGTGGACGCAATATCAGGCGAAGAGCACGCGCTTGCACGAAGACCATGAAGCTTTGGACTTGATTAGGCTCGGGGCCTCGCTGAACAAAGAGTTGGCCGAAGAACAGAAACAGAAGTATGGCAACGAAATCGAGCACTACGAAAGCGACAAGGAAGACGTGGCGCAAGAGGCGAAGAATCTGGAAAATGAGCGCGATTTGACGGTACGCCAAGCCGACCGATTTGATGGAGGAGAAGCGCTTTTGGAAATCGGGCTGGTGATCTGCTCCATCACACTTTTGACCAAGAAAAAACTCTTCTGGATCAGTGGTGTGCTCGTTGGGGCGCTGGGCATCGGTCTGGCTGCGACGGGGTTCCTCCGGCACTAAATTAAGCGCGCGCCGGCGGCTCCTGAGCTTCTCAAGAGTGCGATTTCCTGGGCGAGGCGCTCCAGCTTGCCCAGCAATTCCTGATGCCGAAGGTCCTCGCCAGTTGGTTTCTTTCCCGTAAATGTAAGTGTCCCGCCGGGCTCGAGCACGCATTGGGCGACTTCGGAGAGCGAAGCGAATCCTTGCTTGCGGGCGGCGGCTTCGAGCTGCGAAATAGTAATCAGTTCCTTCTTCAAGTTCCGCGTGCGGACCTTTCCGTCCTCAACCAGAACGTCAGATCGGCCTTCGACCAGTTGGTCGAGCTTTCTATGATCGTAGAGGAATCGAACGACTAGGTAGTTGGTGACCAGCAGGGAAGTAGCGCCGATGATTCCGCCCAGGACGCTGTTATCTTCACCGATGATAGCGTTCTGCACGGTATTCGAGAGGGTGAGCAAAACGACCAAGTCGAAGGGATTGAGCTGAACGAGTTCGCGTTTTCCGGAAAGCCTGAGGCTGACCACTAGAAACGCGTAAACGATGATGGGCCGGAGGATCTTTTCGGCCAGGGGAAGTCCGATGACGAACATGTCTTTCCAAATATCGTGCATACCAGAAGCGCCTCCTCGGGGTCCCGCAGGGACGGCCACAATGGCGGGACGTTGTGGTGGTAAGGGAACGGGGGGAGCGTAACACGCACACGCAGGGAGTCAAAGCCGCCCTTCCCGGAGAAGCCAACCTGGCCCTTCGGACAGTCATTTTTTCGCTACCATTTCCCGTTGCATGGCAGACACGAGCCTTCGTTTTTCGTATGATTAAATCGATTAGCTAGCTTGCCGGCCGGACCGCGCGGTTGCAGCGCGTAAGCAACAAATTCAAACGGAGGACTGCAGGACGCACCCTCGCCCGCGAAGTGCTATTGCGCGGCTGGTGTCGCGCGCACTCCCAAATGAACCAACGTGCCCCTTTGGCGCTTGGCACCTTCCTTGGCGCCGAGCAACTCTCCACGCTGCTGGACTCGGTCCAGGAACTGCTGACCATTCTCAGTCCGGACGGAATCATCCGTTATGCGAGCGCTGGTTTCACGCGCGTTCTTGGCCACAAGACAGAAGACCTTTTGGGAAGATCGATATTTGATCTGGTGCATGTGAGCGACGCCGACGGGGCACGTGACTGTCTTCGCGACCTACGGGCCGGCGGGCGAGGAGAGTTTGCCAGGCGCAGCCGGCTGCAAAGCAAAGACGGGAGCTGGCGCTGGTTTGACTCTGAGGCCCGGGATTATAGCAACCTGCCTGACGTCAAAGCCATTGTCCTCAGTCTTCGGGACGTGACTGATCTTCACCGTATGGAGGCGGAGCGCCAGGTTATCTTCGAAATCGTGCAGGCCCTCAACCAAACCGCCAACCTGGATGAGTTGTTGGGCAGTATCCACGTAGCGCTTAAAAAGGTTGTGTACGCGGAGAATTGCTTCGTGGCCTTGCATGACCCGGCTGCGGACACTTTTACGTTTCCATTTTTCGCAGACCAAGTCGACGTGGCGCCGCCGCCGCAGAAGGTAGGCCACAGTTGCACGGCGTTTATCTTCCGGACGGGTTCTCCGATGTTGATCCCGCAAGAAGAATTTGACAAGCTGGCCGCGGAAGGAAAGGTTGAACTCGTCGGATCGCAATCACCGTCGTGGCTCGGTGTTCCCTTGAAAACGCCCACGGCGACCATTGGGGTTCTGGTGGTCCAGCATTATGAAGCTGAAAATGCCTATGACATTCGCGACTTGGAGTTCTTGAGCTCGGTCGGGGGGCACATTGCCCTGGCCATCGAACGGCGACGCTCGGAGGATGCTCTTCGCAGAAATGAAGAGATGTTCCGATTGCTATTCAGTTACAATCCGCTGCCCACGTGGGTGATGGACAGGGAATCGCTGCAGTTCCTGGAAGTGAACGAAGCTGCCGTTCGTCAGTATGGATACTCGCAGAATGAATTCAAGCGCATGACCGTCCTCGACCTTCGCCCGGGAGAAGAACGAGCAAAATATCTTGATCAATTGAAGCTGATTCCTCACGAAGGGCTCTATCACGACAATTGGAAGCACCGCAAGAAAGACGGAAAGGTCATTCAGGTCGAAACCATTTCCCACGAATTGGAGTATTCGGGAAGAAGAGTTCGGCTGGTGGTGGCGCAAGATGTCAGCGAACGCCACCTTCTCGAGCAACAGCTCCGGCAGTCACAAAAAATGGAAGCGGTGGGACGGCTGGCGGGCGGCGTGGCCCACGACTTTAACAATCTCCTGATGGTGATCAAGGGGCATACGGAGCTTCTGCTCAACGCCCTTCCTGCGGAGGAGAAATATTCGAGGAAAATAAAGCAAATCGATCGCGCCGCGGACCGCGCCTCCGCTCTAACGCGTCAATTGCTGGCCTTCAGTCGCTTACAAGTTTTGCAACCCCAGGTGATCAATCTGAACGGCGTCGTTGAGGACATGGGCAATCTGCTACCTCGGTTGATCGGGGAGGACATTGAGCTGGTCGTTCGCGGCTCGCAGGACCTGGGCGCGATACGAGCCGACGCCAGCCAAATGGAACAAGTGATCATGAATCTGGCTGTGAATGCTCGCGATGCCATGCCGGGCGGGGGGAGACTGCTGATCGAGACGTCGAATGCGGAACTGGACAGCACCTACAACGAGGTACATCCGATTGTGCGGCAGGGCCGCTACATTCTCCTGGCGGTCTCGGACACCGGTACGGGAATGAGCGCGGAAACGCAAGCGCGCATTTTTGAGCCCTTCTTCACAACCAAACCGCAAGGCAAGGGCACCGGCTTGGGCCTCTCCACGGTGTATGGCGTCGTGAAGCAGAGCGGCGGATTCATTTGGGTTTACAGCGAGCTTGGGAGGGGGACTTCCTTCAAGATCTATCTGCCGCGGGTGGACCAGCCAGTCGACCGCTCCGGACCAGTGCGAGCGGCTGCGGAGGCGCCGCGGGGAACGGAAACGATCCTACTAGCCGAGGACGAACAAGATGTACGCGAAGTGGCGCGCGAGTTTCTGGAATCGGGTGGTTACAAGGTGATCGAAGCGCGCGACGGAACCGATGCGTTGAAAAGAATTGAGAAATACGATGGCGCGATCGACTTACTGGTCACCGACATGGTCATGCCAGGAATGACGGGACAGGAGCTGACCGCGAGATTGCTGGAGCGCCGTCCGGAAATACGAGTTCTCTACATGTCCGGTTACAGCGAACGGGCCGCGGCCGATTCGGCGCGTGGCGACTCCTCGGTACGTTTATTGGCGAAACCTTTCAGCCGGTGGGCGCTGCTTCGCGCGGTTCATGAAATTCTAAAACAATCCTGAAGTTGCCGACAGTCCCTCCGACAAACTCGATCACTCCGACATTTTCTAGCGAATCCTCGGATGCTTTCTATGCCAGTCGGTGCGTGATTGGAATGTCCGCCCTGCCTGGATCACTGCAAAATCGTCGCCGGCTCGGCCCACAAATTGCAGCCCGACGGGGAGATTCTTTTCCGTGAATCCGCAGGGAACCGACATTGCCGGAAGTCCGCAGAGGTTGCCGATGGCGCCGAGAGGGTCGGGAAAGGCGAGCCCGGTCTCGAGATTCAAAGTCAAAGGTGTCGCCGGAACGGGCTGGGCGGCAGTCGCGAGGACGTCAAAGTTTTCAAACAGAGAGTCCATTTTCTTCTGAATAATTTCTCTAATCTTGAGGGCTTGCAGATAATCGGCGCCAGAATACTGCTCGTTTAGGTAGCCGGCGATTTGTCCCAAAGGATCGGTCAATTCGCTCACGCGACCTGAGCGAATCAGCGGCCGGAACGAAGCGGCGGACTCAACGGCCACGATGATGTTGCCGGCATCCTCCCATGGCCCCACCGGCAAGGCGACCTCCTTTACGCTGGAAAAAGATTTCTTGAGAATCCGGGTGGCGGCTTCGATGGGTTTCGCAGCCGCGGGATCGAGAGATTTCCATGCGTTGGTGAGCCAGCCGATTTTGAGCGGACGCGAATGCAATTCCATCGAAGGCGAATAGGTGAAAGCGCCCTTGTCGATTGCCGCTGTGCCACGATCCTTTTGATCGTGGCCGGCAATGGCGGCAAAGATGCGGGCGCAATCCTCGGCGCTGCGGGCCAACGGGCCAATCTTATCCATGGAAGGCGCAAGCGCCATCGCGCCGTAACGGCTGACGCGACCGTAAGTCGGGCGCAACCCGCTCACGCCGCAGAAGGCCGAAGGGCAGATGATGGAACCCCAGGTTTCCGTTCCGATGGCAAATGCAGCTAGTCCGGCAGCCACGATTGCGCCCGAACCGGAAGACGACCCGCAAGTCCAGCAAGTAAGGTCCCAGGGGTTTTTGGCTTCGCCCTGCAAGGAGGCCGAGGCGAAGCGGTAACCCATTCCGCCGGCGAGCTCGATCATGGATGCCTTTCCGAGCAGGACTGCGCCAACACGATTCAGATGTTCGATCACCGTGGCGTTGTAATCGAATACTTGGTTTGCATAGGGCTTGGCGCCCCAAGTGGTTGGCAATCCTTTTACGGCCAGCAGGTCTTTAGCGGCGTAAGGGATTCCGTGGAGTGGACCGCGGTAGTGGCCGCGCTGGATCTCCTTTTCCGCCGCTTTGGCTTGTTCGAGGGCGATCTCGGGTGTTAACAGGGCGTAAGCGTTAAAGCGCTGGCCGAAGTTTCGACTGCGGTCCAGGTAGGCTTGGGTCAGATCGACGGGCGAGAGCTTCTTCGATTCGATGCGTTTCGCGAGTTCACTTACAGAGAGATAGAAGATCTCTTCGCCAGGCATGCGGCAGGCTCCTTAGGAATTCTTTGGCGGACTTGCCGGTTTAACAATAGCTGGCTTGAGCGCAGGCTTCTTTTCCCGTTCCATCAACGGCTTCAGATACAGTGCCGGACCATCCCCATTTTCCGTTTGAAACGCGCGCAAGCGCTCGAGCGATAGCTGCGACTCGGCCGCCAGCCGCCGAATATCCGCCTTCTGAGCCTCAGAAAGGCGGCCGCCATATTGGGCCAAGATCGACTGCATTCGTGTTTCGACTTCGGCTTGGCCTTCCGGCGACAGTCTTGGTGCTTTAGCGGGCTGCTGCTCCGGCGGCCCGGCGGCGACAGATTTCGCGCCTGCGCCAAGGAGATTTGAGGGTGCCAGTGATGCCGCCGCGGACACCAAGGCGGCGCGCCGCGCAAATTCGCGGCGGGAAATCGTCGAATCGCTCTTGGTGCTCATCGCGGGTCCCCTTCGAATAAGGCAAGAAGTAGGAAAGGCGTGCTCAAAATGCGCAAATTGAGGCTACTGAATCTGTGTTCGAGCGTCAACTAGCTGGAGGGCACTAGCTGGAGGGCTGTTCGTCAGGCACTCAGAACCAGGCGTTTTACGGTTCGAACCGGAAGTGGATGGTGATAGTGACGTGCGCCGGAACAGGCTGACCGTTTCGCGTGGCGGGTTCGTATCGGAATTGCTTCAAGGATTCTACGGCGGCGGGGCGCAAAGACGGGGGCCCAGAGAGCACACTGATAAAATTCACTTCGCCCGACGTCCCAACGACCGCGTCGATTACCACGTTCCCCGTTTCGAAGTCTCGCAGAGCTTCCAAGGAAGCCACAGCCCGGACAGATTTGATCAACTGCGGCGGCACCAAGACACTCTCCGCCCCCGATGGCGCAACGCGACTGGCACTGGCTTTTTCCGTTGGATGATCGGTTGAACGTTTCCTGGCTAGGGCTGCTGGTGGGGAATTTTTCCTAGCAACTGGCAGTGCTTCGGAAGCACTTGAGCCGGCGGGTTCGGCAGAGGTCTCGGCCTTCTCACTTGTTTCGCTCGCGACTGTTTTTTGCAGGGCCGCGCTTGGTGATGGCATTCCGGCGGAGGTCACCGGCGCATCACTTGCCATTCTGTTCGCGCCCGCACCGATTGGCGGCCGACGGACCGAGTCTTGTTCGGCCGCTGATTGCCACGGCATCCAATGCTTGTACCATGCAGCCCCGGATGCAGTGACCACCAGGGCGGTGGTCAGCAGCGCAAGGCGCAAGACTCCGCCACGAAAATTGGGGGTGAAACTCCCTCTTGCCCGCCGCGACCTTTTGCGCTTGGGCAAAGACATACTAAAATCCAGCGCCGGCTGAGGCAGTAGCGCTTGCTCTTCGGGGGTCCATTGCGGCAGATCAGGTTTGTGTTTCAGCGACTGAGATATGTCTTTGAAGGCCTCGCCGGCAGCTTGGCGCGATTCACCGTTTGTCGGCCCACTGTCCCGAGATAATGCCGAAGAGGGCTCGGGAACCTCACTCGGTGAAAGTAAAAGCGTTTGCGGCTGGGGACTTTGTTCGTGCGGCGGCATTAAGTGCGGTCGGTCCCGCAAGATTTCCACTTCACGCTTAAACTTCTGGATATCCTCGACCGAGGAAGGGGGGAAAGGTTCGCCCGGGTCACCGGCCGTGGCTTCGGCGGAAATCACCAGAGCAGCAGCTTCGGCGTCCTGAGCGGTTTTTGGCAGCAACGCCGTCGCTGCGGAAAACTCCATGCCCCAGAAGCCCGGCGCGGGCTCGACGAATTCCAGTTCCACGAAGCAAGTCGTCGGCCGATAGACTCGTTTGCGCTTTACTTGTGCGACGACTTCGCGCTTCAGTTCTATATTGGTTAGAACGAGCAATTGGCCGTGAGCCACGGCAGCGGATAAGCGGATCACTCCGCCATTATCAAAGACCAACACAGAAGACGTCTGTTCGGTGAGGAGTTTGCGCTCATCGGTATTCTTGTCGGGGGGCAATGTGGTGGCTTGTAAACACACTTCACGAGCGACCATATTGGTCTTCAAACTTGGCGCGGGATTTAACGGGGGTGCATCAGCCTCCGCAGGCTCGGGCGGATTCTCCTCGCGCTGCGGCTCGGTAGAACTCGCGACGGGCGAGCTAGACAACAAGCGCAAGTCTTCTGCGGAAGACAATTCAGTCGTCCCTTGGGCCGGGGCGGCAAGAAACCCCGGGCAAATTTAGGCTGGGGAGATCCATCCGCCATGCGGACGGACCGAACCCCTCCATTTTCCATGGCCCGCTCGACTCGCTACTATAGTACAAAAGTACTCCCCAGCGCAGCGGGCAGCGGTTGTTCGGTTTGCCATCTGCAGTTCGTAGTGCGTCGCCAGGACGCACAAACGCAAAGGCTGAAAGGCAACCTTGCTGCCACATTGCCATCACTTCTTCCGGAGCCGCTAGCCAACTTCCGTGAGTGCGCGAATTTGGGTTTCCAGGGCCTGGTTGTATTGGCGCTCGATCTGAAGCTCCGTTTGCAGTTTTTTCACCAGCAAGTCCAAATGAGCGATCTCGACGCGAAGCTTCTGGACATCGGCCGATGTCGGAGCTGCATGCGATGGTGGGGGATCGCGCTGAGGTTGCGAAGGTTGCCGCGGGGTGAACGCTTCGGCGAGTGCTCGCGGCCATGCCGATTCAGAGGTAGCCGGGACCGGAGGCGGTGGGGCAGCAGAATGGGGCGCCACCGGTGCCGGAGGGGGCGAAAAGAGATTGCTCAGAGCGTTTGCATGAGTTGTGCGCTCAGGCGCGGGCGTGGGCGTTTGGCTCTTGGGCTCAAGGAGGCTCTTCACGCGTCCAATCAATTCCTGAGGCTGAAAAGGCTTGCGAATGAGTTCATCGGCCTTCACCGAAACTGCTTTATCCGCCACGCTCTTGTTAACGACGCCGGACATCAGAACAACCGGTGTTGCGCTGAACTCCGGATTCTGCTTGATCTGGCTGCAGACAGAATAACCGTCTTGATCGGGCATGATCACGTCGGTGATGACCACGTCGGGGCGGTTTTGCTCAAACTGGGCGAGCGCCGAAGCCGCATCAGCACAGGTAATGACGTTGATGTTCTCGCGGCGAAAAGCAATCTTGATGACTTCGCGCATCGTCGCGCTGTCATCGATAAAGTAGACAGTAGGTTTCCGCTTGGCTGGAGCTTCGCCCAGCGGCGGGAGGGTCATCGCTTCGCTCATTGCGCTTCCTTGTCCGCCATGTCGCGCGTTCCTTCATCGAATTCGCGCATGGCATCCAGCATAAGATCGGTGGCCGAGCGCAGCACGGTACGCTGCGTCGAGGTAGTCCCATAGGTAAATTTGTAGACGCCTTCGCTACTGTTTCCGAGGCTTTTCAAAATGTGAATGACGGCTTCATCGCCGAACAAATTGCCGCACTCCGCGTGCGAAATCGTTCCGGCGTCGTAGAACAACACACCGTCGGTCTCGCCCGCGTTGATGTGCAGCGCCCCAGTTTGGTGGGCGTGCCCGAGCATTTGCATGACGCCCGTGAGATCGTGGTGGGTGAGATTGCCGCTAAGACTGGTGTCGGATTGGTCCAGCATTTGGGTAGGCTGAAAGCCCTCCGTTTTGCTGACCAGGATCTGCTTCACATGAGCGGCAATGACCGCCGGCTGCTGGTCGCGGTCGATGTAATCGTCGCAACCAGCCTGAAACGCTTCCATCAGCGCGCGCTGGCTTCCGTCACCCAAGGCGATGACAGGCAGATTTGCGTTTTTCGAGTCCGCGTGAATAATTCTTGCCATTTCCAGAGCGCCCATCTCCCGCATCTTGGTCGAGCAGAGGATAGCGGATGGCGCGTCGTATTCGAGTGTGGTTAGAGCGAACGCGGCTTGCGTGCTGGTCACCACCTCAAAACCCTCGCGTTTCAGCGCGTCGCCCAAGCGCTTTGCAAAATAGACGTTGCTGTCGACGAGCAGAACTTTGACAGGTCGTCCGGGGGAAATCACGGCCGTGCCTCCGCCATTTGCTGCCCGGCGGGCTTCCCAAGCAGCTGTTCCGGGCCGGGCGTTAGGGTGTCCAGGTTCAGGACTTCGATCACATCGCCGTCATGAGATAGCCAGCCGGCGACATGCGGCGCGTCGGATTCCGCGGCAGCCATCATTTCCGAATTAATCAGCTCGCACTCGCCCGTAACCGGCACCGCGATCCACTCTTTCTGTGTACCGTAGCTGCGCACGGCGATCAGGTAGAAGCGGCGCGATGTCAGACGCTTGCCGAGCAGTATTTCTGAAACATCGCACACCGGGACAATGCGTCCGCGGCGGAGGATAACGCCTTCCAACTTTGATGTCCGGTGCGGAAAGCGAAAAACACGGCTCGGGGCAACCAGTTCGGCAATGTGCTTCGCCGAAACAGCAAACCGCCGCTCGCCCAGCCGCAATAGGACGAAGGATTGCAATTCGAGTTCGGCCGATATCGTCATTCGGTGGAGTCCGCTTCCTCGATAGATGCCGTAGCGGAGTTGTCCGATTCCAGGAGCGCTCGATCGAGCAACGTCAATTCATCCGCTGAAAGAAAGCCTTCCGGTTTCACCACCGGCACGACGGTTTGGTCTAGGGCTGTCAGCCCCCTGTACCACTGCCGCTCCTCGTGACAGAAAGAGAGTGGCAGAGCTTGCAAGCGTGTCATGCTGGTCATCTTTTCGATGCCATCGATCAGGAGAGCGGTGCGCGTCTTGCGCAGCACGAAGAGCAATGCTCCTTCGGCAGCGTGCAATCCAAAATGCATGGCGCCGTTGACAATGAAAAGGGATCTATCGCCCCGGCGCAGAACGTAGCGCACTTTTCGAATCCCCGGCGCACTGATTTCCGTGGCGGCGCCCGACATGCTGTCGGCGCTGCGCACTTCCTGCACCGAAGCGGAAGAAACGGCGAATAGTTGTCCGCTGACGCGAAACAAAATGAGCTGTTCTGACTTCGCTGAACCCGGCTTGGCGGGGGCCGCTAGGCGCATTAGCGAACTCCCGCGGGCGCGGTGCGGCAAATACCGAGGACGCGCTTTTCGATGGCGGAATAGATATCGTCGATTCCCAGCACCTGATCGACGGCGCCTACTCGAATGGCTTCCGCCGGCATACCAAAAATGACGGAGGTCGCTTCATCCTGGGCTAGCACCAAGCCGCCCGCGCTCTTGATGGCCTGGGCTCCGTTGGCGCCATCGTTGCCCATGCCTGTAAGCACGCCCGCGATACTCAGGGGACCGGCAAAGGCCGCGACGGATTCCATGGTGATGTCAATATTCGGTAGATAGCCGTTGACGCGGCCGGTGGTTCCGTCGAGTTGCAGGCGGCCAGTGGCGGTAACGCGAAGATGCTGGCCCCCTGGACAAATGTAGAGGGTGCCCGGTTGAAGTGGCTCATTGGCTTCCGCTTCTTTCACGCGAATCCCTGTAAATTCGGCGAGCTGCGCCGCGTATTGCGTAGTGAATGCGGCCGGCATGTGCTGCACAAGGATGACGGCAGCAGGGAAGTCGGCTGTGAATCCGGGAGCGATGCGCATCACCGTGGCTGGTCCCCCGGTAGACGCCGCGAGCACAACGACGGGGAAGCGCTGGTCGAGTCCGGAAGTCGCCCCTGGACGGGCGCTGACGGGTGCAGGCACCGGAGCCTTGGCCCCACTGGAATTCTGAATCGTAGAGGCCAGGCGTGAAGCCGTACGCACGACGCGCACTTTGCAGGCCATGCGCACCTTGCGCAGCAGTTCTTCCTTCACGCTCGGCATATCAAGATCGATAGCGCTCGAAGGCTTAGCCACAAATTCAATGGCGCCGAGTTCCAGCGCCCGCAGGGTGCTTGCAGCGCCTTCGCGCGATTCCGAGCTAACGACGACGATCGGGCGTGGATTCGTGGTCATGATCTCCGCAGTGGCCTGCAGACCGTCCACGTGCGGCATATTGATGTCCATGGTGATAACGTCTGGTTTTAGCGATTCCGCCAAAGCCACGGCTTCGCGGCCATCCTTGGCGTTGCCTACGACCTGCAGCAAATCGTCAGCATTGAAAATGCCCTCCAGAACTTTCCGCATGAATGCGGAATCATCCACGATGAGGACGCGAAACTTTTTGTTGGTGGTAGCCATGATTCGTTTACGCTATCGGCGCGACCGGGCGTGGCGCCTCCGTTCCTATAAGTTGTTCAACTGCGGCGATCAGCTGATCTTCCTGCACTGGCTTAGTGAGGAATGCAGTGGCGCCTTCCTTCATGGCGCGATCGCGATGCTTGGCGCCGGCGCGGGACGTAACCACCATCACGGGGATGCGGCGCGTCGAGGGACTCTGGCGCAGTTGCACCATCAATTCATAACCCGTCATGCGCGGCATCTCGAGGTCGGTGATGACCAGGTGGCAGCCGTGCTGGGTCACCAGTTCGGCGGCTTCCAGTCCATCGGCGGCCAGCTTCACGCGGTAGCCGTTCTTCTCGAGCATGCGGCCAACGAATTTGCGCACGCTGATGGAGTCGTCCGCCACCACGATGACGCGCTCTTGTTCCACGCGGTCGATGGCTTCAGATGGGATGCTTCCGCGAGCCACGGCCGTCGAGCCTGGCGCAAAGATGCGCGCGGCGCTGGCACTGGCCTGTATTGGCCGGCGGTCGCTCGGTTCTGCCGCAACCATGCGGTTCAAGTCGATCAACAGAATGAGGCTGCCATCGGGGGCGATGGTGGTGCCGGGGAAGAGTTTCACGCGGCGCAGGTATTCGCCCAGGTTCTTGATAACGATTTCGTCTTTGCCGAGAACTTCCTCGACGACCAGGCCAATCTTCCGGCTCCCGGCATTGGTCACCACCATGCGGAAATACCCGTTCATGGGCTCAAGCGGCGGTAAGCCCAGATAGGTATCCAAGCGCACGACTTCCGTGACCACGTCGCGCACTTTGGTTAGCAGTTTTCCGCCGACATCTTCGATTTCATCGGCCCGCAAGCGGCGAATTTCCTCGACGACCGCCAATGGCAGCGCGAAATTCGTCGTGCCGCAGCGTACAAACAGGGCCGGGGAGATAATCAGCGTGAGGGGCACTTTGAGCGTGAACTTGGTGCCCTTGCCGCTGGTGCTCTCGATTTCGATCTCGCCGTTAAGTGCGTTCAGGTTCGCTCGCACGACGTCCAGGCCGACTCCACGCCCCGCCAGTTCTGTTTTTGCAGAGGCCGTCGAGAACCCTGGATGGAAGAGTATTTCACGTAGATCACGTTCGGTAAGCCGGTCAGCGGTTTCCGCGGAAACCAGGCCTCGTTCAATGGCGCTTTGCTTCACGCGCTCGTAGTTGATTCCTCCCCCGTCGTCTTCAACTTCGATATAAATGTGATTGCCGCGGTGGTAGGCACGCAGCATGATATTGCCCGCGGACGATTTGCCGGCGGCCAAGCGGTCGGCGCTCGGTTCGATGCCGTGCGCCACAGAGTTCCGCACCAAATGCACGAGCGGGTCGGAAATCTGCTGAATGATATTGTTGTCGAGTTCGGTTTCACTGCCGGAAAGATCTAGTTCGACGTGCTTACCCGTAGAGTTCGCCGCGTCGCGCACGGCCCGCGACAATCGCGAATAGAGCGTGCCGATCGGCACCATGCGCGCGGCCGTAATTTCGTCTTGCAGATGATGGGCCAGCTTCGTGAATTCGTCGATGTCACCTTCCACGCGGCCGATGAACCCCTCTAGTTGCGAGAGGACCTCGTTTACGTCGGCTGAGATTTCGGCCATTGACCGCGACAAGATATTGAAATCGTCATAGCGGTCCATTTCCAGTTCGCTGAATTCGGACCAGAACGAAGTGTCGCCCGCAGCCGCGCTCGTAAGCATCTGCGGGGTTGGCTCGGCGTTCCAGGATCCCTGGGGGGCTCGATTGTTGCTGACGCGGTTAAATTCGTACTTCTCCTGAAATTCGTTAACTTTTCCCTGCAGCCGCTCTTTCGAGAAACTCAACGTGTCGACGAGTTTCTCGAGCTCGGCCACGCGTCCCACCATACGCGTGCGGTTGATGACCAGTTCTCCGACCGTATTCATCATGCGGTCAAGCCGCGCAAGCGCAATGCGAACCGATTTGACTGTCGAAGTACCAGCCGGAGCTTGTTTCGCAGATTTCTTCGCAAGTGCGGCAGTTTGCGATGCGGCTTCTGCTGCCGTGCCCCTCTCGGGTACGTCAGCAACGGCAGACGCAGCTTCGGCTTCTTCGGGATCGAGCGGAGCAAACTCCGCGATGCGCCCCAGCAGGGAATCAACGCCAGTTCGCATGTCACCTTCGTCGGTCCACTGCCGATGGAGAGTCTTCTTCAGAATGTCCACCGATTCAAGGCACAAATCCACGACGGCCGGGGACGGCTCAATCTCCCCGTCGCGCAAACGGCCGATGAGATCTTCAACGCGGTGCGCGATAGCTCCCAGTCGCTTCAGCCCAACCTGCGCCGCGGACCCTTTTACCGTGTGAATGGCGCGAAACAGTTTATTGATCTCTTCCGGGTTGTTGTTGCCTTCCAGAGAAATCAAGCAATCGCTGACGACCTGCAGATGCTCTTCTGCTTCCGGCTGGAAAAACTCCAGAATCTCGTCCGGCACGTCGCCGTCCGTTGGAAGCGCGTCGAAGTAAGAACCCGTCGCTGCCGCAACCAGGGGTTCAGAATTCTCCTCGGCTTCGAACCGTTCACGAGATTCCGGCTGGGAGAGGTTCAGCGGTGGCGGCTCGGTGGGGAACGCAAAACGGTAGCGTTCTTTAAAAACGGCAATATCATCGGCATTTTCTTTGCCGGTGTCGCTAATTTCCAGGAGATCTGTTTCCAGCAGGGAAATTCCGTCCGAAAGAAACTCCGTCAAAGGCCCGTGCAGATCGCTGCCAAGAGGCGCGTTCAGCGCATACTGAAAAACGTGCGCAAGTTTCCCGGCAATTTCAGAGAATCGCGGAAATTCATAACTCGCCGAAGTCCCGCTCAGCGTGTGTGCCGAGATGTAAAGCCGTTCCAGATCCTCCCGGCGCGGCTCCAGGTCCTGAAGCACGCTCACGTATTCCCGCAAATACTGCAGGTTCTCCGAGGCTTCCTGGAGGAATACTTCGACGGCTTCGCGGTCCAGCGTACTCACGCTCGCCCCTCCGCTACGAGTTCGGGTTTCTGCAATTCCTCCGCTGTCGGCTTGCGGTAGAGAATGCAATCGTTCAAAACAATGGCCTGAAACTTCACTGGCATCTTGGAGATGGACTCCGAATGCCCCAAAAACAAATATCCACCCGGTTCCAAAGTGTCATAAAACCTTTGCACCATCGTCCGCCGCCGCTCTTCCGAGAAGTAGATCAACACGTTCATGCAAAAAATCAGGTCCATGCGGCCGACGTACACCGCCGAAGCAAGATTCATCTGCGTAAACGAGATCATTTTGCGCAGTCGCGGTTTCACCTGATACCCGCCCGGCACTTCGGTAAAGTGACTTGTCAACTGCTTCTGGCTCACGCTGCCGATGCTGCGCCCCTTGTAAATCCCCTGTTCGGCGTGCTTCAAGGCGTGCCGTCCCACGTCCGTCGCAAGTATTTCCACGTTCCACGAATCCGCGAAAGACAGTGAATCCGAGATGGTAATGCCGATCGAATATGGCTCTTCGCCGGTGGAACAACCGGCGCTCCAAATTCTTAGCGTGCGGGGACTCTTCCAGAACTTCTTGGTGTGCAGCTCCGGCAACACGCGCTTCTCGAACGCTTCATACACGCCGGGATACCGGAAGAAGCTGGTCTCTTGGGTCAGGAGCCGCTCCAGCAAGCCTTCGTATTCAACGTTGGATTTGCGCATGAGGCGCAGCAGTTCCGTGCCGCGCTCCAGACCTTTGGCGCGCAGGTGCTCGCGCACACGTGTGGAGAAGAAGCGCTCCCGCGATTCATCGAAGCAAATTCCCGTGCGCTCTTCGATCAACATGCGAATCTCGCTCAGCTCGTGTTCGCTCAACCCTTGCCCGTGTCCCTGGCGTTCGCTCATCATGCTCCCGTATTCTGGGTAGCGCTCTTACTTCCGTCCGTTGGCGAAGCAGAGCGTCTCTGCCTAACGAACAGCGCCTGCCGGGACGGGCCGCTCGGATTCTTCATGCGCCGATGCTGCTTTCGATGAAGCGCGGAATTGTGCCAGCGCTTCGTTCAGCTGATCAGACAACTTGACGAGCTGGCTCACCGTTGCCACCGTGCCGCGTGTGCCTTGCGACGTCTGCCGCGTAATGCTCGAAATGATCTGCATGGCGTGCGCCACGCCTTCTGTTCCGCGCACCTGCTGTTTTGATGCCAGCGAGATCTCCTGGACCAGTTCCGCCGACTGGCGCACCACGTTGGAAATGGCATCCAGCGCGCGGCCTGCCTGATCGGCGAGGGTGGCGCCGCTTTCCACTTCCTTGGTACCTTCTTCCATGACGACGACGGCTTCGTTTGTCTCCGCCTGAATCGCCTTGATAAGCGCCGCGATGTCCTTGGTCGCACTGCGGCTGTGTTCGGCGAGCTTGCGGACTTCGTCAGCGACGACCGCGAAGCCTCGTCCCGCCTCGCCAGCGCGCGCCGCTTCAATCGCCGCGTTTAACGCCAGCAAGTTGGTCTGTTCCGTGATGTCGTTAAT
>Ga0307477_10000877_pt1 | contig 28548 bp, 24 predicted proteins | sample atmos_gasesECM2C_FD_203316 | JGI IMG/M metagenome (GOLD analysis project Ga0307477, IMG submission 203316) | Hardwood forest soil microbial communities from Morgan-Monroe State Forest, Indiana, United States - atmos_gasesECM2C_515 | ecosystem: Environmental > Terrestrial > Soil > Temperate...
GATTTTTTCTCCGAGGCGGAGCGTTTCGTCTACCTCGTGCGAAAAATCGATGTCCGCGGCGTACGCGCCCTTGGCGAGACGGTTTTTCTCCGCCACGACGCGCGCCGCCTTTTCCCGGAATAATGCCGGTTCCAACAAATCGCACATGCGCAACCCGCGCCGAGCCATCTTGTCCTCGTACGCCGGCCCGATGCCGCGTGAGGTCGTGCCGATTTTGTTCGCGCCGCGCGCGTTCTCCGCGGCTTTTTCCAGCTCGCGGTGATACGGGAAAATCAGGTGTGCGCGATTGCTGACGTGCAGCCGGCCCTTTACTTCGATGCCGGCTTTCGCCAATGTCTCGATTTCCGCCACCAACGCGGCCGGATCGACCACCACGCCCATTCCAATCACTGCTTGCTGCCTGGGCCGCAAAATCCCGCACGGAATCAACTGCAAAACGTATCTGTCTTTTCCGATGATGACGGTATGACCGGCATTGTGGCCGCCCGCGACACGCACAATGTAATCAAACGAGCCCGCAAGGTAGTCCACTACCTTTCCTTTGCCTTCGTCGCCCCATTGCGCGCCCACCACCACGACCGATTTCATGCCCAGTCCTTCTCCGCGCTTGCCCCAGGCAACCAGGGCCGCACCCTTCCCTCTTCATCACTTCTTTCGAGGGAAACTTCCGGCGGGAATTCGCGGAAACCAGCAGAAACAGCATCGTACGCTGCCCACGCCTTCAACGCAAGTAACGGATCGAGCCAGACGCTACTCGCTCAATTCCTGATACCGAAAACAATTCACCACATGATCGTTGACCATGCCGGTGGCCTGCATGAAGGCATAGCAAATCGTCGAGCCCACGAAGCGAAAACCTCGCTTCTTCAAGTCTTTGTTCATGGCGTCCGATTCCGGGGTTCGAGCCGGAACCCATTTGTGCGTTTTCCATGCGTTCTGCTTCGGGCGGCCGCCCACAAACCGCCAGATGTAGACATCAAACGTCCCGAATTCTTCCTGGATTTTCAAGAACGAGCGCGCATTGCTGATTGTGGAGTCAATCTTCAGGCGATTGCGGATGATTCCGGGATCGCCGAGCAGCTGGCGCACTTTCTTTTTGTCGTAGCGCGCGATTTTTTCCGCATCGAACCCGTCGAACACTTCCCGGTATCTCGCGCGTTTCTGCAAAATCGTCTCCCAGCTCAATCCCGCTTGCGCGCCTTCGAGGACGGTAAACTCGAATAATTTCACATCGTCGTGAAGGGGCACGCCCCATTCGCTATCGTGATACGGAATATTCAGCGCGCTGTTGGCCCAGCGGCAGCGGATTACTTTTGCTTGGGTTGATTTCATGGCAGATTTTTGGAGGGAAAAGCCTCGCTGAAAGCCTTATCGCAGAATCGAGTGAATAATAATGGTATTTCCGCCGAGGAGCACCGGATCCGAGGCCAATTCTTCCGTCCAGCGATCCTTGCGCCGCGATGCGGGAGTCAGCTTCGCGAGGAGCCGAATCACGGCCACCAGCGGCCAGTACAGCCACTGATTGGCCTTCTTCCGGTCGCGATAGACGCCCTGAATCGCAAATCCATTCTTCTCCAGGTAATAGCGCAGCTCGTTGTATCCGATCGGATTCGCGTGCACCACAATTTCATCCATGCCGGCGCAATCGTCGTGAATTTTCGCTTTGTACTGCTCCGAAAGCGGCTTGAAGTGCGACGTGTAACCGTAGAGCAGCCACTTCACGCGCTCTTCGACGTTCATGATATTCGGCACGCTGAGGATGAGGTGGCCGCCGGGTTTCAGGAGACGCTTGTATTCGCGGAAAGCTTGCGGCGGCGAATCGATGTGCTCCAGCCCGTCCAGCGACGTGATGTAATCGAACGAGCCCGACGCATACGGCAGCGTTCCCGACAAATCTCCGCGCTTGATCTCCACGCCATCCAGCCGGAAAAGCTCGGAGTACAGATCGCAACAGCGGACGTCGAAGCTTTCGCGGAGCATATCCTGCGCGAGCGCGCCTTCGCCTGTCGGGCAATCCAGAACGACGCCGCGCGGCAAAGGCCTCAAGATTTCCAACACCGTTTCGTGCAGCCCTGGGCGCGACACCGCGATGGGGCCGCGCTCGCCCGCCAGCAACGGCGGATGATCCGCCGGCTTCACCGTGCGCGTCGTGGTTGTGGTGGCTGTGCCAGGTGCCGCCAAGTTTTGTCCTTCCATGGAGCAGGAAGCGCCGCGCCGGCTCCGCAAAAACAGAAAGAGCGTGCCGCTCAAACTCTACGACACGCCCCAGGGTAGTTCAAAGCAATTACGGGATGTGGCGTTCCAGCGCTTTGGTGATCTGATCCTTCGGCACTGCGCCGACGATCTGCTCGACGACTTGCCCGTTCTTGAAAACGAGCAAAGTGGGAATTCCGCGGATGTTGTAACGGCCCGCCGAATTCATCGCTTCGTCGACGTTGAGTTTCATCACTTTCAGCTTGCCCTCATAGTCGTGAGCGATTTCCGCCACCGTGGGCGCCAGCATGTGGCACGGGCGGCACCACTCGGCCCAGAAGTCCACCATCACGGGCTTGCTATTGCTTGCCGTTAGCACCTCTGTGTCAAAATTTCCGTCTGTCACCGCTTGAATGTTTTCAGCCATATTCTTTGTCCTCAGCAACTTGCCAGAAGGCCCGCCGCCAAGTTCTCCTTCGCCGATCTAATTAGATGTTCCAACAGGCTTTTGGTTTCCTGATCCTGTCCCCGACCCGCGCACGGGGTTTCCCGATCCCGACGCGGCTTGCCCTGATCCCCGCAGGGCCCTCGCCGCCTGATACAGTTTCGCATACTCCGCCGCCGGCGCCTTCCAGGAAAAATCCTTGGCCATGCCGTTTAGTTGGATGCGTTTCCAAATGCGTTCGTCCGCGTAATGATGCAGCGCCTGCTTCGCGGCATAGAGTAACGCGGCACCCGAGTATTCCGCGAACTTAAAGCCTGTCCCTGTTCCGTGCTCCACGTCGAAGGTTTCAACTGTGTCGTCAAGACCGCCCGTCGCCCGAACTACCGGCACGGTACCATACTTCAAGCTATAGATCTGATTCAGGCCGCAGGGTTCGTAGCGCGACGGCATCAGGAACACGTCCGCCCCGGCTTCAATCTTGTGCGCAAGCACGTCGTCGTAGGCGATCTTCACTCCCGCGCGATCGGGATACGCGAGTGCGAGTGCGCGGAAAAACTCTTCGTATTTCGGCTCGCCCGTCCCGAGTACAACGAATGAAAGATCCTCGCGCATCAACTCGCGAGCCTTCTCCGCGAGAATATCGAAGCCCTTTTGATTCGCGAAGCGTGACACGATCCCCAGAACCGGCCGCTGCAAATTCTCGGACGGCAAGCCAAAACTTTCAAGCAGCTCCTGCTTGCACACCTGTTTGCCGTTCAAGTCCTTCGCGGAATAGTTCATGGCGATCCATTTGTCCTTCTCCGGACTCCAGGCTGAATAATCCACGCCATTCAGGATTCCGGTTAGGCGGTCGCTGCGGCTGCGTACCACGCCTTCGAGCCCGAAACCATATTCTGCCGTTTGAATCTCCTGCGCATATCTCGGGCTCACCGTCGTTAAATAGTCGGAGAAAATCAGGCCGCCCTTCAGCAGATTTACTTTGCCGAAAAACTCAACTCCACCCGGTTGAAACACGCTCGGGGGAATACCGGCGCGCTCCAGAACTTCCTTGCCGAAATGTCCCTGGTATCCCATGTTGTGGATCGTGAAAACCACCGGAAGGTCTTTGACCGCAGGATCATCGGCGTAGGAGGTCCGTAGCAGCAACGGCAGCAGCGCCGTCTGCCAGTCGTGGCAGTGAATCACGTCGGGGGACCAGACATGCTTGGCAACTTCGATGGCCGCCCGGCACAATTCGCAGTAGCGTTCCGCGTTGTCAGGGTAATCTCCGGAGCTACTTCCGTAGATCCCCTCGCGGTAATAATACTCCGGGTCATCCACGAAGTAATAGCGCACGCCGTGGAGCAGTCCGCCATCGGCGATGACTGGAAAGCGGAGGCGCGTGCCCAGTGGAATGGTCACGCTTGCCGCGGCGACGCCGGCAGCTTTCGTGCCCCGGTAGCGCGGCAGCAGCACCGCGACTTCGTACCCCTGTGCCGCGAGAGCCTTCGGCAGGGCTTCGACGACGTCCGCGAGGCCGCCCGTTTTTGAAAATGGGAGCCCTTCCGATGCTACGAACAGGATTCGCAAGAGTTTCTCGGTCCCGCCTTTTTTCTTGCCGCGCAATCCGTTTACGCTACCGGACACATCTCCACGCGTCAAGCCGCCCAGCGTGACCTGGTGCTTCAATTCGCTGCGCTGGTTACGCACTTCCCCCCTATTATGTCGAAGCCAGGGAGACGTGGACTGTGCTCTTCCGCAGAACGCTGGCCTCGAACCATGGACCGCGCCTTCCCCGCCGCCTGCTACACTGTTGCACCGATGGCCCGTCAACGCCTCGGCCAACATTTTCTTTCAGACGCCGACTGGCGCGAACAAATCGTGCGCGCTATCCGCGTTTCTCCCGACTCCACGGCGCCCGCCGGGCCGGTCGGCAACGCCTGCTGGATAGAGATCGGCGCCGGGCACGGCGAAATGACCGAGCCTCTTCTTTCCACCGGCGTGCCGGTCTATGCCGTTGAGCTCGACCCACCGCTCATAGCGGGTCTCCAGCGTCTGGCGAAAAAATCCCCTAACCTAACGGTTGTCCCGGGTGACATTCTCGAAACGGACCTCGCCGCCATCGCGGCGGGCCGGCGCATTCGCATTTACGGCAACCTGCCCTACTACATCACTTCGCCGATCCTGCATCGGCTGTTTTCGTTCGCGGATCTCATTGACGAAATGCACTTCGTCATGCAAGCGGAAGTGGGCCGCCGCCTCACCGCCAAACCCGGCAGCAAAGCGTACGGTTATTTGTCGGTGGCCACGCAACTCTACTCGCGGCCAGAATATGTATTCGAAATTCCGCGCAGCGCCTTCCGTCCGCCTCCGGAAGTTACTTCCGCTCTCGTGACTCTGCGTCTCCCGGGCGAGCGCGCACGCCTCTCATTGCATGCGGAAGAGCGCTTTCTTGAATTTGTGAAAATGTGTTTTTCTCAAAAACGCAAAACGCTGGTGAACAACCTGAGGTCTCTCGCCAAACCCGATCTCGTGCGCCGAGCACTGGCTTCGCTCGCCATCCGCCCCGATGCACGCGCCGAGCAACTCACCGTCGCACAGCTTGCCGCCCTCTACCAAAGCCTGGTCCCCGAGTAGTTCTTATCCTCAGAAACTTCCTTTTATTTTCGCTAGCTTTGTGTCTCTGTGCTGGCGCCTGCCCCGACCTGGTCGGCGTGGCTAATCTTTCTCTTCCTTGTTCTGCGCGGCAACCAATCGATCGGGATAATCACTCATAATTCCGTCCACGCCTGCGGCTATCAGCATGCGGATGTGTGCGGGATGATTTACCGTCCAGCAAACGACCTGCAAATCCCTTTTGCGCGCGTCCTTCAGCAGCGCCGGCGTCACCAGGTCGCCCCGCACCGCCAACTGTCGCGCTCCTACTTCCAACGCTTTCGACAGAGGTTCTTCGATCTGCCCGTCATAGAGCAGTCCAGTCATAATCGTTGGTTCGATCCGGCGCAGCCTCGCCAGGATGTCCGCATCGAACGAAATTACTACCGACCGCGGAATCTCTCCCGACTCGCGCAACGCCCCGACCAGCGCATGTTCCCCGCCCCAGGATCCGCCGGGTTTCAGCTCCAGGTAAAACACTACGTCGTGCTTTTTTGAAAACTCCAAAATGTCATCCATCGTCGGAATGCGCTCCCCGGCGAACTCGCTCCCGAACCAGGATCCCGCGTCCAGCCGCCGGAGTTCCATGAGCGTCAGATCGTGCACTTTGCCCTGCCCGTTGGTCGTGCGGTTCACGGTCGCATCGTGCATGGCCACAAGTCGCGAATCCCGCGTGAGTTGCAGGTCCGTCTCGATGAACGTGGCTCCCAGCGCAACGGCGCGTTTGAACGCCGCAAGCGTGTTTTCGGGAGCGTGCCCCGAAGCCCCGCGATGCGCAATCACCAGCACTCCGACAAGCCTCCACGGAACATTTGAGCCTAGAAAAATGTTTCCAATTAATATTCAGCTGCAAGTGTATGCTAACACCTGTCTGCACGGTAAAAACGTGCACCCATTTACCCCTGCCGCCTGAATCTAACCGTTAGATAGAATCAACATGCGCTTCAAGGAGGAAAGTATGCGAAAGGAAAGACAGGCCCTTCTTGCAGTACTGCTGTTCGCGCTGCCGTTCACGGTCGCTCCCTTGGCCGGGGCTTCTCAACCCCCGGACTCGCCGCAACAGCGCAGCGAGGAGAAATACCGCGAGAAGTTGGCTAAGGAAGTGCGCCACCAACTGGTTTTGCTTCCTTACTATTCTGTTTTTGACAATCTCGCCTTCAAGGTCGAAGGAGACAAAGTCACCCTGCTCGGCCAGGTGGTGCGTCCGACGTTGAAGTCCGACGCGGAAGCCGCCGTAAAGAGCATTGAAGGCGTCGCCGCGGTGGTCAACAACATCGAAGTGCTTCCGCTCTCGCCGATGGATGACCAGCTTCGGCGTGCCGTCTATCGCGCCATCTATGGCGACTCCGCGCTCTTTCGTTACGGCGAGTCGGCCGTACCGTCCATCCACATCATCGTGAAGAACGGCAACGTCACACTGGTGGGCGTGGTGGACAACGAATCCGATAAGAATCTCGCCAATCTTCGCGCCAGCGGCGTGCCCAACGTCTTCTCGGTAAAAAACGAACTCACCGTGGCGGGCAAGTAGGTTCGTGCTGCACAGGCCTGCGTCTGCGCCTTTCACAATCTCCGCTTCACTGGGGCCGCCCTGAGGGGCGGCCCATTTTTCTTTTTTCGGACGTACTGGCGCGCCTTAGCCTTTATCGGAGCCGGTCAACAGTCCCTGGTTCCTCAATATCCGGCGAACCTTTTTGGGTGAGATGGACAACCGCGCGGCGACCCGCGCCACCTTGCAGCCCTCGCGCCGCCACACCTTGGGTATGACCACGGACGCGAAATCTTCGCTCACTTCCTGGAATGACTTGCTGCCGACGATGCCCTGCGACCATTCGCGCAGCGCGGAATTGATGTTGCCCGCGCCGCGGAGCTTGCGCTTCAGCTCCTGCAGTTCCCGCCAAACGTAGTCGTGGTTCGCCGGTTGCAGCAATGACGTTGCTTCGTCGGAGCATTGCCGGGCGGCTTCGATGCCGTCGGAAAAATCGAGACACACAGCCAATCCCAGCGCGATGTGCGCCTTGGCGATGAGCCGCCGGTTCTGCGTTTGCTTCACAAACTCCAGCGCCTCGCGGGCATATTCGCTGGCCAACTGAGAAGAGGAGCCGCTGGACCCCTCCTCGATTTGCTCTTCAAATTTCGCGCATTCGACGGCGCATTGAAGAATCCGCGCCCTGCCCTTCAGCATGCTGTCTTTTTTCTCTTCGCCAAGGGAGAACGCCGTAGCCGCGACGGAGCTGGCGCGGTCGAGCTCGCCATTGTCGAGATAAAGGTAGCCGTAGGTGATGTAAACATTTCCTTTGCCGCGATGGTCATCGTAGCGGTCATAAATTTCGCGAGCTTTGGTCAAATGTTCGAACGCTTCCTCGCGAAGACGCTTGAGCTGTTCGCGCCTGTGTAGCTTGGAAGACGGGGTGGGTGGCGCACTGCGCGTGCGCTTTTTCCTCAATCTTGCGGCTTCGACGTCAATGCGATTGCTCAATTGAAGCGCAAGGAGCCGCTTCACGAACGCAATATTCACGAAGGATCGCGCGAGGCTCCGGTGAGACGCGTCGCGCTTGCCGTACTCTTCGATGGCTTTTCCGAACCGGGAGAGTGCCTGATCGTAGTTGCCCTGCCGCCGCGCGATCCGGCCGTAAGCGGAGCTGATGTTTCCACGAGTGATGTAGTCGTCCGTTTCTGCCAGTACCTCTTCTGCCTCGCCCAAAATCTTCGTGGCATTCTCGGGCTGGCCTTCCTGGAAGGCGATCCAGCCTTCGAGCACTTGCATAACCGCGGCCATTTTCGGGTAGTTACAGCGGAGCGCCAGTTCTCTCGCCTTGGCGACGTAGCCGAGCGCGTCTTCGTACCGGCCCTGGCGGCGCAGGCAGCGTCCCGCCCAAAAATTGGCGATCGAAATCACCTGCTTGTCGCGGATCTCGCCCTCCAATGCCAGGACAATTTCGAAATGCCGGATGGCCAGCCCAAACTCTTCTTCCAACATAGCTGCAAGCCCTTCGGCCATTTGCAGGTGCACATATTCGAGGAGCGAGAGCGTCTCCCGCTCGCCTCCGGGAAAACGCGCAAGCAGTTGTTTGATGAGCGCGGGCCGCGCAAAGCCGATGTCCACCCATTGCGCGAGGTAGCCCAGCAGGATTGCCGCGCCTTTCTGCCCCGAGCCGCAGGAGTCCACCAGCGCTCTGTGCGTCTGCAAGCGCCCTAGTCCGTTGCCGATCCTGCGCCAGGCGATGTCTTCCCGGAGCTGCGTCAGAAAGCGCTCGGGAATGCGGCCTTTAGCCCCCGGAATCCGTTCCGTCATAGGAGAACGCACGCTATCCCTCTCGCTTCTAGCCCATTTTGGGCACTCGTCCGATTCGGACTACTCATTTTGACTCTGCGGACCGTTTGGAGTCTACTGCAACATAACGAAAGGCTTCCTCCCTTTCACTATTGGCACTAGCCGGAAAGGTTTTAGAAGAACATGGCGACCGCCGCCAGCAAACCCAACCCGGCCATTTCCGCCCTGCCCTTTGCCAACCGCGTTGTGCCGGTCAATTCCGCTCCCGCGGACTTTGATCCCGCGCGCGATCTGCCCGCGGGTTTTCTCGAATTCCTCGCGCCCCTCCACGCCGCGCTCACTCTTCGCCAGCGCGCGCTCATCCATCGCCGCGAATACGCCCTCGTCGAGGCCCACGCAGGCAAGCTCCCGAATTACCTGCCCCCGTCTGTCGCCACCACGAATCCCTGGCGCATCGAGCTTCCTGATTGGTGCGCCGACCAGCGCAACCAGATGACCGGCCCGGCGGACGACCCCGACCTCGTCGTGAAAATGCTTAACTCCGGCGCGCCGGGCGTCATGCTGGACCTCGAGGACTCAACAGCCAACACTTGGGATCACCTCATGCGCGGCGTTCACAACATTCTCGAGGCTCTCGCCGGCCGGCTGACCTACTTCGATCGCAAGCGCAACAAGCTCATCGGCATCCAGCCGAGCAAGACCGTAATTTTCACCCGGCCGCGGGGTTTACATCTTCATCAAGCCGGCGTTCTCCCCGGCGAGCTCCTGCCCGCTCCGCTGTTTGATGTCGCATTGGTCGCCTTTCAGGCCGATTTCAGCGCCCTGAAACATCCGCTGTGCATTTATCTCCCGAAATCCGAGTCCGCCGACGAAGCTCTCTGGTGGCGCGATCTTTTCCAGATGATCGCGCGCGCCAAAGGCCTCCCGGCCAATGCCATCAAGTGCATGGCGCTCGTCGAATCCCACCCTCTAGCTTTTCAAATGGAAGAGTTCGCCTGGAATCTCCGCGATCACATACTCGGCCTCGATCTGGGACGCTGGGATTACATGGCCAGCCTGATTCATTTCAATCTGGAAAATCCGGAGTGGGTTCTCCCCGATCGCAACACCATTCCCCACGATGTCGCATTCTTCCAAAATCTTCGCGAGCTGATGCCGGAAATTTGTCACAAACACGGCATCCTTGCGATCGGCGGCATGACCGCGCTCTTCCCCAGCCGCGAAGACGCCGAACTGAACGCCCGGGCCTTAAAAGTGCTTGCTGAAGACAAGAAGAATGAAGCTCTATCATTGATGGACGGCGCCTGGACCGGCCATCCCGACCAAAACGAAATTGCTGTCTCGCAATTCCCCGTTCCCAATCAGCTCCAGGCGCGCCCGAAAAACTCCGAGACGCATCCGAATCTCCGCCCAACTCCCACTGGGGTCGGCAAGCGCACTCTCGCCGGAACGCGCGCCGCCATTCGCACCGTCATTCGCTATCGCAACGGCGTCTTGAACGGCCGCGGCGCGAGCCTGCTCGACGGCTACATGGAAGATCTCGCTACGGATCGCATCTATCGCCTCATGATCGCCCAGCGCGTTCAACACTCCCATTCTGTGGCCATTCTTGATGAAGCCGGCCACGCCATCCGCCACACGCCGGAACTCATCACGAAATTATTCGACGAAGAGCTGGAGAGGCTCCTCGCCGAATCGCCGAAAGAGAACGATTCGCAGCGGGCAGCCACATTGCGCGAAGCCCGCAACATCAGCGAGGAGATGATCCGTCGCGCCGAGTTCAATCCGGTCTGAGAAAGGTTTTGGTGGCACAGCCTTCAGGCTGTGCTCTTACGAACAGTTAATTCACAACGCGCAAGTCACCATGGAACCACGGATGAAAGCGCGCGATTCATAAGGAGACGCAAATGTCATCGAACGGAACCAACGGGGCCAATGGCAACAATCACCATTCGAATGCGGACTGGATCACCAATCCCCGCTGGTCCGGCATCACTCGCAATTACACTTACGACGACGTGCTCCGCCTGCGCGGCTCTTTCCAGATCGAATACACGCTCGCGCGGCTCGGCGCGGAGCGTCTGTGGAACCTGATGCACTCGGATCCTTACGTCCCTGCGCTCGGGGCCGTCACCGGCAACCAAGCCATCGAAATGGTTCAGGCCGGACTGAAAGCGATTTACGGAAGCGGCTGGCAAGTGGCCGCTGACGCAAATACCGCCGGCGACGTCTATCCCGATCAGAGCCTTTACCCCTCCAACAGCACGCCCGACCTCGTGAAGCGTATCAACCGTGCCCTTCTGCGGGCCGATCAAATCGACAGCACCGAGGGCAAAACGGGCACCTATTGGCTGGCCCCTATCGTCGCCGATGCCGAGGCGGGTTTTGGCGGCTCGCTTAACGCCTACGAGCTGATGAAATCCATGATCGAAGCCGGCGCCGCGGGCGTCCACTTCGAAGACCAGCTCTCTTCCGCGAAAAAATGCGGGCACCTTGGCGGAAAAGTCGTTGTCCCCACGCGCGAGTTCATTGAGAAACTCACTGCCGCGCGCCTGGCTGCCGATGTTTGCGGCGTGCCTACTCTTCTGATTGCCCGCACGGACGCCAACTCCGCCGGCCTGCTGCTTTCCGACGCCGACCCGCGCGACCGTGAATTCATCTACGGCGAGCGCACTCCCGAAGGCTTTTATCAGTATCGCGCCGGCATGGACGCGGCCATAGCGCGAGGTCTCGCGTACGCTCCTTATGTTGACATGCTATGGTGCGAAACCGCTTCGCCCGATCTTGCCGAAGCGAAGGCATTCGCCGACGCCATCCATGCCAGGTTCCCCGGCAAATTACTCGCTTACAATTGCTCGCCGTCCTTCAATTGGAAGAAAAAACTGGACGACGTCACGATTGCAAACTTCCAGCAGGAGCTTGGAAAAATGGGCTACAAATTCCAGTTCGTCACCCTTGCCGGCTTCCACGCCCTCAATCTCTCTATGTTCCAGCTCGCGCGTGGTTATGCGCAGTCCGGCATGACCGCCTATACCAGGCTCCAGCAGGAGGAGTTCGCCGCGCAGGAGACTGGGTACCGCGCCGTCACCCACCAGAAGTTCGTGGGAACGGGTTTCTTCGACTCCATCACGCAACTGGTTTCCGGCGGCAACTCTTCGACCACAGCACTGGCTGGTTCGACTGAAGCGGAACAGTTTCACGCAGCCGGCGCGGTTGCGCAATCACGCCGCGGAGAGACAGCCAAAGAGCCGACAGCTGGCGCGGTGGCTTAACCGTTCGTTTACAGGCATGATTGTCTCGGGGGCGAAGTCTTCCGCTCGGATGACGGAATCCGCCACTCCCGGTCAATAACTCGGCATCCCAACCTGTTGCCCGCTTTCGCGCCGGCCTTCCAATACCGGCCACATCCCTACTCGCAGCGCCGCGCCGGCCGGGTCGCTCCTGCCACAGCCCTCCGCTACGAATAGGTATAGGTATCGTTCGGAATTAGCGGTCAGCTGCACCTCACCTGGCTTGTGTCGAAAACGAATTTGCGCTGGCTGCGTCTAACTGGTATCACAGTGGGCGCCTCCTGTCGGACTTGTATTCGACCTCATGGATCTCTTCCTATGCCCGCCAACGAGTTTGCAATAAAACAAAAAGCTGCCAGACTATTGATTCGCATAGCCGACAAATCAGGAGTTCAGAAAACATGAGTAAATCAGCATCGTTGCGTCCCATGGCCGCGCTTCTTTGTGGCGGAATATTGATTGCAAGCACGGCCTCGCGCGCCGATGAAGGTATGTGGACCTTCGACAATCCGCCCATCAAACAGCTCCAGGAGAAATATCACTTTACGCCGACGAAGGAATGGCTCGACCACGTGCGGCTCTCCTGCGTGCGTTTCAATGACGGCGGCTCGGGCTCCTTCGTGAGCCCCCATGGTTTGGTATTGACGAACGATCACGTGGCTCGCGGACAGTTGCAGAAGAATTCCACGGCGGAGCACGACTACATCAAGGACGGATTCTATTCGGCGGCGCCCGAGCAGGAGATGAAGTCACCCGATCTGGAGGTCAATGTGCTCGTCTCGATGGAGAACGTGACGGAACGCGTGCGCTCCGCGCTCAAAAATGCGAAGACGGAACAAGAAGAGTTTACGGCGCGAAAAGCGGTGATCGCGGACATCCAGCGCGAAAGCACGGAGAAAACCGGCCTGCGCTCCGATATCGTGACGCTCTATCAGGGAGGCGAGTACTGGCTTTACCGCTATAAGAAATACACCGACGTGCGCATCGTGTTTGCGCCGGAGGAGCAGATCGCTTTCTACGGCGGCGATCCGGATAACTTCACCTATCCCCGCTACGATCTGGATTTTGCGCTGTTCCGCATCTATGAAAACGGGAATCCCATCGAGAGCAAGGACTACCTGAAATGGAACGCCAAGGGCGCGAGCGAGGATGAATTAGTTTTTGTGACAGGTCACCCGGGCTCCACGCAACGCCTGGACACGGTTGCCCAGCTCGAGTATGAACGCGACCATTTCGAAGCGAATCTCCTCAAGCTGCTCAGGCATCGCATTGACGCGATGAAGGCCTACGCGGCCCTCGGAGAAGAGCAGGCCCGCCAGGCCAGCACGCGCATTTTCGGGCTGGAAAACAGCCTGAAGGCCTTCGAAGGACGATACAAGGGCCTCCTTGACAAGAGTGTGATGGCAAAGAAAAAGAGCGATGAAGAAGAGTTCAAGTCCAAGGTGATGAGCACTCCCGAGGGGAAACAGACCTACGGCGGGGCCTGGGACGCGATCGCGGAGGCCGAGAAAAAGGCTTCGACAAGGGTCAAACAGTCTCTATTCGAAAGCACGGATTCGCAGCTCGCATTTCTCGGCGCCAGAATCGTGGAGTACGTCGTGGAGATTAAGAAGCCCGACACGGAACGTCTCGAAGGCTTCCACGACTCGCAGCTCGATTCCCTGCGATTCAATCTCTTCTCCCCTGCTCCGATCTATCCGGGGATGGAAATCTCGCGCATGACCGCTTCCCTGGAGCAGGGCATGCAGGAGCTGGGACCCGATGATCCCTTCATAAAGATCGTTCTCAACGGCCGCTCTCCAAGGGACGTGGCCACGGAAGTTATCAACGGCACGAAACTTGCTGATCCGGGGGTTCGGAAGAAACTGGTGGAAGGCGGAGAGGCCGCGGTGGCCGCTTCCACCGATCCGATGATCGTGTTGCAGCGCAAGCTCGAACCGAATCGCCGCGCCACCATCAAGTGGCAAGAAGACAATGTGGACAGCGTGCTGCAGCAAGCAGGAGAAAAACTGGGTAAAGCGCGCTTCGCAGCGTATGGTAAGAACACTTACCCCGACGCCACCTTCACGCTGCGGCTTTCCTACGGCCAGGTGAAGGCCTATCCGATGAACGGAACCAAGGCGCCCTACAAGACCACTTTCTATGGCTTATACGATCGCGCGCACAGTTTCGATTTCAAGAAGCCGTTCGATCTTCCGGCGCGCTATATTGCGGGACGTGACAAGCTGGATTTGTCCACACCGGTCGACTTCGTCTCCACCAACGACATCATCGGCGGAAATTCCGGCTCGCCGGTAATCAATCGCGATGCGGAGATCGTCGGCCTCATTTTCGACGGCAACATCGAATCGCTGGTGGGAGATTTTGTCTACAGCGATGAAGCAAATCGCGCCGTCTCCGTCCATACCGGGGGTATGACAGAAGTCTTGCGCAAGCTCTACAACGCGCAACGTCTTGCCGAGGAACTCACGGGAAGCGGCTCCGGCCGATAATCAACCCAACTCGGGCCGGCCACTTGTCTCACTGCGCTGTCGATTTCGCGTCTGTAATCTTAAACTTGTAAAGCACCGTCCCTGCCGGATAGAGCGTGTCACGGATTTCCGGGGTTGCTTGCGCTCCGGGGCTTATGCTGGCCGACAGTCTGCCTTTGTTGACTAGCAAAGGCTTGTTGGCCGCGTCCATGTACGTCGTTTCGTACGTGATCTCGCTGTACGCATAATTGTTCGATCGATTTTGAATCGTCACGGACCACACCGCCGTCGTCCCGGCGTGGTCCTTCTCCATCGTCACGCGTTGCACCTTCAAATCACGCAACGGGTCGGCGTTGGTCGGGCCGGCTGGCGCCGCGGCAGTGGTCGCCGCCGCTTGCTCCGGCCCCTTCGCTCCGCCCTTCGTCATCCAGTAGAACAACCCCCCCAGCGCTACCACGGCAACAACCACAAAAATGCCTATCCACATCTTGCTCGTACTGTCTTGCTTTTCGTCCTGCCCTGCCTCAAACATAAACGCCTCCCTCTTTCCGCCCTTCGGCGCCCCGCGAACAAAAAACGCATCGCCTTGGAACACGAATCAAGCATGCGCGGCCCTCAAATCGCTCCCCTTGACGATTCGAGTGAAAGACTCTCCCCTTCGACAAGCGAGAGCCCTCGCAGGGAACCCCGAAAAAGCCCAGGAAACCCATCGACGACACTACACTGATACCGCTTATATCGCATCTCCTGCATGCCGACAAGTTTGATTTGATGGCGGGCCAGGTGGAACGGACGCGTAACCGCTCGCGAGAACACACCACCGCAACTACCGAACCACGGACAGACCGCAGCGCGCCAAAGAAAGAGTGCGCTAGAATCCAGGAATCATGCCTGCAAGCCCGTGGCGATCCTTCCTGTCCCCCGGCCCCGACGGCGATTACTTGGCGCTGCTTTCTTATCTCTCGCTGAAGAGTTATTGGCGAATGCCGTCGTTTTTTTTCTACACAGCGCAAGTGACAAAGCAGTTGGCATCGGCTGAAGGCCTGCTCGGCTATTCGGTTCTCGCACGCCCGCTATCCAAGCGTTCCTGGACGCTTTCCGCATGGAAGGACGAAGCGGCACTGCGCACCTTCGTGCAACACCCGCCGCATGTGCACATCTTGACCGCCCTGGCTCCCCACATGGACCAGACGAAATTCCTGCGCTGGAATGTCAAAGGTTCTCAACTTCCCCTGCGTTGGGATGACGCACTCCGCCGCTTTGCTGATACTTCGCTTTGAGAAACACTCATTCACGCGCACTTAATGAGGCAGACGAGTGGTGGCGAGGCTTTCCTGGGCGGCCGTGTCGTAGAGGTGCAGGATTTCCGTTGCGCGTTTGAGCAAGTCCGAGGGCATGTCACCCTTTTGGTAGTCTACCCAGCCGGTGGTGTACCCGAGCGTGATCTTCCGGCCCGAGCAGGTCGTTTCGAGGGCTCCAAGCCTGTTCAACACCAACTTGGCTTCCCCCAAATTGCACTCCGGGAGCACCAGAAGGAAATCGTCGGTCGACAGCCGCACCGCAAAATCGGAGCCGCGGCACGCCTTCCTCAAGCGCTGTGCGAGCTCTTTCACTGCCTGCTCCATCGCTGCGGGACCGTACTGCTTGCTGAGCACCGCGAACTCATCCAGATGGATCGTCGCCAAGCTCAAAGCGCTCTCTTGCCGCCGCGCGCGCGCTATCTCTTTCCCAAGTTGCTGTTCAATGAAACTTCGCGTGTACAAGCCGGTAACCGGATCCACCGTGGTAGGGTCGCTAATTTGCCCTGCCTGGCCATCCGCGCCGGCGCCCTGACCGGTCAGTTGCTTACGCTGACGTCGAAATGCCCATTGCTGGTACACGAGCCGGCCGTTGAAGAGCAGCAGGAGACAGAACACTCCCCAGCGGACCTGATCCGACCGGATTTCGTAAAAATGCTCGCTGTACAAAAAGAGCGAACGGAAAGAAGTCAGCAAAAAGGCCACCGCCGAAAGCGCGGTTACGATAACCGCCGACACCCAGAGCCACCACTCGCGCCGCGCGATCTGTCTCAGCTCGGATTCCACTTTTTGCGTGCGGAAAGCGCCAAATCCCTCCAGAGGCGAAGGTTTAGGGTTGTTGGCGCGGCTGCTGAAGAGGGATAACATGTTCCCTGTCGAAAGACCAGTTCCTAACAACATTAGGCCGCTGCTGCAAAAGAAGGCAACCGCGAAATGGTACAGGTTCCTGCACTGCAAAAACCTGACCGAATGGTCGGCGCCCGCGTGGCTCGGCCATTCTTGTTTACCCCGACGCGGGAAGAGGCCGTGCTTCTTCTCCGGCAGCGAGTTTCCGAGGCGATCCTCCCATGTTGTCGTCCGACCAGGATCGGCTTGCATTTCCCCTCCGCCAGGCGGAGGATTTCCCTGGAAGACCGATGTTGCAACCAGGCCAACTCGTGCGAGTGAATCTTGCGGGCCTCCAGGCCGAGGGCGTAATGTTTCAGGCGGCGGTCACCGACGCTGTCGCGCATATCGTGAAGCAAACCTCGGAGCAGCCCCCCAAGTACCTCGTAAAACTGCTTTTCTCCTTCCGTGGAGTCACCGAAGTTGAAGTCCCCGCCGACCGCATCCACGCCGACAAGTAGCCCTGAAACCTATTTAGAAATTCCTGCCCGGTCGGAGGCAATTGTTTAGTCCCAAGACATCCTTTACACGTTGTCCCCAGACATCCCTTACACTCCCGCCGCCCGGGCGCGCGCCTAAGGCAGGGCCGACCCGACGGTGTTGAGTTGCGACGCCTGCTGCGCGACGATCTTCCCTTGCGAGAAGACCACGGCGCCCCCAGTTCCGGTGCACATCAGGTCCGCGCCGTCGTTGGTAGCGGAGATGTCGAGCAGACCGGTGACCACCAGGGCGGAGGGCCCGACGAGGATGGTGACGCCGGTCTCGTCCAGCGCAACACTGGTGTCGCCGTTGCCCTGCGTATCGGAGTGTCGCATCAGAAAGCAGTACGCAGTGGACGCTTTGTCCGCTTGCGCCTTGGCGATCACGCTCCAGGATCCTGGCGGCAGTGGCACAAGGCTCGCCACCCGGGTGAGCGCGGAGACTGCAAAGGTCTGCTGGAACGCCGTCGGGAGAGGGGTTTGGTAGACGGAGACGGTGCCGTTGGTGCCGTTCGTACCCGCGGGGCCTTGCGGCCCGGTCGCGCCAGTGGGACCTTGCGGCCCGGTTGCGCCTGCAGCTCCTGGCGTTCCGGGAGCTCCCGCTGGGCCTGTGGTTCCAGTGAGACCCTGCGGACCTGCTGGGCCAACGAGACCCTGCGGACCTGCTGGGCCAACGAGACCCTGCGGACCTGCTGGGCCAACGAGACCCTGCGGACCTGCTGGGCCAACGAGACCCTGCGGACCTGCTGGGCCAATGAGACCCTGCGGACCTGCTGGGCCAATGAGACCCTGCGGACCTGCTGGGCCAACGAGACCCTGCGCGCCTGCTGGGCCAACGAGACCCTGCGCGCCTGCTGGACCTGTGGCTCCGGCTGCGCCGTCAGCGCCCTTCATCGCAAGAATTTGCCAGACCGGAGGATTGACGGTCGTGTCTCCGGGCTGAGACCCGGTGTTATCAAGGATGGCAACCCAGGTCGAGCCGCCAAACGTCACAACATCATTCGTTGCAGCATGATACTGCTGCGGCGAAGCCGCCCACACGCCCAGAAAGTTAATACCGATGACTCCTTGAGGTCCTGCTGGGCCTGTTGCCCCAGCGGCTCCGGTAGCTCCCGTTGCACCAGTGGCTCCTGTTGCGCCGGTATCTCCATTTGGACCTGCGGGGCCGGCGGGGCCAGTGGCTCCGGTTGCACCAGTCGCCCCCGTTGCGCCCGTATCTCCCTTAGGACCGGCGGGGCCAGTGGCTCCAGTGTCGCCTTTTGCTCCTGGGACTCCTGGAGGGCCTTGAGTTCCCGTAGGCAGCAAAGTGAAAGTCAGATGAGTGTCTCTCCGCCTGTTTGTTATGGGATCAACGTCCAGCACGTTGATTGTTCGAGTGTCTGAGCTCCAGCCCGGGGAAGAAACAGCGACCTTGATGGTGTGAATTCCCGGGCTGATGCGGCGAAGTTCCATTGGCGTGACCTTGCCAGTGTCAATAGTGTCAATCCAGACGTTTGCTCCGTCAGGAAAAGACGTGATGACAACTTCGTGGCCATCGTCAACCACTTCCACGTCCTGCGCCCGCAGAGCGGCCGGAACACCGAGCAGACAAAGCGAGGCAGCAATGACTGCAAGCAAAAGAATCCTACGAGACTGGGTCATGGCAATCCTCCCTAAACTCTTGCTAACTTATGAGTTGCAAAAAAGAAGGAAAACCGGCTCACCTTGTAGAAGAATCTCCCGCAAGCAAGTGCTTAAGTCCATAGTACACGCGGACAGGGAGAAAAGCCCCAAGGCCAGGGATAGTGCAGGATGTCCGAGGCGAAGATTTCTGTGAAGCGGTACACACCTCGCAGCCTTCGCCCCGCAGTAGCTTCTTGACGTTTTGCGGTACGACAGGCGAGCGCAGACGGGCCTCGCGCGCCTCGTCGGGCGCTCGACTCTGCACACGCAGCTCTTTTCACGGGAGTGAAAGTAGAAGAAAAAATCGGCCTGCTCCGTTCGGTCCCGCAGAATCATCCGGGATGCAAAAAGCGCAGATAACAGAAAAAAGAGATGGCGACGTAAAGTCGACGCTACAAGGGCGAAACGGGCCCGCCTCGGTCGGCTCTTCCCCAATTGCATCTTTGTCGCCCGTGCTATACTTCACTTCTGCCAATCCTCGGATACTGGATTCCAGAGCAGCTCAACTGAGAGATTAATTCATGGACCGAGATTTCGAAGACGTTAGGTCTTTCCCGCCACTTGGACCCGCGATCAAAGTACTGATGGTCTGGCCGCGCTTCCCTGCCTCCTTTTGGAGCCTTGGGAAGGTGATGGAAATCGTCCCAGAGCGCTCCCTCGTGCCCCCGCTTGGGCTCATCACCGTGGCCGCGCTTTGTCCCAAACAATGGAAAATGCGTCTAGTTGACCTTGCATTTGAAGAGTTGAGGGATGAGGACATCCTGTGGGCCGATCTTGTGATGGTCAGTGCGATGGCGGTTCAGCGCGAAGGCGTGCGCCAAACGCTCGAACGTGCTTCCAAGCTGAATCGGCGAACCATTATCGGAGGTCCTTATGCCAGCAGCGAACCGGAGGCATTACTGCCGCTGGCTGACCATGTAGTCGTGGGTGAGCCGGATGAAATCTTCCCAGAGATCGCAGCAGATCTGGAGCGCGGCTCGGCCCGCAGGCTGTACCGTATTACGGAAAAGCCCGATGTGAGCCGCACGCCGGTGCCGCGTTTCGACCTGTTGGCGCTGAACAAATACACCTTCATGTCGGTGCAATTTTCGCGAGGCTGCCCGTTTACGTGTGAGTTTTGCGACATCATAACGATCTACGGACGGCGCCCGAGGACGAAGTCCCCGGCACAATTGACCGGAGAACTCGACGCGCTTCTGCAGCTCGGCTGGCGGAAAGAAGTATTCGTTGTCGACGACAATTTTATTGGAAATCACAAGGCGGCTTTGGAGCTCGCCCAGGAGTTAGAGGGGTGGCAGCGGCGCAACCGGTATCCGTTCGGGTTCTTCACCGAAGCTTCCATTGATCTTGCTTCGCGGCCGGCGCTACTGGATGCAATGGTCAAAGCAAATTTCTGCCGTGTGTTCATCGGGATCGAATCGCCCTCCGCGGAATCGCTAAAGGAAACAAAAAAATTTCAGAATCTCCGCCGGGACCTATTGGAAAGCGTACACTTGATTCAGCAGCATGGGCTCTGGGTCATGGGTGGCTTCATCATCGGCTTTGATAGCGATCCACCGGATATTTTTGACCGGCAAATTGAGTTTGTAGAGCGTGCCGCGATCCCTTGGGCGATGACGGGTGTCCTGCAGGCGCCGCCTACCACTCCGCTATATGCACGCATGAAAAGTGAGGGCCGGCTCCTTCAAGACAACCCCGAACCGAGTAACTTTGACCCTCCGAACTTCCGGACAGTGCTGCCCCTGCCCGAACTGCTCGACGGCACGAAGCGGATGCTACTTACACTTTACGACCCGCGCCGCTTCTACGAACGTGTACTCGATTCCCTGGAACGCTGGCAACTTCAACCCGAACAGAGAGCCCCGGCGCTTTCTTTGCCGTATTTATTGAGAGTGCTGCTTAAATCTGTTTGGAAGCAGGGCGTGCTCTCGGGCTATCGTCGGGCGTATTGGCGCTATATGCGACGGCTCATGTTGCGCTGGGGATTGCACCCGCAGAAAAGGCGACTTGGGTTCGAGCTTGCGCTCTCCGGTCACCACTTTATCCGCTATGCGCGGCAGGTCGCCGAGACTCTGGAAGCTGAAAGCCGCCGGGCAATTCAGTTCATGCAGCCGGGATTTGCTCCCCAATCGGATGGACAAACGCGGAATTTGGTGCAGATCAACAGCGCGCGGGGGCATTCGTAGCTCGATCCTCTAGCTTAGCCAGTGCCCGACAAACGGATTATAAAAGGGCACGCTAACCGGGCATTTCTAACTCGGGGCAGGCCGCGGCCGCCACACGGAAGAGCCCGCGACGGAAGGCAGGCGCCCACTCGTTCCGGCAGGAGCCGGGACTCGCGCCCTTTGCCGGGCGCCCGTCGTTGTCGGACTCGCGATATAATCGCCTGCATGCCTGCCGGCCTTGTTTTCGCCAAGACTTTTTCGCTCAGACGACTGTGCGCCAAGATATTCGCGCCAGGGATTTTCTGCGCCCTGCTCGGCCTGTTAACACTTGCCCAGGACGCCTCCTGGCAGCGCGACCTGCTCGCCTGGCGCGAACAGCATGTCGCAGACCTCATGAAGCCGGACGGCTGGCTGTCGCTTGCTGGCCTCGAATGGCTCCAGCCCGGCGACAACTCTTTCGGCTCGGCAGCTGACAACAAGATCCATGTCCCGGTGGGCTATCCCGCTCATCTCGGAGTCCTGCATCTCGCGGGCACTGTAGTGACGCTCAACGCTTCCTCCGGCGGCTTCCCCGGAGATTTGCTCCTTGACGGAAAACCCGCGCACGCGCAGGAGCTTCAGACCGAACCAGACAGCGACAAACACAATCCGCACCTCACCATCGGCACCCTCAACATGTATGTCGTTCGCCGCGGAGAGCGTTTCGCGCTGCGCATCAAGGATTCGAAGTCTCCCACGCTGACCGGCTTCCATGGACTGCGTTGGTATAATCCCGACGCCGAATATCGCGTCACTGCCAAATGGCTTCCCTACACACCGCCCAAGAGCGTCACGCTCGCTACTCTCATCGGCACATCGTACGACCAGCCCGTTCCCGGCGCTGCTGAATTCTCTCTCTCAGCGAAGACGTATCGTCTCGAACCGGTCCTCGAAGACGCCACTGAGCCGAAACTTTTCTTCGTTCTGCGGGACACCACCAGCACTTCAACCACGTACCCCGCTTGCCGATTTCTATATACCGGATTTCCCACCAATGGTCTCGATAAAGCCGGCGACCTCGTCCTCGACTTCAACCATCTCGAAAATCCTCCCTGCGCGTATACGCCGTTCGCGACTTGCCCGCTTCCGCCGCGGGGCAATCGTTTGCCGATTCCCCTCCCCGTGGGAGAAAAGCGTTACCGCGACTGATACTCCAATGAACTCCAGCGCCCCAAATTCGTCATCGTCGAACAACAGCGATTCTCCCGCCCGCGAGAAACTAATCGCGCTCCGCCTGGCCCTGCTGCGCCTCCACAAGACGCTGCTCGACATGGAGCGCCGCGAGTACGAGCGCGTCAACGGCCACGTTACCGCCGGCGAGCTCTTCCGTCTGGTCATTGATCATGCGCAGTTCGCGTGGCTCCACAACATCTCCGAATTTGTCGTGCGGCTCGACGAAGCGCTCGCCGCCGAAGCGCCCATCACGCCGCACGACACCAGCAGCGCCATCACCCTCGCGCGCAAAATGTTCGCACCTTCGGAATCCGGCGACGCCTTCCAGAAAAAATACTTCGACGCCATCCAGCTCGATCCCGCCGTCGTCATGGAACACGCCGACCTCGCGCGTCTTTTCGCCAACGAGCCATCCGAAAAAGAGAATCAATGAACGCGACGATCCAAAAACGCGCGAAAGGAGAAATGCGCGGAGGGCACAAAGATCGCGCACGCAATCGCGAGGCAAGTAATCCCGCGGTTTCCGCGGCACTGCACCACGTGGAGAAAATTTCCATACGCCGCCTGCAACTTCCGGAGCTTCCCGAAGACACGATCAGGCTCGCGCGCTTTCTTATCGGCAAGGTCGTCGTCCACGACCTTCCGTCGGTCCGACTCAGCGGCCGCATCGTCGAGACCGAAGCCTACCCGCCGGGCGACCCCGCCGGCCACCACTACCGCGGGCCTACGGTACGCAATCGTTCGCTCTTTCTGCGCCATGGCCATTGCTACGTCTATTTCACCTACGGCAATCACTTCATGTTCAACGTGAGCAGCGAGGGACCCGAGGTGGGAGGCGGCGTCTTGATTCGGGCGCTCGAACCGCTCGAAGGCGTGGCCGCGATGCAGCGTCATCGCAAAACGACAAAGCTCCTCGACCTCACCCGCGGTCCCGGGCGGCTCGCGGCGGCGCTCCGGATCGATCGCCGCTTTGACGGCCTGGATCTTTGCTCATCGGGCGCTTTGTGGCTCGGCACCCTCGATTCCTCCGTGGCACATCCTGCCCCGCCCGTCGGAAAAACCGTGCGCATCGGCATCACTCGCGCGACAAGCAAGCAGTTCCGTTTTTACGAGCGCGGCAACCCCTATGTAAGCGGGCCCAGGAGGCTCCTTTCTAGCGATCGGCAAAAAGATGAAAAAAATTCCCAGTTCTAGTACCTGGGGGCTCTGTAGCAAGTTCCCACCAAACCCCTCTATCCTGTTGATTTCAGACTGGGTTGTTTACGGTGCGTGGCTTCCCTCTGGCTTTGGCGCATTTTTTGCCCCTTGCAAAGCACCCCCAGCCGATATACACATTCCATCTCTGCCCGGACTCAGGCCCGAGCATTTCTAAATCGATTCGCACCGTGGAGACATGATGCGCACGACTCTGAAAATGGTCCTGCCCCTGATCGTGAGCGTGGCGGCGGTCTCTTTGTCTTTTACGGCGTATCAGGTGCGAAGGGAACGCCGCGCGCTGCGCGAGGATCTTTCGCGCCGCGCGGAAGTTCTAGGAGAAAGCCTGCAGGAAACCATCGAGCCGATTTTTGATCGCGGCGGGGACAAGAATTTGCAGCGAATTGTTACGCGTTTTCGCCAGCGCGAACACTTGAAAGGTTTCGCGGTTTACGACACAGGGGGAACGGCGGTGGCGATCACGCCGGGCCTCGCGCCGGTTTACCGAACGCGTCCCGCTGTCGCCACGCGCGCCATCCAAACAGATGCCGGCTACGGAGAATTCTCAAACCTCAACGAAACGGCTTTATATATCTATGCGCTTCCGCTGCGTCGCAACGGCGAAGCAGTGGGCTCACTTGTTCTCTTCCACGACACGGATTACATCGCCGAACAAGAATCGCAAACGCTGCGCAACTCCCTCTTGAATGCCGCGGTGCAAACTTTGCTGATTACCGGTTTGGCGCTCGTGCTGGTGCGCTGGGCGTTCACAGGGCCGCTGACGCGCACGGCAAAATGGCTGCGCACGCTGCGAATGGGCCAGCCACACGATCCTCCGGTGCTCGGGCAAGGAGAGATTTTCGATCAACTGAACAAAGAAGTAACGCACCTGGCGCGCGATTTGAATGTCGCACGAGCAACCGCCGAAGAGGAAGCGCGGCTGCGCGATTCGAGCGCGTCATTGTGGACAGCGGAAAGATTGCGCGCGAGCGTGCGCAGCAAGCTGCAGGAAAAACCGCTATTTGTGGTGTCGAATCGCGAGCCGTACATGCATATCTTCAGCGAGAAAGACAAATCCGTGAATGTAATTGTTCCGGCCAGCGGACTGGTGACTGCGCTTGAACCGGTATTGCAAGCCTGCGAGGGCACGTGGATCGCCAACGGCTCCGGAAATGCCGACCGCACGGTCGTGGACAGCCAGGACCACTTGCGCGTGCCGCCGGATCGGCCGAGCTACACGCTGCGGCGCGTGTGGCTCACGGCGGAAGAGGAGCGCGGATATTACGAGGGTTTTTCGAACGAGGGGATTTGGCCGCTTTGCCACATTGCGCATACCCGGCCGACTTTCCGGCCGGAAGACTGGATGTATTACGTGCGCGCGAACCGGCGCTTCGCTGATGCCGTGCTCGAAGAAATGAAAGGAACGGAGTCTCCCATCCTTCTCGCGCAGGATTATCACTTCGCGCTTTTGCCTAAAATGATTAAAGACGCCCGGCCCGATGCGCGAGTTGCCATCTTCTGGCACATTCCATGGCCGAATGCTGAAGTGTTCGGTATTTGTCCGTGGCAGCGAGACCTGATTGACGGCCTGCTCGGTGCAGACCTCATCGGATTCCACATCCAATCGCACTGCAACAATTTCCTCGAGACCGTGGACCGGGCGGTGGAAGCGCTCACGGAATGGGACCATTTCGCCGTCAATCGCCAGAATCACGTTACGCGAGTGCGGCCTTATCCGATCAGCGTAGCGTTTCCAGAAAATACAAGTTCTGAAAATTCTCAGCGTAACGCCGGCCAGGAACGCGCTGCTTTGTGCGAGGAACTCGGCGTCGAAGCTTCCGTGATGGGTGTCGGCGTGGATCGCGTGGACTACACCAAGGGAATTCTGGAGCGTTTTCGCGGCATCGAACATTTCCTGGAATTGAATCCGGCGTATCACGGGCGATTTTTATTCGTGCAGATCGGTGCACCGAGCCGCACGAAGATCGAACGCTACCAGAAATTACTCGACGAAGTGAGCGCCGAAGCCGAACGAATCAACGCGCGCTTCCAGGCGGACCGCTGGAAACCCATCGCCTTTCTCAGGAGGCATCACTCGCACCAGGAGATTGCGCGATTCTATCGCGCGGCTTCCTTCTGCCTGGTCACGCCGCTTCACGATGGAATGAACCTGGTCACGAAAGAATTCGTCGCTTCGCGCAGCGATGAACGAGGAGTGTTGATCCTCAGCACTTTCGCCGGGGCTGCCCACGAGCTTTCCGATGCGTTGCTCGTGAATCCTTACGACGTGCAGCAGCTTGCGGGCGCAATTCTGCGCGCGCTGGAAATGCCCGCGGAGGAGCAATCCACGCGAATGCAACGCATGCGCATCACGGTCCGCGAACGGAATGTGTACCGCTGGGCCGCCCATTTCCTTTCCGATCTGACGGAAATCCGGATCGATCTTCCCGAGCGTGTCGAGGCTTGAGGTGAACACCGCACAAACACCGTTTGAGTTTTCCACTGTTTCCTACCTTGTGCGCATCGGCAACCAGTCGGCCAGCACAATCGCCGAACTGCTCGCCGGACTCGAACACTGCAGCGACGCTTCCATCTTTCACCATACGTTTCAAACACTGAGCAGCCACCACTTCCTGACGGAAGGCTTTTCCAATGACTTTGCACAGTGGGCGCTCGCGGACGCGAATCGCGGCGATCTTGCCGAACAGTTTGCTTCGTTGGATATCCGGGACTATACGTCGATCGCGGCGCTGCGCAGCGACCTCTGCCGGGTGACATCCGACTACTGCGCTGCGTTTCCTGATTTCGCCGGGCAGACCGCGCTGGAGCGCTTTTATTTCTGCGAAAGCGTAGAGGTAACGGTTCCTCTGGGGTACCAGGCAAGCACCCTCGAGGAGTTTCGCAGCGGAATCGAGCGCCTCAGCCATTCCTCTTTTTACTTCCACTTCATTTCTTCCAGATTACGGCTCCATCTTCGCACCAATGATTTCTCGCTATGGCTTGCGAACAATTTGGGCCTGGAGACCCTGGCTTCGAGCATCGAACGAGTCGATATCTACACGAATACGCTGGACAGCGCCCGCGCGAAGATGTTGCGGTTGATCGACCGTGAGAGGAGAAAGGCATGACGGAGGCCCAGCTCGTCAACCGAATTCCACTCGAAGACTATGCGGGATTGCTGGGTAAGGGGGAGATTGAAGAGCTTCGCGCGCTGGCGAAACCCTTGCGCGGCCGCAGCATTGAGATGATCAATTCGACGGCGGTGGGGGGCGGGGTGGCGGAAATCCTCGGCCGGCTGGTGCCGCTTGCCGAGGAACTCGATTTGAACATGCGCTGGGACGTGATGACCGGCGATAATGACTTTTTCGAAGTCACCAAAGCGTTTCACAATGCCCTGCACGGCGGTACGTACAATTTGCGTCCCGGCGACTTTGACATTTTTCTGCAGTGCAACGAGAAAAACCGCGCGCGACTTCCGCTCGATGCGGAATTCATGGTCATCCACGACCCGCAACCCGCTGCACTGATTGACGGCCGGCAGGCGAGCTCAGGCCATTGGGTTTGGCGCTGCCACATCGACCTTTCACACCCGAGCCGCGAAGTGTGGGATTTCCTGGCATCGTTTGTTTCGCGGTACGACGGGGCGATGTTTTCTTCGCCGGAGTTTTCGAGGCAACTGGCGATCCCGCAGTATCTTTTCTACCCGGCGATCGACCCGCTTTCCGAGAAAAATTGCGAACTCGATCCGGAATTCATCACGCAAGTCCTGGCTCGCTATCAAATCGACAAGCGGCGCCCCATCCTCACGCAAATTTCACGCTTCGACCGGCTCAAGGATCCTATCGGCGTAATCCGCGCCTACCGCATCGTGAAGCGGTATTTCGATTGCCAGCTCGTCTTGGCAGGAGGCGGCGCGGCCGATGATCCGGAGGGTTCCATCGTGCTCAAGGAAGTTCTTCACGAAGCGGGCGGAGATCCCGACATTCGCGTGCTGGAGCTTCCCACCTGGGCGCCGCTGGAAGTGAACGCGCTGCAGCGCGCCTCGACGGTGGTGATTCAAAAGAGCCTGCGTGAAGGATTCGGGCTTACCGTTTCTGAAGCTCTTTGGAAGAAGAAACCCGTCGTCGCATCCGCGGTCGGCGGGATTCCCATTCAAGTGATCCACAAGCATACGGGCCTGCTGGCGCATTCCGTGGAGGGAGCGGCTTATCAGATCCGGTATTTATTGTCGCATCCGGAAATCGCAAAAAAGCTAGGCGAGCAGGGGCATCACCATGTGAAGGAGAATTTTTTGATCACGCAGAAGCTGAAGAGGTACTTGACACTGTTTTTGTCGCTAGCTCGCGCGGCATGAGGGTTTGGCAAAAAGGTGATGCAGGAATGGTTCGGTGCTATGGAAACACAGCCTCAGGGGATAAAAACGAAAAACGCCCGCCTCAGAAGGCGGCCGCTACAAAAAAGGGGGCGCCTGTCGCGACAGGCGCCCTGGGTTCCCGAGAAAGGTGCATTGAGCTAGACAAGAACCGATGAAGTACCCTAATGACTGACCTTTACTGGGACTCGTCCTTTGAGAAGCGCAAACGTCACCGGCTTGTTTGTATTGGCGGTTGCTGCCGATTGGCTCATGCTGGCTGGCTCACGCGGCAGCGATAACGATTGTTCTCCCGCTTCTACGTCGTCGTTGTCGTCTTGTTCCTCGTGATGGACGAAGAAGCCGTTGCGTTCCGTGCCCATCTCACCAAAATTGCCTGAGGAACCGAAGGTACCCGAGGCTGAAAACGTTCCGTCGTCGTAAGCAACGGAGAACGATCCAGAATTGGTGGCATCCCACATCTTACCGGCCCAATTCAGCGGGCTGAGCGGGTCGTCAGTTGAAGGAAGAATCCGGCGTGCGGTGCCCGGTGTCTTGGTGTAGGTGATGTCAAAGGAAGTCCTCGCTCGAATCAGTTGATATGGCGAAATATTGACTTCGTCCGGAGCGTTGCTGGTGGGAGGAGTGGGAGGGAAAGTAAACGCATCGACTACCGGCACATTTTCCAGGTGAATGGTCAGAGTATTGCCGTCGGGGCTGATCTGTACGGCGCTGTCTGGAACTTTGACAATCCAGAAAAGGCCGTTTGGCGACGTCCACGGACTGAAGTCATGAACTTGTTGAATGAGAGACCCCGAACTGGGGTCATACATCCAGAGGTCGAGTCATATCTCGACAAACGTGCCATGGGAACGTGCTGATCTCGTTGCTCCCGCGGAGTTGGGGTCCGCGGTCTCCCCTCCGATATAGTCCCCTTGGTATACGCGGATGTCAGTCACAACGGCGAACTGCTGGTCTTTCGTGAAGCCGCTGGTATA
>Ga0307477_10000878_pt1 | contig 28487 bp, 33 predicted proteins | sample atmos_gasesECM2C_FD_203316 | JGI IMG/M metagenome (GOLD analysis project Ga0307477, IMG submission 203316) | Hardwood forest soil microbial communities from Morgan-Monroe State Forest, Indiana, United States - atmos_gasesECM2C_515 | ecosystem: Environmental > Terrestrial > Soil > Temperate...
AGTTTGGTCGGGATATTTAACCTTCGGCTTGATTTCAATTCCGGTGCGCCTGTTTTCCGGCGCACGCAGTTCCGGCATTTCGTTCAACCAGCTTCATCGCGACGATCTTACCCGCGTAAAACAGCAGCTCATTTGTCCGCTCGACAACAAAGTTCTTGAGCGCAGCGACATCGTCAAGGGCTATGAGTATCGCAAGAACGAATATGTCGTGATTGAGCCCGAGGAGATCAAGCAGATCGAACCTAAAACCGCGAAGAACATGGAGATTCTCGAGTTTGTGAAAGCCAGCGAGGTCGACCCGGTTTACTTTGACTCCTCTTATTACATGATGCCGGAAGAAGCCGGCCGCCGTCCTTATGCGCTGCTCACCAAGGCGCTGGAAGAAAGCGAGTACGTCGGGATCGCCAAGCTCACCATGCACAATCGCGAGTACACCGTGTTTCTGCGCCCGCATGAAGGCGGAATGATGTTGCATACCATGTATTACGAAGAAGAAGTCCGCAAGGTGGAAGGATTTGGCGCGCCTGACGTGGAATTGAAAGACGCCGAAGTGAAGGTTGCGCACCAGTTGATCGAGGCGCTGGCCGCTGACTGGGAGCCGGAAAAGTTCAAAGACGACTTTCAGGAAAACCTCAAGAACCTGATTCAGACGAAGCTCGAAGGCGGTAAGATCGCCGAAGTCGAAAAACCCAAGAAGATTGCTCCGGTTGTCGACCTAATGGCCGCCCTGAAACAAAGCCTGGCGCAGATGGAAGGCAAGAAAAAGCCCGCGGCAACTACTGCAGCTGCGGACGCGCCGGCACGCAAGCGGGCCAAGCGGTAAGGAACGAATGGCAAGTTTTCACAGCGTTGGATTTTGAAATGCACAGGGCGCGAAAGAGCGGGCTCGCCCTCGTCGTCGCAATCTCAGCCATTGCACAGGCCCAGACGCAAAAGCGCGTGTCTCCCGATGCGTATGCCAGTGTACCCTCAACGATCCGAGAAGAGCTCAAGAAGCGTCATTGTGAACTTCCTGAAACGCAGCATTGGGACCAGACAAGACTCAACATTGTTCAGGGCCAGTTTGCCGGTGACGCGCAAGATTGGGCAGCGATATGCATCGCACCCGAGGGCACGATTCGAGCATTGATCTTTTGGGCCGAGGCCGCACCCTGTTCGTCCGAGATCACGAGCGGCTGGCCGATGAAGAGTCATTTCCCGCCGGGATCGGCAGGGAGCCTTTATCTACTGAGGGCGGATCGCGAGCAGATTCTTTCCTATAGAAAATTCTTCGCAGACAAGAACAAGAACCTTGTCGTCCACGACGGAGTCGAAATAGGCGGGGAAGAGGCCTCGATGATCTACTACTGCTACCAGGGAAAATGGCTCGAACTGACGGCCAACGACTAATTAACGCGTGACAGAACCGCCAGTTTTCCCGCGCTGGAGATTACAACCTTATTACTCCGAGACGCTTCCTACTCTGAAATGGACGCCGTGTGCTTGGCTGGCGCACTTCGCCGCAAGCCGCTAGAATAAGCAAATTCCTAATGAGAGTTCCTATCCGGAATCATGCGCACTCCGCGCCGTCGCGCGCGCTCACAGCTGCGTTCACTATATTGCTCGGATTGATCTGCGTCAGTTGTGGGGAAACATATCGTCCAGTCGCCCAGCCAATCCAGGGATTGCAACCCAGTCCTGCTCCTGCGCACTTTGTGGCTTCAATTAATACCGATGGCGTGGGTGACAACCATCGCGACCGTGGCAGCGTCAGCAGCATTAATGTCTCCGGAGACACTATGCGGGGAGAGCTGAGGGCCGGGATGGTTCCAGTCCATGCTGGTTTAACCGCTTCGGGATCGCTGCTGTACATCGCCAACAGCGGTGATGACACCGTTTCCGCCAGCAGCGTATCGTCTCCCACGGGCGCGGTGACAATCAGTCTGCCTCCATCGCCCTCTGCCACCATAACCCAGGCGACAGGCAGCGGATCGACTGCGACCTACACCTACACAGGGGGCACAGGTTTATTCTCAGTCGGCGACAAGGTGTACGTTAGCGGCTGCACCACCGAAGGCTTCAATGGCGCGTTCACCGTGACGGCCGCAGGGGGCAATTCTTTTTCGGTAACGAATTTGACCAGCGGCAGCGAGCTGGAGTCTTTTGGCGCTCAAGCCAAAGTGCCTAATGCGGTGTTCGTCAACAGCGCCGAAAATGCCAGCGTGTTTGTCGCAGGCTACGGAACTGACTCTTTGTACGTGATCAATACAAACTCTCAAGTGGTTACGGCAGCGGTGCCAGTGGATAGTCATCCAGTTGCGGTGGCTCAAGCACCTGCTGCACAAAAGGTATACGTGGCTAATTCCGGGAGCAATACCTCAGGTGGCAGCGTATCCGTGATCGATACGGTTTCTAATACAGTGTCGAAAACCATTTGCCTGGGCAGCGTCAATGCGCCTCCGTGTCCGATCGGCCCGGTTCCGGTGTGGGCAGTCGCCCGGGCGGATAGCGGGCAAGTTTACGTGTTAGATCAGAGCGGCACAATTTATGCCATCGATACCGCCTCGGATTCTGTCATCGCTTCGTCAGTCTCGGCCGGCGCGGGTGCAAACTTCATGTTCTACGACAGGATTTTCAACCGTCTTTACGTCACGACCCCCAGTTCCGATAGCTTGAGTATCTTCGATGTGTCGAGCAGCACGCCTTTGCCATCTTCGTTAAATCCAATCGCGATACCACAAGCAGCAGCATCGCCCTGTAGCCCGAGCCCAGTCCTGCCCGCTTCGGTGACAGTGTTAGGAGATGGGAGCCGCGCCTACGTGGCCAGTTACCAGCTGAACGCAGGAACGGTGTGTACCCAACTGTCGGTCATTGATACTGGCAGCGAAACTTTGAGCAAGACGATTCCGCTCAACCAAGTGGGTGACACTTCGGCGCAATCCGGATGCGGAACGGTTGGATTTCGCGTTTTTGTCGCCTCGTCTGGAGGCGGAGCCAACTCGAACTTCAAAGTTTATGTTTCGCAATGCGACGCGGGAACTGTCGCGGTAGTCGATACTTACCCCGCGAATGGAAACCCGGGAAATACCTACATTGGCATATCTCTCGACGCTCCGCTGAGCACTTTTCCTGCGCTCGCTTCCGGAATCCCGCCTACGCAGAATCCAATGTTCCTGGTCGCCGGGCCGTAAGGACTTCGAGGTAGTCTGCGACTGCGCCCATGACGCTCTTGAACCTGGTGATCTACGCTCTCTGGATATTTCCAATCGTGCTCCAGGCCGCCATCGTCTTTTGCATGGTTCGGCGCAAATTGGTCAAGAGTTTCCCTGTTTTCTTCATGTATACCCTTTGGGTGTTATTCTCGGCTGCAGGACTTTTATTTCTTAAACCCTTCGGAAGCCTTTACCATCATCTTCATTGGTGCGAAGAAGCCCTATCCGTAGTGCTGGGATTGGGGGCAATCTTTGAGATCCTGCGACACATTCTTCCTCCCTACTCCTCGCCGAGATTTGTTATGAGTCTCGTGTGGGTGCTAACGGGGCTTTTCGTGGTTATCGCACTATTGATGTTTCTTTCGGCCAAACCCATGACGGGAAATTACCAGGGGTATGAAGTTGTTATGCTGGCCGAACGCTCTGTCAGGCTTTTGCAAGCTTCTTTGCTGATCGTGGTGATCGCGCTCATGTCGGTCTTAGGACTAACCTGGCACCACGAAGCGTTGGGAATTCTCATCGGGTTCGGCGTCTATTCGGCAGGGGCGCTGGTCGCTTTTGAATGCGGCGCCTTGCATTGGATGAATCCTCTTGCTTTCTCAATACTCAATTCAGCTGCGTATAACGTTGGCGCCTTGATTTGGGCTTTCTACATACTGCGTCCACCACGAAAGAAATCAGTACAGCTCTTGCCAAGTGCTGATTTGACAGAGTGGAATAACGCATTGAACAACTACGTTAACCAACGAACTCGTCGCTAATGACGCCCAACGGCATCTTTCTAATGCCCGTTTTCATTTTTTCGGCGAGGAAACACTGCTGAGCTCTGCTGAAGGCATGAGTAAAGAGGTAGTTGGTGGCGCTACCTTGAAACGCTACGTCCACCAGCCCGTTTTACCCGCCTAATCGGACATGGAAGGTCGTGCCCTCTGTGTCCGACAGAGAGATCGAAGGAGAAGCGCAAGGGTGAGCGGATGGTGCTGGCGGGAGGTTTGAGCTTGCGTGTCTGGTTGAGGAGATTGCAAATGTTTCCGCTTCGCGGTGGGAGATGCCGCTGTTATAGGGCGCGGCCTCCCAGACGGACACAAAACTTTGTCTAATATTCTTTGCCGGTCCTAATGACCTTCGGATGTCTGTCCGGTGAAATGGCTGCGGCTACCCACACAGGTTTTCCTGCATGCGGACGTGGCGCCAACCTCTCTCCTCCATGCGCACGCGTCTTCACTTGCTGCAGGCGGTAATGATGCCCATCGTTGACAAACAACAGCCCACCGGCACGGAAGTTCGATCTCATTAATACCGGGCGAGTTTTCATTACTACGAATTCAGATCCGTTCCGCGCTGCCAGTACAAAAGTCTCGCGGGCTACGGGCCTGACGGTGTATTCGCCAGCAGGAAACATGGTGGTGCCCACCATAAAATCAAAAGGAACTCTTATGGCCAGACTCGTATCCGACTGCGCGTTCGACGCCAGCGACCCCATGAGTAAGGCCAGTCCTGCTGCACATCGCAGAATGGTAGATCTCATCATTCTTTCTCTCTTTTCTACGTCCCGCCGTTGACAATATCCGCCGCTTCGGGGTTTGCAAGGCCAGCCCAACGCGAGCAGACCTTGCATTTGCCCGAAGACGTTATCTTTCTGCTGCAATTTGTACGAGATCGGACTGTGCGATAACAGTTCGCGCTATCTTCGGTCTAATCACGTCGCGGCCTTTATTCCCATCTAGCCAGAATTCGACTAGAGAGTACTCTCCCCCGGACCTGTGGAATAGCAGGCTGCACGTGTGATCAACCTTTGGCGCCGAAGCCTCGTTGGTCAGCATAACCGCTGAATTGCCTTGATGGTTATTAATCCGCCAAGTGCTTCCGTTATTTGAAAAAACCGTATTTACCTCATACTTACCTGCTGGAAGCGTGTGGTTGCCGACCGTGAAGTCGAAAGGAACGTTGACCCGAATTTGAGTTTGAGAATGCGCCTGAACAAAAGCTCCCATGAACAAAGCGCAACCTAGAGCAAGCTTAGAAAACCTCATCTAAAATATCCTCCCCGTTTCGCATCGTGATTCTTATTGCGATAACTGTAAGCGAATGCTATCGGTCACGGCGGGCGTGGGCTAGGTTACGGCAGCCGATTAAGCAACCGAAGGTTATGCGGAATAGCCTTACTTCCACTATTGATGTAAGGGTTTGCCTGACATTTACCCGAGGGCTCAAGTTGCCAGCTGTGGCTAATCAGCTTCCGTCAACAACCGATGGGCTGACGCGTATTCCACAATCTCTGCTCGACTGCGCACGCGTAGCTTCCTGTAAAGTCGCAAGCGATAAGTCTCGACGGTCTTCACGCCGACCTTCAACAAACGTGCGGACTCAGTATTCGTATAGCCGCGCGCTAAGGCCCTAAGAACCTCCAACTCGCGCCGACTAAGAATGGGACGCGCAGGCTTGCTTTTTCTGTCGGCCGCATGCCACACCAGATCATTACCGAAAGTGGGGTCAATGAATCTGCCGCCGCGCGTCACATTACGGACGGCTGCAAAGAGCTGTGAGCTGTTGGAGTTTTTGAGAAGGTAGCCGGACACACCCTTTGCCAGCATTGAATGGGCATAGGAGAGATCACTATTACTCGTGAGTATAACGACTCGTGCTGCTGGTGAGTATTCTGTAATTTCGCCGACGGCACGAAGTCCAGGCGCTCTGCCCGGGCCGCTGATCTCGATCAACACTACATCCGGGACCAACTCCCGAACTTTTTTCGGAGTCGCGAGGACGCTTTCCGCTTCTCCGATAATCGCCACTTCCGGTGCCTGCAGGAAGAGAGAACGCAGCCCTTCACGAGTGATCGTGTAATCGGAGGAAAGCACCATACGCGTAGACACTTCGGAATTCATAATGGATGAATATCGCTTCGCATAGGAAGTTAACAGCGATCCTACTTTAGGCCTCGGCGGATCGGGTAGTCTTGTTCCAATCTTCCGGTGGAGTTTCGATTCCCCAAACGTTACCCGGCTCGTCTAGCGCCAATCCAAGAAACCAGAACTTCTCATACTCGCCAAGCGAGATGCAGTTCACTACTCGCGCAATTACATTGCGGTTTGTTAGGAGACCTTGTAGTTGAACGCGGGTTCCGATCTCCAGCGGACGACCGAATTTCGCGCCGCACCCGTACAGATTTACGACGATGATGAGACATGGCGCGGGCGCTAAATGGAGTGAATTCAGAATCTCTAAACGAGCCGGGATTTCGCAACTAACGCGAGTCCCATTGCGTCTCCGATCATGCATTGTTGTGTCTACAACACTGCCGTGGAAAGGCGGGGTTGTCCTTGACTAAGCGCAACTACGCGGAAGTTTCTCTCAGCAGATTCAGCAGATCTTCGGCTTCCTGATTGCCGCGAGCTGCTTGATCCAGCAGAAATGCTTTGGCTTTGTCCGACGGGAGCTCGGTTAATTTCGGGGCGGCGTATTGTTTTTTTCGAGGTTCCACTGTGGATGGATCTATACTGTTCGATAAGTAACAGAGATTACACAAGCGGGAGCATACAGAGAATCCCGTAGAACATGGAAAGTTAACAGCGAGCCGTCGGTTTACCGACGGTTTGGCAATTGAGCTGATTGTCACCGAAATGTTTATTGCGTGGCTGGTCCGGCAAACGAAATTTCTTGTGATGCTACCCAGCCAGTGGCTGCTTCCTTCGCTTCGGAGTCAGGCCGGCAAAGTCTACCTGCCGCTGTGTTCGTGCGATCAGAGGCGTAGAACTCGCAACAGGTGAACTCTCGCGGTGTACCGGTTCGGGGTTTGCAAGGCCAGCCCAACGCGAGCAGACCTTGCATTTGCCCGAAGACTTTTATCTTTCTGCTGCAATTTGTACGAGATCAGACTGTGCGATCATGCTGGGCGCGATCTTCGGTCTAATTACATCGCGACCATCATGGCGCCCGGTCCAGAATTGAACCAAAGCGTATTGCCCGCCAAATCGACGGAATAGCAGGCTGCACTTGTGATCAGCCATCGGTGACGAAACGCCATAGGTCATGACAAACGTCGCGTTGCCGTGACGGTTGATAATTAGCCAGCTCGCGTCCCTGCCGGTGAAAGCAGGAACTACATCGTACTGACCCGCTGGAAGCGTGTGGTTGCCGACCGTGAAGTCGAAAGGAACGTTGACCCGAATTTGAGTTTGAGAATGCGCCTGAACAAAGGCTCCCATGAACAAAGCGCAACCCAAAGCAAGCTTAGAAAACCTCATCTAAAGTATCCTCCCCGTTTCGCATCGTGATTCTTATTGCGATAACTGTAAGCGAATGCTATCGGGCACGCGGGGCGTGGGCTAGGTTACGGCAGCCGATTAGGCAACCAAAGGTTATGCGGAATAGCCTTACTTTCACCATGGATGTAAGGGTTTGCTGATATTGACCCGAGGGCTCAAGGTACCAGCCGTGGCTGATCAGCTTCCGTCAACAACCGGCTGTTTGCCCGGAGCATACTAGGTAATGTTATGGATGGTAGCGCTACCGGGAATCGAACCCGGGTTTGAAGATTGAGAATCTTCCGTCCTAACCCCTAGACGATAGCGCCATTGGAAACGAAACCGAGGAAGTGGTCGCCGGCGAAATCAACTTGAACACGACATCAATTCAGCATCGATTATAACAAGAGAGGTGCCGCGATTCGTGCCGTGAGCCGACCTGGCGTCACTCATGATGGCTGCGGGTTTCGCGCAGAATCATGGCGAAATTACGGCCGCCGAGGCTAAATCCCTGCTGAATGGTTCCCGTCACCGCAACTTTCGATTCGTTCCCGGGAACGCCGAATTTGTTGCTGTAAACCCAGAGGCGTCCGGTGCCGTCGTCGATTTCAAACGCCGCCACTCCCATTACATCGAATGAATTCACGACTCGGCCCGCGACTGTCACTTCGTGATCATGAAATCGCGCCGGATCACGATTGATCGATTCAATGCTTCTACGCGCCGGACAGGCAGCGAGCAGCACCGTCGTGGCGATCAGACAGGTGGCGGCGATGAAGCGCACAACTTTGGGCACGGGTCCTCCGGCGTAATTGGCTTATTGAAACACAGGTAAGAAATGAAAGTTGTTGGTTTGCGGTGTCTCGGCAGACTGTTTGCATTCTCCCGACGACAGCAGCGGCGCTGCGACCTGACGTAGGGTCTCTCTCCGATCCGTCTTCGACGTATCGGTTCGGGATGACATGAATTTGGGAAAAATGTTTACCGGGCTCGCGCTAACACCAGCGTGACATCGTCAGGCTGTTCGGCGGCGCCGATCCAGTCGTCAACCGCGGCGGTGACAATCTCAGAAATGCGTTCGAGCGGCAGGTCGCGGTTTTCCTGGACCAGGTCGATCAGGCGTTGCTCGCCGAATTCGCCGAAGTCATTTTCGGGTTCGGTCACCCCATCGCTGTAGGCAAGGAAAATTTCGCCAGGTCGAAGCTGCACCGAATCTTCGTCATAGCGAATGTCGTCGAAAAGGCCGACCACGGTGCCGCCGTCCTCAAGCCGCTTTACGACGCCCGTTTCCGAGAGCACAAGCGGGGGCAGATGCCCGGCGTTGCTGAAGGTGAGGCGGCGATTGTGCGCGTCATACATAGCAAGAAACAATGTCGCGTATTTTTCCTGCGGTGTGCTGTGGTAAAGCTGGTGGTTCAGAAGCGAGAGCAGGGTGCCCGGACAAACCTCTGCGCCTTCGATCAACGATTCAAGTCTCGACAGCAGCGCTGGGCCGCCACCAACGGCCTGTACCTGACGCAGCGCCGGGATACCTTCGACTGAATAGGCGCGAACTGCGGAGTGAATCGTCGCCATGAGCAGTGCAGCGGAAATTCCTTTGCCGCTTACGTCGCCAACCGCCAGCAGCAGCCGCTCCGGGCCGAGCGAAAGAAAGTCATAGTAGTCACCGCTTACGCTGCGCGCAGGACGGCAGAAGCCAAACACTTCCAGGCTGGGAAGCTGCGTGATGTGTCGCGGAAAGAGCTGCGCCTGCACTTCCTGCGCGATGGTGATTTCGTTTTCCAGGCGTTGTTTTTCTTTTTGTTCGACAATCAATTTCTGGGTCGATTCCGTCATCGAATTGAAGGAATTTGCGAGCGCGGCGAGTTGGTCGGTGGAGGTCACCGGAATGCGGTGGCTGAAGTCTCCGCGATTGACGTGGGTGGTTGCGAGGTAGAGCTGCGCTACGGCCCCAGTGATGGAACGCGACAGGCGTGAGCCAATAAATAAAGCGATGGTGAGGATTACGGCTAAGACGATGGTAGCGACCACAAGAATGATTTCGAGCGTAGGAGCAAACTCTCCAGGTGCAGCAAACAGCTGTTCGTATAGCGCGGAAAGACGGGTGTGCACCTGGATCGCTGCCGGTTCCGAAGTATTGCCGTCTATCAGTTCACGACTGCTATAGATGTAGGGAAGCGCACTGAAAAGTCGAAAATGCGAGTGGGGGGGGGAATGGCACCGACTAAGTATATCGGCTTGGGCGGGCCTCCTCCCGTATCGAGGTAGTTTGCACTCTTCTGGGCGGGGTTTTTGGAGGACGCGCTTAAGCCGGGAAGGGGCGCGGCGTCTTGATCGAGTTGACGGATGGTCAGTCCTGAGGGTAACAGGGTAACCTCACCTAAATTCGCCGCGAGCTCCTGCAACAGGCTGCGGTCAAGAGGCTTGCTGGAGATTACGGTCAGTTTTCCGCGTTTAGTTTGGATAGCGACAGCTGAGCGAAGGAACAGGCGCCCCCCATCGCGCACAATCTGGTTGAAGTCGGCCGGAAGATACTTGGGAAGCCCTAGAATTGGCGTACGTTCGCTCAACGGAGGATCGGCGAAGAGAAATTTGTCGTCTAGCCATCCGGTGATCTGCAACTCGCGTAGCTCACCAGGTTTGTTGCTCTCGTCTCGGCCGAAGTCGCTTTCCCGGTTCCTATCGAGATCCTTCGCAATTTTGTAAGCGAGGACCAAGTCATTGGCCCGCAAGGCTCGGAGATGGAGTTCAAGTTTCGAGGTGACGATGTAGGTGGCAAACTGGCCAGAAAACAGATAGAGCGTGATACCCGCCAGGGCGGCAAGTACAAGCAGCGGAAGAACACCGACGAAAGCATAAGTGACCACCAGCCGGTTTCGCAATCGCCACAGCAATTTTGACGAGACTCGTCGCACCAAAAGTACGGCGAGCAACCCCAGACCAAGAACCGTCAATAAAACAATCCAGCCGGTGAGAGAGCTGCCGAAAGAGCTGCGGAATAGTCCGCCTACTCTTTGGACAATCAGGAGCAATAGGTCTAGCGCCAGCACATAGAGAGTGAAAAATGCGAGCCGGCCGCGCGGAAAAAGGCCGTAATGTTCCAGCCAGAGACGCGCGCGTAAGCGACGGGAAGTCATGCGATATCGCCTGAATTATAGATGGTAGGCGAATCAAGAAAGGAGTAAGGATTCTGGGCGGATGGGTGCTGCTAGAATGCGGTTGTGCGTACGAAACTTTTAGCGATTAGCGCCATCGCGATTGCAGCCTGCACGTGCCAAGCGCAAGAACCGCTGAAACCGCAGGTAAAAGTAAACGTGCTGAATGTGTGCTCGCCATCGCAGGCGGAACAGCAGGAAATTTCGTCGGCGTTGGCGCGGATTCCAAAGCGGCCTTCATTCAGCCCTGACTTTGAAGTGGACCGCGGGCGATCGGTGCTGGATCCGAATGCGAATCCAATTACTGGTGTGGCCAACACCGCTGCGGCGCCCGCGAATTCAACGGAGCAGGCCTTTGCGGAGTTTGTACGCATCCGCCGAGACTTTCCCAACGGCGAGACATTTTCTACCGCGCAATACTCGTTCAGCCGCGACAAACAACAAATGGTCGAGACGCTGGTCTTTAGGCTGCGCGAGGCCAAGGACTTGCTGGAGATCTCTATCGAATCGAGCGCGTCTTCGGTCACCACAGCCGCCACCATGCTTACTGCCGCGACACCCGCGGGAAGAATCAAGCTGGAACGATTTGGAAAATCATCGGTGGTGCTGGCGCGTTGCTCAGGGAGTAATGGAGGTCCGGCGCCGGACCAGAGCGCGTACGGACCTCTCTTTGCGTCGGCCTCGTCGATTCTCTCGGATTATCGCGGCGTGCTCGATGCGAGGAAGCTGATTCCGGCAGAACTGGCACGGATAAGCGGTAGCGGCGTAGCGCATCACAAGAGCGAAAATGCGACGCGCCATCAGTAATCCCCGGTTGCGACCGAATTTCATTTCGGTAATCTAATCGAGCCTATGGGTATACGAAACGTTGTAATCGTGGGATCGGGTTGCGCTGGACACACGGCGGCCCTCTACACCGCGCGCGCGAAACTCGAACCGTTGGTGCTTGAAGGGCACGAACCTGGCGGCCAGCTTTCGCTTACCACCCTGGTCGAAAATTTCCCCGGCTTTCCGGAGGGCATTCAAGGGCCGGAGTTGATCGCCAATATGCGCCGTCAAGCCGAGCGGTTCGGCGCGGAATACCAGATGGCTCACGTCACCGCCGCGGACCTGCGCAGTCGTCCGTTCACACTGACGGTCGGCAAAGAGAAAGTCCAAACGCGCAGCGTGATTATTGCCAGCGGCGCGTCGGCTCGCTGGCTGGGATTGCCCAGTGAGCAAGCTTTAATCGGTCACGGAGTTTCGTCGTGCGCCACCTGTGACGGATTTTTCTTCTCCGGCAAAGATATTGCCGTAATCGGCGGCGGTGATTCGGCGATGGAAGAAGCAATTTTCCTCACTCGTTTTGCCAGCAAGGTTTCGCTGATCCACAGGCGTGACGAATTTCGCGCCTCTAAAATTATGCTGGAACGGGCGCAACAACACGAGAAGATCAACTTCATCACCAATACGGTGGTCGAGCAGGTTGACGATCCCTCTAAAAAAGAGGTGACCGGGCTGCGACTTCGGGACCTGAGAAATGGCGAGACTTCGAACTTGCCAGTCAGCGCCATGTTTTTAGGGATTGGACACATCCCCAACACCAAAATTTTTGAGGGCCAGTTGGAGATGGACCAGGACGGATACCTGAAGACTACAGGGAATGTTTTTACCAAAGTGCCGGGGGTCTATGCCTGTGGCGATGTGCAGGATCGGCGTTATAGACAGGCCATAACTGCGGCCGGTTCAGGCTGCATGGCTGCGCTGGAAGTAGAGAAGTTCCTTGAAGATCAAGGGGTTGAATAAAGTAGACGATGGTTGTCCGCGACCGGGAACCTCGCCGGTTACTTCAGTCTCAGCGCGGAGTTCCACTCCGGTAATCTGTTCGCAGCGAACCGAACCGCTTAGATTGAAGCAGTTATGAGGCTAGGTTCGCTTTTCTTAGTTGTTCTGCTCGGTTTAACCGCGATTCCCAAGGCTTCGTCCGCCGACGCACAGAGTGCACAAAGTGCAGAGAGCCCATCCGCGCGAAAGATAGTCAACAAAATTGTTCCGGTCTATCCTCCTGCCGCTCGGAGCATGAACCTCGCGGGAACCGTGAAACTGGAAGCGTTGGTGCTCGCCAACGGAACGGTCAAGTCCATTCAGGTAAAGGGCGGGAACCCATTGTTGGCGCAAGCCGCTCAGAATGCGGTGCGGGAATGGAAGTGGGCGAAGGCCGAGCACGAATCCACTGAAATGCTGGAATTCCGGTTCACTCCTTAGGGTTACATTCGCTCACCGCCGGTACTCGAAGCATCCCTGCAGTTTGTGGTAAAACTTTCTGTGATCTCGTTGAATAAGGCGATGCAAGACTTCGCTTGCACGGGAAAAACGTGCTGAGAGCGTCGCTAATCTCTCTGTCTGAGAGCCGCACGCTGCGCCGCCTGGCGGAAAAATCATCTCTTGGCCAGCGCATTTCTTCACGGTTCGTTGCGGGTACCCAGGTGGACGATGCACTGCGCGCGGCCAAGGCTCTGAATCAATCCGGCCTCAGCGTTTCCGTAGACAATCTCGGCGAAAACGTAACCACCTCCGAAGAGGCAACTCACAGCGCTCAGCTCTACCACCAACTTCTCTCAGAAATTGAGAAGCGTGGTTTGAACGCCAATGTCAGCGTGAAGCTCACGCACATGGGAATTGATGTCGATCCACAGCTCGCGTATTCCAATGTTGCCGGACTGGTGCAGAAGGCCGCATCGATGTCGCCGACAAACTTTGTTCGCGTCGACATGGAAGGCTCCGCCTATACCCAGCGCACATTGGACTGCGTTCACCAATTGCACCGGCAGAATGGAAATCGGGGTTGCGTTGGCGCGGTGATCCAGAGCTATATGCGCCATTCGGAAGATGACGTCGCTGCGCTGCTACAGGAGGGAATCCGCATAAGGCTATGCAAGGGCGCGTATCGTGAGCCAGTCGAGACTGCATACCAGGAAAAATCTGAGGTCGATGGCAATTATGTAAAGCTCATGAAGATTTTGTTGAAGAGTGGAACCTATCACGGCCTGGCGACGCACGACGAACACATCATCCGTCAGGCGCAGTCGTTCGCGACCCAGGAGCATATTTCGCGCGACGCTTTCGAATTTCAAATGCTGTATGGGATTCGACGCGACCTGCAGCAATCGCTTATACGCGAGGGCTGGCGCATGCGCGTGTATGTCCCGTTCGGGACTGAATGGTATCCCTACCTGATGCGGCGTCTGGCTGAACGCCCTGCAAACCTGATGTTCGTTGCTAAGAACCTGCTGAGAAAATAACTCTCACCGTGGCGGGCGCGGAATATAGCGCTGCGGACCGGTACTGGGCTGCTCAGGCTGATTTTCAGGCTGCGACGGCGCCAGCGGCAGGCGCGCAGTGTTGTTCAGGATCTGTCGCTCCTGCGGCGAAAATTGGTTGAATCGTCCCGACTCGAGAGCGCGTTGGCGCGCGTCGGGCGGCATGGCGCGCAAGCTCTGGATGGCGCCTCTCACCGCTTGCTGGCGGTCAGGCGGCAGGCTGTGGAACTGCGAATCCACAGAGCGGAATTGCTGCTTCTGCTGCGGCGTCAGGTGTTCCCAGGTTTCCATGCGGTGAAGCACTTGCTGCTGCTGGTCTCGAGGCAAAGTGTCGAAGTGTTGTAACCGCTGCTCGAGCTGCTGCTGGCGGTTTGGTGGCAAGCGGCGAAATGTCGGATCGTTTTGGAGCGCGCGCCGCTGCTGATCTAACGGTGCTCCACGATATTGGTTTAACCATTGGCCGGAATGATGGCCTTGCGTCGGAGGCTGGTAGGGCCGCGGCACATCGTAACGCTGTGGTGGCTGTGGCGCAGACCGATAATTCCGTGCCGACGGCGGTGGATAATTTCCCTGCGGCCGTGATTGATAGTTGCGCGGCGCAGAATAATTGCGTTCGGGCCGGCTGGATCTTGGTTGTTGGCGTTGCTCTTGATGCCGTGGTTGCGAACGGCTGGGTTCCTGACGGGAAGAACGCGGTGCGGGGTCGTTGTGATGATCGTTGCGATGATTTTGCGCGAGGCACGGCGCCGTCGCCAAAGCCAGCATCGTGATGCACGAGGCCAGCCGGTGCCGAAATTGCGCCGCTGCTTTCATCCCTGTTTTCCCCCGGAGTTCTTTCCGTACTTCTCTTTGTCTTTCAGCCCAACTTCTTGCGTCACAATCTTACGGGTTCGCGCGCACATCTTCCTGGACCTGCAAATCATCCAGCAAGTCGGAGTCTGAGTAAACATCGTGGTTCTGATCTAGTGCCTGCAGATCGCCAACGGCCGTGCCGGGTTCCACTACGGCTATCGGCCCCGGGCGGTTGTTGATTTTCTTCTGTTCGAGGCGCAAGACAGTCGCGCCCACGGCCACGATCGCTGCTAATGACATAGCAAGAGCGGGACGCCGCACCCGTGCCAGCCAACTCGACGGCTGCTTAGCTGCTTCCTCGCGCAAACGCGCATGCAACCTGGTGTCAAAATACGGCGACGGTTCAGGCGCCACCCACTCATCGAGCAGCGCCATGGTCTTCTGGAACTCGGCCAGCGTTCCCGCACAATCAGAGCAGGAGCGCAGATGATTATTGACCTCTGGCTCGGCGAAGACGAGTCCGGCGGCCAGGTCCGGAAGCAGTTCGCGAATTTCATTGCACTTCATGGATCTTTCCTCTGTTAGACGAACTCTTTCAGCTGCGTCCGCAAAGTTTCATAGGCGCGGAACAGCAACGATTTTGTGGCTGACTCACTCAACTTCAGAACATCTGCAATCTGGCGGTAATCCATTTGCTGGTACTTGTGCATGAGCACCGCCATCTTCTGCCTTTCCGGCAATGCCTCTACTTTTTGCCGGATCGCCTTCAAACGCTCGCGCTGCATGATCTCTTCTTCCACGCTCGGCGTCTTGTCTGCCAAGTCGGGGGACTGCCCGGTTTCTTCGTCCGGTTCGTCCAGGTTCATTATGTTCTCAGGACGCTCGTGGCGCGTGTCGCGCGAATAATTCATCCCAAGGTTGGTCGCGATGCGATAAAGCCAAGTCGTAAATTTCGCGCTGGCCTCATAACTTGATCGCGACCGATACACTCGCAGAAACACCTCCTGCGCCAAGTCCTCAGCCGCGGCGCTATTATGCGCCATGCGGTACATAAAATTTATGATCGGGCGACGATACTTCTGTACCAGAAAATCGAACGCCGAATCGTCACCGGCCTTGACGCGAAGCATCACTTCTGCGTCGGTCAGTTCTCCGCCGTTCGCGCTGGCCGCGGCCTGCGAGGGAATGCCCACTGCGGGCAACCCGTAATTGAGTGCCACGCTGCTCACATCAGAGTTAACCCGATCAGGGTCAGAAAGTTGCGCTTCATCCGCCCTAGTATCCGACGCAGATGTCCCTTCTTTAGAAGGAGTTACGGTCGGAGCTGCGGGTTTGGACTTCTTCCACATTGAATGCTGAGATCGAGAGTGGCCACATAAGCGACGTGGTGGCCGCCTGCGCCCTTGGAGGCGAAATTACGCGTCGCGGATTCCGGGTTATTCCGGACCAGAAGGTAGCCTACCACGCTGGCCAGAACGGCGAGAATCGCTGCTGACTCGACAGTTGTGCGGTCAACTCCCACTTTTTGCGGGCGCGACTAATCAGACAAATAAGTGGGACGACCGGGTTCGGATCTCTTGTTCTAACTTGCACTGGCTTTACTGCCCGAGAAACGAAAATCCAGCTTGCAAGATCTGCCTCGTGAGCAGATCTTGCAATTGCTGGATGCAGTTATCTTTCTACTCTGAGTCTTTGCGGATTTTTTTCCGAGCGCGCTTTCGGGCCAAAGCTTGCTTCACCCGGCGCTTCTCGCCCGGTTTCAGATAAAAGGAGTGACGCTTCACATCCTTGATAATGTCTTCGGTCTGGACTTTGCGCTTGAAGCGGCGAAGAGCGTTCTCCAACGACTCTCCCTCTTGTAGTCGAACTTCTGCCAAACTCATCACCCCCAAATCATTTTCGAATGAGCCTTTATTGTAGCTTAATACGTTTGCACGAGCTAAGTTTGATTGCCCAAGCAATCCGCCCAGTTGTGAGTGTAACGTCTGTTTACGTCACCATCGTCCAGGGTGTACATTCTTCCGCAACTTTAATCGGGGATTTCTCACGGAGGAGAGCATGATTCGACGGCAGCTTCTTTCAAAGATCCCACAGTGGTTTGGCTTGGGTCTGCTCGGGCTGGGTGCAGGCAGTGCGCAAGAAACAATGGCACGCAAACCGCTGAAGATCATGATGAAGAGTGCCTGGGGATCGGATGACCCCACTCGCGCGTCTTTCGTGTTCGCGCATGGCCTAGCCTTGGCCGAAGCGGGTCACGAGGTGCAGATTTTCCTCACGGGTGAAGCAACCTACCTGATGCGCAAGGCTACAGTCGCCGCAATCTTCCCGGTTGGCTGGCCGCCCCTTAGCGAAATGCTAGACAAGGTCGTAGCCAAGCACATTCCAATCTTCTCTTGAGGGGCCTGCTCCCGGGCCCGTGGGGTCACGGAAACAGATTTGAAGGATTGGGGAGCGAAATTCGGCAGTCCTGCGATTTTCGTCTCGCTTGTCGAGTGGGCGGATCGGATCATCACCGAATAGCCGAAGCACATGGATGTAGCCGGTGAAAGGAGGTCGGTTCCGGGCACTGAATCGGCCGGGGAGTCAAACTGAGAGTTCCAGGCAAAACTGAGCTATCGCGCCGTTTCTGGCTCGCCCTCATCCTGGCAGGTGCCATTGCGCGTATGGCGCTGTGGTGGACCTCCATCGGGACCAACGACGTGACTTCCTGGCGCCAATTTGCGAAGAGCATCGCTGCCGACGGTCTGGCTGCGACCTATAGGAACATTCAGATCTACAACCATCCGCCGCTCATGGGACTCTATGCGATGCAAGCGTGGCGGTTGTCCGGCGGAGACTTGTGGACCTTCGCGCACCTCCTCAAATTACCCGGTTTGGCGGGCGAAGCGCTAATCCTGTGGGCGCTCTGGCGGTTCGCCAGTCCCCAAGCCTCCGCCGCGTATGCCTGGCTGCCGGCGGCCATCCTCGTCTCAGCATTTCACGGCAACACCGATTGCCTGTATGCTGCGCTCGTATTGGTAGCCGTCATCGCCTTCGACCGTCAACTTTACTTTCTTTCTGGTCTGCTCCTGGCCGCCGCCCTCAACGTCAAGCTCATTCCCCTGGTGCTGTTGCCCCTGGTGTTCATCGGGTCGCCGAACAGGAAAGCGCTTCTGCGCTTGACAACTGGGCTGGCCCTGGGCGCGGTGCCGTTCGTAGTCCCGGCGCTCGCGGCCGGCCACGCCATGTATCGCAACATGGTGGTCTACAACTCCTTGGCAGACAACTGGGGGCTCCTCTTGATACTGAGGGCAGGTGTGCACATCCCCGTCCTCGGCAAGTTCGTCGCCATCCTGAAGGGCGCCTACCGGCCTGCCGGTCGTTACTTCGTACTGGCCGCTATCACTCTGGTAGCCCTGCTGTCGAAGTTCCGTGGCGGCCGGCTGATGGCTGAGCAGGCGGCGCTGGGAGCGGCTTTATTCCTCTTACTCACCCCCGGATTCGGAGTCCAGTACGTCATCTTCGTGGCGCCGTTGCTGTGCCTCGTGAATGTGCCGGCAGCGCTGCGCTGGGGCTGGGTTTCAGGCCTCTTTATCGGTTTGGCGTACTGGAGTTTCCGCATTCCAGGCACACACTTCGCCTCCAATCACTGGACCAATCTTCCCGTCCAAGCGTGGGTCATCGGTGTGGCTGCCTGGGCGATACTGCTGCAGTTCGTGTGGCGCAATCTCTTCGTGAGGCGCCCTTGCGCTGTTCTGTCGTCGGTGGTCATGTTCTGAATCGTAACGTGGCAGTGGCGTTGACTGGTCAAAAAATCGCGATTACACTCACTGAGAAATTTCTGACGGGACTCAAACTGTAATCTGTTGAAAAATGGATTCAGAGCCTTGATGGGCCAGCAGAAAAGTTCGAAAATCGTCTGCCCCGTCCCGACCAATTCTTTCCTCAAGTTCTTCGACCGCGCTGTGCTCGTGATTTCGGCCAGAGCCTAGTGAAGAATGTCCAACGTATTGTCGCCATCGTCAACGAAGTAAACCCCAGTGCCCGCAGGGTCCACTGCCAAGCCGAACAGTGTACCCGCTCCCTGTCCGCTGGTGTCGATGGTTTTAACCACCTGCGCGCCTCCCGGCTCAACCTCGACTAGGTTTCCGTCACCTGCATTGGTCGCCAGAATGTCTCCGTTGGGCGCGATGGCCAAGCCGAGCGGCCCATTGAGTGCTCCCCCTTTTGAAACCGTGGTTCCTCTTCCGTCGCTGGTGAATCGCGACTCCGCCTGCGGAATAGCCGCGACGCGGTTGGCCAATGTGTCGGCAACATAGAGTGTCCCGTTGGCGCTCAATCCGACACCAGTTGGTCCGATGACAAGCGCATTCGGATCGGTCCTCTCAGCAAAGCCGGAGCCGACAACGGTTCGCAGTATCTCCTCCGGCTTGCCCGATTCAGGGATGAAGAGAACTATACGCACCACCGTTCCCCCGTCCACAATACTTCCCTTCGCCGCCACGGTTCCGTTGAGAACGTTGGTGACGAATAATTCCGCGATCGGTCCCAGATCGAGCGCGGTCATATCCCATGGTCCATTAATAGCGGCGCCGTTCATGGACCCCGAGAAGGTCTCTACTACCTGACCCCACTTGTTCAGCACCAGCAGGCAACCAGCCTTGGCCGTAGCTGCGGTGCCGTCAGTCGTAGGTAGGCTCCCGACAATGACCCATCCGGTACGCAAGACCGCAAGCGCGGTGGTCAGTCCAACTCCTCCGGGGCAGGCGCCGGGCAACGTCTTGGCGCTTATGTGAGCGAATACGCTGAAGGCCCCACCCGGACCGATTTGCACGATCGTGGTGCCTGTGCCCTGAAGATTTGCGCTGTTGTTGAAATTGCTGACCAGGATGTGACCTTGGATCAGTTTCCCCGTGCTAGCCGGCACAACCGCTACCCCGTACGGATTAACATCGCCCCTGGGTGGAACGGTGGATGCGATCCGGTTGACCTTGCTTAAAGGCCCGATGAATGAATTGCTGCTGGCTCTAGCGAGGAATGGAATTAATACAAACGCCAGGGCAAACAAACTCACGTGGCTGAATCTCTTGAAGTTTCCCATACGTATCTCCTGCTGGGCGAGTTTCTTCTCTCTGAAACCCACATGCCCCCGACTCAGAACAAACGAGCGAGTCCCTTCTCCTACTGTCTTTGGAGGAGGAGTAGATGGTCATTGATGTCACAAAATTGTAAAATCCGCGTGGTCGCTTACCGATTCGGACTCGCATTCCCGCGCCCCATTCTGATTGAGAACGTGTGAACGTGGTCGGTTGGTCTGGCCATCTTCACCGGGGCATCAGCCGGAAAAAGAGGGACTGCTTGGCAACAGGTTCCACTTTCGCTTCCAAGGCAGACATCTGCGCCTGACTTAATGGGGTGAAGGAACGGGCCAGATCCACACATTCCTCAACCTGTGCGACTGAGTCACAACCGATGATTGCTGTGCTGATGGGCAACGACAGCGTGTAGAAGAAGGTTTCCTGTTTCGTCAGCGTACCCGGTATCGTGGTGATTGCGCCTCTGCCTTCCCACGAGTGCTTTTGTTCTTCCACCGGCGGCGGCGTCCAACTGGAAAGAATGCGGCCGCGCGCCATCACCTTCATCCCGATAACCCCCATCTGTTTCTCGACGGCCAGAGGAAGCAAGTCTTTTTCAAAGCTGTAATAGTATTTGTCAGCCGCGTTGACGCCTATTAGTACCGTGTCAAAATCAAAGCGGTTGATGCACTCGATGAGTGCTTCGGGACGGAACCGGCCGGTGACGCCCAGATGGCGCACCATTTTCTGATCGCGCGCTTGCACCAGGGCTTCGATGGCGCCGCCTTTGCCGAATATCTGGTCAACGTCTTCTTGAATTCCAACATCGTGCAGCTGCCAGGTATCAATGTGATCGGTGTCGAGCAGCTTCAGAGAAACCTCGAGGTTCTTAAGCGCTTCGTCGCGGGTCCGCTCTTTAGTCTTGGTAGCGATAAAAACCTGATCACGGTAGCCCTTAAGCCCCTTACCCAGATATTGCTCACTCCACCGATCGGGTCCGCCGTAAATGGCGGAGGTATCGAAATAGTTCACTCCTAACTCGAGCGCGCGCTGGATCATCTGCAGGGCCTCGCTTTCGTTATTGTGTTTCTCCAGCGCTCCCTGCCCACCGAGGCCAAAAATCCCGACCCGAAATCCTGTCTTGCCCAGATTGCGCGTCGGCATCATGTCCTGGACGGCTTTTGCCGCGGCCGGACTGTTTTCCGATGACGTCACCTCGCCCGATGCGCGTGAAGCGATCACTCCCGCGGAGAGACCGGCAGCTAGCGACGCTGCTCCTGTTTTTAGGAAACCACGCCGATTCTGGTTACCGCCATCCTGAGGTGTGTCGTTCGTTTTCATGTCCATCTCTCCAAGTCATACGAAATAGAATAGCGATTTTCTTCGAAACCGGATCGATCATGAGAGTATATTTTTCTCTTTGCGAGCCAGTCAATCGTTTGTCTTTGTTACTGGTACTTCTACTTCTGTTTGCGTCTGTGGAGCATCCCGATTTTTATTCATGGTACCGATTCGGTGCTTAGGAGAGATGAAGAATGAACCGTCGAGTGTTTTTCTTTTGCTTCGTGGCCGCATTGACGTTGCCAGCCACTGCGCTTTCCCAATCATTTTTGAGCCAGTATAAAGGCTCGCCTTATCACGACAGCCGCTATAGCGACGGTCCACAAAAAATACCGGGCAAGGTCTTGTGCGCCTACTATGACCTGGGCGGCGAGGGAGTCGCGTATCACGACACCGATCCAAAGAATCACGGCAGCGGAGAGTTGAATCCGGCCGATGGCACCTATCTCAATGAATTTCGTATCCATGAGGGAGTGGATACTTCCTACACGAAGTTCAACCGGAAGCCGGATCCGATGGACGACAACCCCTTCGACAAGATCGTTCCTCCCGCAGACCTGCCCTATGTTGGCTGGACGGAACCCGGAGAGTGGTTCAACATTACGGTGGATGTGGCGCACGCCGGAAGATACGCGGCCGATTTTCTTTACACTTCGAATCGTGGCGGAACAATATCAGTGGATGTCAATGGAAAGGACGCAACCGGGCCTCTCGAGATCACAACGACCAACGATCCTCGAGATCCGCTGGCCTGGCGTCAATGGCATCACTGGAACCTGGCGCCGCAACTTTTCAAAATCCATCTGGACAAAGGCAAAAATGTCCTTACCGTACACATATTGACGCTCGGCAACATAAATCTGGCTTATTTCGACTTCAAACCGGTTAGCGAATGAGATGGAAGCCGTTCGACGAGGTCGCTTCTCACCTGATGACTTCTGTAGTTGCCGCTGGCGGCCTAAGCTTCGCGGTCAGTGAGTGATAAGGCCTGATTGCATCAACCAGGCTGTTTTAACGTAGTATCCGTGATTAGACTTGCCTGGCGCATAGTGCAAAACCGAGAATGATTTAGCTGGAGAAAAAGTGTTTATCCTGCCGATTAACCGAGATGAACGCCTAACGAGCACGCCGGTAACTGTCATTACGCTGATCGCACTCAACTCAACCGTACTGTTGGGCACCCTTCTGATTGGCTCTGGCGACCTCGCCTACAGGCATTTTGGGTTTACGCCCACTGATCCACGCGCGTTCACGCTGTTCACCGCTCTATTCATTCATGCAGGCTTTCTACATCTTTTGGGAAATATGTGGTTCCTTTGGATGTTTGGACGCCAAGTTGAAGACGCGCTAGGCAGCTGGGTTTTTGCGCTCGTCTACGTAGTGTGTGGGCTCGGTGGCCATGCTCTCCATTGGGCCCTCAATAATCACTCACCGATTCCATGTGTGGGGGCTTCCGGGGCGATCTCAGGGATAGCGGGCATTTACTTCATTTTGTTTCCCAAGTCGCGGTTTGACTTGTATTTCTACCTCGGCTGGTGGAAAGTTTGGTCCACGTCCACGTTCACACATGTCGCGGTTGGTGTTTGGATCGGAGAGCAGTTTGTCCTGGGGCTAATTACACAAGCAACGCATGCGACCGGAGTAGCATTCTGGGCGCACGTTGGCGGCTTCACGACCGGACTCACCGTAGCTGCGATGTACCTGCTAATAGTACCCCTAGCGGAGCGGCAGTTTACCCCGTTGAATGCTGACGACACTCTCGCTGATGGTCCGGACCTAAAAGATGGGGGCTTAACCACATTGAACCTCAATCGGTAAAACTCCGAAGTCGACCTGTCAATTGGCGAAAAATCGCGATTTCACTCATTGAGCCGAAGGCTCCATAGCGATCCCGGCCAACGAAGCAAATGGCCTGTCTTGCGAACGCCCTGTCTGTAGCTGAAAAGTCTCAACTCAATGTTACGCGTACACCCGTTGCATGGGGAACACTAACGGAGCACTTGCCCTGCTTTAGCGAGTCCGTCTTTGTTGACGTTGTGATGTGCGCCTCGCGGCTGTCTATTGCCGGTGCGTGTAATTTCTCGGTCTGCACCACTCCACTCGCGTCGCGACCAAAGTCGAGTTCCAGCTCAAGGTCTGCTGTCGCGTCCTTGTTCAGAATGATCACTGAAGTTTTGCCATTGGGGAGTTTCGCGGCATAGGCCGTGGCGTTGACTCCCGCGGCCTGCAGCTTCTCTGCGAACTCCGTCTTCAAAAGTGTTCCGCCGCTGAACAAGCCAGCAAACTTCAGACCATACGCAACTGGTTCCAGTACATAGTCCGAGCCAAACGTCCCAATCGGCGTATAGAACGGATGTGGATGAGTGGCAATCTGTTGAGGAGTTGCGCCCTGCTCTTGCAGAAGCGCGTCGCCGGGCAGAGATCCGCCAACGGAATTGGCCACCGACTTGCCCGTACCACCGTGTAGATTGACGCCGGAATAGTCATTACTCGCGAGCAGCAGCGAATAGTCGGCCGCCCAAAGCGCAGCGGCAAACACATCGGAGACACCCGGCTTGCCTCCGCGATAGCAGGTGTTGCCTTCGGTCATGCGCACGCGCGCCCCGATCCTGCTGGCAGCGGCCGCTGCGGTATTGGCAGTGTTCTGCACCCGTTGCATGGTCGCCGGTTTCAGCAGGTTCGGAATGTTGACGTCGGGGTTCGTCGCTGGCCCGCCAAAGTAATAATGATGAGTGAGCGTGGTTACGTGGGGCTGGTTCTGGATGGACGCCCACTCGTCAGCAATCTCGGTCAGCCATGAGACTTTGCTGGCAACATCAGGCATGCCGAATTTTGCCGTGGGCACCCGAGCTGCGATAGCGCGCGCCAGCGCCAGCCATTCTTCCAGATACGTCTTGGCCGACCATGTCTTCGGATCGCGCAAGTGCCGATCAAATAAATCGGCCTCGTTTCCGATCTGGAAATACTGCAGGCGATCACCGAGCGTCTCGGCCGCGAATGCGGCTTCATCGGCGGCGCGGGCCGGTGTATTTGTCCCCATGCCGATGCCATAAATGCAGTTCCAACCAGCGGCTTGGAGAAACTCGGCCAGGTTCCTGACTGCCTCAGGCATCACTGCGTAGTACTGCGCTTTCGGTTCGCCTACTACCTCTCGCACTTGAGGATGCTCTGGCTCGGGAGAGTCAGGCTTAGGTTTCCAATAGGCGAACTCGCTGGTATTGCCCCCAAGGCGCAGAACGCCAGTTGACGCGAGCGCTTTGAACTCTTGAATCAGGCCGCTGTTCTGCGCCGAAAAGAAACTCGGATCTCTGAGCTGCTGCACTTCATACGATAGGCCGACAAAATCGATCGGCATATGCGGACCAGTCGCTTGGTTGGGAATGCTAAGGGCAACTCGAATCTTACTTTCGCCCTGAGCGTGAAGACGTGTTGCAGCCACAGCGCACGCTGTCGTGGTAAGGAATTTTCGTCGTGTGAGCATCGGACCTGATTGAGCGACCTGTAAGAGCTATGGCGGAGAGTGAGGGATTCGAACCCCCGATACCCGTTAAGGTATGCCGGTTTTCAAGACCGGTGCCATCAACCACTCGGCCAACTCTCCGCGGCAGGTTCGCTCTCAGTATTACATCATTTCAGCAGGTCTTAGTCGATGTAATGACGATCCCTCGTTGGAAGAGCCGCCCCTTCGACAAGCTCAGGGCAAGCTCTCGGCTGTCCGGCGGAAACGCCCCGCAAAATACGCCAGGGACGGCACGGGTCGCCCGTGCTTGGCGAATTTTCGAAAAGCCATTCTTGTTCGGCAAAGGTCTAAATCCCCACGGTTACTGAGCCCCGAAGGGGCGACATTTATATAGCCCAGGGCGTAAGCCCTGGGTGGCATTGACACCCGACAACGCGAGGGCGAAGCCCGAGCAAGACTCTGTGTAGCAGGCAAAGCATGGGAAGGGCGCCGGGGGAAAGCAGATTCCTCACCGCTAAAGCGGTTCGGAATGACAAGACTTTTGGGTTGCATAAACGCGAGGGCGGAGCCCGAACAACGGCTGGCTTTTACAAACCTTTACCTTGTTGCGCCGAGATGCGCGCATCAAATTTCTCATGCGCTTTCAATGGATGGGTGTAGTTGTACTGTTCGCGGGTGCGCTTTTGTCCGGCCAGCAAAGCCCAGAAGCCCAGCAAACCCCACCCATCGCCATAAATGTGAAAGTCGTTAATGTGCTGGCCACGGTGCGCGACAAACACGGAAAAATCATCTCCAATCTCGCCCAAGGTGATTTCACGCTGGAAGAAGACGGCAAGCCGGTCACCATTCGCTATTTTGCCAATGAACCCAATCTGTCGCTCACGCTCGGCCTGCTTGTGGATACCAGCATGAGCCAGCGCCGTGTACTCGATCAGGAGCGCGCCGCCAGCAAAACTTTTCTTGACCAGGTATTGCACGAAAAAGACACTGCGTTCCTGATCCATTTCGATAAAGAGGTCGAACTGCTTCAGGACCTCACCGCATCCCGCCCCAAGCTCGAATCGGCTCTCGAATCGCTGAAAACGCCCGAACCCACTCAGGAAGACAATCCACCTGATTCAGGCGGACGCTCCGGCGGAGGTTGGCCCGGCGGCGGCAGAAATGGCGGTGGTGGCGGCAGGCATGGCGGACATCACGCGGGAACTTTGCTTTACGACGCTGTCTATCTTGCCTCGAACGAACTCATGACGAAGCAGCAAGGACGTAAAGCATTAATCGTTCTTTCGGACGGCGTGGATCGCGGCAGCAAAGAAAGTCTGGAGAGCGCCATCGAATCCGCCCAGCGCGCAGACACTGTCGTGTATTCGGTTCTTTTCAAAGACGATGAGGACTACAGCAACCGCGGTGGCTTTGGTTTTCCTGGCGGCATGGGTGGCGGCCGTCACGGCGGAGGCGGGAGGCGGGAGCCGGAGGAACAGCGCCCCGATGGCAAGAAAATTCTGACGCGCATTTCAAAAGAAACCGGCGGCCGAATGTTTGAGGTTTCTAAGAAGCAGCCGATCGACCAGATTTACAGCAGCATTCAGGAAGAGCTGCGCAATCAGTACAGCCTCGGCTTCACCCCCGAAAAAAGCGACACTGCCGGATACCACAAGCTGTTGCTGAAGGCGAAGCAGAAAGACTCCACGGTTCAGGCGCGCGCCGGCTTCTATGCCGGGGATTGAGCGGCTCGGTTTTGCTGGGTTTTGTCCTCCCCAAAGCCCTTGTTTTCAAGCCGTTTTCGGCCAAAATATGGCGAAACTCTTTTCCACAATTAGGGTTTACAGTAGTGGCAGCTCGAATGGCCGGCTCCGCCTCATCCGGACGCGGAGCGCTTCGGAGGCCGGGTTGCTCTCCGGGGAGGTTCCAATGAGAACTCTTTACCGCATCCTTTGCGTATTTACAATTTCAACATTGATGTCGGGCTCCGCGCTGATGGCTCAAGCCCAGCAGGACGGCCAATACGACGATCAGTCGCCGGCTGCAGATCAGCAATACGACCAGCAAAATAATAATCAGAACCCGGCCGATCAGCAGGACCAGCAGTACAACAACGATAACCAGCCCGCGCCTAACGATCAGCAAGCCGCGCCGCCCGACTCACGCTACGGCCAGAACCCAAACAACGATCGCGATGAAAACCAAGCTTCCCAGCCGGACCGTGTAGCTCCCGATCCGCGATACGCACAAGGTCCGCGCGCAGAAGATCAGCCGCTGGAAACTCCGCAGTATGACCCGCGAAATGGCGGGCCACAGCACAACTCTGAATCGGCCACCCCGGACCCGCCCGGACGCGCCGCACGCCTGCAGTTCACCACCGGATCAGTTTCGGTGCAGCCGCAGGGTACTGGCGATTGGGTCACCGGCGAGATCAACCGGCCGCTTACGAACTCCGATAACATTTGGGCTGACAAAGATTCGCGCGCAGAGATCAGCGTAGGCTCCGGCATAGCGCGCATCGGTTCTGAGAGCAGTCTTACCATCACTAATATCACTGACAATTTTGTGCAGCTTCAGCTCCACCAGGGCGCACTGATTCTTCACGTTCGCCGCTTGGACGACAACGAAAAATATGAAGTCGACACGCCCAACCAAGCGTTCACCGCGTTAAAGCCCGGGGACTATCGTTTCGACGTGGACTCTGACGGCGACAAAACTGTCATCACAGTTTGGCGGGGCGAAGGCGAATCTACCGGAGACGGTCCGGCAGTGCGGGTGCGCGCGAATGAGCAAGTCCGCTTCACCAACGGCACGTCGATGACCGTCGATTCTCACGCCGCGCCGGCCCCTGATGCGTTCGATCAATGGGCGAGCAATCGCGACAACCACTTCGATCACTCTGAATCCGCGCGCTATGTTTCGCCTAAGGTCGTTGGTTCTGACGATCTCGATGAATACGGTAGCTGGCGCAATACGCCGGAGTACGGTGACGTATGGACCCCGGCAGTCGCGCCCGGTTGGTCTCCATACACTAACGGTCATTGGATTTGGCAGTATCCCTGGGGATGGACTTGGGTTGAGTATGAGCCTTGGGGCTATGCTCCTTTCCACTATGGGCGCTGGGTTTATGCCGGCGGCTTCTGGGGATGGGCGCCCGGATCGTTTTATGCCCAGCCATACTATGCTCCAGCGTTAGTCGCGTGGTATGGCGGTGGTTTCGGATTTGGCGTCGGCTTCGGCGGCGGCTTCGGATGGTGCCCGCTGGGTTTTGGCGAACCATTCATCCCTTGGTATGGCGTGAGCTTCGGATATTTCTCGCGCGTGAACTTCAGGTATAACCGGTTCGGCGACTTGCGCGGTATTTACGGTCACAACTTTGACCACGGCAGGCTGGTGTCACGAGGAGGGGAGCAGTTCCACTATGCGAACCTGCACAACCCCGGCGGATTCACTGCCGTCTCACGCGACACGCTGGTCAACTCGCGCTCAGTGGCACGCAACAACCTGCGGGTATCGCCGAGTGCTTTAAACCGGATGAGCGCTGTCCACTCGCCTGGCATAGCGCCGTCGCGGACGACTATGGCGGGATCAAGCGGTGGCAGAGCTGCAGTTCCACCGCAACGAGCTTTCGCCCGTCCGGTAGTTAGCCGTTCGGTTTCGCCGGCTGGTAATCGCGGTTCGTTCAATTCGGGCAATCGTGGAATGGCCTCGCGTCCATCGTCAGCCAATGCGAATTTCGGCAACCGCGGGAATCAAGGCCCGATGAATTCCCGTGCTTCCGCGCCGCAAATGACCTCGCGCAGCAACGTTCCGCGCCCGCCGAACGCCAGTATGGGACGCGGCGAGAGCGCATATTCGCGGCGCTCGGGCTCTAGCGGAGCCTACAGCCGCGGAGGTTCATATAACGGCAGACCCTCACCAGGAAATGGCGGTAGCGCGTATGGTCGCTCACCATACGGTGGCGGCGCA
>Ga0307477_10000879_pt1 | contig 28460 bp, 16 predicted proteins | sample atmos_gasesECM2C_FD_203316 | JGI IMG/M metagenome (GOLD analysis project Ga0307477, IMG submission 203316) | Hardwood forest soil microbial communities from Morgan-Monroe State Forest, Indiana, United States - atmos_gasesECM2C_515 | ecosystem: Environmental > Terrestrial > Soil > Temperate...
CGGCGCCGCCAGCTTCCCGGCAAGCGCTCAGGTGACCACGGACGCGCCCGCCGGCCGGCAGACCGACAAGTCGAAGCTGATCTGCATCGGCGAGGACGGCCAGGAGAAGGTCATCGAGGGCACGGGCACCCTCGCCAAGCGCGGCTACCTGGGCGTCGAGCTCAGCGAGCTGACCCCCGAGCTGCGCGCCCACTTCGGCGCGCCGGAGAGCGCCGGCGTCATGGTGGCCAGGGTGGTGGCCGGGAGCCCGGCGGAGAAGGCCGGCCTGAGGATCGGCGACATCATCACCAGCCTCGACGGCAAGCCGGTCGAATCGAGCTGGGACGTGCGCGCCCGCGTCCGGCCGCTGGCCGACGGCGCGGTGCTGCCGCTCTCGGTGTGGCGCGACGGCAAGTCGCTGGAGCTGACCGCCACCGTCGCGCAGAAGGAGCGCCGCGAGATCGATCTCTCGCCGTTCTTGATGAAGGGGGCCGACGCCGAGCGCATCATGACCTTCCGCCGCCTTCCCGGCCCCGCCGCGGAGGGTGACGCGCTCGACGGCGCGGTGGCGCCGAAGATGCGCGTGCAGCCGCGCACGCCGCGCGAGGAGATGCTCGAGAAGAAGCTGAAAGCCCTCGAGAAGCGCCTCAACCAGCTCGAGAGCCGCCTGCCGAAGCCCTGACCGCCGCTCGGCGGGCCGTGCAGGTGGGCGTCAGCCTGGTGGCGGCCAGGGGGGCCGGTCGCGCGGCCCCCGGCCTGGCAGCTGCACCGCCAGCCGGGCGCCGGCCGCTTCCAGGTCTCCGCCGGCGGTAGGATCCACGGCCGGGTCCAGCTCACCGTCACCGACACCGACACCGCGACCGGCGCGGTGAAGACCTACGTCAATGCTCAGGGCACGGCGCTCGCGCCGCCAGCAGGCACCTCCGCTTTCGCCTGCCCTTGACGGCAGCCCTGGTCGCAGCCCTGGTGGCGGCCCTCGCGGCGAGCGTGCTCGCGGTCATGGTCCCGGCCATCATCGCGGCCATGTTCGCGACCATCTTCGCGGCCATCTTCGCGGCCATGTTCGCGGCCATGCTCGCGGCCAGCTTGTCGATCCTGCCGGCGATCGTCGCGGGCTTCACAGAGCTGGCCCGCCTGGTCCGGCTTCGCCGCCTGGTCCTGCACGGCCGGCTGCTCCGGCGCATCGCTCGCGTCGCTCGCATCGCTCACCTCGGTGCCCGGGCACAGGAAGGTCTGGCCGTCGCAGATCAGGCGATCGGGCAGCCCCTGGCAGTCGCCGGCGTAGCTCGAGCACTGCACCGAGGGGTCCGACTGGCAGACGATCCTGCACGGTTCGCCCGCCAGGTAGGACGACTCCGGAACCGTGTTGTCGTAGACATAGAAGACGCCCGGATCGAGCGGCCCGTTGCCGGACTGGGCGGGAGGCCGGGGCTGCCCGTTGATCGGCGGAGGCGGGCCAGGCTTGTGTGGCTTCCGCGGCTCGAACTGGCGCCCCTCGGGAGGATGCCGCTCGTCGCCCTTGCCAGCCGAGCCCACGACGCCGGGAGCCTGACCGCGAGCGGCAGGCTTGCGCTGCCCTGGCGCCGCCGGCTGGGAAGAACCACTCGCCGCCTGGGGAGAGGCGCCGGCGGGAGAGACCGGAGCGGGCAGCTCGCCGCCTGTCGCTCTCGGCGACCGCGCCGGCTGGTCTCTCGGCGTTGCCGGACCGGGTGACGAAGAGCCCCTGCGGGAGTCACCCGAGTCATGAGAAGCCGCGCCGCCGCCGCCGCGGGTGCCACCGTTGGCGCCGCCACTCCCGGACGAACCGGTCGCGTGCGAGCCCGAGCTGGAGCCGGCGCTGCCGCTGCCGCCTGCAGACGACCCGGTCTCGTGCGAGCTCGAGCCCCCGCCACTGCTGCTGCTCGAAGACGGAGTACTTTCATGCGTGCTCGAGCCACCGCCGCCGCTGCTGCCGCTCGCAGACGAGGTGCTCTCGTGCGAGCTCGAACCGCCGCCGCTACTGCCGCTGCTGCTGCTACTGCTGCTGCTGCTGCTTGCAGACGAGTAGCTCTCATGCGAGCTCGAGCCGCCGCCACCGCTGCTGCTACTGCCGCTCGACGAAGGCGCGCTCTCGTGCGGGCTCTCGGAGGCGCCGGGATGGGCGGCGACCGCAGGTCTTCCGCCAAACAGAGCCAGCGCCAGCAGCGCCGAGAACGTCACGAGCGACACGGTCCTGCTCACGACGATCTCGCGTACCAGGTGGTCATGATGGTCATGCTGCCGGTTCCAGGGCGCCGACTCCCATTGTGCGTTCATTTCCGATCTCCTTTCGGTCCGCTGACCGGCCGCGTGGCAGCCGGCGCGGCTTCGAGGCGGTCCGCCGTCGCTCCGGCGGCATCGCCGGAGCAAGTGCAGCACGCCTCTGACAGGAACCTACAGGACAGCCGGAGGGCCCGGCAGAGCATGGACATGCGCCGGGAATGGAAACTCGGCATGTCGACAGCAATGAGCACTGGTACTCGAAGAGCCGGCGCCGAAGCGCGACTACCTTGAGGGCTCAAAGACCGCCGCCTGCGAAGCAGGAAATCACGCGCGACCCTCTTAGCGCGTCCGCCTCTCTCGCCGTGCTCGCTCGCCGGAACGTGAAGAAGTGACCGGCGGCGGGCTTCGATCAGGTGTTCCTTCACACCCTGCATCAAGGTATACTCGGGAAGGTCTGGGAGGCGGGGACAGCCAGGGGGCGGGGAAGAACCGGCGCCGCCTCTACTTCATAAGGTCCTTCACCTCCACTAATGTGCCGCCGCAAGCCACAGCAAAGTGAAGGCCAAATACCGGCCGCCGGAGGGGAGTCAGCAGGGCATCTGAGCCGGGTGCGCTCGGAGATTCTCCAGAAGAGCCCGAATAGGAGTAAGCAAAAGAAATGACCTCGGGAGGCAAAGCTCATATCGAGCCCAGACCCATAAGAGTCTATCTCGATACCAGCGACTATTCACGGTTCGCAGACATCGGATACCGCGATCAGCCTGGAATTGAAGATGTGCTCACCTTTCTTCGCGAGAAGAAAGTCGCTGGCCTGATCGAGATTCGTTTTTCAGGAATCCATCTCTTCGAGTTTCTGAAGGATCCGACTCAAGACAGGCTGGCGCTGCGAAAGGCGCAGGTTCTTGAGAGCTTATGTGGTGAAGCTGCCTTCCGCTACGCGTCGGATGCACTCAGGAGAGAACGGGAGGCGCTGGGTCGATCTGGCGACCTGTGGCTGGTCGCGACCTCCGACGAGGGTGAATGGTTTCCAGAGACGCCAGGGCTTTCGGTGGAACGAGATAAGTTGGTCCGCGGCCTCAAGAAAAAGTTCCCCCAGCTCTCTCGGCCTCAGCTTTTGGTTTTGCTACGCAGAGCGGCAACCGAGATAAAGCCTGCGCTCAGTGCGCAGATGCCTCTGGCCGGGGTCTACGACGACGGCACTTTTGAGCGCTTCCTGACGGGGGCAATCTCTGGAACCGAAATGGCACGCCAGCTCGCAAAGGGATTTGCTAAACCGAGCGTACTCATCGGAAACTATCTCGTAGGCAACGCTCTGGCGCAGACTATGTTCATAGACTTTAGGAAGCAGGAGCTAGCACTTCAGCAGCTCCTGGTGCGCTCGCGCGATGAACTGATGCGGCTCTCAGCTCAGCTTGAGAAGCAAGGAAAAACGACGGAGGAAATTCGCGCTCGCATGAAGAATGTGTCGCACACGTATTCTGCCGAGTATCTTGGCCTCGAAACACTGCCAGACGAAGCCAGAGCGGCGATTGAAAGAGGGCGCTTTCTGGCGACCTTACCAGCTACCTCGACCCACTGCAGTCTGCTTTCTAACTACTTTCGGGATATATTCTCGCCATCGTCGGTCATGCCTGAGATCAAGCAAAGTGATCCGAGCGATATCTTGCATGCTCTTTACCTGCCGTATGTCGATTTTTATAGAACCGATGGGCGGTTTGCCAGCCTTCTCGGAAAGGTGTCGAACGGCAAGCACCTCGATCGTTGGCAATCTGTTGCAACTGCCCAAAGCGATCGACCGCGAGATCGCAAGACGCATCCACACTTGACGTGCCGCTACTCCGCGCGCACTGCCTGGAGAGGCTCGATGGTGGCGGCCCGCAGTGCCGGCAGCAGACCGGCGACGAGAGCGGCGACGCTCAGCACGGCGACGGCCGTCACCAGGGTGGGCGGGTCCCAGCTGCGCACCGCGAAGAGCTGGTGGGAGATCAGGCGCCCGCCGGCGAGGGCTGCCGGCAGGCCGAGCGCCAGGCCCAGTGCGAGCTGCACGCAGGCGCCGCGCAGCACCATCCCGACGACCGTGCGGCGGCTCGCGCCCAGGGCCATGCGAATGCCGATCTCGGCGGAGCGGCGCGCCACCGAGTAGGCCGTCACGCCGTAGAGCCCGACCGAGGCGAGGACGAGCGCCAGCAGGCCGAAGAACCCGGTGAGGCGAGCGAGGAGCCGCTCCTGGTTGAACTCGCGGCGGATCTGCTCGCCGGGGCTCGTCATGCCGAGCACGGTGAGATTCGGATCGATGGCGGCGAGGGCCCGGCGCACCGCGCCGCCCATGGCGGGGGCGCCCGCGCCGCCCGCGGTGCCCGCAGTGCCCGCGATGCCCGCGGCCAGGCGCAGCACGATGGCGTGGATGTAATGCGAGCGGAGGTCGGTGTGCTGGATCGAGGGCTTCGAGCTCGCCGCCGACTGTGCGAGCGGCAGGAAATACATCGGCTCGGGCGGCCGGGTGGGGCGGCTGTAGATGGCATCGCCGACGATGCCGACGATCTCGAGCTCGCCGCTCGCGGCGGGTTCGTCGGCGCCGAAGCGCCGCCCGAGAGGGTCTCGGCCCTGGAAGTACCTCCGCGCGAAGGCTTCGTTCACCAGCGCGACCCGTGGTGCGCCGGCGTTGTCCTGCTCGGTGATCGGCCGGCCGCGGAGCACGCGCTGCCCGATGGCATCGACGAAGCCCGGGCTGACGCGTTCATAGGCGGCGTAGTCCTCCTCGGCGCCGGGCGGGGATGGCGGCCGGCCCTGGATGAAGACCGAGCCGGTCCACCGGTCCGTGAGCGGCGTGTACATCCCGAGCCCGACGCTCTGGACGCCCGGCAGCGCGCCGAGGGCCTGCTCGATCTGCCGGTATAGAGAGGGGAGCCGCTCGGGTGGGTAGCGGGCGAGCAGGGGATCGACCTTCACGATCAAGCGGCCCGCTGTGGCGAAGCCGAAGTCCTGGGACTCGAGCTTGGCGAGGCTGCGCGAGAGCAGGCCGGCGCCCGCCAGCAGCACCAGGGACAGCGCCGTCTGTACGACGACCAGCGAGCGTTGCGGCAGGCCCGAGGTGTCGCGCGTGGCGCGGTTGCCGGCGCGCAGGGTCTCGGCGGGATCGAAACGCGACGCGAGCAGGGCGGGGGCGATGCCGAAGGCCAACCCGGTCAGCAGCGAGAGCACGAACGTGAAGCCGAGCACCGGCAGCGACGGAGCCGCGCTGATGGGGACGGAATGGGCTCCGTGGAAGGCAAGCGCGAGGAGCGCGCGCGTGCCGGCGAAGGCGACGCCGAGCCCGGCGGCGCCTCCCACGATGCCGAGCAGGGCGCTCTCGGTGAGGCCCTGGCGCAGGAGGCGCGCACGTCCGGCGCCGAGCGCCAGCCGCACCGCAACCTGGGTCCGCTGGGTGGTGCCGCGCGCCAGCAGCAAGTTGGCGATGTTGGCGCAGGCGATCAGCAGCACGAGCCCCGAGAGCGCGAGCAGCAGGTGCAGCGCGCTCGCAAAGCGGCTCTGCAGCACCGAGACCCCCGCGCCTCCGGGGACGACTGCCACCACCTGCTTGGTGATGTTCTTGCGCTCCTCCGCCGAGAGATCCGTCTGCGCCAGCAGCCATTGCCGCAGCTCGACCGTCAGGCGCGCCTGCACCGCCGCCGGACGAGAGGCCGTGTCGAGCCGACCGATCAGCTGCAGCCAATGCCGGTCGGCATGATCGCGCAGCGAGCTCTGCTGCCGCAGCGCCGGCTCGCTGGCCAGGGGGAGCCAGAAGTCGGGTGGATCGGGACGCAGCGTGTCGCCGAAGAAGCCCCGCGCCGCGATGCCGACGACCGTGAAGGGCAGCCCGTCGAGGATGAAGGTCGCGCCGACGACCGACCTGTCGGGCGCGTAGCGCTGCTCCCAGGCGCGATAGCTCATGACGGCAGCCGGCGGCGCGCCGGGCACGTCGTCGGCGGGCGTCAGCGCTCGCCCCGCGAAGGCGCCGACGCCGAACGTCGCGAAGTAATTGCCGGACACGAGCTCGCCTGCCGCCGCCTCCGAGGCCGGCGCGCCCTGGCGCCGGGCGCTGAGGGTCATGCTGCCGGCCTGGAACGCCGCGAGCTGGCGGAGCTCCGGCGTCTCGTCGCGCAGGCTCCGATAGAGCGGATAGGAGAACAGCGACCAGTTGTCTTCCAGCCCGGAGGTCACGCAGCATTCGGGAGGATCCCCGACCCGGTAGAGCTCCTCCGGCCTCTGCACCGGCAGCATCTTCAGCAGCACGGCGTCGAACAGGGTGAACACCGCCGTCGTCGCCCCGATGCCGAGCGCCAACGTCAGCACCGCCGTGACGGTGAATCCCGGCGCCCGCCGCAGCTGCCGCAGCGCCAGCCGGAGATCAGCCCCCAGCGAGTCCAGCCCAGAGGCCCTGCGAACGGCGGTATGCAGTGCGTCCATCCTCACTCCGCATGTGTCGCAGCACCAACAGCTCGAGCGTTGAAGTGGCCGCTGCCGTAACCGCTCCGGTTTGCCGACGCTAGCTCAGGGTGGTGCTGAGCGCGTCAGGGAGAACAGGCCGCCGTTCGAGGGTGTTCCGGCGTAGAGGGTCAAGTGATCGAACGGGTCGACCAGGATCTGCGACACGATCTGCGCGCCCAAGCCCTGAGAGAGCGCGACCCAGTGGGCCGCGGCGTCGTCCGAGACGAAGACACCTTGCATGGTGCCAGCGTAGAGCGTCGAAGGCCGCGTCGGATCGATGGCCAAGCTCTCGACATTGAAGTCATAGGTAACGGCCGTCAGCCAGGTCTCGCCGCCGTCGCTGCTCTTCGCGATCGACCCGATGTTATCGTAGTTGAGCGCCACATAGAGCACGCGGCTGTCCTCGGGGTCAACTAAGAGTTGTCTGGGGTAGCCTTCGGGGGTCGCAATCCCCGTCCAAGTGTTGCCGCGATCGGTGCTCTTGATGAGCGAGAAACCGACCACGTAGAGCGTGTCTGGATTCGATGGGTCGATCGAAACGTCCCCCAGGAAGGAGGTGGAGGGCGAGATCAGGGTCCATCTCGCACCCCCGTCGACCGTCATCAGGACGAAGTAGCTGAGGTCACAGCAGTCGCCGCCGCCCGCGTAGCCGATGGCGTAGAGCCGGCGGGAGTCCAGCGGATCGATGACCAGCGAAGAGACCCCTGCCACCCCCTCCACGAAGATGGAACCCCAATGTTCACCGCGATCCTCGCTCTTGAAAAGTCCCGCGCCGGTGTAAGCGTAGAGTGTGCCGGGCGAATGCGGGTCCGGCACGATGCCATAGGCTTCGAACAGGCTCGTCGGGTCGCGTAGGTGGCGGTTGATCGGGGTCCAGCCCCGCCCGGGAATGCCGCGCAGAAAGCCGGTGTCGTTGTCCGCGTCCCAACAGAAGCCGGTCGACATGTAGACCAACCGCGGGACGAAGGGGTCTGCGGCGAGTGAGCAGTTCGCGATGGCCTGCAATCCTCTCGTTGCCGATTGCCAGGAACGACCACCGTCGTCGCTCCGCAGAACGCCATCCCGGCTGGCTCCCGCGTAAAGGTGGCTGTCGGCAGCGCCGGGAACCGCGACGGTGGCGAGCGCATAAAGGATCTGCGTGATCGGCTCACGCACCCAGTTGCGGCCGGCGTCGGTGGAGCGGAGGAGCAGCCCCTCGTACTTCCTTGCATCGAACGGTCCCGAGGTGTCGACGTAGTGAATCACCGCGTAGTAGATGGTGCCCCGGTGAGCAGGGTCGATGACCAACCCCGCGAACCCGTCGAAGTACCCGACAAGGGTGCTGACGCTGCTGCTCGACCACGTATGGCCAGCGTCCGAGCTCCGGGCGAGCGTCCCCATCGCTGCCGCGTAGACAAGGCTCGGATCCCGCGGGTCGACAGCGAGCCTGACGGTCCCCGGGTCAACGTGCCCGACGGCGCTCCAATGCGCCCCGCCGTCACCGCTGCTGAGGATGTCGCCTTGTGTGAGAGCGTAGAGAACGTTGGGGTCCGACGGCGCGATCACGAGGTCAAGGTAGCTCGGCTGCTGCTGCGGTGCTGGGACCGGGAGAACGTTCCGCCAAGTGAGCCCGCCATCATGGCTCGCGAACACCCCGCCAGGAACGCCGTAAGCCCCGCCGTAAGCCCCCACGTAAACAGTTGGAGCAGCAACCGGAGTGACCGCCACGGCTGCGTAAGCCTGGTCAAGCACCGGCGTCGGCATGGGCTGACGCTCGACCCACGTATCGCCACCGTCGGTCGAGACGAAGAGACGCTGAGGGAAAACGAAACCAGAAGGCGGGTCGACGATCGCGGCAAGCGTCCGTCCATCCGCACCCCCTGCTGCCAGCAGTCCAACCTCCAGGCCCACTGGCAGGCCAGTCCGCGCCTGTTGCCAGCGCTGACCACCGTCCGACGATCGGAACACTCCCGCTGTCTCGGTCGCTGCATACAGGTGCGCAGCATCGGTGGGGTCTACGGCCAGCGCGGTGACCGCGCCACCATCTGGGCCGACCGGCGTCCAGCGATCGACGCCAGCGTTGACTCGAGAGGGGAGGAGCACCAAGACAAACAGAAAAGCAAACCGAGTCATTACGACCACGATCGAGCGTGCGACGGCCGCAAAGCAGGTATGCGCTGACTCCTGCAGCGGCTCGAGGCGCTGAGTGCACAGCCTTAGTTCCATTGCGTTCTCCAGCTTATCGTAGATGTGCAGGCAAGAAGCGCCCTGGTCTCGAGCGTCAAGTCGGCGACCGCGTGCTCGAGCCGCCGGTTTTCGTCCTCGAGCTCTCGGAGCCGACGCCGGCAGCATCTCGCGATTGGCCCCCAAGTCAGAAGGCTAGCACTTCCCTGGCCGCCGCCAGCACCTTCTCCTTGGTCGGCAGCAGCGGACCCGCTGGCGGCAGCCGCTGTCGTGCGCCGTGCCGCGGCCGGACGCCGAAGACGGCGGCCGCGTCGTCGCACGCTTGATCGTGGATCCAGCACGGCCGCGCGTCGTCTACGCCGAGGTCCTCGAGGTCGGCGATGATCCCGTGCAGCAGCCCCCCCTCCTCTATCGCAGCTCGGACGGCGGCCGCTCCTGGTCGACCTTGCCCGTCGCCGCCAACGCGTTCGCCATCGACCCGCGGGCGCCGCGGACCCTCTACGCGCTCGGGCCAACCGGCCTCAGCCGCAGCACCGACGACGGCGCCACCTGGCAGAAAGTCAGCGATTTCAACCTGATCGTGGAGTATTACGCCTCGCCCACCGGCGGCGACCTGCTCGTCGACCCCTCCAATCCCCGCCACCTCTGGGCCGCCCGCCCCGACGGCGTCTGGCAAAGCATCGACGGCGGCGTGACCTGGGCTCAGCGCAGCAAGGGCCTGCGCGGCGCCGTCGCCCTCAGCCTCTTCATCGACCCTCACCAGCCCGGCAAGCTCGAGGTCGCCACCTCCGAAGGCCTCTTCCAGACGACACTGCCGTGAACGACGGCTCCGGCCGCGTTCCCATGCCGAGAGACGCCTCGGGAGTACAATTGGCACACTGGCGAAGGTGGAGGCCCGTGAGAGAAGTCGAGCAGATCAGCAAGCGAATCGAGAACCGCACCACGGCAGAAGGCAAACACGAGGTGAGACGGTGAAATGGCCAGAAGTTCGTAGCCGGTTCCCCCACCAGTGGCTGGTCATCGAGGCCCTCGACGCACGCTCCGAGTTCGGGAAACGGCTCCTGGAAGAGCTGGCCGTCGTGGACCAATATCCGGACGGTGAGTCGGCCATGAGGACCTACCTGCACCTGCATCGCCAGGCTCCTGAACGCGAGCTGTACGTCCTTCATACCGATCGCGAGAACCTCGAGATCACCGAGCAGAACTGGCTGGGAATCCGCGCAGCCGGATGATGATCCGGCTCGATCACGGCCTCGCCTACGTGGAGGCCGATCTCGCCTTTCGAGCTGGAAGGTTGGACTGCATGCTCGCCGAAGCCCTCGCCGAGTACGCAGCGGGAAAGGTGCACGATCTCTGAGGCATCTCGCCTCTACCGATGTATCAGGCTTTACCGACAGTAATCCAACGCACCGCTCCGAGGCCTGTCATACGTGCCGCGAGCTGACCAGCATGGCGGCGGGATCCGCGAGCGGGATCCGCCACTCCGCGCGGTACGGGTACTCGTCGGTGACCGCTACGATGCAGTCCCCCTCGAGCCGGACCGCTGAAAAGGCTTCCGAGGAGGCCAGGTGCAGGATCCAGATCACCTGTCCGTTCTCGGCCACGGCGACGAAACCCTCGCCTTCCAGCGGGCCGCCACCTACCGCGACAACGAGGCCCTCTCTCTCGACCACTGCCGAGGGATCGAGGTCCACCCAGCCATCGGGATCGCTCGCCTCCAGCTGCTCGACGGTGGTCCGCCCGCGGGCGGCGTAACCCTTGTCGGGAGCACGCTGCAAGAGGATCACCTCTCCATTGGAGAAGAAGATCCCATCTTCGATCCTGCACCGCAGACGCTCAGTGAGTTGTCTCACACGACTCCTGCAAGAGCCCTGGCTAGTACGCCAGCACCTCCCGCGCCGCAGCCAGCACCTTCTCCTTGGTCGGCAGCAGCGCGTTCTCCAGCACCCGCGCGTACGGCACCGGCCGGTCCGGGTAGGTGACCCGGCGGATGGGAGCGTCCAGCCAGGGGAAGGCGGCTTCGGCGAGGCGGGCGGCGACCTCGGCTCCGAAGCCCAGGGTGAGGGGGGCTTCGTGGACGACCAGGGCGCGGCCGGTCTTCCTGACCGAGGCGGTGACCGTGTCCTCGTCGTAGGGGACCAGGGTTCGGAGATCGACGACCTCGGCCTCGACTCCCGCGGCGGCGAGGTCGGCGGCCGCTTCCAGGCAGGTCCAGGTGCTGGCTCCGTAGGCGACGAGGGTGAGGTGGGTGCCTTGGCGGACGACCCTGGCCTCGCCGATGCGGGCGAGACCTTCTCCTTCGGGGAGGATCTCCTTGATCCTGCGGTAGAGGAACTTGTGCTCGAAGAGCATGACCGGGTTCGGGTCCCGGATGGCGGCCTTGAGGAGGCCCCTCGCGTCGGCGGCGGTGGCAGGGCAGAGGACCTTGATGCCGGCGGTCTGGGTGAACCAGGGCTCGTCGTTCTGGGAGTGGAAGGGGCCGGCCCCGACGCCTCCTCCCGAGGGGAGGCGAACGACGATGGGGCAGGGGACCTGCCAGCGGTAGTAGAGCTTGGCCGCGACGTTGACGAGCTGGTTGAAGCCGCAGGAGATGAAGTCGGCGAACTGCATCTCGACCACCGGGCGGTAGCCGAGGACGGCGGCGCCGATGGCGATGCCGATGGTGCCGCTCTCGGCGATCGGGGTGTCGAACACGCGATCGGGCCAGCGGGCGTGGAGGCCGCGCGTGGTGCGGAAGGCGCCCTCGAAGGCGCCGATGTCCTGACCCAGGACCAGCACCGCCTCGTCTCTCTCCATCTCCTCGCGCAGCGCGAGGTTGATCGCGTCGACGTAAGTCGTCTCCCCGGCCTGGCCGCGGCCCGCCGGCCGCCCCGCGGGCCGCGGAGCTGGAGCCGGGGTGGGCGCGACGGCCTCCGGCGCGAAGACCGGCCTCATCGCGACGTCCGGAGCGGGCGGCGGGGCGTCGATGGCCTGGGTGATCGCCCGCTCGACCAGCTCGGCGATGCGGGCCTCCAGGCGCTGGGCGGTGGCGCCGTCCAGGACTCCAGCCGCTTCGAGGCGGCGGGCATAGGCGGGGACCGGGTCCGCGGCCCGGTAGGCGGCCAGCTCCTCGGCGGGGACCACCTTCAGGGAGTCGTCGCCCTCGGCGTGGCCGCGCATCCTGCCGAGCATGGCTTCCAGGAGGGTGGGGCCCTGGCCGGCGCGGGCCCGCTCCACGGCCCGGTGCAGCGCGGCGGCCATGGCGTCCGGATCGTTGCCGTCGACGGTCTCGGCGGCGATGCCGTAGCCGATGCCGCGGTCGGAGAGCCGCCGGGCGGCGTACTGCTGTCCCGCCGGGGTCGAGAAGGCGTAGCCGTTGTTCTCGATCACCAGGATCAGCGGCAGCTTCCAGACCGCCGCCATGTTGAGCCCCTCGTGGAAGTCGCCGGTGGAGGTCCCGCCTTCGCCGATGAAGTTGATCGCCACGCGGTCGCTCCGCCGCTGCCGGAACGCGAAGGCGCAGCCGGCTGCCACCGGGATCATGGAGCCGAGATGGCTGATCATGCCGAGGTGCAGGATGCCGTGCTCGGGCGCCAGGTAGCCGTAATGGAAGGAGCGCTCGACGCCCTGCGAGAAGCCGGCGCCCTTGCCGAGCAGCTGGCAGGCCAGGCGGAGCAGCAGGCCCTCCGGATCGGGCCGCCGGCCGTCGGGCTCGCCGAAGCCCAGCCCCGGGAAGGTCAGCGCCGGATCGAGGTAGACGGCCAGGATGGCGCCGAGGTCACGGTGCAGAGTGCACAGCGCGTCGCCGGCGCCGAGCGCGAGCCCGGCGGGGATGGTGGTGGCCTCGTTGCCCACCTCGCTGTACCACTTGGAAACCCGGCCGGTCAGCAGCAGGGCTTCGAAACGCGCGTCGAAGTCCCGCGTCAGCTTCATGAACGCATAGCGCAGCAGGCGCTCCCGGTCGGTGGGCGTGGTCATAGGCGACGAAGTGTACGCACCGGCCGGCCGCCGGACAAGGACGCCTGCCGACGGGTAGGTAGCGGGTCCGTTTCCCCCGAGGGTCCATCCCCTCCTGCCTCCCTTTGGGCGAGGGGTCCCAGGGGAACCGACGTCGGACTTCGGGTGCCTCGCCCAAAGGAAGGCGGGAGGGGATGGACCCTCGCGAACGGACCACGATCGGCCCCGGGGGCCGGCTACGACGCCCGGCCGGCGCGCAGCTGGCGCTCGAGGCGCTTGCGGTGCCGGTTCTCGGGGTCGATGCTGAGCAGGATGCGCAAGGCCAGCTCGGCGTTGCGCAGATCGCCCTTCTCCAGGAAGGCGTCGACCTGGCGCACTCCCTGCTCGGCCGCCTGCTGATGCTTGTGGATGGACTCGAGGCGCTCCACCTCGCCGTACATGGCCGCCGCCCGCGGGCTGGCCGGCGCGATGCTCTCCATCTCCATCGCGGCCTCGCGGGCGGCGAACCAGTCCCGCGCCTGCAGCACCTCGCGGTAACGTTTCTCGATCGGCGCCGCCTGCCGCTCCTGGTCGGTGGCGAGGCGCGCCTCGCGCAACCTCTCGCGGTAGGAGTCGAGGGTGAAGTTGCTCAGCCCGAGACCGGCCAGCTGCTCGATCTCGCGCTCCGCTTCGGCCAGCTTGCGGGCGGCCAGCAGCTCGTCCAGCCGCTGCTTGTGGCGCTCGAAGTCGGCTCCCTGGCGCAGTCCCTGCTCGACCTCCTCGATCTCGCGCTCGAGCGCCTCGGCGCGCTCGCCGGAGAGGTCGTTGCGCCGCACCAGGTCGAGCTCCTGGCGCGCCTTGGCGAAGTCCCGGCGGACGATCGCCGCGCGCGCGGCGGCAAGGGCGATCTCGGCGCGCCGGTCCTGCTCCACCTCGTCCGCCAGCAGCTTGACCCAGCTCTCGTAGTCGGCGCGATTGGGGTGCTGCGGCGTCAGCTCGAGCAGGGTCTCGAGCGCCAGCCGGGCCAGCGGCAGCTGCTTGCGCTCCAGGTAACGGCGCAGGGCCTTCTCGGCCTCGGCGGTGCGCTGCCGCTGGTCGGCCGTCGTGGCGTCCACCGGTGGGGTGGCCGCGGCCGGCCTGGGCGGGAACGGCGCCGCGGGTGCGGGCACGGGCGGAGCGGCGGCGGTCTTGGCAGGAGGCATGGACGGGGCCGGGGGTGGAGCGCTGCCCACCGGCGGCGCTGCAGGAACGGCGGGGCGGGCGGCGGCAGTGGTCACGGCCAATCTCTCCTTGATGCGGTCCAGGCCGGCCGAACGCGGGTTCGCCGCTTCGATCTGCGCCACCAGCCGCCGCGCCTCGTCGAGCTTGCCGGCGGCGATGGCGCCCTCGGCGCGCGCCAGGTCGAGCGAGCTCTCGCTGACTCGCTTGGCGGCGCGCTCGATCTGGGCCAGCAGGTCGATGCGCTCCGCCCGCGACAGCTCGCTCGAGCTGCGCTGGCGCGGCGGCGCCTCCGGCCGCGCGGCGGCGCGGGCCCCGGGCGGCATCGTGACTTCCTGGGTCTCGATCTTGCTCAGGGCTTTCTCGACCCTCTCGAGCGCCATGATGAAGGTCACCGAGTCGGGGTAGCGCCGTTCCCGGTCGCGCTCCAGCGCCTGCCGCACCACGCGGTCCAGCTCGATCGGCACCTCCACGGCCGGGTTCCGTCCGACCATCGGCAGCGGGTCCTCGGAGAGCCGCTTGAAGATGAAGCCGTGCGGGCTCTCCGACTCGAAAGGCGGCAGGCCGGTCACCATCTCGTAGAGCACCAGGGCGAACGAATAGAGGTCGCTGCGGCGGTCGAGGATCTCGCCGCTCGCCGTGCCGGCCTGCTCGGGAGAGCAGTACTGGAGCTTGCCCATGAACATCCCGACCTGGGTGATCTCGAAGCTGCCGCTGCTGGTCGCGTCCTCCGGCGCCAGGTTCTTCGCCAGGCCGAGGTCGATGATCTTCAGCCAGGCTTGCTGGCGGTTGTTCTCCATGATCATCAGGTTGTCGGGCGAGACGTCGCGATGGATGATGCCGGCCGAGTGGATCGCGCCCAGCCCGCGCAAAGCCTGGATGCCCAGCCGGATCGCGGTGCCCACCGGGAACGGGCCGCGCTCCCGCACCCAGTCGCCGACGTCCTGGCCCTGGATGTGCTCCCAGACCATGTAGAAGCTGCCGTCGGGCAGGCGCGAGAAGTCGTAGAGGATGGCGACGTTCGGATGCTTGATCTGGGTCGCGAGCCGGGCCTCGCGGACGAAGCGCTTCTGCGCCACCGGGTCGGCGGCGAGGTCCTGGCGCAGGATCTTGACCACCCGCAGCTCCTGCAGGTGGACGTGACGCACGAGGTAGACCTCGCCCATGCCGCCGCTGGCCAACGGCTGGACGATCTCGTACTTGCCGTCGAAGATGGTCCCGGGCTCGCGCGAGCTCACTTCTAGTTCCCTTCGATCTCCCTGGTTGCTTCCTGTCGCGACCCCGACTCACGAAACGAGCGCTGCGACGTGGCTCTCGAGGCCTACTCGAAGCGTCTATCGGATCGCCCCCCGCATCCCCTCGTTCCCCTTCCCACCCCTCCGGGGGGGAAGGGGACGCCCCCTCCCTCCCTCTCGCTTTACAGTCTCGTCTCCGGCTATGCCGCGGCGACCCTGGTACCGCAGGACGGGCAGAAGACCGCGCCCGGAGGCAGCTTCTGACCGCAGTTGAAGCAGAAGGCGGCGCCGGCGGCGCCCCCGGCCCCCGGCGATGCCGTCCCCGGGGACGGCGCCGCGCCCGCGCCGGCCGCGGGCGGTGACCCGGGAGCCGGCGCCGGCGAGGCGGTGGCGGCCGGCGGAGCCGGGGGCGCCGTCTGCGGCGCCGGGCTACCGCCCTGCATCGCGTCGCGCATCATGCCGGGCAGCATTGCCCCGACACCCGCGCCCATGCCGAGCCCGAGGCCGGCGCCGAGGACGCCGCCGGCGCCGCCCGGCTGCTGGGCCGCGTCGCCGATCGCCCGCGCGGTCTTGAACTTGAGGTAGGTGTTCATGTCGCCGAGGGCGCCCATGCCGCTGCGCTCGTCGATCATCTTCTGCACTTCCTCGGGCGGCGTGATGGCGCCGAGGAAGAGGTCCACCAGCTCGATGCCGTACTTGCCGAAGTCGTCGGCCACGCGCGACTTGAGGCCCATCCCCAGCTCGTCGTACAACTTCGGCAGGTCGAAGATGGAGGTCAGGTTCTCGCCCAGCACGTCGGTCAGGCGCGCCACGATGACGTCGCGGAAGTAGCTCTCGACGCCCTCGGTCGAGTAGGCGCCGCGCGTGCCGACGATGCTGTTCACGAACAGCTGGGCGTTGGCGATGCGCACCGCGAACTTGCCGAAGGCGCGCAGCCGCACCATCGCCAGCTCCTTGTCGCGGAAGACGACCGGTTCCTTGGTGCCCCACTTGAGGTCGAGGAACGTCTTGCTCGACACGAAGACCACCGCCGCCTGGAACGGCGAGGTGCCGCCGAACGGGATGCTGAGCAGCCGCGTCAGGATCGGGACGTTCTGGGTGGCGAGGGTGTGGCGGCCGGGGCCGAAGGTGTCGAGCGCCTTGCCGTCGCGGAAGAACACCGCCTGCTGGCTCTCCTCGACGATCAGCTGGCTGCCCAGCCGGATGTCCCAGGTGCCGTCCGGCGGCACGCGCGCCACCATCGTCTGCCCCTCTGGATCGTGGTACTGGATGACGTCCATCGTTTCATCTCCTGTGGCGGCCCCCGTGGCGGCCCTGGTGGCGGCCCCCTGGCCAGTCCGTTTGCGGCCGGGGGCCGCCGACGCCTGGCTCGAGGGGCGAAGGCGCTACGGGGTTACCTCGGTCATACCGGCTGCGCCGATTGCACCGCCTGGCTGATCACCTGGCGGCGCTGGCGCCACTTGTCGTCGAGGACATGGACCAGATCGCGAACCCTGTCGAGGGCCGCCCCCGCGCCGCCGGCCCCGCCCGCGCCGCCGCCGGTTCCCGCGTTGCCGGCGGTGCCCGCGTCGTCCTTCGCCGCCGCAGCACCGGGGCCGGCGTTGCCGGCTGGCGCCGGCACGGCGGCGATCGCCTGCTCGACGGCGCCCACGTCCTCCACGATCCCCAGATCGAAGGCATAGAGCCGCTCGAGCTCCGGCTCGTTGATCTTCACCGGGTCGAAGAGGCCGGAAGCGCCGTAGTCGCTGAAGCGGATCGTCTGCTGCAGGCCGTCGAGCTGCCGGTCGAGGCGGCCGAAGGCGGCGAGCGCCGCCAGCTGCCCGGCATCGGTGTAATCCCGAGCGCGACTCGAGAGCAGGGCCTTCAGCCGCCCCAGCTCGGCGGCCAGGTGCTCGCGCTGCAGCTTGTCGACGTCGCGCCGCAGCTCGCGGTCCTGGAAGCCCCGGTAGCCCGGGATCTTGGCCCCCAGCCGTTCGAGGAGATTCCGCTGCCCCTGGGCTCGTTCATAGCCGTTGCTCATGGATGCCTCCTGGATGCCTTGCCCGCCAATGGTAGCAGAGGCGGGTGGTGTCCTACTGTAGATTGCTCTAATCTAGCCAGGACACTACCCTGAGGCCCTCCCCCCTGCGGAGCGGCTCGTCCCTGGACCCGCGGCAGGCGCTTCCCGCGATGCCGTGTTTTCGCTATTCTCCTCTACAGATCGATGGCTCCAGAGGGCGCTTCTCGAGGCCGGCAGCGGCCGCAGCGGGGCGCCGTCCATGGCGCCGCGGCACCACTCTCATGATGCCCCGCCGCACCATCCGCGCGACCCGCTCCACCTTGGCCGCTCTCGTTCTGGCCGCCGGCCCCACTGCGGGCTCTGCGGGCCTGGCTACAGGGGCTGCGGGCGTTGCGGGCGTCGCGGGCCTGGCCGCCACCGCGCTTGCCGGCGGCTGCCGGGCGCCCGGGGAGAGCGCGGCGGCGGCAAGGCCCGCAGCCATGACGGAGGCGGCCGGCGGGCCGCTCAATTTGCTGCTCGTCACGCTCGACACCGTGCGCTCGGACCACCTGGGTTGCTACGGCGATGCCGCCGCGGAGACTCCCCACCTCGACGCGCTGGCGCGGCAGGGCGTGCGCTTCGCCCGCGCCAGCTCGCCGGTGCCGCTCACCCTGCCCTCGCACACGACCATCTTGACCGGGCTGCTGCCGCCGCATCACGGCACCCGCAACAACGGCACCGCGCCGCTGGCCACCGGCATCCCCACCCTGGCCACCGTGCTCGCCGGCGCCGGCTACCGCACCGCGGCGTTCGTGGCCGCCTTCGTGCTCGACCATCGCTTCGGGCTCAACCGCGGCTTCGCGGTCTACGACGACGAGATCGAGCGCCCGGCCGACGCCAGCTGGATGCTCGAGGCGCAGCGTCCCGGCGACCAGGTCGTGGACCGGGCGCTCGGCTGGCTCGCCGCGGCCGACTCTCGCCCGTTCTTCCTCTGGGTCCATCTCTACGACGCCCACGCTCCCTACAACCCGCCCTCGCCCTACCGCGAGCGCCACCCCGGCCGTCCCTACGACGGGGCCATCGCCTTCGACGACGCCCAGGTCGGCCGGCTGCTCGCGGCGCTCGCCAGCCGGGGGCTCGACGACCGCACCGTGGTGGCGATCGCCGCCGACCACGGCGAGTCGCTCGGCGAGCACGGCGAGCTGACCCACGGTCTGCTGCTCTATGAACCGGTGCTCTCCGTGCCGCTGTTGCTGCGCGCGCCCGGCCTCGCCGCCCGGCGCGTCGACACGCCGGTGAGCCTGGTGGACCTCGCCCCGTCGCTCGCCGGCCTGCTGCGGCAGCCGCTGCCGCCGCCGCCGGGCGGCGCTCTCGACGGCCGCGATCTCTCGGCCGCCCTGCTTGCCGGCCGGGAGCCGTCCCCGTCCGAGCTCTACGCCGAGACCCGCTACCCCGAGGTCTTCGGCTGGAGCCCGCTCTTCGCGCTGCGCCGCCGCGAGCTCAAGTACATCGCCGCCCCGCGCCCCGAGCTCTACGACCTGCACAGCGATCCGCACGAGACGCGGAACCTCGCGGCACCCGCTTCGGCATCCGCGACAGCGCCGGCGGCATCCGCGACGGCAGCGGCGGGTCCCGCGCAGGAAGAGACTACGCGGGGCTTCGCGGCGCGGCTCGCCGCCATCGAGGCCAGTGCGCGGGCGCCCGGATCGTCTTCTCCGGCGGCGGTCGCAGCCGGCGGCGCGGCGGGCACGGCCCCCACCGCCGCCATTCCCGATGCCGAGACCCGCCGCCGCCTCGAGAGCCTGGGCTACGCGGCCGGCGCACCGCCGCGGGCAGCGGCGGGCCTGGGGAACGCGGGCCCGGGGACTGCCTCCCGCCGCCACGGCCGCCCGCCCCTCGACCCCAAGCAGGGCGTCGCCCTGTTCCAGACCTTCCAGCGCGCCCACGCCGAGCTGCAGGCCGGGCAGACCGCGGCGGCGATGGCCGATCTCGAGCCGCTGATCGCCGCCGATCCGGGCAACCCGGTCTTCCGCACCCGCCTCGCGCAGGCGCTGCGCGAATCCGGGCGGACCGACCGCGCCATCGCCCTCTACCGCGAGGTCGCCGCGCTCACCCCCGCCGACCCGGAGGCCTGGTACAACCTGGCGGCGGCGCTGCAGGAGAGCGGCCGGACGGCGGCGGCGCGGGAAGCCATCGACAAGGCGGTGCGGCTCGATCCGGGCAGGCCCGAAGCGCACAACACCCTGGGCATCGTCTACCTGGCGGAGCACCGGCTCGAGCCCGCCCGCCAGGAGTTCCTGCGCGCCACCGCGGACGACCCGCGCAACGCACCCGCCTGGAACAACCTCGGCAACGTGCTGCGCAGCATGCGCCGCCCGGACGAGGCCGCGGAGGCCTATCGCCGTGCCATCGCGGTCGCCCCGCATTACGCCGAGCCGCTCAACGGCCTGGGCGCCCTGGAGGTCGAGCGCGATCGTCCGGCCGCCGCCCTGCCCTTCTTCGAACGCGCCCTGGCGCTGGCCCCGGATCACCAGGAGGTGAGACTCAACCGCGCCATCGCCCTGCAGCTGGCGGGCAACGCCGCCGCCGCCGCGGGCGCCTATCGCGACTTCCTGCGCGTCACCGACCCGGAGCCGCGGCGGTTCGCGGAGCAGCGCCAGGCGGCGCGGCACTTCCTCGCTCAGCTCGGTCAGATCGCTCAACCCGCCCCACCGACGGGAGGGAGGTGATCGCCGGACGGCCCCCCTCTGGACACCCCACGCGCGTCGCGGCGTGCCGTGATGCCTCGCACCGTGTTGCCGCGCGGGTCTTCACCCGCGGATTTGATTCAGTTTGACATCGGAATCCAAAAGGAGAGTACGCCATGAATTGGAAGCAGAGGAAAGCGTCGGACCGGCTGGCGGCCGTCGCCGGGATCACCCTGGCGCTGGTGCTCGGGGCGCTCGGCTCCGCGCCCCGCGCCTGGGCGCAGGCCGCCGGCGGCACCATCGCCGGGCACGTCGTGGACAAGGCCAACGCCGCCCTGCCCGGGGTGACCGTGACCGCTGCCCAGAAGGACACCGGCTACGAGCGCACCACCGTCACCGCCGCCGACGGAACGTTCCGGCTGGCGTCGCTGCTGGTGGGCACCTATAGCGTCAAGGCCGACCTGGCGGGCTTCGGCACGGTGACCGTCGACGACGTCAAGGTCGACGTCGCCAGCATCCGGAACCTCGAGATCACGCTGACCCAATCGGCCGTCGCGGAATCGATCACCGTGGTGGACGAGGCGCCGCTGATCGCCAACACCCCCGCGGTCGGCGCCGTGGTGAGCCAGCAGGAGCTCGACAACCTGCCGCTCAACGGCCGCCAGTTCGCCAACCTGGCGGTGCTCGCGCCCGGCACCACGCTCGGCCACAACACCGATCCGACCAAGCCCGGCCAGCTGGTGGTCGAGCTCAACGGCGGCATCGGCCGCAACGTCAACTACATGATCGACGGCGGCGACAACACCGACGACACGATCGGCGGCGCGCTGCAGAACTTCAGCGTCGAAGGCGTCCAGGAGTTCAAGATCCAGACCATGGAGTACAAGGCCGAGTTCGGCCGCTCGACCGGCGGCGTGCTGTCGGTGGTGACCAAGTCGGGCACCAACCGGTTCACCGGCAGCGGCTACGGCTTCTTCCGCAGCGACAGCCTCGACTCGCGGACGCAGAACGAGATCGTCGACAACGCCCCGAAGTCACCGCTCGACCGCAAGCAGTACGGCGGTTCGCTCGGCGGCCCGATCATCCAGGACAAGCTGCATTTCTTCGTCACCTACGAGAAGACCGATCGCACGACGTCCTACATCGTCGACTCTCACTTCCCGATCGCTTCGATCGCCGGCCAGGCCGTGCAGACGCCGTTCAGCGATCAGCTCTTCAGCGGCAAGCTCTCCTACGACATCTCGCCGAAGCAGTACCTGCAGGTGCGCTACGGCTACCAGAAGAACACCGACGTGTACGGCGCCAGCCCGCTCGCCGCGCCGAGCTCGCTGGGCACGGTCACCAACAACTACAAGTCGCTGCTGGCCGGCCTCAGCTCCCAGATCGGCAGCGACATGCTGAACGAGCTGCTGTTCCAGTACAGCAAGTTCAACAACGCCATCACGGCGGACTCCAACCAGCCGTTCATCTACTATCCCTCCGGGTTCACCACCGGGCAGAACATCAACACCCCGCAGCACACCAATCAGACCAAGTACCAGTACAAGGACGACTTCGGGTTCTCGACCGTCCTGGGCAGCCAGCGCCACGACTTCAAAACCGGTGTCGCGTACATCCACGAGCCGGTCCTGGGCGGCGACTTCACCACCGGCACCACCGGCCAGTTCTCGACCCTGACCGACCAGGTGGGATCGCCGATCACCGACATCACCATCTTCGGCGGTTTCAACGGCAACAGCGACCCGGTCAACCAGTACAGCGCCTATGTCCAGGACGACTGGGCGGTCTCCAGCCGGCTGACCCTGAACCTCGGCCTGCGCTACGACCTGTTCACCGGGTTCGACCTCGACCAGCGAAGTAATCCGATCTGGCAGACGCTCTCCACCCAGACCCAGTTCGACTTCCCCATCTTCCGGCAGTTCCAAGGCGGCCAGGGAGGGGTGCTGAAGAACGACAAGACGAACTTCGCGCCGCGGCTCGGCTTCGTCTGGGACACCGGCGGCGACGGCAAGCGCCTGCTGCGCGGCGGCTGGGGCATCTACTACGACTTCCCCTACACCAACGCCACGATCCTGTTCCCGTCGAGCGCCGTGCAGTCGAACTACGGGACCGTCTACCACAACTCCAATCCGAACGGCATCCGGAACCCGGACGGCAGCTTCTTCCAGCCCGGCCAACCGCTGCCTCCGAACCAGCTGCCGGGCGCCGCGATCCCGCCGCCGAACGAGGTGGCGGCGCCGAACCTCTCCAACACGCCGCGCTCGTACCAGGGGTCCCTCGGCTACTCCTGGCAGGTCAACGACGCGCTGGGAGTCAACATCGAGGGGGTCGACGTCGAGTATCACGACCTGCCCTTCCGCTCCCGCGCCAACGTCGATCCCGTCACCCTGCAACCGTTGTTCCCGCAGTTCGCGAACTTCCGCATCTGGGAGAGCGACGGCACCGGCACCTACCGCGGCCTGAACCTCGGCCTCCGCTACCGGCTGAGCGGCAAGCTCACCGTCCAGGGCTTCTACACCCTGTCGAAGGCCACCGGCATCACCCTCGCCGGCGCCGACGAGTTCCGCCTCACCGACGTCACCTACCAGCCGGACCTGCGCGGCGCCCGCGACGCCTCGATCGACCCGACCGACCCGCTGTGCGGCAGGTGCACCGGCCCGCTCAACACCGATGCCCGGCACCGGGTGAGCCTCGGCGCGGTCTACCTCGCTCCCTGGCAGATCAACGTCGCGGCGATGTTCCGCTACCACTCCGGCACTCCCTTCATGATCACCGAGCCCTTCAACCTCACCAACCGGCAGATCTTCCTGCCGCCCGGCACCGGGCTCAACGCCGGCCGCACGGGCTCGTTCGAGCAGTTCGACCTGCGCCTTTCGAAGACGTTCGGGCTCTACAAGTCGGTGGCGATCGAAGGCATCGCCGAGGTCTTCAACCTGTTCAACGCCAAGAACCCGGCGGAGTACAACGGCGTCCTCGGTACCGCCTCCTTCGGCCAGCCGGGTGTCTTCGCCGGCGGCGATCCGACGCAGGGCGAGCAGCGCCTGGTGCAGCTCGGCGTCCGCCTGAGCTTCTAGGAGCGGGCCAGCCGCCCGCTCTTCCCGTTTGCCGCTTGCCGCTTGCCAACCTTCCCGGGGCGCCTCGGCGCCCCGGGAGGGATCGGTGGGCGGCGGCGGCCGCTTTCTTGCACGGCATCCAGACCTGGAGCCCGGCATCCCGGGCCAAGGAGCCGCCATTGAGCTTGCGCAGCTTCCTCGCCGCCGCCGCCGTCGCCGTCCTGCTGGTCCTGGCGCTTGCCGCCGCCGCGCTGTACCTTGCCTATCGCAAGCTGCGCCGCATCCGCATCGCGAGCGATTCCGATTTCTTCACCACCGTGCGCGCGGTGCCGCTGGCGCTGGTGGTGGGCCTCGACCTGCTCGACCTCGGCCTCGACGTCTTCTCGACGCCCATCACCTGGCTGCTGCTCGACCGCCTCGGCCTGAAGGCGCTGCGCAACGTCGCCACGATCAAGGCCGTCATCCCGATCGGCGACATGATCCCCGCCCTCACCCTCGCCTGGCTCGCCGCCCGCTACTTCAAGCTCGGCCGCCCACCCGACCCGCAGCTCATCGAGACCGAGCGCACCGGCCCCGGCAGCTACGCGCCCCGCGCGCCCCGGGAGTGAGCCGGCCCGGTCTGCGACGTGGCTTGGGAGTGCGGCGAGGGGGAAGCTACGGAGCGGTCCGCAGGTCGACCTGATGCCATAGCTCGGCGAGATCGAGGACGATCTCCGGGAGCCTTGGCGAGCGGTAGAGGTTGTCTTCGGGGGTGACCACCTCGAAATGTCCGCCACGCTGGATCAGGAAGTCGATCTGGCGCTCGACCGGATCGACGATCCAGTACTCCGGCACACCGGTCTCCGCGTAGAGCCGCAGCTTCAGCCCCCGGTCCCGGCGCACACCGCTGGGCGACAGGACTTCGATCGCCAGGTCCGGGATGCCTGCGAGCCCACTCTTCAGCTCGGCAGGGCTCGCCTTCCTTGCCCGGTAGAGGACGTCGGGCTGCACGACCGAGTGGTCGGCGAGCGTGACGTCCAGCGGCGCGATGAACGCCTGCCCCCCGCTCGCCAGGGCGAGATCGTCCAGCCATCGCGATAGGACGAAGGCGACGATCTGATGGATGGGCACCGGTGACGTCATCAGGTAGAACCTGCCGTAGATGAGCTCGCAGCGCGGCTCGTCCGGCAGGCTCACGTAATCGGCGCGCCGATACGGCCCTATGGTGGAAGACGGAAAAAGTGGGGTCTCGTCGAGCATCTCGACCGCCAGCGCCGGAGTCTTCATCAGCGCAGTATACGCTCCGCTCCCGGCACCCTGGCGGCCGCCGGCGAATGCGCCGAGCGCGAGGGCGGCGGCGGCGGGTTGGGCTTGTAGAGAGTCACCAGGCAGCCGCCGAGCGCGGCGAGCAGGATGCCGGCGAAGAAGGGCCAGCGGACGGCGCGCCAGCCTCCAGCGGGTGGCTGCAGCAGCAGGGCTGCCACCGCGTTGACCACGGGAGCGCCGGCGAAGACGATCGACATCACGACCGACGGGGTGCCCCGGGCGCCGAAGGCGAGCAGGACGCCGAAGGCGCCGGCCGCGCCCGCCACGCCGGCGAGCAGCGACCAGAGCATGCCGCTGGCTGGGAAGCTCCACGAGGTGCCGCCGCGCATGGCCAGCCAGCCCAGCGGCGCCAGAATGGCGGTGAAGAAGTAGGCCACCCCCACGAACAGGAATGCCTTGTAGCGGCCGTTCACCGGGTCGGCCATGCCGGCCTGTCCGCTGTGCAACAGGATGCCGTACAACCCCCAGGCGACCACCGCGGTCAACGCGAACGCCAACCACGCGAAGCCCGTGCCTACGCTCTCTCCACTGGCCATGATCCTTCTCCTTCTCCCACGAGGGATGGTAGGTCAGCCCGCGGCAACTCCAGCTCTGCCTCCCTTTGGACGAGGCACCCGGAGTCCAGGGTCGGTTCCCTCCAGGTTGCCTCGTCCACAGGGAGGCAGAGGGGCGAGATGCCGCAGACCGAGACGGGACACTAACGCTCTGCCTTGAGCACCTGCAACAGCGGAGCGCCGAGCGCGACGGCCACTGCCAGGCCGCTGGCCAGCAGGCCGGCGAGGAGGACGGCGCCCAGGGTCGCGGTCAAGGGGAGCCAGGGAAAGCTCCCCGCCTGACCGGCGCCGAGCGCCTCCGGCAGCAGGCCGGCGGCGGTTCCGAGGGCCAGGCCCAGCGCCAGCAGAGAGAGGTTCTCCAGCAGCAGCATGGCGGCCAGGCGGCGCCTGCGGAAGCCGAAGGCGCGGAGCGCGGCGAGCTCCCAGCGCCGCTCGACCACGTTGCGCAGCAGCACCACCGCCAGCCCGCAGGTGCCGAGGAGCAAGCCGAGGGCTCCCAGCGCCTCGAAGCTGGCGAGATAGGTGTCCTCGACCCGCGAGTAGAGCCGCAGCCGCTCGGCGACCGGCGCCACCTCGAGCCCGAAGTCACGCAGCTGATCGCCGAGCAGGCCGGCGACCGCTTCCTCCCGCCCGCGCGGCGTGCGCACCAGGAAGACGCTGCGGCCGCCGTGGCGCGGGAAGTGGCGCGCCAGGGCCTGCTCCGGGACCAGGAGCGCGCCCTGCAACGGGCTGCCCGCGAGCAGGCCGGCGATCCGCAGCCTCGCCGGCGTGCCGGCCGCGTCCGCCACCGTGATCTCGTCTCCGACCCCCAGGTGCAGCACCCAGCGCACCGCCTGCTCATCGCCCACCGCCGGCATGGCCTCCGCCTCGGCGGCCGCCTGGGAAGGGGACGCCCCCTCCTCCCGGCCGGGACGCCGCGACTGGCGACGGGCGGAGCCGCGGCCCCCCTTCTCAGGGGGAGGTCTCAGCTTCGCCATGGCACCGGCGAACAGGCTCTCGAGGCTCCCGTCCCCCGCCGCGAGCGGGAAGCGCTGGCGGGCCAGGCGCGGCGGCACCCCCAGCAGCCGCGGCCGCCGCGGACGGTAGAGGTTGAGGCAGCTGGCATCGTCGCCTGGCACTTCGGCGAGGCCGGCGATCTCGCTGCCGGCGAGCACCCGCTCCGCTTCCGCGGAGAATCCGAGCGCGGCGCGTCCCTCGCGCCGGCCGAGGTCCTGGTAGATCGGCGTCGCGGACTCGGCGACGAGGTTCCACCCTCCCCATCCGCGCGGCGCCCCGGAGGCCTGGTCCCGGCGATTGGCGGCCACCAGCACCAGCACCAGGCAGGCGGAGGCCACCAGGCCGACGCTCAGCACGCTGCGGCGGGGATTGGCGGCGGTGTTGCGCACGCCCAGCGCGAGCAGCCCGCCGCGCGCCACGTCGCGCTCGCCGGCCGCCAGGCACCACAGAGCGAAAGCGCTGATGCCGGCGACGAGCAGGCTGGCGGCGACGCCGAACGCGAGCACCGGAGCGCCGCCGCGCGCCGCGCGCAGCGCCGCGGCCAGGATGAGGACGGCGAGGACGGCGGCCGAGGCCACCAGGGCGGCAGTGCGCCAGCGGCGGGCTGCGCCCTCACCGCGGCCGGCGGTGACGGCGCCGGCCAAGAGGCGCGCCGCCGGCAGCCGGCCCATGCGGCGGACGCCGGCGACGAGGAAGACCAGCACCGTGACGACGCTGGCGAGCCAGCCCCAGGCCAGCGTCGCCGGGCTGATCGCGAAGGCCAGGCGCGGCACCTCCACCCCCGGCAGCGCCGGCGCGAGGCCGCCGAGCAGCGGCGCGGCGTAAGCGCCGGCGCAGGCCGCGCCGAGCAGCGCGCCGGCGCCGGCCAGCGCCAGGCCCTCGCCGAGGAAGCGCCGCCGCACCGATCGCGGCGGGTAGCCCAGGGCCAGCAGCAGGCCGACCTCCCGCGCCCGGCGCTCGAGCCCGAGCGCGAACAGGAGGCCGGTCACCAGCGCGGCGGAGACGATGAGGAAGGAGCTGAAGCTCACGAAGAGGGAGCTGAAGTCGGTCCCCTCGGCGGCGGCGCGCAGCCCCTCGGCGCGTACCGGACGCAGCGCCAGGCCGAAGTCCGCCGGCCGCAGCCGCGCCAGCAGGAGCGGCTCGAAGCGGGCAGCCAGCTGGTCCGAGCCCGCAGCGGCCGGTGGGGCCGACGCCGCTGTGGCCAGCGGTGCCGAGGTCGAACCGGCCCGGGGCGAACCCGGAGCCGCCACCGAGGCCGAGCCTGGAGTCGTCAGCCGGGCCAAACCCGGAGCTGCCGACGAGGCCGACCCTGCCACGGCCAGCGGGGCCGAGCCCGCTTCGCCGAGCCCGCTCTCGCCCACGGTGCCGCCTGCAGGGACCGCCCCGCATTCCAGGCGCACCGAGGTGAGGTCGCCGAAGCGGCTACGCCACCGCCGCCGCGCCGCGGCGAGAGCGACGAAGGCCTTCGGCGCCGGTCCGAAGCGATGCCAGTACGCCTCGTCGCGCGGCCGCACGCGGTGGAGGTCGACCGGGAACGGCGGCGACCAGGAAGCCATGTCGCGTGCCTGATCGATGCCGGGGAAGGCCGGCGTCAGGCTGCGATCCGCGGCAAGGCCCGCGAGCGCGACGATGCCGCGCACCCGGAAGGCGGCGGCGCCGGTGCGCAGCGGCGCGCCGGCGTCGCCGCTGTCGGGCAGGAACCAGCTCATCTCGACCGTGTCGCCGGGCCGCGCCGCGAGATCCTCCGCCACCCAGCTGTCGAGCAGGATGTCGTCGCCCGCGAGCGCCGGCGCCACCGCGCCGCTCACCAGGCGGGGCTGCCCGGCCTCCGGTCCTGCGCGCGGCGCCGGCCGCGGCTCCGCCTGTCGCCTGTCGCGGCACTTCTTGCTGGACGTCCCTAGCGCGCTGACCATCGAATACGGGACCTCGCGCCCGTGCGCGGCGAGCGCGATCGCCAGGTAGGTCAGGACCGGCCGCGCCGCCATGCCCATCTCGGCGGCGGCCGCGGCGGCGCTCGCCGCCACCGCCGGCGGCAGGAAGAACTCGCGGCTCTCGAGCGCCAGCCCGCACGCCGCGGGGCCAAGACCCGCCGCGGCCTGCCGCGGGCTCCCGGCTGATGCGGCGGCGCCGGCCGCTGGCGAAGCAGCGCCAGTGGAGCCCGCCGCGGGCGGCGCGCCGCTCGTCTCCGTGCCGAGCGGCCGCAGGACGAGACCGAGATCGTCGAGCCGCAGGCCGGCGGCGAGCGCCGCCTCCACGGCGGGCGCAGCGGTGTCGGGGGGCAGCCTGCCGACCAGCAGAGCGTCGGCTTTCCTCTCCTTCCCCAGCTCGCGCTGCAGCTCGGCGAGCGGCAGGAAGGCGTTGCGCGGCGTCGCCTGTCCGGGCACCAGGTCGAAGCTCCCCGGCCCCCGGTCGGCCACCACGCCGGCAACGGTGAAGCGATGCGTGGCAAGCTGCTCCTCCGGGTCCTTGGCGGCGAGCAGCAGCTCGCGCGGGATGGCGCTCGGCTGCTCCCAGGACAGCAAGACGTCGTCGCCGGGCCGCGCCCCCAGCTGTCGCGCCAGGGTCTGGTTGAGGATCACGGGCGTGAGCCCCGCCGACCCGGGCGCTCCCCCGGCGGGCACCGGCCTGCCATCGGCCGCTGCCACCGCTGCCGTTGCGGACCCTTCCGC
>Ga0307477_10000880_pt1 | contig 28445 bp, 31 predicted proteins | sample atmos_gasesECM2C_FD_203316 | JGI IMG/M metagenome (GOLD analysis project Ga0307477, IMG submission 203316) | Hardwood forest soil microbial communities from Morgan-Monroe State Forest, Indiana, United States - atmos_gasesECM2C_515 | ecosystem: Environmental > Terrestrial > Soil > Temperate...
CAGTGCTTTTAAGGAAGTGGTCATGGGTGCCTCCTGTCTGACAGACATTATACCCTGTCAGATTCAGAAAGAAAACCCCAACCAAACCTTATCAGACTTCTTTCTTAGATTCTGCTGTCGTGCGCCCGAACATAGGTTAAAGCTTGAAATTATATGGAAGGTCAACGTATACAGGAGAATTGGCGGGCTTGCGAAACAAGCAGGCATTAGAACTTCAAAGATAGGTTTCCTCGAATCGCGGGGCCTCGTTACCTCGAGTCGTCTTCCGAACGGGCACCGCGATTACGACCAGGAATCACGGCTGACCCTGCAAACCGTCCTCCAGGCACAATCGTTTGGTGGGGAGTTCTGAGCTCGCTCTGTCTCCCATCGATTGGGACGCTATCGTAACAAAAAGAAGGATGCGGTCATGGCAGAATTTGCGGGAGGGAAAGTAAGGGTGCAGCCTAGCCAGCGATCCCGAAACCAGAAAGGCGAGCGACAATGAAAACGGAATTGCTGCGATTCAACGGCGCTGTCGAGCGGGATCCCGCCATCGATGCGTGGATGAAAGAGCATGCCGGTGTATTGGGAGCCATCGCGCGTCGGTGGTTTCAGGCGATGCGAAAATGCGGAGACGAAGTCCGGGAGCTTTTGCATGATGGCTGTCCGGTTGCATGTTTGGGAGATGCGCCCTTCGGCTCTGTGAATGTATTCACCTCGCATGTAAGCGTGGGGTTTTTTCACGGCGCAGCACTGCCGGATCCGGCCCGCTTGTTGCAAGGCACCGGCAAGTTTATGCGACATGTGAAGCTGAAACCGGGAACGGCCACAAACGCCGCGGCGCTAAGCAGGCTCGTCGATGCAGCGTACTCGGATATAAAGGCGCGCGTCGAGAACGGCTAGCTAGCGAATGTTGTTGTATCGTTCCGATCAAGCCTTCGGCCGTAGCAGCCCTTGAACGGCTCGAGGCCCCGCCGATCAAGCCTAGCAAGCGGCCGGGAAGGAGGCCTTTTCTGTGCTTTGCTACCGTCGGACACATCACAATGCGTGGACAGATTGCTGGCACCAAAGAATTTCCTATTATTTTGATAACCTTGTAGACTGCGAAAAACGATCATGGCAGGTTTCCGCCAGTACGTTTTCGGCGAGTTTCGTCTGGATGTCAGGCAGCGCGCCCTGTTTCGCCGGCAGGAGCTGATTGCGCTCACGCCGAAGTCCCTGGAAACACTGCTGTTCCTGGTCGAGCGGCACGGCCAAATCGTGGACAAAAAGGAGCTTCTCGAAGCCGTCTGGCCGGAGACGTTTGTGGAAGAGGTGAGCCTGGCGCGCAACGTCTCGCTGCTTCGCAAAGCGCTTTCGGACCATCAGGATGGACATGCGTTCATCGAAACGATTCCCAAGCGCGGGTACCGGTTTGTCGCGCCGGTCAAAATCGAAGACTTGCCCTCCACGCAAACAGAACTCACACCGATTCCGGAAGGGTACTCCCCCGCGGGACCGCGCATGCCGCTGGGGCGGCGCATACCAAGTCCTCGCCGCAAGTGGGTCCGGGCGCTGGCGGTCGCGGGGATTTGCGTTGGCGTTCTGGGGTGGATTTATCTCCGGCCGCGGCCCGCACCACGCCCTCCCCTGATTGTCGTGTTGCCGGTTCAAAACCTGACGGGAGATGCGACGCGCGAGTATGTGGCCGATGGACTAACAGAAGAGTTGATCGCCAGGCTCGGATCGCTGGGCTCGGACAAACTGAGCGTGATCGCCCGCACTTCAGCAATGTCCTACAAAAGCTCGAGCAAAACCGTGCCGCAGATCGGCCGCGAACTGGGTGTAAGTTATGTGGTCGAAAGCAGCGTGCGTCAATGGGGAGACCGCGTGCGCATCACGGCCCAACTCATTCGTGTGCGGGATCAATCTTCCATCTGGGTAAGAGACTATGACAGCAGCGGACAAGATTTGCTGACGATTGAGGAGGAGATTGCGCGCGACGTTGCCAATGAAATCGAGTTTCGATTGACGGCCACCCCGGCAAATCCTCTCAGACCCACCCACCCCATCCGGCGCGAAGCTTACGAAGCCTATCTGCAGGGCCGTTACTTCTGGTCTAAACGGGGACTGGCGAACTTTCAAAAGGCCATCGGATATTTTCAGCAGGCGATTCAGATGGATCCAAAATATGCAGCGGCCTATGCGGGCCTGGCGGACGCTTATTCCGATCAGGGATTCTGGGGAGGAACTCCGAATGAGGCCATCCCACATGCCAAGGCGGCTGCCGCGCGGGCGCTTGAGCTGGACGACAGTTCCTCGGAAGCGCATGACTCCCTTGGTTCCATCGCGGATATTTACGATTGGGATTGGACGAGGGCGGAGACGGAACATAGACGAGCGCTCGAATTGAATCCCAGCAACGCAGTGGCCCATCTGTATTACGCTTCTCACCTGGTGTCCGTGGGGCAGCGCGAAAAAGCGAGCGAGGAGGTCCGAAAGGCCCAGAGCCTTGACCCCCTTTCACCGTTTTTTCGCGCCGCCGGCGGATTGATGCTGTATTTCGCCGGCCACAGAGAAGAAGCCATTCAGCAGAACTTGAAAGCGATCGAGCTTGCACCGGATTTCCTGGTGCCACATTCAAATCTGTCGAAGTTCCATTTCGAGATGGGAAACGACGATCTGGGCATCCGCGAATATGAGAAGGCAGCGAGGCTGGCGGGAATGCGCCCCGCCACTCTGGCGGCGCTGCTCGATTCGTACAAATCGGAGGGGAGTTCCGGTTTTATGCGCGAACAGTTGAAGCTGAACGAGGAAGGCATCCTGCAACGGGATAGTTTTTCGCTGGCGGAAATCCACGCGAGGCTGGGGGAGAAGGAGAAAACGATCCAGTATCTACAACAGAACGTCCAGGAGCACGGGGCGTATCTTGAATACCTTGGAGTGGACCCGATATGGGACGGCTTGCGCGGTGAACCGGAGTTTCAGGCCATCTTGCAGGAGTTACATTTGCGGCCGTAGCAGAGCTGTCGGGGCAGCTCCTTTGTCATGGCGCAGCAGCGCTCGCGCCATGAACGGAAATTTCGATTTGAGCGTCAGAGTCTTGCCATCCAGCTCCGCGCAAGGATAGAGGAAGCAGTTGAGCGGACCGCCCTTGAGGGAGAAGAAACTGGACTTGGCAAGCCCATGCTCCTCCCTCTGAAGCAGTTTTCTGCCGAATCCAATCGACCCGATTTGCACCCGAGGCGATACGCCTCAGTGAATCAACTCGCGGATTGGAATCTTGCCCCTGAATTTTGGCCCGGTGGGCGGTTGTTGAGCGTCCTGAGTCTTCTGCGCTAGTCCCACATTGGGTTGATTCTGCGCTGTGATTGGTGTGGCGGGAGTTGCCGGCAGCTTGCCTGCACCTTGGACATTCTCAGCATGTCCTTCCGCCCCGTCTTCGTGTTCAACGAAGGACCCATTTCGCTCAAAGCCCATCTCGCCGAAGTTACCCGCGGAATCAAAGCTTCCCTGCGCGGAGAAGCTACCGTCGTTATAGGAGAGCTTGAAAGTGCCTGAGTTCTTTGCTTCCCAGATCTCCCCTTCCCAGTTGAACGGACTGAGCGAATCACTGCTGGTTGGCTCAACGTGGCGCCGTGCACCCGACTTCCAGTACGTAATGTCAAAGGAGATCGTTGCGGGCACACCCGCAATTCCGAGGTTGCCCCCCGCTCCGCCGGGAAATGTAAATTGATCCACGACCGAGGCGTTCTTTAGGGAAATGGTTACTGTGTCATCCGTGATTTTCACGGCGTCGTCGGGAATTTGCAAAAGCCAGAAAAGCCCATTCGATCCAATTCCAGGATTAAAGTCGTGAAGCTGGGTCGTCAGACCGACGTCCCAAAGGTCCAGTCATATCAGGACGAACGTGCCTTGCGCTTTGGCGGATGTCGTTCCTCCCCCTATATAGGTAGGAACGCCGCCCACGTAATCGCCTCGATAGACGCGGATGTCGGTGATCACCGCGTACTGGTTGCCCTTGTTGTCCGTCCCGGCGCCGAGGGTATATCCCATGGCCACATGGCCTTTGAAGTTCGTGATTACGTTAGGCTCTGCGTCTTGGCCATCGAGAAGGACCCCAACACCTGGGGAAAAGACGTTAAAGAGCGCGGATGGTAGAACACCCCCGGCCGGTATTGGTTGGGCCGGAAGAACAACATCCCCGCCCGGTATGGGTATTGGTAAAACTTGCGGTGGCGGCGGCCCCTGCCCCCACACCGGAACACCAGCGAGGGCCAGGAAAGCCAGCCGAAGACACAATGTATGAGACTTAGGCATGTCTCCCCCTTTGAACAATTTGAAAACGGCCCGAAAGGCGCTGCGATCGGCTCAGGAAAGTACCTCCTACGCTTGGGTCTGGGACGGACATGGAACCGCAGCATCTTTTCGTTGGCCGGAAGATAGGGACTTATCGTGGGAAAGTCTTTCGGAAGTCTTGATTTTCTTTTGACAAAGTTCTCGCGGGGCAAGTGCACCACACGAACTCGGGACAATCGCCTCCATGTCCCCACCGAACCGATCCGTTGGCGGTTGTCGGGCTCCTCGGAGGCAATCGACGGCCTCGCTAAAAAGAGAGCGTAGTGACCCGACTGCGCAATCTCCGAACTATTTTCTTTTTGGGCGTCCCTTATTCATTGACAGGAGTCTAAGCTAGAGACCTGTCATTTATCGACAGGAGAGCTCATGCCCAAGCCGACCGACTTAGTGCAAGGCACCTTGGACCTGCTGATCCTCAAGACGCTAGCTCTGCAACCCATGCACGGCTGGGGCATCGCGCAACGCATCCGTCAAGTCTCCAAGGAAGTTCTGCAAGTCAATCAGGGCGCACTTTATCCCGCGCTGCATCGCCTCGAGCAACAGGGCTGGATTCGCGCGAAGTGGGGCGAATCGGAGAACAATCGACGCGCCAAGTTCTATTCGCTTACAACAGACGGCGCGAAGTACCTGCGCCAGGAGCAAGCGCAATGGAAGCGGCTTTCTTTAGCCATTGACCTGGTGTTAGACACGCCCTAAGGAGAGAAGGCATGCGTTGGTATTACAAATTGCTTCTTCGCCTGCGGTCGATTTTTGACAAGGAGCAGGCTGAGCAGGACCTCAACGAGGAGCTCCAGTTTCATTTGCAAAACCAAATTGACGAATCCATGGCACAGGGAATGAATCCGAACGAAGCTCGCCATGCCGCGCTCCGTTCGCGACAAGTGCAATCGCCCAACGCTTGGATCATGCTGAGGGCAAAGGCGGACCCTTCCATGGTGGCCCCCATTGATCAACAGAAGATTCAGGCCTTGAACGCCGACCTGCCGGTGCCGGAGATGCAATCGATGACCGGCGTCGTCGCCAATTCTCTGTGGCTCAAGCGCCTTTCTGCGGCCCTCATCGGCCTAGTGGCGGCTTTGGCGACGGCCTTGGCCGGTGCCGGAATCTACAGCGTCATGTCCTACTCGGTCAGCCAGCGCAGGAAGGAACTGGGGATTCGCATCGCTTTCGGCGCGGGCCGGCGCTAGGTGCTCGGCCTGATCATGGGAGAGACTTGTCGATTAGCGATTCTCGGTTGTGTGTTTGGATGCGCTCCCGCTTTCATAGCCGGTCGTCTTGGAACTCAGACGGTATATCTCTCGCCCTGGCTGACATCGAGCGCGTCAGAGGAGAGCTCGAGTCCGGCAGCATTCCTGGTCAGTTCTTTGTTCTTGTTTGGCGTGGCCATCTGCGCCAGCTACGCGCCCGCGCGCCGCGCGTTGTGCCTCGATCCCATGGTCGCGCTGCAACACGAATCGCTTCGGCCCACGGACCGCGTCGTGGTTCGAGGGCCGCGCACAGTCTGTGCATACGATAGCGGGCCACCGCTACCTCGAACCACAATGGAATTGCTGCGAGTTATTGGTAGCGACTCCGTCGGATTTCGATGATTGTAGCGATGGCCCTCTGCTCGCACGCGGAGGTCAAGCTGGGGGCGATTTTCAAACCGTGGTTCTGGGGCCTGCATCTCCAGAGTCGGTCCGCGGAAGAGAAACCCGGACCTTACGATCAGGGCACCTCGAACGGCATGCGTGCGCAGCTCACCTGGCCATCGCCGGAACTGAGGGAGTTTCCATTCGGATCGAGCAATTCGAAATGGAAGGTCCCGGCTATCTTCTTGTGCGAGGGATCCATGGTCAGCGGCTGCGTGTAGTGAAAGGTGCCGACCCAGTTCCCACTTGTGTCGTAGGTGAACTGCCGCGCGACCAGGAAGTACTTCAATTCGTCGGTGCGCTTCCACGAGCCAATCGTGGGGGACTCTTGCGTCGAGATGTTGTCGATCTCCATCATTGTCCCGCCAGCTTCGAAATTCTTGATGACCTTGAACGGTGGCGGGGCGCCGTCGCACTCCCATGTGCCGACGATGACGTCGCTGACGACAACATGCGCGAACGCCGGAGCTTCGCCCCCTCCTGTGGCTGCTTTGGCGAAAAGCATCATTCCCGCCGCGGCAGTCGCTAGCAACAGAACGTTACTTCTCTTCGACATCTTCTCTTTGAACGACATGGTGATTCTCCTTTTCGGAGGGCGAACTGGAAGCCGCCGCACCGTTCCTCAGGCGGCCAAGTTAGTGAGCAAGGGCGATAGAAGTCTTTTGAGAGTTTTGATATTGTTCTCAGAAACTTCTTTGTTGCACGGTTTTATGGCCACTTTCCACCACTACGTGTTCGGCGAGTTTCGGCTGGACGAGGAACAGCGCGCGCTGTTTCGACGGGGAGAGTTGGTCGCACTCACTCCTAAGTCATTGGAAACACTACTCTTCCTAGTGGAGCGGCACGGACGAATCGTCGGAAAAAGAGAGCTGCTGGATGCGGTCTGGCCCGATACGTTTGTCGAAGAAGCCAACCTCGCTCAGAATATCTTTACGTTGCGCAAGGTCCTCGGTGAAGGCGAGGAAGGTCACTCGTTCATCGAGACTGTTCCAAAGCGCGGGTACCGGTTTGTCGCTCCCGTGCAGATGGACGCCGACTCCCTGTCGGATTCTCCTCGACCGTCAGCGCAACTGCCCGCGCCACCGCCTGCCGAAATGGCCACGGCGTTCCAGATGGAATCGCCCGCCCATGAAGTCCCAAGAAAAAGTAGTCGAACGGGTATCCCTTTGAGCGCGGGGCTGTTGGGTTTGCTGGCCGGATTGTTGCTCGTGACCGGCTTCGCGAGCTGGCTGATTCTTCACCGCAAAACGCTCCCGGCGCCAGCCAGAACGGTCATTTTCCAGCGCCTCACGAATTTTGTTGGTCTCAAGGAATTCCCGGCAATTTCTCCCGATGGCAAGACGGTAGCGTTTACCGCGGACAAGACGGGCCGCCGCCAGGTTTGGGTCCGCTTGATCGCCGGTGGAACTCCTCTGCAGATCACTCAGGATGATTCCGAGCATATGTATCCCAGGTGGCTGCCGGACTCCTCAGCGCTCATCTACTACTCGCCTCCCCTGGAGGGCGAGGAGCAGGGTACGTTGTGGGAAGTGCCTGCCCTTGGCGGATCGCCGCATCGCCTCACCAGCAGCGTAAGCAGCGCTGACGCGAGTCACGATGGAAGCAGGCTGGCTTTCTTTCGGGTCAACGAAAGGAAGCAGGTTGAGTTGGTCAGCTCCCAACGCGATACCTCCGCCATAAAAGTTTTGGCGGAGCTGCCAGCGTCGGAAGGGTATGAGTATCCTCGTTGGTCACCGGATGATCGCTCGATCGCCTTTCAACGTTCAACTCTTTACGTGGATGACATTGCGTATGTGCCTGCCCAGGGTGGACAAGTCCGGCCGATCACCCGAGAGGGCGTATTCATGGAGGGGTTCTCTTGGCTCGCGGATGGCTCCGGCATCATCTACAGCTCGGGTAGGGAAAGCACCGTCTTGTACTTGCCAACCATGCACCTATGGCTCGCGCCGCTCGATGGCTCCGCGCCACACCAACTCTCCTATGGAGAGACTTCGTTGCTGAGTCCGGATGTGGATCGCACGGGAAGAGTTGTCGCCAGTCGCCTGCGACTACGATTCGACATTTGGAAATATCCTGTCGCAGGCTCTGCTTCAGAGAACGTGCGCAATGCCCAACAACTCACGCACCAGACGGGGCAGGTGCAGACTCCCAGTGCCGCGCCGGGAGATCGCGAGCTTGCCTATTTGTCAGACGAAGGCGGGCACGGCAATATATGGGTCCTGGATCTGTCCAGCGGCGCCACCCGGCAGATCACCACGGAGCGGAACTCACGGGTGAGCGTTGGCCTGCCGGTCTGGTCGCCCATGGCCAATCGAATTGCTTTTGTCTCATCGCGTGACCAGCCAGACTGGGAAACTCTGGGTTTGTGGCTGGTTCAGCCCGACGGAAGCGAACTGCGCCAGCTCGTCGATCGCATTGCCGGATATCCCACGTGGTCGAGCGATGGCAAGTGGGTTTATTACTCCACACGAAAAGGGGATGTCTTCCAGCTCTACAAAATTTCTGCGACCGGTGGGCCGCAAATCCTGGTGCGCACAGATAATGCCTGCGTCGCGGGTCTCGGCCCGGCTGGCTCAACGCTCTATTACGTGGTCCCCCACTTGAATGGGAACGGCATTCGAGACTACGAAATTCGCGTCGCCAACCCCGAGATGGGTCCGTCGCGGAGGCTGGCGCAAATCAATGGGAATCGTGTAGCTCACTGGCAAACCCTTCAACCGACCCTTTCTCATGACGGGCGCTGGCTAGCACTGCTTTTGAACGACGGAGGCAGCACGAATCTCTACGTTTTGGCTACGGGAGACGGCGTCCCGCACGCCCTGACCGACTTCGGCGGCCGCCGGACGTTAATCGCGCGGCGAGTCTCTTGGTCTTCGGATGATCGCTTCTTGTATGCCGCCGTCGGTGATGGTGATGCAGACATCGTCCAGATCGAGGGCATCCTTCCCTGACACACGCAGCCGTTCCCTTGTCCGCTCCAGGGTTATTTGATTGGCCGCGAACCCGTGATGAGGATATCCACGAGCCTCCTGGCGCTTTGCTGCCAATCAGCGCTGGCGGGCACGTAAGCGACGCCGATAAGAGCCTTAAGTAGATCGATAGCGTCCAGGTCTTTCCGTATCTCGCCGCTCTGGATGCCCCGCTGCACCAGCGCACGAATCGCTCCTTGGATCTGAGCGTAGGAGGCTTCGATCACCTTCGCATGACCTCCGAGCAGCGTATTCAGTGCCGGGGCGATGATCTTCTTTGCCGCGATGTAATCAATAAACAGCAACATCCAGGCTCGCAGGGCTTCGATCGGAGGCATGGCCGCAGCGAAGTTCCGCTCCGCGGCCGCCAGCTTTTCCACCTCAGACCGATAAACGGCCTCGAGGAGTACGTCGCGCGTGGGAAAGTGGCGATACAAAGTTCCCGGTCCGACGCCAGCCTGCTTAGCGATGTCGTCCAAGCTGGTGTGTGCGCCCGACCTGGCGAAGGCCTGCTTCGCCACATCCAGAATGCGTTCGCGGTTCCGCTGCGCGTCAGCGCGCGGCTTGCGTGGGGCTGGTTTGGAACGCTTGGTCGACATAAAAGAATGTAACCGGAGACAGGCTCCGATTATCTAAGAAACCGGAGACATTCTCCACTTTATCGAAGTCATAGCGGTTCGTCAATTTCGGCAAGGAGGACTGGCAAAAATGATGAGGCGATTGGACGGAAAAGTAGCGGTCGTTACCGGCGGAAACAGCGGCATCGGTTTGGCGACGGCAAAGCGCCTTCAACAAGAAGGCGCGAAAGTGGCCATTGCGGGCCGAAGCAAGGAAACCCTGGATGAAGCCGTCAGGACGATCGGCAACGGCGTGCTGGCGATCCAAGCGGACGTTGCGAAGCTCGCAGACCTAGACAAGCTCTACCTAGTGGTTGCGAAAAAGATGGGCAAAATCGATGTTTTGTTTGTGAACGCGGGCATTGCGAAGAACGTGCCGCTAGCCGAGACGCCAGAGAGTACGTTCGACGAGCAGTTCGACATCAACATCAAGGGAGCTTACTTCACCATTCAAAAAGCACTGCCTTTGTTGAGCGACGGGGCTTCCATCATCTTGAACACGAGCGTTGTGGACAACCGAGGCACGCCAGGCACTAGCGCTTATGCAGCTACCAAGGCCGCGCTGCGATCTCTTGCGCGAACCGCGGCCGCAGAACTAGCCGGACGGGGCATACGCGTCAACACGGTCGCGCCCGGGCCCGTCGTTACTCCGATTTGGGAGGGGATGGGGCTGGCAAAGGAAACCGTCGACGAATGGGCGAAGCAAATCGTTACAGAAGTCCCGATGAAGCGCTTTGGGCAACCGGAGGAGGTTGCGGCCACGGTAGCGTTTCTCGCGTCCCAAGATGCGTCCTACATCACCGGTGTCGAGATCAACGTGGACGGTGGACTCGGGCAGATCTGAGACCGCTTTACCCGCGTTCGTTTCAAAGAGAACGATGTAACCGGAGACAGGCTCCGATTATCTAAGCATTCGGAGATACTCTCCGCTTGGCCGTGATTCGACAAAACGCAGCACAGACCGGAGGGAAAGACGGCAATGGCGAAAGAGAGCAAACTGGGCGGCACCTTCAGATTTCCAGGAACTTCAACGGACGTATACCGGATGGGCTACGGCGCGATGCAGCTTTCCGGCCCTGAAATTTTTGGCCCTCCGCGCGACGTCCACGCTGCAATTGCGGTTCTCCGTGAGGCGGCGGCAGCTGGCGTGAACCACATCGACACCAGCGACTACTACGGCCCCCATGTGACCAACCAGATCATCAAGAAGGCCCTTCATCCCTATCCCGCCGGACTGGTGGTCGTAACCAAACTGGGCGCTCGGCGCGGTCAGGACAAATCATGGATTCCAGCCCATTCCCGTCAGGAGCTGATCGACGGTGCGCATGACAATCTTCGAAATCTTGGTGTGGATCGGCTGGACGTGGTGAACCTGCGTGTCGGTGGCGTCATGCAGCCGTCGGAGGGATCGATCGAGGAGCCATTGACGGTCCTTGCTGAATTGAAGAGTCAGGGGCTGATTCGTCACGTCGGTGTCAGCAACGTCACTCCCCAGCAATTCCGCGAGGCTCAGAAAATCACGGAGATCGTTTGCGTCCAAAACTTCTACAACGTGGCACAGCGGAGTGACGATGCCTTCATCGATGCTCTGGCGCAGCAAGGCATAGCGTACGTCCCGTTTTTCCCGTTGGGAGGATTCACGCCGTTACAGTCATCCGTGCTCGACCGGGTCGCGGGATCCTTAGAAGCTACCCCCATGCAGGTCGCGCTTGCCTGGCTTCTTCAGCGTTCTCCCAGCATTCTGCTCATACCCGGCACATCTTCGATAACCCATCTTCGAGAAAACCTTGGTGCAGCAGCGTTGGGACTCCCTTCGGCCACAATCGCCGAGCTCAACGCAATCGCCAAAAACGCCACGGCGGCGCCTCCATTTGCGCACTGATTTTGATTTCCTTATGCCGAGAACAAGGAGCGATCTATGAAGATATTCGTTACAGGAGCAACGGGTTTCGTCGGTTCTGCGGTTGTTCAGGAGCTTATCGGCGCGGGGCATACGGTGATCGGACTTGCTCGCTCCGATGCGGGCGCCAAGTCACTTGTGGCCTTGGGTGCCCAGGTGCATCGCGGTGATCTTACCGACCTGGAACGTCTGCGCAGCGGAGCGGCTGCTGCGGACGGCGTGATTCACACCGGTTTCATCCACAACTTCTCGAAGTTCGCAGAGAGCTGCGAGATCGACAAGCGTGCCATCGAGGCTCTCGGCTCGGCTCTCGAAGGCTCCCGTCGGCCACTGCTTGTCACCGCCGGGCTTGGGACGGTGGCGGAGGGGCGGACGCCTACCGAGGAAGATGCTCCTCTCCCTCCTTCTGCCGCGTATCCCCGCGCTTCGGAAGCGACGGCTGAGACGTTGCTGAAGCGCGGCGTGTGCGCATCGGTGGTGCGCCTTCCCCAGGTTCACAACACAATCAAGCAGGGTCTCGTTACCTACGCAATCGCGGTGGCTCGCGAGAAAGGCGTGTCAGCGTATGTGGGCAACGGACTCAACCGCTGGGCGGCCGTGCACGTCCTCGACACTGCCCGCCTCTACAGGCTGGCGCTCGGGAAGCAGGAAGCAGGGGCCAGGTATCACGCGGTCGCCGAACAGGGAGTGCCGGTTCGGGACATCGCTGAAGCCATCGGCCGCAGCCTCAAGGTGCCGGTGGTGTCCAAATCCCCCGAGGAAGCAGCGGCCCATTTCGGTTGGCTGGGGATGTTCGTTGGTCGCGACCTTATCGGTTCGAGCATCGAAACCCAGCGACGACTGGGATGGCGCCCAACCGGGCCCGGACTCCTTGCCGATCTTGACGCGGCGAATTATTTCGAACAGGCCGCGCACGGGGCGCGGTAGTCACCTTAAAGAGGTTTGGGACATAGGAGTCGACTGGCACGTCGTCCGATTGGCGATTGGCGGGCAAACCTTACTGCAACGTTCGCCCTTCGCGGTTGACGAGCCGAGTGATTGCCGCAAACAGTACGCTCACCGATATTCCGCACATCAAGACGCCAATGATGCTCTCCAGCGGCCCTAGCATGCGCCAGTTTGACGGTAGGACTACGTCGCCATAACCCACGGTGGCATAACTGCTGGCCGAGAAGTAAAGGGCGGACTCCCAGGACGAGAAGCAAAGCCGGCGATAGCAGTTCGCCCAGAATAAAATCAATACTCCGTGTAAAACGATTACCCCGGCCGTGAGCCGCACGACGAGTCCGGCAGATCGAAGCGGCCCAAGTCTGTGCGCATCACTGGCAAGGGCGTGTCTGACCCAATGGATGAGCGCCGCGAGCGCGGCAGACTGCAGCGCCAGCGTGATGATCACGATCGAAACCGCTATGCCGATTTCACGAAGTAAAGCCATGTCTCAAAAGCAATCTTCAGTGAACGGCGACTTGGCCGCCTTTGCCCGGTTCGTTTTTGGCTAGCAGGAAGCACAATAAAAACATCAGCGCGGAAATCGAGGCAAGCAGCCAGTAGATTTCGACGTAAGACAAGGCTTGAGCCTGTGTGATCACCAAGTTGTACATTCTGGCCATTGCTTGTTGTTGCGCCGAGTGCATGCTGAGACCGGCATGCGTCAGATGGCTCGTTAAGCCTGCGACGGCCGCATCGAACCGATGAGACCGCGTGTACTCCGCAAGAACCGACTGATGGTATTGACTTCGGCGTGCAAGCAACGTAGTCACAGCCGAAGTTCCTACGCTCTGCCCGATATTGCGCGTGAAGTTGATCAAACCGGCGGCAGCGTTGCTTTTTGACTCCGGCAGGCCGACATAGGCAGCCATCGTGAGCGGGACGAATAAAAATCCAACCGGCAGGTATTGCCAAATGCGCATCCACGCGGCAGAACGAAAGCTGATGAGTAGATCGATGTGCTGGCATGAGAAATACATGGCCACAGCGAGTGCGATCCAGCCGAAAGCGAGAAGGTGCCGGGCTTGAAAGTGCCCGGCGAGGCGCCCGACCAACGGTAAAAGAAAGACCAGAAGAATGGCCGCCATCGAAATGACCATGCCGGCCTTTTGCGCCGTGTAACCCATGAGCGTTTGCAAAAACTGAGGAAGGAGGACGGTTGAACTGAAGAGAACGGCGCCAAGCACGAACATCATGAGATTGCAGCTCGCAAAATTAAACCCTTTGAACAAATGGACATCCACAATGGGTTCCTTGTGCCGCCACTCCCAGATAACGAGGGACACCAAACCCACGGTGGCGAGAATGATCAGTGTGGTAATGAACTGCGACCCGAACCAGTCGTCTTCTTGTCCTTTGTCCAAGGCAACCTGGAGAGCGCCTACACCGACGGCGAGCAGCGCGAACCCAACGTAGTCGAACCTCGCCAGGGTCGTTTTCAGACGGGACAAGTAGGGTGGATCTTCGACTAGCTGAGAAACCAGCAAGACAGCCAGAATTCCCACGGGAACGTTGATATAAAAAATCCAGCGCCAGGAATAGTTATCCGTAATCCAGCCGCCCAGCGTGGGACCAATCGCGGGGCCACAGATGACCGTGATTCCATACAATGCGAAGGCCAACCCGCGTTTCTCCGGAGGAAAAGTGTCCGCCAGGATGGCCTGCGTCATCGGCTGCAGTCCTCCACCGAAGGCGCCTTGCAGCACACGGAAAAGAAGCAGCAGTCCAAGGCTCGGCGCGACCCCACACAAAAACGAGCTAACCGTAAAAAAGGCGACGCACATCAGAAAGAAACGCTTGCGTCCGAGCCAGCCGACGAGGAAGCCGCTGATCGGAAGCACAACCGCGTTCGACACCAGGTAACTGGTCAAGACCCACGTGCTCTCATCATTGCTCGCCCCCATGCTGCCAGCGATGTGTGGAAGGGCCACGTTCGCTATGCTGGTGTCGAGCGCCTCCATGAACGCAGCCAGCGAAACCGCGACGCCGATGATCCATGGGTTGACCTTCGGCTGCCACGTCGGTTGCTCAGCCGCGTAGGGCGCCGCTGTACTCATCGCACCCTCACGTCTGGCACGACGGACAATCCCGGCTTCAACATTCCGTCTGCATTGAAATCCTGTCCTGCGGTGCGATCGAAATCGACCCGCACCGGTACCCTCTGTACGACCTTCACGTAGTTGCCCGTGGCGTTCTCCGGAGGCAGCAGACTGAAAACCGACCCGGTGCCGCCACCCATGTTGGTCACGTGTCCGGACCACGTGCGACCGTAGGCGTCGACCTTGATTCTCACGGGCTGCCCAGGCCGCATATGCTCGAGCTGTGTTTCCTTGAAATTGGCGGTCACCCAAATGTCATCGAGGGGAACGACTTCCAACATTTCCTGGCCAATGCTCACGTTCTGACCGACTTCAACGCTCTTCTTTCCAATGATTCCCGTAACCGGCGAGCGAATGATGGTGTAGCTGAAATTAAGCTGTGCTTGGGCCAGCTGAGCGCGGCGTTGCTCGACTTGCGCATCCGCAGCGTCCGCTTGGGCGCGGATTAGAGACACATGTTGCGGCGCGGTCTGGGCGCTTCGCAGATCGGCCTTTGCCTGCAAGAGTTTCCCCTCGGCCTGGCGCACAGCCTGCTCGGCGGCCTTGACAGCGGCGTCGACCGAAGCGACTGCCGCCCGGTTCGCTGTTGCCGAAGCGACCGCCTGATCAAATTGCTGGCGGGAGATATCTTCTTTCGCGACGAGCTGTTTAGCGCGTTCGAGGTCTGCGTCACTCTTGGCGGCATTTGCCTCGGCCTGTATCAGCGACGCCTTTGCCGACTCGTGATTGTGCTCGGCTGCGCGGAGTCCCGCCTCAGCGTTAACCACGGCCGTCTCCGCCGAATCGAGATTGCTTTGCACCGTCACCGACGTGATTGGCACATTCCAACGGGAACTCTTGGCACTGGCTTGCGCATCTGCCAGCACCGCCTCCGACTGAATCACGGCGATCTTGAAATCCGCAGGGTCAATGATGGCAAGAAGATCGCCCTCATGGACCAGTTGGCCTTCGACGAAGTTCACTTTCATTACCTGGCCGTTGATGCGGGCACTCAAGGGCATAACGTGCCCGTCCACTTGCGCATCGTCGGTGTCTTCGTAGAGAAATGCGTTGCGGACGAGATACCCGATAACGATCAGGATCGCCAATAGTGCAAGAATCACCACGGCGGCCTTTGATGGGTGCTCGCGCAGGCCATGAAAAATTCGATTGAGTTTGCCGCTGCCTTCGGGGAAATCTTGGGAACGGTGTTGAGATTCCACCGAAATGGGAATTTCCTCTTCCACGACTGCAGAATGCTTGTTTCTGATGTGATCGTTGTTCGACATTACCTACCTCCGAGGTACTCGTTGTAGCTGCTGCGCGCTACGCCCAGGGCGCGAGCGAGTGAGAGCTTGGCGAAGTTGTGGTCGTAAAGGCTCGTTATGTATTGATCGTTGGCACTGGCGAGAGCCTGCTCGGCCTGGACGACCTCGACACTGTCAGTTACTCCAGAAGTGAAGCGATCCTTCGACCGAGTAAGGCTCTCATTGGCGAGCTCGACATTTTGCTTGGCCACTTCAACCTGTTCTTTCGCGGCATTTAGATTGAGAAGAGCGGTGCGAATGTCCTGGTCAATCTGCCCGCGGATGTTTTCCGCCTCGGCCTTCCGCTGGCGCAGTGCGGCCTCGGCTTGCGTGATATCGCCCTTAATCCGTCCGCCAGTGAAGAGTGGAACCCTGATCCCTGCCTGAAACGTGAAGTCTCCATGGGAGTGGCCAAACGTTGGCCCGATATCGCCGTAGTCACCGTTAACAGCCACGGTCGGATACCGTTCGCCTCTAGCAGCAGAAAGCGTTTGCGCCGCGGCGTTTTGAGAATCGAGTGCCGAACGGAAGTCGCTGCGCGTTTTGAACGCAACTTGCAGGGCGTCGTCGACGCTCAGCGGAGCGATGTCGGAATAGGGGAGTGTGTCGGCCAGCTCAAACTCCTGTCCTAGCGGCAGTCCGATCGCGCGTCCAAGCGCTAGTTTTTCGACGGCAAAGTTGTTGCGCGCTATGCTTAGGTTGTACTCCTCCGTGTGCAACTGAACTTCGGTGCGTGTTGCGTCGATTCGTGGAGCGGTACCCGCCTGCACTTGATCGACCGCGCGATCGTAAAGAGCTCTCGCATTCTGCACCTGGGCTTCCTGCGCCTTAATTCGAGAGTCGGCCTCGATGATCCGCAAATAGGCGTTGCCGACCGTGAGTGTGACCACATCCAGGATGTCCTGATAACTGAGTTGCGCGGCCTGTTCGGCAGTGCGCGCTGCGCGGAACCGCTGGATGAATTCATAGCTAAAGAGTGTTTGGCTGATGCTTGCGTCCACCGAGCTGTAGCCGAATGGTCCAACCACCGTCGGGATGCCCGGCACGTTTAATCGAGAGAACCCGACCGTGCTGAGGTTCAGTTGCTGGACCGTCTCGGAAGCGCCTGCGCTTACCTGCGGCAGCAGATTGCTAAGCGCTAGTAGCCGCTGACCGCGAGCCATCTGAGCGTTTTGTCCGCTTTCGATTGCTCCAAGGTTGTAGCGCAACGCCATCTTGATGGCGTCGCGGAGAGTCAGCTGGACTACCTGGTCGGTTGCTGGACCGCTCGGCACGCTTCCCAGCACGGTCGTGCTTTGCGCTCTCGTTGCTGTTGTGTCGAACAGCACCAACACGAACGCGACAAGAAAGGAAGCCAGCAGATTGGAAGTCTTGCGTTTCCGCCGGACCCTTAGCCGCTCAACAATGTGCCGGACATAGCAACCGCCCGAGATGAACTGCGCACCTTCGTTGCGCAACGCGCCCAGCAGCCTCTCGCCAGTCTTGTCGATAAATGTGACTTCCTTCAGGTCCACGATCGACGCACGCTTCTTGTCGGTTTGGTGGTTCTTCTTCCAGCTCGCCCTTAGTTCTCGAACCCAAGCCCCACTGAGGCGGCCTTCTAGAATCCATTTCTCTTCCGCAGGTGTTTCGCTAAAGCTGATCTTCAACATGGTCTTTTCCTCAGAAACCGGATGCATCGCAGAGGTGAGGTTGCGGAAGATCCCTGGCGAGATCTGCCCCGGGCTTCGCATTGGTCTTCAGATAAGACCCTAGTTTTCGGCGGAGCTGCCGCTTCCCTCGAAATAGGCGCCCTTTGACGGTAGCGACAGAGAGCCCCATGCGACGAGCCGTCTCGCTCGTCGACAACTCGCGAAGTTCTCGCAACACGATGGTTGTGCGCAGCCCCGGGCGCAGATTCCGAACCGCTGTCGAGAGAATCCGGAATTCCTCTCGCTGCGAGTAGCGAGTTTCCGGGTCGGCATTGGAGTCGGGTAGGTCCAAACGGTCCGCACTTCCAGCGTCACGAATATCGTCGATCAGTACCTCGCGCACCGCACCAATGCGTCGTAGGAACATGAGCGCTTCGTTGATCGCAATGCGCGTCAACCAGGTGGAGAAGGAGGATTCTCCTTGGAACTGGCACAAATGCACGAAAGCCTTGTAGAAGCTTTGCTGAACGATGTCTTCCGCGTCCTCCACCACACGTGTGTACCGCAGCACAACTGCGAACGTCTTTCGCCGGTAACGTTTAAACAGGGTTTCAAACGCTTGTTCGTCTCCGTTCTTGGCGGCGACGACGAGCGTTCGTTCGCCTGCAGGATCACTCACGCAAGCGATCGTTGGTTCTGCTTTGTGCTTCATAGCGAGCCTCCTGATCAGCTATGTGGCAGCGAAAGGCGAGCCCAGCTTGAAAACCGCCTTTTCGCTACGCATCGGATAAGTGCAAGGCCTGAGCCAAACGTGCGGAACTGTAAGTCGCTGAATTTTCAAGAGAAGACCGCCAGGAGTCGAAGGTGTCGATGTTGAAAAAGTTGAAAGGGTCGAAACTGTCGCGGTCAGCTCCGATCGTTGAGGACGTGGTTAAAAGCTGACGGTTCTGACGTACTGCCTGGGATCGACGCCCAGTTTCTTCCGCGAGAGATGAGAGTCGTGCGGTTGATACCGATCCGGGCCGCAGCTCCGTCGGTGCCGCCAACGGGGCCCTTGGTTCGGCCGTCAATCAGCTATTCAGCTTCATGGCGATCCGGTCTCGTCACGCCAATGGGTGCTTACGCCTACTCGGCAACTTGCCAGCTCAAATCCGGGGTATCTTGGCCGAGGGCTCTGGCAAGTCTTGGCGTGTGGGGACCGAGATCCTTTTGAAACAGAACGTTATCGGAGGTGACCGCAAACGTCATGACGCCGGAGAGGCGATACTTGACAGGATAGGCCACGAAGAGGACAGCCCCATCCCGTATATCAGCGTCATCGTTCACTCGAAGGAAGTAATATCCATGGAAGGAATCCCCCCGAGTATGGCTGCCAACCGCCCGCTTGGCGTCCACTAGGTTCAGCGCATATTGTGTGACGACATCATCGCTCGTCGATTCGCGATGATTTTCCAGGATGACGCGCGTCAAAGCATGGCAGACTTCGATCGCGATGGACTCATTTTCACCAATTCGACGGAACAGGATTTCTTGCGTGCCCGCCTCGGCATCGAAGAACCACTTTTCTTTTTCTAGCACCAACGGTACCGGAAAGGGCCAGTTCTCCGCGCCGATGTAGAGCACCCACGTTCCGTCGAATTGCCGGACAAACCGATGCATCTCCTTGAATTTCGCAGCGAACTGCCTTCGAGCGGCTTTGTCGTCCTGTGGATCACCCGAAAAGACTAATTCCTTGTGGCCTCCGAAGATCTGCAGAATCGACTGCTCGTTGTCGTTTTGGGCCGCCTCGTATAGCGCCTGACTCGCTTCTTCGGGCGATGCGTAGGTCGGTTGTGGTCGTCCCTGCCCAAGCGACACCCTGACCCACATTGTGAGTGCCAGGAAGAGAGCGACAGCAATCGTCAGCGGGAGCCAGAAAAACCAGAACCGATCAAGTGTGTCTAGTCGTGGGTTTGCTATTTGCATGACTTTCGCTCCATGTACGTTCTTGTTGAGTTATCTCGAGTACGAATTACCTGCGCCCGCCTCCATGGAAACCCCCTCCGTGGAATTCTCCGCCGGCGCTTGAGCGGCCACGTGCGGAAAAGCCATTCGAGACGGCCCCGTGGTTGAAGCCGCCGAACGCTCCCGAATGCACGCCAGACTGGCCTGAGGGTCCATGCTGCGCACCAGCTTGTCCGTGATGGAAGTTGTTCGTGGTGCGATTAAAGTTGTTGTTGGTCCGAGTGAAATGGTTGTGATTGACGATGGTCGTGCTGTGGGAGATGTAGGTGGTGTGGTTGTAGATGACCGTCCTGTGTCCCCAATCACATCCCCAGTGGTGCCAGCCCCAGGCGAAACCGGCAAGGAAACCGAACCCGAAGCCTAGGCCAAAGCCAATGCCCGGCCCCGGCACGTAGAGTCCCGGATACCAATACCACCCCGGCCAGGCAACGACCGGAGCTCCGTAAACGATCCACGGATCGTATGTGGGGACGTAGACAACCTCAGGTTCTGCAGGTTCGATGATGATCGTGTTGCCTTGTGTCTCCACCTTCTCCTGCTTGTTGTTCTTCAAATTCCCCGCCTGCTGTGCGCGCGCGCGCAGCACTTGCACCGCATCCATCACATCCTGCGGCTGGTTTGCGTAAGCGTCTCCCAGCGAGGAAGTCCAAGAAAGGTTCTTGTCCATGTTGGCCAGGACGGAGGGGAACTGATTCAGTGCCTTGACGCTGGGATCCCACGGTTGCTTGTCGACCTCGTTAGCGAGCTCCTGTCCCGTCAGGTTCGGATGCCCCTGCAGCCAGCGGTTCGCTTCCACGATTTCCGTGGGATACGTCGCACCGGCGAGGATTTGTGAAACCAAGGCGTCTGGGTAGAGGGCAATCGGCGCCACCAGTTGCTGCAATTCCACGGGAGACTGCGTCGTGCCGGGATTGGCCGGCTGTGCCTCCGATTGAACGGACTGGCTGGCGGAAGCGGCGCCTCCCGGCACCGTAGCGATCACCAGCGACCAAGAAAGTAGTAGTGCCAGGCTTTTCTGAAAGATGTTCATTGATCACCTCCGCGGACGGACCGATCGCATGGCGATTATTTCCGTTGCCGCAACTCCTCTATCTGCGGGAAGGCCCTGCGATGGAACCCGCAAAATTCCGCCTACGACATTGTTTTTCCTTCCTAAATTTGCGCAGACGGTCGTCGGTTCTACTTCTGTTTAGGCGGGTAGTTCTTCAGTAATTTCGCCATGGACTTGTCCAGATTTTTTATGTTCTTTTCGTGGTTTGCGCTGGGGTCCATTGTCTTGGTCGCACTTCCAGTCCAGACGAGCTGCTTCATTCCCGGGTCATACATGTCAAGGACTAGAGTCCCGACACTGATCGTCGAACTGGTCCACGATCCCGAGCCCATGCCGAAGGCTCGTGAGCCCCAGGCATCCCATTGTGTTTCATGATTGACGGCGGTCTGGTACCCGATATACAGATCAGCCTTGTCGCTATCGGTTTTGGTCATCCCTTTCAACGCCAATTGGGAGTCTACAGACTGCTTAATTTCCGCGTCCACAATCTGGTCCGGGTGAGCACCGCCGATGTTCACCCATTTATAAGTATGGTACTTCGAGAAATCGGTTCTCGGCATAAAGTTGTAGCGCACGTCTTGCGCGGCTACTGTCCCCGCTGTTGCCAACAGCAGTGCTGCGACCAACGCCGATGAAAAGAGTTTCCCGTTTTGTTGTACTCGCATTTGTGCCTCCTTCAGGCTTCGTCTTTCGCGTTACGCGCGAGAGCTCGACAATACTGGCTGAGAGCTGAGACTGCTTTGTTGCACTGGCTGCAAATGGCCGTTCTTAGATCTCGCCTCGAAACTTACCGATGCAGCGTCGATATCCACGCTCGGAGTTCCCGCTTTACTGCTGCGATTGCAGCCGGCAGCTCTGAACAGGAGCGCTAGCACAAGGAAAAACCCAATCCAGGAAAGGAGAATGACAGCCCAAATGCTCCACGTGCCGATTCGTTCTTGCGCGTCCATAAATGCCTCCTAAGAACCACATGAGTCGCTCTGGCGACCCCCTCCTGGATTGCGAGCTAACCTCTTGCACATGAGAACCTCAGTGCCTCGCTGTTTGAAAAAGACCTCGTCCATCGCCCACTTCATAAGCTGGATGCCACGTCCGTGCTCCACCGCAAGGTAGTCGACAGCCCCGAGATCAGGAATGGCGCGCGCATCAAACCCGTGACCCTGGTCTGAGACGATCAGCGAGATCCCTTCGTGGACCTTGCAGCGACAGCGGACGTGAACCAGTTTGTGCGCATCCAGACGGTTGCCGTGAACGACGGCGTTGCTCAGAGCTTCCCGGAGCGCGAGTTCGACGGCGTGTTCCTCTCCCGTGATGCAGTGTGATCCCTCGATGAGCCGCATCAATCGGTCCACCCACGGGGAGATGGCCTTGACTTCACTCGGTATCCAAGCGTCGACCACTAGCAGGCTTCCGCTCCCGCGTGTCCTAGCCAAAGGCGCTCGCAAATCCGAGCGTCCGTTCAAAGCTTCCATTCGAGCCATGATGCATCCTTACCTTCCGCCGCGCGCCAGCCACAGCCCATACCGCACAGCATGAAAATGTCCAAAGCCCTTGCGGCAGCGAAACACGCGATACCGCTGTGTCCATTTGCCGATAAAACCAAGTGTCAAGAACACGCAATTTCTCCTCTCACTGCGTTCCTTCCGGAGGCCCACTCATTTCTCTTTTGCACCTTCATCGTTGCTCCTGTTGTACTTTTCGCGGAGCTCGCGTTCCGCCTGCAGCCACTCGTCGAGGTACTCGTCCAGATCGTAACCGTGACCGCCACGTTCGATGTGAATCTCAAGCACTCGCCGACGGATTTCGTCGGGGGTTGGCGCGTTCTTGCCTCTTTCTTCCGGAACGCCCGACCGGAAACGGCTTGGCCGCGTGTTCTGAGCATTCGTGGCCTGATCTCGCAATTTCATAGTCTTCTCCTCACTACAAAAGGTTCGTTTGGCATTCGCTGAACGTGCGTCAATCACGGCGGCACCTTCGGGGCTACTTGTGCGCCAGCCAAAAGCCGTAGCGCACTGAATCCAGGATTCCGAATCCGTTGCGGTAGCGCAGCACCCGAAACGACTCGTGCCAGTTGTGGATGAATACGAGAACCAGTGACATAGCGCCACCTCTCTGCCTACGTTCTTACACATGCAGTAAGGGCAACGCTCGCGCCAAAGTTAGAAAATCGTAAGCGGTTGAATTTTCAGGAGAAGATCGCGAGAAGTCGAGAATGTTGATGTTGAAGAAGTGGAAAGAGTCGAAACTGTCGAGGCTGCGGCCGGGGCTACAACAAAAGTGGCCGGCAGCAGACTAAGCATACTGCTTTGCGTAGATGCCAAATTTCTTCATTCGAGACAGGAGCGTCGTGCGATTCATTCCCAGGCGCGCCGCAGCACCATCGGGACCCCCGACGCGCCCCTGGCATGCGGAAAGCACGCGTATAATCTCTTCGCGCTGCTTCTTGGCATACTCCTCGGCAACGCCATTTTTGTCGGTTGGCCAATCGCTACTTTCTTCAACGATGTGCTTCTGTTCCTTGCGGACAACGTGGGTGGTTTTATCCGTGTCCGTCTTTCGCAGTTCTCCGAGCGGCGCCTCAAGGGACTTGCCCCGCGTCACGATCACCGCGCGCTCAATGAAATTCTCAAGTTCACGAATGTTCCCCGGCCAGTCCCAGTCGGTCAGCCCCTTCATTACCGCCGTGGGGACCGCTTCAACGTTCTTTTGCATTTGTTTTGAGAACTTTTGGACGAAATAACTGACGAGCAGGGGAATGTCCTCTCTGCGGTCTCTCAGGGGCGGAATGCGGATCGGAAACACATTCAGCCGATAGTACAGGTCGCTGCGAAATTCTCGATCCGCGATCATCTTTTCGAGATCGCGGTTCGTAGCCGCGACCAGGCGCACATTCACCTTTCGCGTATGGGTGCTGCCAAGACGCTCAAATTCACGCTCCTGTAAGGCGCGTAGCAGCTTCGGCTGAATTTCAATCGAAATGTCTCCGACTTCATCGAGAAACAGAGTCCCTTGGTCGGCAAGCTCCAGCCGTCCGATTTTTTGGCTGATCGCGCCCGTAAACGCTCCCTTTTCATGCCCGAACAACTCGCTTTCCAGCAGCCCGGTTGGTATCGCAGCGCAGTTCAGCTTCACGAGTGTCCGCTGTTTGCGGCGGCTACGGTCGTGAATCGCGCGAGCAATCAACTCTTTCCCGGTTCCAGTTTCACCAAGCAACAGAACCGTCGAATCATTGGGGGCAACTGTTTCAACCTGTTGCAAGACGTGCTTTAGCGCCGTACTGTTCCCAATGATCTGCTCGAAACCCATCTCGCTGCGAAATTCCTCTTCCAGGTAGAGTTTCTCCTGGGCCAGTTTGTCCTTGAGTTCGGAAATTTCTCGGTACGCCAACGCGTTTTCAATGGCGATGGCGATCTGCCCGGACGCCCGGCTGAGGAAATTGACATCCTCTGGGACGAACGGAGTCTCTGTCGTGCGCGAGATCGACAGGGTTCCGAGGACTTGGCCGCGATTTACAAGGGGAATAAGGCAAATGGCTTTTATGCCTTCCGCAGCAGCAATCTCATATGCCTTGGCCGCGAGTTCCTGAGGTTCCCGCATGGAAATCACCACGGGTTTCAAAGTGTCTATGGCTTTCTTATTGGCAGGGCTTAATGTGACCGTCACCTCTTCTTTCACCGCCCCCTTGCCATGCGGAAAATCCACAGCAATTACCCTTGATTTTCCCGAAGCTGCGTCGGGCAGCGATACGACTACAGCATCAGCGTGTATGACTTCGCGTATGTTCGCTGCAATCGAGCGCAGAACCTCCCGCAGATCGAGGCTCGACGTGATTTTGGTGGTCAGATTGAGGAGCAGCTCAAGCCGCTCCTTTTGATGCCGAAATTCCCCTTCCGTGCTCATGGCCGTATGGGCAGCACTATCCATTTTGTGACCAATACCTTCAATAGAATGATGATCCAGGTCGCTCTAAAGTCACAAGCATTCGGGTGTCACAGGAGGCGTCGTGGTCCAAACTTCCGATTCGTCGCAAATCGGAAGTCATCCCGATGGGCACCGGAGCGGTACCAGGACTTGTAAGAAGTGATCAACACTTCGGAAGAGTTTTCCTTACTTTGCGCGCACGTACGTGACGTCCTCGGTGAACGCGTCCTTCTGATCCTTGCGGAAGGTCCAGGTCGTTTTGAAGTGATCGTTGTCGAGGAAGGTGTAAGTGGCGTGATGCATATGCCCAGCGTCGGCGTTCTTCAGATTCGAAATGCTCACCAGTTCGAACGAGAGCGTTTTCGCCTCAGGCGCGTAGGTTCCTTTCATTGTGGGCTGGTTGCCAGCCATGCAGTAGTGCGTCAGCTTGATCTGGTCTCCGTCGAGGTAGTAGAGCGTCGTCATTTCGACCGGTTTGCCGTCCTGGACCAGGTGAAACTTCTCGAGGACGGCGGTGCCGCCGGACGTCAGTTCCAGGTCCAGCGTGGCCTTGTCCATGTTCGTCTTGTCGGTTTCCCAGTGGCCCACGAGGGATTTCAGTTTTTCAAAGGCTTCCGCTCCGCTGCCTGAGCCCGCGTTTGCGATCGCAGCCATAATTCCCATGCTCACCAGCAACAGACCGAAAACTTTCTTCATACCTTTCATTGCTTGTTCTCCCTTCAAGACATAAATGCAACCAAAGCAAATTCAGACCGCACGAAATTCAGAGCCTAGCGAATCGCCCCCGCGGGACTGGCAGGTCTTCCGAAGCGCTGGGTTGCCAATCCGACGATCGCGCCGAGCAGCATTCCGGGTAACAGGATGTCCCAGAACAGACTCATCCCTGCGCGCAGGATAACGAGCAGGCTCAGCACGGCCGCGATTCCCGTGCCGGCCAGGATCCCAACGATCATCGAGTGAAACCTTTGTGAAACATAACCCGTCGCGAGCCCCGCGGCCAATCCTTTCAAGAGCGAGAATGTGATCACGCTTCCCATCACCGGAGCCAGCGAAGGTTCGAAGAAGCCGCTCAAGCCGTCGAGAAGCCCCAGCGTTCCTCCGACCGCGAGTCCCAAGATGGGTTTCGTCAGCATCATTGCTTGCTCCTGCGGAAGCGCCAGTGAATCAGTGACGCCCTCACTTGGCATTCGTATCGGCCTGCATCACGCCGAAGAGATTTCCTTCGGTGTCCACGCAGTAGGCGAAGTAGCCGACGGTGGGGATCGGCGTCTTCGGCATGACCAGCTTTCCGCCGGCCTTGATCGCCGCGGCGACGGCACTGTCCACGGACTCCACGCCGATGGTGTTGGTCGTTGTTTTGACGGTCGTATTCTTCATCAGCCCGCCGTTGATTCCGGGCACGCCATCGGTTCCGGTGGTCACCATCCAATACTCCATGGGACCGGGCCATTTTTCGATCTTCCATCCGAACGCTTTTTTGTGGAATGCCGCCGCGCGTTCCGGATCGCTTGCGGGTATTTCAAAATGGATGACGCGAGACATAGCTTTCCTCCTGATTCGCATAAACGAGGTCTTTGTAGTCGTACGACGTCTTCGCTAGCGCGTCGCAGGAGCTGCTGCGGGAGCGGCGCCATACTTTTGCGTGGCGTAGCCCACGATCATTCCCACGATGCTGCCTGGCAGAATGATCTCGAAATAGTAGCCATGCTGCAGATAGGCGACGATGAAAGCCAGCACGAAGCCGACGGCCAGGCCAAAGAGAATGCCCAGCGGGACGGAATTCACTTTGCGCGCAAAGATTCCCGCAGCAACGCCTGCAATGAGACCCTTCACCGTTGATCCGACGATAATTCCGGCCAATTGAGCGCGAACCGCTGGCGTGAACCATGCCGTCCCGCCGTCGATCGCTCCCAGCAAGGCCCCGAGCAACAGCCCCAGCAAGACTTTATTCATCACATTCCTCCGTTGCGATTCGTTTCTCTGCTGTTCCTTACAACAAATCCTCGAATTCCTTTAGTTCTATCTGTGCATAAAAAGCAAAATCAAAACCCGCATCGCCAAGTACGCTGCAATCAAGAGGATGAAGAAGCGGTAGCGGCGGTAGAAGCGCGCGGCTTTTTCGAGGATGGTCTCCGGATGCGCTCTGACGGCCAATCCGTCGAGGTATCGCGAGACGTCCAAGGCCAGCTCCTGAACGTTGGGATAACGTTCTCTAGGAGGGGCGTTTGTTGCTTTTCGGCAGATGGCTTCGAGGGATTTGTCGGGAAATCTTGGCGCGGAAGCAGAGGTCGTTTCCGGCTGGCCGACCAGCATAAATCGCAGCAGTACGCCGAGCGAGTAGATATCGCTGCGGGCGTCCAGATGCTCCACGTCTCCGCGCGCTTGTTCCGGAGACATGTAGCCTGGAGTGCCCATCACCGTGCCATGGCCGGTTACTACGGAAATTTCCGTGGAGTCGTTCGAATTGGCGGATTGTTTTGGTTTTTCGAAAACGGTTGCGTCCGGATCGTCTGCGCTTGCGGCGCTTGAATCTTCTCCGCGCAGGAGTTTGGCGAGGCCCCAGTCCATCACCAGGACTTCGCCGAAGGGGCCGACCATGATGTTCGCGGGTTTCAGGTCGCGGTGGAGCACGCCGCGGGCGTGCGCGAAACCTACGGCGTCACAAATCCGCAGAAAAAGCCGCAGGCGGTCGGGCGCCGGATTCACCTTCTCGATGTATTTGTCGAGCCGCTGTCCCTCGACAAATTTCATGGTGTAGAAGACGCGGCCGTCCGTGAGCGTTCCGACATCGTGCACGGGGACTATCCCGGGATGCTCGAGCCGCGCGAGCACGCGCGCTTCACGGAGCAGGCGGTTGGCGAGATCGCCTTCCGTTCCCGGCACGTCCAGCACTTTGAGGGCCACACGCCGCTGGAGTTTTTCGTCTTTCGCGGCGTAGACTACGCCCATTCCGCCGCGGGCCACGCGTTCGAGCAAGCGGTAGCGGGTGCCCGAGAGGTCGGGGAGTTCGGCGCCGTCGCGCAAACGTCCCAGGGCGCTGTCGGAAAGAGATTTCATTTGGCGTCCCAGCCGAACGCGGCGCGGGCCTCGCGCTGAAACTCTTCTTCGCTGCCGCAGAGTGCGCGCAGGCGGTCGAGGGCGAGTCTTCGAAACTCGCGGCGCGCCCAGGCCAGAGCGTTGGTCACGTCGGTTACCGGGATGCCATAATCGGCGGCAAGCTGGTCGTAGGAAATCTTCTCGTTGCCATCGAGGTCGTAGGCTTCGAAAAGGCGAAAGGTTCTTTCGCGCTCACGCTCGACGCACAGTTCGCGCAAATCCTCGACCGCCAGCGCAAAAAGACTGCGCACCCATTCTTTCTCAAAAAACTCTTCGAGCGATTCGGGCGAGGGAATGGAGGCAGGATCCATTACCGCCCCGCCCAGCTCTTCTTCCGCGGCGGAAAAATCCAACGCAACGTGGAGCGCGTTTCCGCCACGCTTTATGCGGCGTCCGGCCTTGTCTTGATTCATGACAAAACTGTCCACACAGAGGCGCAAGTAGGTCCGCAGGCGGCTTTTTCTTGCGTCAAATTTGTCGAGCAGCTCGCGCTCCAGCAGTTCCATGAAAAAACCTTGCGTCAAGTCCTGCGCATCAACGGCGGGCCGGTTCCACCGCAGACGGATGTATTTGTAAACGGGCTTCCAGTAGGCGGCGCACAACGCTTCGAGAGCGCGGTCGCGTTCCTCCGCGTCAATGCTGCGCACGGCCTCAAGGACCGACCGCCGCGTTGGGGGGAAGCGGTCTCCGCCGCGTTGTTCATCCTCTTGTTTCATCTCATGGTCTGTTCGAACGACTTTGCGCAACTCGGAAGGAGTCTATGCAGGATGGCGGGAGCAAACAAGTGGTGTTTGATCGCAGCCCTTATTCCTTAGAAAATCACTTCTAGGCGACTTGAGCTGCAGGCTCCAGGGTCACTTTGAAGCCCAGGCCTTCGAGCCGTTTGGTTAATCGCCTGCGCAGGGCCTCTGGGTTCAGGCGATCGAAGTAGTC
>Ga0307477_10000881_pt1 | contig 28426 bp, 19 predicted proteins | sample atmos_gasesECM2C_FD_203316 | JGI IMG/M metagenome (GOLD analysis project Ga0307477, IMG submission 203316) | Hardwood forest soil microbial communities from Morgan-Monroe State Forest, Indiana, United States - atmos_gasesECM2C_515 | ecosystem: Environmental > Terrestrial > Soil > Temperate...
ACCCTCGACTTCGCCGGGCCGGCCCGCGGCCAGATCTCCGAGCCATTTATCTGTTATTTTCTTCAAGTCTTCCGGGTGAATGGCCTTCTGCCAGCCCCAGCCGCGAAGCACTTCTAGAGATAAGCCCGTATATTCGAGCCATCGCCGGTTCCAAAATATTCCCGTACCATCCGGCAAAGTACACCATGCGTGTGTCGGGATGGTGTCGATGATCTTCCGGAGTCTCGCTTCCGAGTTGCGGATCTCCTCAGAGGCGCTTCTCAATGCTTCCTGCGATCGCTCTCCCTCGATGGCGATTGCTGCGATGTGACCTACGCCTTCGGTAGGAATCGCGTCAACATCTTGCGCCTGCCGAATCTGCCTGGTACTTTGCCCCATGGATGCCATTCGCGAATTATAGTCCCACTGCCTGATTCCATACACTTCAAGACCTGCCGCAAAGCATCATCCTCGGACGATTGCGAGCGGATCACAGCAATCCGGAAGTTATCGGTTTGTCCACCAGATTAGTACCGAGAAACGATAGGGACCTATCGTTTCTCGGTACTGATTCGCACATTCAGTTAGACCGCCGCCGCGACAGTACTCGGGTTTGAAGTACTTTCAACGACATAGATGAGCACGGACAGACTGTAGGTCATTGGAAGTACATCTAGGCAACGTTATTGTGTATCGCGAAGGAGGTCCAGGCTCGGACGAACGACTGGGGGATATTCGTTTGAGCCGCTGTGTTAGTGGCAGCGATTCCGACTGCAGTCGCGAGAAGTTACGGATCACGAATATCAAAGCGTTTTCTACCATAGCGTAGCGCGTCGATAGATCGAATGCCCGGTCCTAGAATCGCGAGCGCAGCTCCCAAAGCTCCCAAGAGAATGTTACTTCGCGCGTGAGTTGTTCCGAGAAGTACGGAACAAACTTCGACGAGCATGACCAGCGTACCAGCGATAGGCGTCCACAACCCCAATATCAGCAGCGTCCCGGCTCCAACCGCCACCGATTGCAGGATCGTGGTTTGCAGGTCAGGTCCTGTCCGGAGAGCAACGCCCCCGTCATAAACAAGTAGAATACCCGCGACAAGTCTGAGCAGGAGCAGAGCAGCTCCAGGCCATCCATTGGGAAACATGGAAAATAGGCGTTGCAGAGCAGTGAATCCTCAGTCTCGGGGTGTAATTGCGACGCCCAAGAAGGCTGCAATACTTGAGGCCGTTCGCGTTACCGAAGCACTCACGAACGGCTATAAGTCGATCAGCGTACTCGGACGCCCGCGGCAATCGATAGACCAAAAAGAGTTGGTCTTAAGCAATCCTCTTGAGGGGGGCATTGCACAGACTCGAAGAGCGATCATTGCTTGCCGTTGCGTCTAAACAACCCACAGAATAGGCGCCGGAGGGCACTGTGGTAGACGAGCCGCAACTCCGATAACATTTCAATTCTGTGGAGTCTGATGAATTCTGTTGCCGGGGTTCCTGAAACGACTGAGACCGTCTGAAGGCTGGAAGAAATCGTGTGGTACGGATGTCCAGGAGCGTTGCGCGTGCAACTTTGCAGACGACAAACGCTTAAACCAACACCGTGCGAGTGGTGGCCCATTTCTGCGCTTGCATTACTGCTCATCGTCCCGTCTACATCCCTTTCGGCGGCTCAAGGATTCAATCCGACGAATCCCAAGACGGTTACCACTGAAGTGCATAGTGGCATCGCACGCTCCATGCGAATTCCAGCAATCGATGGCGACGATATCCGATTCTCCCGATTGTCGACCGCTCAAGGGCTCTCCCAAACCCAAGTTGCTCAAATCGTACAGGACGATCAAGGGTTCCTGTGGTTCGGAACTCAATATGGTTTGGATCGGTACGACGGATACGAATTCAAGGTGTTCACGCATGACCCTGCGCGCGAGAACAGCCTGAGCTGTGTTTATATCCACTCCTTATTTAAGGATCGCTCAGGATCGCTTTGGGTGGGTTGCGACCAATTCCTGGACAGATTTGACAGCCTTCACGAAACTTTCACTCACTATCGTATCGACGCTGGCGAAGTTGCGAACTATGTCAGCCAAATCAGTCAGGACCGGACCGGCATGCTTTGGTTGGCAACAGGGAGTGGCTTGTTTAGGTTGAATCCGGATACGGTGCAGATCACCAACTACGTTCACGACCCGGCAAATCCCTCTAGCCTCGGCAGCAACCAGGTCAGATGTACGTTGGAAGATAAGACTGGCCGATTCTGGGTAGCCGACGGGGAGAATTTGGAGGAGTTTGATCGTGAGAGTGGAAGAGTTCTCTCGCGGGTCCGCGTGAGTGACGGGCTAAGGTTAATTTCGTTCTATGAGGACCACCTTGGAGTCTTTTGGATTACTTACATCACAAACAAAAGTGGCAGCGGGCTAGCCGTTTTGGACCGATCCACAAACAGCCTCATTCCTTATTCAATCTATGACAGGAAGTCCGGCAAAGAATTACCTGCTGGGTTCATGGCGGCAACCGAGGATAACAGCCAAACGCTTTGGTTAGCCGGTTTTGGCGCGGGGTTATTAAAGCTGGACAGAGAGCATGGCGTTTTCATCCGGTATCGGAATTATCCAGAAAATCTTGAGAGCATCGCAGACGACCGTGTGATGTCGCTACGCGGGGACCGCGAAGGAAATGTTTGGGTGGGCTTGCTTGCGAGCGAGCCCAACTTTTTCCGTACTGAAACGGCGCCGTTCATGCCTCTGCGTGTCATTCGAAGCAATCCCCGCAGTCACGGAGAAAAAATCGTAAATGCTGTGTACGAAGACAGCGACCACATTTTGTGGATGGCGACGACAGGAGCGTTAAATCGCATCAATCGAAGCTCTGGAGAATTCACTTCTTACCAACCTCCCGGCCACGGACTGTCGAGCGATGTCATTGCGATCACTGAAGATCGGGCCGGTGGTCTCTGGATCGGAAGCTACGGCGCGGGATTAAGCCGGTTCGATCGGAGGACTGGGCGATTTAGGACCTATCTTCACGAAGCAGACAACCCGTCCAGTTTGAGCAACAACATAGTGAGCCGGGTGCTGATCGATCATGCGGGCACCATGTGGGTCGGAACCTACAATGGTCTTGATCGATTTGACCCTCGGAACGAGAGCTTCGTCGTCTACAAGCAGTACCCTAAAAGTGACGACGAGGTGTATGCCAACTTCACTGAGGACAAAAGCGGGTTCCTCTGGATGGGCGGCTGGGGAGGTTTGAACCGTTTCAATCCGCAGACTGGGCAGTTTACCGTCTATGCGCACAAAGTAGGTGATCCCGCTTCTTTGAGTGACAACGCCGTTACCTCGACCTATGTTGATCATTCGGGAGCTCTTTGGGTCAGCACGGAAAATGGCTTGAACAAGCTGAACCGTGAAAGCGGGACATTCACGCACTACTACGTGAAGGATGGATTGCCCAGCAACGCCGTGAGCTGCATTCTCGAGGATCAGTTCGGCATGCTCTGGATGAGCACAAACCGTGGGCTGTCCAGGTTCGATCCCGTCGCAAATAGATTTACGAACTACTCCACAGTTGACGGCCTGCCTGGCAATGACTTTACGGGCTGGGATGCTTGCTCTAAGAGTGCAAGCGGAGAGATGTTTTTCGGCGGGTTTAGTGGCGGGGTTGCCTTCTTTCCCGATAAGGTCATCAGTACGTCGTACCCGTTGCCCCTGGTTTTGACCGATTTCCAACTGGCTGGGCGTTCGGTAGAGGTTGGAGCCAAATCCCCGCTTGGGAAGTCCATCAGCTACACCAAAGATGTCACACTGACTCACGACCAAAGCATCTTTTCACTGAGTTTCGCTGCGCTTACGTATTTCAATCCAGACGCAAACCGCTATCGCTACAAACTCGAGAAGTTGGATCGCGATTGGATTGAAGTTGGCAGTGATCGACGGGTAGCGAGCTATACGACTTTGCCGGCCGGCAAATACACATTTCATGTGCAGAGCGCAACCAGGCAAGGCGTCTGGAAAGAGCCTGGCCTGGCATTGGGGATCACGATCCTACCACCCTGGTGGGGCACATTTTGGTTCAGGTTATTATGCATCGTGGCGACCGTTAGCATTCTCTGGATGCTCTATCTTATTCGGCTCAAGCAAATGGAGGCAGAGATTAGGGCAAGGATAGAAGAGCGACTCGGTGAACGAGAGCGGATTGCGAGGGAGTTGCACGATACTCTATTGCAGGGTATACAAGGCCTGATTTTGCGTTTCCATGCCGTGGCCGAACGGATTCCGGCCTCAGAACCTGCCCGTCCGATGATCGAGAAAGCCCTCGACCGAGCCGACGAAGTACTGGTGCAAGGGCGAGATCGCGTTAAGAACCTTCGTCTAACCGCACAAATGAAGACCTTACGAGAGGCCCTCACAGACGTCATCAAGGACCTTGCTGTCAGCAAGGGCGTTGAATTCAGCGTTATTGTAGAGGGAGACCTGCGCAAGCTTAACCCGCTGGTTCGAGATGAAGCATATTGGATCGGCCACGAGGCGCTAGTAAATGCGCTGCACCATGCTTGTGCAAAACGCATTGAAGTTGAAATCGCATACGATCCCTCGCAATTGCGTTTGCGATTTCGTGACGACGGTTCCGGTATTGACCCTAAGATTATCGAAGCCGGTGGCAAACCTGGGCACTGGGGGATGCGAGGAATGCGGGAACGCGCAGCAAAAATCGGCGCGCACTTGGAAACCTGGAGCCGCCCGGGAGCTGGGACTGAGCTGGAATTGAGGATTCCCGGATCCGCTGCCTACGGCGCTCAGGGGAACGGTTCGCTTTGGCGAAGGCTTCGCCAACTGTGGCAGAAGGAGGTACCCCATGAACCCCATCAAGGTTCTAACGGTTGACGATCATCCCGTTCTCAGGGAAGGGATAGCGGCAATCATCGGAAATCACGCTGACATCGTGTTGGTCGGCGAAGCTGGTAATGGTCGTGAAGCCATCGAATGCTTCCGCAAGTTGCATCCCGACGTGACACTCATGGATTTAGTGATGCCGGGGATGAGTGGTATCGACGCGACCATCGCTATTCGAAAGGAATTTCCGAATGCTCGCATCGTCGTGCTAACGACGTATAAAGGTGATGTCCAAGCCGCCCAGGCTCTCGATGCCGGAGCCTGCGGATACCTGCTCAAGAGTACTCTGAGGAAGGATCTTCTGGACACGATTCGCAGCGTGCACGTTGGCCAGCGCCGAATTCCGCCTGAGATTGCCATGGCCATGGCAGAACATCATTCCTCTGACACTCTCAGCGGACGCGAACTGGAGGTACTGCAACAAGTCGCGGCGGGGAACGCCAATAAAAATGTCGCAGCGCACCTTTCTATCTCGGAAGACACTGTCAAGGGCCATGTAAGGGCGATCCTTGCTAAACTCGGAGCCAACGACCGCACTCATGCGGTAACCATCGCGCTCAAGCGCGGAATCATTTCGTTGGAAGAATAAATTGATTCGTTGGTCTTGATAGCTTCATCCCGCAAGAATCGTCGAAACTGGTTCAGCCATCCGCAGAAAGAATGCGAACCACCGCGTCAGGGCCTCGCAACCCCACCTCATCAAATGCATTTCGAGCGTTTCCTCTAGGTCAAACGAACCGTAACTGGTTTTGCTTCGCTGGTGATCAGAGTGCACGCTCGCCCGAAAGAGTTACTCCGCCTCGACTCGATTTGGTCTTACGCGCCTCGGGAATCATCTCTAGTGTTGCGCATGGCACTCGCGGTGCCGAATGGATTCAGGTTCAACCAGAGAGGGAAATAATCATGAAGAAGATTTACGGGGTCGTAGCTCTTGCTGCTACGTTGATGGGCGCAACTCTGCTGCTGGAGAGGACTGTTAGTGTGGCTGCCGCGGCGCCGACCGGCATCAAGAACGTGGTTCTAGTGCATGGTGCTTTCGCCGATGGCTCCGGATGGGAAGCGGTCGCCAAGATCCTCGAGAAGGATGGCTACACGGTATCGGTAGCGCAGCCCCCCGAGACCTCGTACGCCGACGACCAAAAGTACACGAAGGCCGCAATCGACGCCATGGGCGGGCCGGTCGTCCTCGTCGGCCATAGCTACGGCGGGTCCATCATCAGCGAAGCTGGCAATGATCCAAACGTTGCGGCGCTCGTCTACATCGCCGCATTTGCGCTCGATGACGGTGACAGCTGTGCGTCGATCGAACAGGCCCTGCCGCAAGCGTCCAAGGCGTTCAAGCCGGATAGCAACGGGAACTGGTGGATAGAACAGGACCATTTCGCGGCTGACTTCGCGGCGGATATTTCCCCAGCCGAGTCCCACTACATGGCTATTTCGCAGGTGCCGATCTCCACCGACGCGTTCACTCACAAGGTCACGTCGCCCGCCTGGAAGACCAAGCCCACCTGGTACATGGTGGCGACCGCAGACCGGTCGATCAATCCGGAGCAGGAGCGCATGATGGCGAAGCGCGCCAATGCTAAGACGATCGAAGTGAATGCCAGCCATGTGGCCTACATGTCGCACCCGAAGGAAACAGCCAAGCTCATCGAAGAGGCTGCAACCTCTTCGAAATCTGGTAAGTAAAATAATCGTTAAGCAAAGGAGAATAAAATGAAGCCTACGCAATCCAAACCGAGCATCGTATTCTGCCACGGGATCTGGGCCGACGGTTCGTGTTTTAACAAGCTGATTCCGACACTTCAGGCCGAAGGCCACGAGGTGATCGCCGTCCAATACGGCCTCGACTCACAGGCAGCCGACGTCGCCGCAACCAAGCGAACGCTCGGGCGCGTGAGCAGTCCGGCCATCCTTGTCGGCCACTCGTATGGCGGGGCCGTCATCACCGCTGCCGGAACCGATGATCGCGTTGCCGGGTTGGTTTACATCGCCGCTGTCGCTCCCGATGCTGGCGAAACCGTGCAGAGCCAGCTCGACAAGTACCCCACACCAATCTTCGGCCACATCCAAGTTGCCGACGGACGGGTCTGGATGCTCCCGGAAGGCGTTAAGGATTTCGCCGGCGACCTTCCGGAGCAGGAGCAGAAGGTCGTCTGGGCCACCCACTTCGCCCCCGACGCAGACTTGTTCAACCAGAAAGTTGAAGGCACCGCATGGAAGTCGAAGCCGAGCTGGTCCATCGTTGCCACCGAGGATCGCACCGTCCATCCCGACCTGGAACGCTTCCTCGCTAAGCGCATGGGTGCCACGACGGTCGAGGCGAAGAGCAGCCACGTGGCCATGCTGTCGCAGCCGCAACTGGTGCTCGATGTGATCCGAAAAGCGGCAAAAACCGTTCATGGAGCCGCAGCAACAGCGTAAAGCGCCTCTTTGTTAACTCAGAGCGTGCCCGCCGGCTGAACCCGCCTCGCTTCGACGCTGCTCCTCCGGCGTTCTTGACGGCATCGGCGGAGGCCCCGATGAACGTCGTCTGAGGAGGACACAATGTCTGAGCAGAGCGCAATGATGAAGGATCGCATCACCATCAAAGGACGGGACGGCGCGTTTGGCGCCTATATCGCGCGGCCGAAAGCCTTGCCGGCTCCCGCCGTAGTCGTTCTGCAGGAGCTGTTCGGTGTGAACGCCGACATCCGCAAGACCTGCGATGAATTGGCTGAACAAGGGTTGATTGCTGTCGCGCCCGACCTGTTCTGGCGTCAGGAGCCGGGTGTCGACCTTAGCGTCACTTCCGAGGCCGACTGGCAACACGGCCTTCGCCTGTATCAGGCGTATGACCGGGACGCCGGTGCCAGGGACGCTAAAGACACTGTCGACGCCGTGGCCAAGCTGCCTGGCTGCACCGGCAAAGTTGCTGTCCTCGGCTATTGTCTCGGTGCGCTGATGGTTTTTCTAACAGCCGTGCGCTACGGCGTCGACGCTGCGGTCGCTTATCACGGCGGTGACACGGAGAAGTATCTGGGAGAAGTTGGTGGGCTTCATGCGCCCCTGCTGATGCATCTGGCCGAGGAAGACGAGTTCATTTCCAAGGCTGCGCAAGCTGAAATCAAGGCGGCACTTGCCAAAAAACCAAACGCAACGGTCTACAGCTATCCGGGCCAGCATCACGCCTTCTCTCGGCACAATGGGGCGCACTACAACGCCGCGGCGGCAGCGCTCGCCCATGGGCGGACATACGAATTTCTACATCAAGAATTGCGATGACTTCCGGTCGCTCCAGCCGTTTCGGGAGACTGAGCATCATCGCCTTCGGGCAGGACGTCGTTTTTGCCGAACTGAAAAACGCAGCTGAGAAAGGCTTGAGCAAATTAGGACTGATGCTGTTCATGCAGCCTGGATCACGGCGCGGTTGCGTGTAAAGAGGTTCGAGATGATAAGAAAAATCGAGATGGAGCGGTTCAGTCTGACCACTTCCAAGCGGTTTGATGAAGTAATAAGCAGTGTGAACGCCGCCATCGGTCATCCGGACATGGCTGAATTCGGGAGATCAACTCACGAAGCGCACTCTTTTGCCGAACTGAAAAGCGCAGTTGAGAGAGGCTTGAGCAAATTAGGACTGATGCTGTTTATGCAGCTGGATCACGGCGCGATTCTCCGCAAAGAAACTGGTCACGAGACTCCGAAGATGATTCGCTTCGTTATTGGCAATCCCCTCATCATGAAGGAAATGGCCAAGCGTGTTCCGGATGCCGGCTCTTACGCGCCGGTTACCGTGCTTGTGGATGAGCGCGCCGATGGCGTGCATTTGTCATATGACAGGATGGCGAGCTTCTTAGCCCCTTATGGGAATCGCGACGCCCTAGAGGTCGCCCGGAATCTAGATAAGAAAATCGAAGATCTCTTACGACAAGCTGCAGCTTGAGTATACGCAAGAGGATACCTCATGGCCAAAACACACTCCAAAATTCCTGGAAGAGTCAGCGCTCAGCCGCGCCTTCACCAACGGGCTGCTGAGATTCAGGCGTACGGCACCGTCAGCCACCTACTACCGATTGACTTGGAGGAAGCGGTGCGATTGGAAATGACTGCACAACTCAATCAGCTGCTTGCAGACACGATGACCCTGCGCGACTTGTATAAGAAATCGCACTGGCAGGTCGCGGGACCGACGTTCTACCAATTGCATCTGCTCTTTGATAAGCATTTCAATGAGCAAGTAGAGCTAGTTGATTCAATCGCCGAGCGTATTCAGCTTCTCGGCGGCGTGAGCATCGCGATGGCTCCCGACGTGGCCGAGACTACGCATATCGAGCGTCCTCCGCGCGGTCGGGAAGAGGTTCCGGTCCAACTGTCACGCCTTTTGGATGCCCACCAGACCATCATTCGTCAAACTCGAAAACTGGCACGGCGCGCCGTAGAACTTGGCGACGATGGCACCAACGATCTTCTCGTGAGTGAAATGTTGCGCACGAACGAGCTTCAAGTGTGGTTTCTGAGCGAACATTTGGTTGATGTGCCGCTCATCAACGCAACGGCCTAATGGCTGTGGTCAAACCGTTCAGCATCTGAAAGAAGCAAAACAAGTTCGTGAATCGTCGGAAAACCGGAAGCAATCCAGACCGGGACATGCGATAAGTAACGAGACGGTTTGTAGGAAGTGATCGCGATTGCTCCCGGCTGACGGGCAACTCCGAAGTAATCCACTTGGCTGGAAAACGCGCTATCTGTAGGAATGGTTTCCCAGTGCGACAAGGACACTATCGCTGAAAACTTCGGTGCACTCTTGGTGCACTCTAGCCTGCAAATGAGGTAATCTGGCGCAAATAACAGAGTCGGAAATTATTGAATACAAATGAAATGGTGTGAGCACGAACAGGGCAGGATGAATTAGCAAACCGCCGCATTCAGCCGCTCTGCCACCTCCCCGCGGCGCGCTTTCAACATCTTACCGCACTACCCTAGTTTATTTGGTGCACTATGGTGCACTCTCTGACTCATGGCTGTCCAAAGCTGCCTCTATTCATAAACAAGAGGAGTCAAGAGCGAGGATTCCAGCATGGAGCGATTTCATTTCAACTGGTCTTGCTCGATTTCACCCGTCCGGTCACCGCGTTGGCGGACGCTCAGCAAATTGCACGCAAGGAGGTTCACCTTCCAACTGCACGCCAAGTTCGGGCGAATATGCGAGATACTCGTAACCCCGGTTTCCTCGTGAAATGTGAGAGTGGTATGGTCTCAGTGCATTTGAGAAAGAGGGAAATCGCATTCCGAGTGAACGGTGTCGCGATGACACTTTCGAGGTGTAGTTTCCTGTTTCACTTTCTCTTTTCATGGAAGATATCTGTGCACTGAATGGGGAATCCGCGGGCTGCTGTGCGAGATTGCTGGTCGGGCGAGGATCCCTTGCCCAAGTTTTGTTGATAGGGAGTGGTGTCATGTCAAAACTGATGTTGTTATTCGCTGTCAGTTTGGTGATTGCTTCGAATGCTCGCGGAGATGTCAAAGTGGAGAAGGTTGAATATAAAGGGTGGCGTAACTCGTACCGAGTAAGCAACGGTGAAGTCGAACTCGTGGTTACCGGGGATGTCGGTCCGAGAGTTATGCGATTTGGATTTGTGGGTGGCCAGAATCTTTTCAAAGAATTTGCCGATCAACTCGGACGAACCGGAGAAGAGAAACACCAACTGCGAGGTGGCCACCGCGTTTGGAAAGCTCCTGAGGACCCAGTTGCGACTTGGGCGCCAGACAATGTCCCGATCGAGATAACGATTACCACAAACGGTCTCATTGCCAGAGCTCCCGTGGAGCCACTCACCAACCTCCAGAAGGAAATTGAAGTGAGGATGGCCCCTTCGGGAACCGAAGTGACTGTCCTTCATCGCATAACGAACCGTTCGCTCTTTTCGCTGGAATATTCCGTATGGGCTCTCACGATGATGGCGCCAGGAGGTATCGCCATCTCGGGTTTTCCGCCACGAGGCCGGCATCCGGCAAATCTGGAGGCCACCAATCCATTGGTGATGTGGGCTTATACCAACCTGTCGGACAAACGTTGGGTTTTCACGAAAAAATACCTGACGTTGAGGCAGGATCCGGCAAATTCCGACGCGCAAAAACTAGGAATGTTTAATTCAAATACCTGGGGCGTGTACGTTCTGAAAGGAGAAGCATTCGTCAAACGCGCTCATGCCGTTTCTGGAGAGCCCTATCCGGATTTCGGCTGCTCGTTCGAGACGTTTACCAACAACGAGTTTTTGGAGATCGAAACACTCGGACCGTTGACCAAGCTGCCGCCCGGGAAGACCGCCGAGCAGGTCGAGTATTGGAGTCTTCACCGCGGCGTCAATCTCACGGCCCTCACGGATGATGCGATTGACGCCGCGATCCTGCCATTATTGCGGGAAAACGCGAATGCTAATTAGCATGTTTCACTTGGGATCAGCGGTCATTCAACAGGCTGAAATCCAGCCCGCGGGCTGGCTCTCATCCTAACAGGAGGTTCGATGTCACCCCTGGACAAACCCAGCCGCAGGGAGTTCCTGGTCACCACCTCTTCCGCCGCCTTGGGCGCTGCCGTGCCTCTGGTGACATCCGTCTCGGAGGCGCAACCTTACTCCCCGGAAGACCTCTTCTCCAGCGGTCCGCAGCGCACCTTCACCGGGGACCGAGCTACGCAGATCGCCATGCCCCTGGGAGGGATCGGAGCCGGCTGCATCTGTCTAAATGGCTACGGGGGCTTGCAGGATTTTTCCATTGGGAATCATCCCTCCACGACCGCGTTACCCGAGGGATTCGCTCCTTCCAGAGCTGCCTTCGGCGTCCTCCATATCAAAGGGGCTTCCCCGATCACCAAACTTGTCGAAGGGCCTTTCCCAGTGTTGAAGATTTACGATCAGGGGCTCCAAGGAGAGGGATACCGCCGTGGAGGATTCGAAGGCTTCCCACGTTTTGCAAACTGCGTCTTCAAAGGCGAATACCCGTTTGGAGAAGTCAAACTCAGTGATTCATCCATGCCTTTCGAGGTCACGCTGAGTGCCTGGAATCCTTTTGTACCGCTCGATGACAAAAACTCCGGGATCCCTTGCGCCATACTCGCCTACACGCTTCACAACGCTTCATCCCATCCCGTCGAATATGAATTCTCCTATCACCTTTCCCACTTAGCTCCCGGATGCGGGAGTGAAGAATCGAATAGCCGCAACACGATAATCCCCAATCGAGGCGTGTTCCTCCACAATGTGGAAAAGCCCAATGCCGAAAGTTTCGGCAGCGCGTCTCTCGTCGCCATCGGCAGCAAGCCGCGCATCAAAGGCATGTGGCTACGCAGCCCCGGTTGGGAATTTGATTCACTTTCGGCCCTCTGGCGAGAAGTCTCCACTGGGAATTTCACTGCCAATGAAGGCTCCAACGAGATCGACCGGAGCGGCCGCAATGGTTGCTCGATTCTGCTCGAAGGCAGTTTGATTCCGGGCGAATCGAGAACCCACGCGATCGCGATCACGTGGCATTTCCCCAATTGTTACCAGCAAGCTGGAGGCTTCCCGGTCGGCGAAGCCCAGGGCGCCGAAGGCTGCCGCTCTTTCCCGGATGACAAGTCACCGCTCTGGCGCCCCTACTACGCCGCGCTTTGGAAAGATGCCCGCGAAATCGCTCTTTACATTGAACAACACTATGCTTCGTTGCGTTCACGAACCCTCGCCTTCAAAGAAGCCCTGTTTTCTTCAACTCTGCCACCGTACGTTCTGGACGCCGTTTCTGCCAACTTGGCCATTCTTAAGTCTCCGACCGTGCTGCGGCTCGAAAGTGGCGATCTTTGGGGCTGGGAGGGATGCTTTCCAAATGCCGGCTGCTGCCATGGTTCGTGTACTCATGTTTGGAACTACGCTCAGGCGTTTCCTCACCTCTATCCACAGCTCGAGATCACCCTGCGCGAATTGGAATTGGGCCGCTCCATGGATGAAAACGGCCACGTAACATTTCGCTCCGCGCTCCCCGAAGGCCCGGTCAAACACGACTTCCACGCTGCTTCGGACGGTCAATTGGGCGGGATCATGAAAGTGTTTCGCGACTGGCAGATTTCTGGAGACCTCGATTGGCTTAGGAAAATGGTTCCCTTGGCGAAACGCAGCCTGGACTACTGCATCCGCACTTGGGATCCTGATCGGCGGGGCGGTCTATTCGAGCCTCATCACAACACCTACGATATTGAATTCTGGGGACCGGACGGCATGTGCACCAGTATCTACCTGGGTGCTCTCTCGGCGATGGCACAGATGGCTAAAGCGGTTGGCAACACGGATGACGCCGCGTTCTACGGCGACTTGGCACATCGTTGTGCGCGGTTCATGGAAGAGCAGCTCTTCAACGGTGAATATTTCCAGCAGAAGGTGGAATACCAGGGGTTGCGTGACACTTCCTTCGCGACGATGGTGGCCAGAGCAGATGAAAGCAGCAGCGAAATGCAGCAGCTTCTGAAACGCGAAGGGCCAAAATATCAGTACGGAAATGGATGCCTCTCCGACGGAGTCATTGGCGCGTGGATGGCGCGCATCTACGGAATCGATACTCCGCTTGCTCAAGAAAAAGTCCGCAAGACTCTCCAAGCAATCTTTAAGCACAATTTCAAGACCGACCTCAGCCAGCATGCCAACGCACAGCGCCCTGGCTACGCCATAGGGCACGAGCCAGGGTTGCTCTTGTGCACTTGGCCCCGGGGCGGCAAGCCAACGCTGCCTTTTGTCTACTCCGACGAAGTCTGGACCGGCATCGAATACCAAGTGGCCTCGCACCTCATCGCCGAAGGTTTCATCAAGGAAGGACTGACGATCGTTAAAGCCTTGCGTGGCCGCTATGACGGCCGGATTCGCAATCCCTGGAACGAATATGAGTGCGGCAATTATTACGCGAGGGCTATGGCCAGTTATGCATTGCTTGGTGCGCTGGCCGGTTTCCGCTACTCCGCTGCTCAGCGGAGGCTCTGGTTCGGTCCTCAGCTGAGTGTGCGACCATTCAAAGTTTTTTTCTGCACAGCTTCCGGATTCGGCACGATCTCTCTGGATAACCGGACCCTCCGCATCCAAATGCTGGAAGGTGAACTGCCGCTGGAAGAACTGGTCATGGTCGATGGGGCGCAAGCCAGGACCTTGGAGTGGAAGACCACCGCCCGCCCTGAAGCGCCAGCGATCAAAAACTTCTGAACTGCTTCGAAGGGTGCATTGGCATTCTGCCCTCTTTCCGCTAGGGGTTTAGCGGACTGACCCAGGCTAACATGGGGCGTTTTCTGAGCACACTGTTCTACTGTCACTGGCATCTGGCTGGTCAATTCCTGATTAGTTACCGGACATCAACTGGCTTTCCTGAGCCACAAACGGGTTCGGAGTAATTGAACCGAAGGGTCCGCGTCTCTAACACTGCCGAGTTACTTGCCTCGGGCAGTACGTCTGGTGCACTGCCTCCGGTTGAGCTAGATTTCCTCCCGGAGGATTCATGGACATTCTTGCAGCAATCAAGCGTGAAGAGAGAAAACTCGAAAAGCAGTTAGGCAAGGTACAGCACCAATTGAACGGAGTACGGGCTGCCGCAAAAGTTTTGAGCGATTCGACCAACCGGAAACTAAAGACCGTAAGAAAGAGCGTTTTGTCTGCTGCGGCGAGAGCGAAAATTGGGAAAGCTGCCAAGAAGCGGTGGGCGAAGTTTAGGGCGCAGGCGAAGAAAGTAGCGGGGTAGGATTCGCGGGGTAGTAGGAACCATAAAGAAGCCGAACCACTGCAATAGCTAGACTCGCTTCTGTCCCAGACATCGACGTTGCGCGAGCGCGTGGGTCATTTCAATTTGCCTGACTTCTGAACCTTCCACCCGAACTTCTTGGCCATCTTTCGTATGTAATGCTTCTGCGCTTTGGCTTCTGCGGCGGGGCCGCGGCGAACCCGTTCGCAGGGCACGTCCACTCTCTCTTTCTCTACTACCTTCTGCTGCAGTTGGTCGCCAAGATGAGTAGCCACTTGCCAGGATCGGGCGACGTTCCGACTGTCCCTGGTTTCTAACGATCTGGTAGAATTTCCGGAATGAAGAGACGAACATTGCTGATCGCGGCGCCGTTGGCGGTGCTGGTGCCCCGCGAGATAGCAGAAGCGATGCAATCGACGTTCGCTTCAGTTGCGCATGAGAGTCTTGCAAGGGGGGAGAGAGAGCAAGGTAGCGAGATGGGAGGATCACCTGTGGTGTATGAACTGCGGATTTATCACGTGGTCCCCGGAAAGATAGAGAACCTGGTAGCGCGCTTCCGTGACCACACCATGAAGCTTTTTGCGGACCATGGAATCAAGAGCGTTGCGTATTGGACTGCGCTGGACGAACCGGTGAAAAGCAGCACCTTCTTTTACATTCTGGAACATCCGAGCCGGGAAGCGGCGGCAGCGAACTGGAAGGCCTTCCAGGACGATCCAGAATGGAAGAGCGTGAAAGCGAAATCGGAAGAGAATGGAAAATTGGTGGAGAAGATTGACTCAACGTTTCTGACGTTGACTGATTTTTCGCCGCGGTTGGGTTAACTACGCTTCCACGGGCACTTCGGTCACTGAGTGTCGTCGCGCGGTTGGGCTGCTTCCAGGTTTTCTATTGCCTTGCTCACTGAAATCTCCTTCACCAGCGTGGTGGCAGACAACTCCCCTGTCGCCAGTCTGCCTTTCAGCACATCCCGGAACTGAGCATTGCTCGCCGTTCGAACGGGCAAATGCTCTGTTCGGATTCGCCAGCCATAGACAAGCCCGTCCGTACATTCTCGGAAGGTTGGCAAGAGCTTCGGCGAAGCCACTTGCTCCCGTGCACTAGTGCCTTGACGCGAGGGGAGTTGGTGTAGAATGCACGCCGACTTCAAGATTCGAGCTTAAGAAGGAAGTTCCGACTGCGAAAGACATGCAGAAGGAAATGCGATCGGTTGGCCATCCCCGTGGTTCCCCGGGAAAGCAACTCTGCGGCGCTGAAAGCCAAGACGCGAAGAGGAGAACGATCATGCAGGAATTGATCGCGAGTTTGAAAGAGCCAACTAAGACATGGTTCAGGCGAGCGTGCGCGGCGCTGGCACTATTGATAGCGGGCGCGCCGGGTGTGGTGCGCGCGCAAGGGCATGGACCGCTGCTGCTGCGCGATCCCTCGATCAGCAAGACGCAAATCGCATTCAGCTATGCGGGCAGCATTTGGATTGCGAACCGCGACGGCAGCAACGTACAGCGGCTGACCAGCGGAGGTCACGAAGGCGAGCCCAAGTTTTCGCCGGATGGAGCGCAGATTGCGTTCACCGGCAACTACGACGGCACCAACAGCGTTTACGTCGTGGCAGCTGCGGGCGGGGAACCGCGGCGGCTGACGTATCACCCGGCGGACGGCGATGTGCTGGGCTGGACACCTGATGGAAAGAAAATTGTATTCAACTCGTCGCGTACGGGATTTGCTAGCGGAGTGGTGCAGCTTTTTACGGTTCCGCGGGAAGGGGGCTACGCCACGCAGGTGCCCTTGGCGCGAGGTTCGGAAGCGTCGTTCTCAGCGGACGGGACGCGAGTGGCGTACGTGCCGAACATCCAATGGCAGCAAGCCTGGAAGCGCTATCGCGGCGGACAAACCAGGCCCATCTGGATCGCAACTCTTGCCGATTCCGGCACGCAAGCTGTGATTCCGCGGGAAAATTCGAACGACTTCAATCCCATGTGGGTGGGCGACACGATTTATTTTCTTTCGGACCGCAATGGGCCGGTGGCGCTCTTCGCTTACGACGTCAAGTCCCAGCAGGTGAAACAGATCATCAAGAACGACGGGTTGGATTTCAAGTCGGCTTCGGCCACGTCCGACGCGATTGTGTACGAACAGTTCGGATCGCTGCACCTGGTGGATCTCAAGTCCGGAGCGGATCGCGCGCTGGATATTCAAATCGTGGGAGACATCGCGGAAGTGCGGCCGCATTTTCAGAAGATTGAGCCGCGGCGGATTCGGTCGGCCGGGATTTCGCCGACGGGGGCGCGCGCAGTGTTTGGCGTGCGCGGAGAAATCGTGACGGTGCCTGCCGAAAAGGGCGATATCCGCAATCTGACGAACACGACCGATGTGGTAGAGCGCGATCCGGCATGGTCTCCTGATGGAAAATCCATCGCGTATCTCTCCGATGAATCCGGCGAATACGCGCTGCACATTCGCGACCAGAGCGGCCTCGGCGAAGTGAAGAAAATCAATCTGGGCAACCCGCCAACTTTTTACTACACGCCGCGGTGGTCGCCGGATTCGAAGAAAATTTCCTACACCGACAAGCGGCTGAACTTCTGGTACGTGGATCTGGAGAAGAAAGCGCCGGTGCGCGTTGATACAGACACGTACACCGATCCGGGACATCGTTTAGAGATGACTTGGTCACCGGACAGCCGGTGGATCGCTTACGTAAAGCAGCTGCCAAATCATCTACACGCGGTCTTTGCGTATTCGCTGGAGCAGGGGAAAAGCTATCAACTGACCGATGGGATGAGCGACGCACTGTACGTGGCGTTCGACAAAGATGGGAAATCGCTATATTTCACGGCCAGCACGGACGCCGCGTTGAGCACGGGATGGCTGGACATGACCAGCCTGCAACGGCCGGTTACGCGGAGTGTGTACGTGATGGTGCTGAAGAAAGATTCGCCATCGCCGCTGGCTCCGGAGAGCGATGAAGAGAAAGGCAAAGAAGCGGATAAGGGCGACAAAGACAAAAAGCCTGACGCGGACAAAGCTAAAGATGACAAAGATAAGGATAAGGACAAAGCAAAAGAAGAAAAGCCGGTGGCGGTCGAGATCGATCTCGAAAACATCAGCCAACGCATTCTCGCGCTGCCGATTCCGGCGCGAAACTATTACGGGCTGTATGCCGGCAAAGCGGGAGTCCTTTTTCTTGGCGAAGGCCCGCAACTCGAAACGTTCGACTTTGACGATGGCGGGCCGACGGCGAAGATACACAAATTTGAGTTCAAGACGCGCAAGACGGAACAGATTTTGGAGGGCATAAAGGCGTTCGAAGTTTCATTTAACGGCGAGAAGATGCTGTACGCCAAGCAGAACCAGTGGGTCATCGGTCCGGCGGAGAAACCCGGAGATGGCCCTTCACAACCCGGACAAGGAGGGCCGCTGAAGCTGGACTCCTTGGAGATTCATGTCGATCCGCGTGCCGAATGGAAGCACATGTACCAGCAGGTGTGGCGCGACGAGCGCGATTTTCTCTACGATCCGGGGCTTCACGGGTTGAACCTGGAGGCGGAAGAGAAAAAGTACGAGCCGTACCTGGAAAATATCTCCAGCCGCGACGACCTGAATTATCTTTTCATCGAGATGCTGGGCGATATCACCGTTGGGCATATGTTCGTCGGCGGCGGCGACATTCCCGAGCCGAAGCACGTCAAAACCGGCCTGCTCGGCGCCGACTACACGGTCGAGAACGGCCGCTATAAGTTTGCGCGAATCTACAACGGCGAAAACTGGAATCCCAAGCTGCGCGCGCCACTGACGCAGCCAGCGGTGAACGTGAAAGTCGGGGAGTATCTGCTGGCGGTGGACGGCCGTGACGTGCGCGCGCCCAGCGACGTTTACAGCTTCTTTGAAGAGACCGCGGGAAAACAAGTAGTGCTGAAGGTCGGATCCAAGCCCGATGGCGACGGGTCGCGTACCGTCATTGTCGTTCCCGTGGATGACGAAACCGGGCTGCGCAACTACGCGTGGATCGAAGACAACCGCCGTAAGGTGGACGAACTAACCGGCGGCCGCGTGGCTTATGTGTATTTGCCCGACACCTACGCGGGCGGTTACACGAACTTCAATCGCTACTACTTCGCGCAAGTGGGCAAAGAAGCGGCGATCATCGATGAGCGCTACAACGGCGGCGGGGACATCGCCGACTACATCATTGATTATTTGCGGCGGCCGCTGCTGAGCTACTGGAACATGCGCGAAGGCAAGGACATCACGACACCGCTCGAAGCCATCTTTGGGCCGAAGGTGATGATCACCAACGAAATGGCCGGTTCTGGCGGTGACGCTCTGCCATGGATGTTCCGCAAGGCGCAAATCGGTCCGCTGGTTGGAAAACGCACGTGGGGCGGCTTGGTGGGCCACTACACCAATCCGGCGGACTTGCTCGATGGCGGTTTCACGGGGACGCCGAACCTAGCCTTCTACACTGCGGACGGAAAGTGGGAGATTGAGAATCACGGCGTTCCGCCGGACGTGGATGTCGAATACGATCCGAAGCTGGTGCGAACGGGCCATGATCCCCAGCTTGAAAAGGCCGTGGAGGTGGTGATGGAACTGCTGAAGAAAAATCCAGTGCCGCCGGCGCCGCAGCATCCCCCCTATCCGAACTATCAAAAACCCGCGCTGCATTAATCAATCAACAGGGCGGCCCAGTTTTACTTGCCCGGTAAGTCGTAATCGGAAACTTGAAATTCACGCGTCTCCCATGAATATGTCGACTTTGGGTCTATCAAGATAAATCAAGTCCAAACTGATGGCTCGCGTGATCGCCACACCAAATTGGCCGTCAATCGCTGAGCAAAGTTGCCGCCAGGAGCAGCACGTCGGGATTGTTCGGAAGCGTGATGCTCTGGACGCTCTTCTTTGCATTGAGACGAAACACGTACGCGTAGAGGCTGAAGGGCCGCTGGTCCTGGCTGCCGTCCGCAAAGTTACGGTACGGCATGACCACAGCATCGATCTCGCCGGGGAAGTTCTGCGGCGTAAACCAATCGCTGAAGTTTTCTATGAACTGGGTGCTTGTTCCGTCGCTGTAGTTCACGCTGACCGTTTGTCCGGTCTGGTTGCCTTGCACGCCCGTGGCGAGCAACACCAGCCTCGGGAAGTGGCCGGCGGGCAAACTGACGGCCTGGCCCGTGCCGCCGATCGCGTTGGGCTGATTCGTCGGCCCGAACTGGAATTGAATGCCAGTCAGAACACGCGAAGGTGTTAGGGCGTTTGCTGAGTACGAGAATCCGCCTCCATCTAAACCCCCATTCTTGTAGGTCGTTCCGTCCGTATAGATGCCGTTCACGTTGAAAGCTGCCGAAAGATCGACGGGCAGGCCCGTTCCTGTCGTGGCAGTCGCGGCGCTTACGGCCACGGTGATGGTGGCCGTCTGCGTGATGCTGCCCGAAGTCCCAGTAATCGTCACGGAGGCGAATCCGGTGGTCGCGGCGCTGCTCGCCGCAAAGGTTAGAGTGCTGGTGGTCGCAGTGTGGGGAGAATTGAACGTGGCCGAAACGCCTTTGGGCAAGCCCGCAGCGGAGAGCTTCACGCTGCCATTGAAGCCGTTCACGTCGTTGATGGTGATCGTGGCGCTGGCCGTCGAGCCCTGGTTGACAAAAACGTTGCTCGGAGCGGTGATCGTAAAGCCCGGCAATGCTACGGTTACATAAGCCGTGTGGCTTAAGCCTGCACTTGCGCCAGTCACAGCCACCAGGAAATTGCCGCCCGGTGTTGCACTCGTGGTGGAAATGGTCAAGACGGAATTGCCTCCTGCGGCCACTGCACTGGAACTTAGAGTCGCGGTCAATCCTGTCGGTAGCCCGAGCGCTTCGGCTTTGAGGTCCACCGTTCCTGTGAAACCGTTGGCGGCGTTAACGTCGATAGTGCTGCTTCCCGTGCCTCCTTGCGTGACATGTAGAGTGCTCACAGAAGCCGTTAGCCCGAAATTGGGTCCAGTGAATGCCGGTCCCAGCGCATTGAGCAAACCCTGACCGTTTGGCGAGCCCCAGCCAGTAACCAGATCGTATCCCGCCACATCGCTGAACAGGTTCGGACTCCCGCCGTTGAAGTTGTTTCCGCTGGTGATGTCATGAAAGTACGAAGTGTAGTTCGGCCCCTGCCCGATGTAATAAATTGTCGGGTTGAGGAAACCAATTGCGGGCCCGTTGGATTGCTCGTTAGCTAAAGCGAGAAAACCCGCCCAGCGCGGTGCGGAAAGGCTGGTCCCGCCGACGCCAATAAAGCATCCTCCATTGGCACAGAAAAGATTATCGGTGTTGGCTTCCGCCGCGACGTCCGGGATATTTCGCAATGTCGAAGAACCCTGGTTCGCCCCATTGATAACCGGCACTTGATAACTCGGAATCGCGAGCCCGTTGGTGCTGAATCCGCCGCCGCTCCCAATCCAACCAGTCTCTGACTGCCACGATCCCCCTGGTCCATTTGTGGTCAGGTTCGTTCCTCCTGCGGCAGTAATAAACGGATCGTCCGCGGGGTAGAACACGCACCCATTGAGGTTACTAAAGTTCGCGCAGGCCACCGGGTCGCCAAAATACGCGCCGCCGTCGCCCGAAGCTACGAACAAATTCTGTCCTTGCGCCGCGAATTCCTGAAAGATCGGCTCATCGGACTGCGGGTCCGGCGGAAGAAAGCCGAACGAGCAGCTAAGCTGCTTGGCCACATTGTCGACAGCCATCTGGTTGAACATGTCCGTGTCGTTGTTTCCTTCATAAACGATCACCGCCGAAAGGCCTGGCGCCATGGAAACTGCCTGCTGGATATCGATGACCTCTTCGCCATCATCGCAACCTGCGCCGCAGATACCGGAAACTCCGTCCAGCAGAACATTCACAATGGGCACATTCAGCGGCTGACTCACAAAGTTGAAGTACGCTTGCACATCGCTGAGGTTGTAAGGGCCAAACTCAAATAGCCCGATGGCCTGGCCCATGCCAGTGAGCGCTGTTCCACCGTAATAAGCCGCCCTCATGTCGCTTCCCAGAAAAAAGCCGAACGGACCCGAGCCGGTCTGATTACCACGAGCCAGCGAAGAGGATTGAGTGCCACGCGCAATTTGTTTCAGTGAGGTTTGGTGGAATCCGATCGGGTGAGGCGGTTCGAAATCATTGAGCCCGTTCACGCCTTGCATCGGCACACCCACGTCTACAGACGGCTCCGCGTCCGGCGCGTGGTACCTGCGGCTCTTGAGGGAGGCGGGGTGCTGGTACACCAGCAAGTGAACCTGAAATGCCTGTTCGATCTGCGCCACCGTGCCGCTTACGTCCAGTACGAGCCGGTTTGGACTCGTGTTCGTCACGGTTAGGCCGTACTTGGTCGCAAACGCAATTACCTTGTCGTAGTCCGTCGCGGTGGGGCCAAACTGGTCCGTAAACTGCTGCACGGTCAGAAAATGCCGATACTGCGGGCTGGCTGGATCATAGAGCTGCTGGATGAGCAACTGGAGTTGTCCTTCGTCGCGCAGAGACAAGGTCAACGCCAAGTTCAGTTTTTGTGTCGTGGGCATTTGGCCGACAGCGTGCGCGTTCGGTGGTGCCGCGATCCGTGTTTCCAGCGCTTGTCGTTGGGCTCGTGCGGGCAGGCCAAGCAGAAGGAAAGCTACGGCGCAAACCGATATCAGAACAAGCCGAAGTGAGAGATTCTCAGGACTACCCTTGCACCTCTTATACATGTTTCCCCCTCAGGGTTCTGGATGAATGCTAGAGAATGTTCTTTGAGGCCAGGACTATCGTATGGCCGGGCGAACTCTTTCATGGCGCTCGCAATTCTTCGGGACGGGCGCCATGGAGCAGTATGCTGACAAATCCTTTTGTCTATGGTTGGTCGATGCTACGCTCTTCACTGGAGTGGCACAGCATGGCCATCAAGGGCCACCGGCCCAGGCGCGGGCTGTTGCCCAACCTGCACTCTTCAGCAGGGCCCTCCCGGTGTCAATCCACTTCGATGTCATTTGAACCTTCCCACCTAACCTCTTCCATATTCAAAAGATAGCCGTCGCCATTCCCTTGCTGTCACCAAGCGCATTGTTGGAGTGACGGGCAACCTCGAAGGAAAGTAATTACCTCTTGTTTGCCATCCGGGAGTTGTCTCGCGAGCGTCGCGAGCGGCGCCTTATTGATTGGAGAAGAGAGTTCGTTCATTCTAGTTGCAGATAAGCCGGAAGATCAGATGACTCTTGAGGAGCAACTCTTAGCAGCTTGGCGAAGATCCGCATGTTTGGTCGGCAACCACTCCGCTCGATGATCTAGCTGATCGCCTATGAGTCTCATCATCGCGGGCAGATTGCTCTTGCCCTCCAGCAAAATGGAATGAGACTGCCCGAACGTATTGCGCTCCGCGGTTTATGGGGAACGTTGATATATGGGCGTTGATCTGGCACGGCACTTCCAACTCTTGTAGAATCCAGCCTTTCCAATCTCAAGTTCCTTCGTCGGAATAGTTAGCGAGGTGAGCGATGAGAACCCTTTTCCTAGACATTCGCTACGGCCTTCGAGTGTTGGCCAAGAATCCGGGCTTCGCGGCAGTGGCGGTGCTTACGCTGGCATTGGGCATCGGGGTCAACGCGGCCATCTTCAGCCTGGTGGATGCAGTGATCCTGCGGCCGCTGCCTTATCCGGATCCGGAACAGTTGGTGGGCCTGGGACAGTGGCGTAACCAAGAGGGTCAGGGCTATGTTCAGACCGGCGTCTCCGCCCCGAACATCGGGGACATCGCCAAGATTGGCATATTCCAGCAAGTCGCCTACTATCGCTGGTCCGGTTTCAACATCACGGAAGGCGGCCGTCCGGAAAGTGTGAATGGCATCAAGGCTTCAGCCGAGCTGCTGCCAATGTTTGGGATTCCACCGGAGCTAGGACGCTATCTCGCGCCCGAGGAGATGCAAGCCGGCCACGATCAGGTAGCGATCATCGGCCATAGCCTCTGGCAGATGCGTTACGGTTCCGACCCCGTGGTTGTGGGCAAGACCATCGAGCTGAACGAGAGACGCTACACCATTGTGGGCGTGATGCCGGCTTCGTTCCGCTTCACCTGGGACCAGGAAATGGACGTCTTTGTACCGCTGGTGCTCACGGACGAAGAGCGGAGCGAGGCGGGGCGCGGTACCTCGCGCGATCTGCAAACGCAAGCGAGACTGAAGTGGGGTGTGAGCATTCCGCAAGCGCAAGCCGCCATGAATGCCTTGGCCGACGGCCTGGCGGAGGAGTATCCGGCCGCCAACAAAGGCTGGGGCATCAAGGTAGAGCCTCTGCACGCCGCCTATCATCGCCAGATGCAGATGCCTCTGCTAATCATGCTGGGCGCGGTTTTATTCGTGCTGCTCATCGCTTGCGCCAACGTGGCCAATCTGCTGCTGGCGCGCGCCACCGGGCGGAAGCGCGAGGTGGCCATCCGCATCGCGATGGGCGCCACACGGCGCCGGTTGATGGCGCAGTTACTCACCGAAAGCCTGTTGCTTGCCGCGCTCGGTGGAGCGCTGGGGCTCCTGCTGGCCTACGCGGGAGATCGCCTGCTGACGTTCGCGATGACCCGCTACCAATTCATTCTCCCAAACGCCAGAGTGATCGACGTCGATTGGCGCGTGCTGCTGTTCAGCCTGGCGATCACGATTGCTACGGGAGCGATCTTCGGGTTGGCACCGTCTTGGTCCATGGCGAACGCCGACCTGAACGAGGCCCTGAAGGAAAGCGGGTTGAGTACCACGACGGAATCGGGCCGCCGCCGGATGCGCAACGCGCTGGTGGTTTCCGAGATGGCGCTGGCACTAGTGCTGCTGACCGGCGCGGGTCTGCTGGTACGTACATTTCTCCGGCTAGTCGACGTCGACCTGGGTATCGACCCGGGAAACGTGGTTACCATGGGACTGCGTTTGCCGGATTACAAGTACGCCTCCACAGCCCAGCAGGCGCTCTTTTACCGGGAGCTGCTGCAGAGAATTGGGAGCACGCCGGGTGTCGAGAGCGCAGGAGCGGAGAGCGGCGGCGCCAATGTTTTCTTCCAGCCGCAAGACCAGCCGCCCGCGGCGCCCGGCCAGGAACCTACGGCGGCGTTCAAAATCATCACGCCCGACTTTTTCCAGGCGATGGGAACACGGCTGGTGGCGGGCCGCGAGTTTTCGGTGCGCGACGCCGATGGCACCGCCCCGGTTACCATTATCAGCGAAACTGTGGCACGCCGGTACTGGCCGCACGCGAATCCGCTGGGCAGCCATCTCACGGTCTTGGCCCGCGTCTACTCGGGCCAGAAGTCAGGCGCAGATCAGCCTCTGGAGATCGTAGGGGTGGTGAAGGACGTGAGAAACGATGACCTTTGGAATCCCGAGCCTGACGTGTACGTGCCGTTCCAACAGCATCCTGCGCCTTCGGCGTTCCTAGTGGTGCGAACCGCCGTGCCGCCCATGAGCGTGGTGCCGGCCGTGCGCGACGCGGTGTTGGCTCTCGACAAGGAACAGCCTTTGAACGACATCCGGACGATGAGTGAGATTGTCGCCGAAACCTATGGCGCGATCCGCTTTCCGATGACGTTCCTGTGGATTTTCGCCGCGCTCGCTCTGGTACTTTCGGCGGTGGGAATTTTCGGCGTGATGTCATATACGGTCAGCCGACGTACGCGGGAGATGGCCATCCACATGGCTCTGGGAGCAAGCCGCCGCGATGTGCAGTTGATGGTGTTGCGCGAAGGACTTCGCGTGACGGCGCTCGGAGTAGCGATCGGTCTGGGGACGGCGCTGGCTCTGAGCCGCGTGATGGCGGGTTACGTTTATGGGATTACGGCTACAGATCCCGTCACACTCGTAGGAGCCTCGCTACTCTTGTTGCTCGTAGCCTTGCTCGCCAGCTATCTTCCGGCCCGGCGGGCGACCAGAGTCGATCCGATGACGGCGCTGAGGTACGAATGACGGCCGTAGTCTTCGCGATAAGGCTGGAAATTGAAGCAGATCTTCGAGCACAAGACAGGGATCAGAAGTAAGAGTAAAGAGATCCTCTGCGGGTGAATAACGGACCAACCGGGAGTGATTACAGGAGTCCCGATCTAGCTATTACTTCCGGGTTGCCCACCGGACTCCGAAAGCACATGTCGGGTCACCCGACCGATCAGGACTAGCCTTGAAAGGGTTCCGGCTCTCAGGGATAATCACAGCCACGTCAACCTGCGGGGGCCGGTTCATGCCCCTGCTGGGCCAAAGAAGATTCAATGAATCGGAATCGCGCTGACCAATGCTCAGAAGCACAATCGACTTCGAAACCGTACGGAATATCGGACTTGCTTTGCCCGGAGTTGAAGAAAGCACAGCATACGGGTTTCCGGCGCTGAAAGTCCATGGAAAACTCTTGGCGTGTATCCCCGCTAATCGGTCTGCCGAGTCTAACTCGCTTGCCGTTCGAGTCGATTTCGATGATCGCGCTGAGCTGCTCGCTGCGGACCCCGATGTGTACTACGTGACGGACCACTACGTTGGCTATAGCGCCGTGCTGGTTCGCCTGTCTTGCGTCAATCCCGATGTATTGCGCGACTTGTTAGGCATGGCCTATAAGTTTGTGACCCGCAAGCCCGCGCCCCGTTCGCCAGCGAGGAAGCGCTTAAAATAAAAGCCTGAAGGGCACTCTTCCATTACGGTTGTTAGGGAACGGTTGCCCGCGATCCGGGAGTTGGCGTGCCCCGGTTCCCCCAACGGAGTGTTTCCCGGGCGAAACCTTCGCCGGCTTAATCGATTCGCAATCGACAACGACGTTTTGGTTATTTTCGTTTCGCGAAGAAGTCATCAGCCGCGATCTGAGTTTCTTTGTGGCTCTGCTCTTTGAGCTGTTGGTTGATTCCCCACTCGTGGCCGAAAGGGTCGACGATCTTTCCGTATCGCCCTCCCCAGAACATGTCCTGCACGGGCATGCTCACGCGCGCGCCGGCAGCCACCGCACGCTCAACAACCCCATTCGCATCATCGACGAGGAGTGTGATGCGCACAGCGGTTCCCCCGAGCGTTTTCGGTGACTTGCAGGTTCCACCTTCGTTCGGCGGGAACTCATCGCAGACGAAGAACTTGTGTCCGTCCAGAATCAATTCGCCGTGGACGAGCTTCTCACTGCCCGGTTTTATCATCCGGTGTACTTCTTCGGCGCCAAAAACACTTTTGTAGAAATCGAGCGCGGCGGTCCCGTTATTCACAATCAATTCGGGAATGAACTGGTCCTCTCGATGCATGGTTTCCTCCACTAACGTATAGCCGCAACAACGATCTCCAGTCGCCAGGCTATTGGTTCTCTTCCTCGAGATCGTACTCCTTGGGCTACAGTGAGTTCTAGTGCCGGGGCAGACAGCGAGGCCCTTGGTTGAATACCGACAGCACGCAGGAACCGCGTTCAGGGGGAAGTGTTGCACATCTGTCCGCGCTGAGGCAGGAGAAATCTGCTGAACCCTTGCTGAACTATAGGCTGCAAATGAGGGCATCTGGCTGCAACGGAGAAGCCGCTAAGGCAAACAAAACACGTCAAATATCGGTCAGTGCGAATCGGGCGGGTAGAATTAGCAAACCCCCGCATTCAGCCGTTCTGCCACCCCTCGGGGACGGTCGGCCTCAGCAAATCGGCCTCAATGGCTTGAGTATTTCATTAAACTGCGAGCGCAACAGGGGACAGTTTTAGTGGAAATGTTTGTCTCCGGTTGAAATATTTGACGTTTTTTCGCGTCAAAGAGAGTGGGTCGGTTGTTAGCGAGGATCCCGCCTTGGCGGGATGGGAATTCTTTCCTTTCGGGTGTTTTAAACATAGAATGGTGTCTGGGGGCGGCTGCGCCTTCTCCTGAGGGCAGCTGACGTCGGCGGAACTGCCGGCTCCAGTAAGTCCCCTGCTTTGAAGCCCGAACGCGAAAGTGGAGCAAGTCTCCCGCGAAACATTTTGACCCGAATGGGCGTATGTAGAGTAGGAGCTCTTGGGCGGACACAGGTGTCCCCACGGGATTAGACCATCTTGGGAACTATGGAAACAAGGTAAGCGGCGGAGGCTCGGAAAGTACGACGGCAGAGTGTTAGATCGAAGGGGAATCGCATGAAGACGTGGCATAAAGTAGCGGTTGGCGTGGGCGCCGTGGCGGTGCTCGGTGGAATTGTTTTATTCAGCGTGAACCAGGCCAACAAAGGCGTGGTCACCGTTCAAACCTCCAAAGTGGCCAATCAAGACAGCTTAGTGTCTCTGGTGACGGCCTCCGGCGAGATCAAGCCGACAACCTATACCAACGTAAGCGCACAGGGATACGGCAGAATCACCGAGATATTTGTAAAGGAAGGCGACCACGTCAAGAAGGGTGACAAGCTGCTCCTCCAGGAAAACGTGCAGGCGAATGCGGACGTACAAGCGCAGTCGGCGGCGGTCAATTCGGCGGAATCCGGCGTCCAGGCTGCGGAAGCCAGCTACAGGATGGCGCAGTCGGATTTGATTTCGCAGCAAGCCAATCTCGAGAAAGCCAAGCTGGATTACGACCGCGGGCAAGGTCTATACAAGGATGGCCTTATCCCCAAACAGGATTTCGATCAGCGGAAAACAACTTATGACGGGGCAGTGGCAGGGGTGGATTCGGCGAAGGCCAAAGTGCAATCGCTGAAAGCGCAATTGGAACAGACGCAGGCACAAGTAAATCAAGGCCGCGCGGTGCTGGTGCACACGCAGGATATCCTGCACAAGACGACCTACACATCGCCGATCAATGGGATCGTGAGCTACCTGCCGGAGCGCGTAGGCGACTACGTCGTAATGGGAATGCAGAACGCGACAGGTAGCTTCATCATGACGCTCTCGGACATGTCCGTAG
>Ga0307477_10000884_pt1 | contig 28380 bp, 25 predicted proteins | sample atmos_gasesECM2C_FD_203316 | JGI IMG/M metagenome (GOLD analysis project Ga0307477, IMG submission 203316) | Hardwood forest soil microbial communities from Morgan-Monroe State Forest, Indiana, United States - atmos_gasesECM2C_515 | ecosystem: Environmental > Terrestrial > Soil > Temperate...
CCGGAACGAATTCGTCTCATCCTGGGAGATGCTCGTGTTCCAATTCTCATCCGCAGGGGTCTCACTTCCCAGATTGAACTGTCCCAGGAATCCGCAAAACAAGTGGACATCTCCGACCGTTATTCTTTGCTGCGTGCCTATTCCTCGGCTTCGCTGCCCACTTCCCATCAGCCCTCCCACCTTGCCTACGTGATTTACACCTCCGGTTCCACCGGCCGCCCCAAGGGTGTGGAGATCACCCATGGAAATTTGCTGAACCTCGTCCACTGGCATCAGAGCGCCTTCGCCGTCACCGGTTCCGATCGTGCCACGATGTTCGCCAGCACCGGGTTTGACGCCGCCGTCTGGGAAATGTGGCCATACCTCGCTGCCGGAGCCAGCTTGTACGCGCCGCCAGAAACAACTCGCGTCTCGCCCCGCAGCCTCCGCGACTGGATGCTGGCGCAACGCATCACCATCAGCTTCGTCCCCACGCCGCTCGCCCAGCGGCTCATTTTTCTTGACTGGCCCACCGATACGCCCTTGCGGTTTCTCCTTACTGGCGCTGATGTCCTTCAGCAATATCCGCCCGCTGGATTGCCCTTCACGCTCGTAAACAATTACGGACCCACGGAATGCACCGTGGTCGCTCTTTCCGGAGTGGTGACTCCGCGCAACAAGCCTTCTGCCCTGCCCCCACTCGGACGCCCAATATCCAACACCCGAATTTTCCTGCTTGACCAAGACCTGCGGGAAGTCCCTGCGGGGTCGATTGGCGAGCTGTGTATAGCGGGAGCCGGCGTAGGCCGTGGCTACCTCAACGACCCTCAGCTCACCCGTGAAAAATTCATACCCAACCCATTCGACAAAAAAACCGGCTCCCGCCTGTACAAAACGGGCGACCTCGCCCGCGCCCTCCCGGATGGAGATTTCGAATTCCTTGGGCGCACCGACGACCAAGTCAAGATCCGGGGCTACCGCATCGAGCCCAATGAAGTCAGTTCCGCGCTTTGCAAGCACACCGCTGTGCAATCGGGTATCGTCGTTCCCCGCAAAGATGATTCAGGCAGCAATTTTCTCGCCGCCTATCTCGTGCTGAAACAGGACACTCAAATCATCTCTCCTAGTGTCCGCCAACATTTGCAATCGCATTTGCCTGAGTACATGATTCCCAGCGTGTTCGTCGTGCTGGACTCTTTTCCCCTTACTAGCAACGGTAAAGTCGACCGCACGGCGTTGCCCGCTCCCGATTCCACAAATTCCCTCAAGATCTCCGCGGCGTTAACAGAAACCACCCGCACCGAAGGAAGATTGATACGCATCGTCTCCGCTCTTCTCAAGATTGACAGCGTCAATCCGCACGACAACTTCTTCCTCCTCGGCGGGCATTCGCTCCTCGGCGCGCAGCTCCTCGCCGAGATCCAGCGCACCTTCCAGGTCGATCTCCCTCTGCGCACCGTCTTTGACTATCCGACCATCGCAGCCATTTCTTCAGAAATCGACCGCGTTCTTGCTCTCGACAACGCGAACCAGGAGACCGAGCCGACAAATCCTGATCATGAGCACCACGACGACCTCCGGCCTCCCGCATCCTGAGCCGGCTTCACCACTCACTTCGGGGGCGCCGCTCAGTTTGTATCGCCTGCTCGAACCCCAGGTGCTCGCCGATCCGTATCCGCTTTACGAGCGCCTCCGTAGCGAAGATCCCGTGCATTGGGATCCCTATCTGCACTCCTGGGTGGTCACCCGTTATGCCGACGTAGTCACCGTCCTTCGCGATTTCTCTGCAGCCCGCACACCTACTCCAGAACAGCTCACCGCTATCGGCCTCTCCAAGCTGACTCCCCTCGCGAGCGTAATGGTCAAGCAGATGCTCTTTCTGGATCCACCGTCCCACAGCCGCATTCGCGGACTGGCCGCTTGCGCATTCACACCCGCGCGTGTTTCCGCGTTGAGGGACCGCATTCAGCAACTCGCCAACGAATTGCTAGACAAGGTTGCGCCCAGCGGCCGTATGGATGTCCTCGCTGACTTTGCCGAGCCGCTCCCAGCCATCGTCACTTCCGAACTCTTCGGCGTCTCCACAGAATTTGCCCTGCAGCTAAAAACCTGGTCCGCCAGATTTGCCGAGATGCTCGGCAATTTTCAACACAACCCCGATCGCATCCCCAGCATGCTCGATACCATCGAAAACTTGACCCAATTTTTCCGAAAGACTGTGCTGGATCAAAAGAAAAAACCTTGCCCTGGCCTTGTACAGTCCCTCGTGAAAGCCGAAGTCGAAGGTGATCGCCTCACCGAAGACGAAATCATTGCCAACTGCATTATCACCTTGGTGGGCGGCCTGGAAACCACCACCAATCTCATCGGCAACGGCGTCCTCACCCTCCTGCGTCATCCGAATGAAATGCAGCGCCTGCGAAACGATCCGGCCTTAATCGTTTCCGCCGTCGAGGAACTCCTGCGTTATGAGAGCCCCAGCCAACACACAGCGCGCCTCGCTTCGGCCGACATCCAGCTCGGTGGAAAGGCTATTCGCAAGCGGCAAGCGGTAATCGCCGTGATGGGCGCAGGCAATCGGGACCCCGACCGTTTCCCGGATCCCAACCGTCTCGACCTCGCGCGCCAGGACAATCGCCATCTCGCCTTCGGCTGGGCCGCCCATTTCTGTTTCGGCGCGCCTTTAGCACGCCTCGAAGGCCAGATCGCCTTCGCCACTTTGCTAAATCGTTTCCCCGAACTCGCGCTGGAACCCGGACCAGTTATCTGGAGGGAAAACTTAGGCCTGCGTGGCCTGAAAGCCCTTCACGTAAAATTGACCAACCACCAATCCACGCAACCCTAGCGGCAGTGTCATCCCGACCCTGCCCGCTGCAGGCGGGCGCAGCCGAGGGAGCCGCTCTTCGCTCACTCCGGTGGCCCGTCGTGCGCCTCAAACGAGGCTACTTCTTCCGCTTCAAAGTCCGGCTGGCTTTGCAACAATCTCACGCAACGGTTCCATCGCAAAATCGCGTCATCGTTCCCCGGCGGATGAATCTTCTCCGCCTCGCCAAAGCACTGCAGCGCCTGCTCCAGCAAAGGCAACAACGTATGCGGAGCACGTCCCGCGCGTAACTGCGCCTTGACACGCCGCTCATACAACAACCCTTTGTAATAGAGCCGCTCGTACGGTTCCGTCAATCGATGGAAAATTGCTTCGACTTCCGCATAGCGGTCCGTGGGCTCGCCCGTAAATTGATCCGTAATCGCCAGCCCTAAAGTGCGCAGACCCAACATGTGCTTTGGATCCGCCGCCAAAATATCTCGGCAAATCGATTCGGCCTCTTCCGGCTCATTCAAATACCTGTATAGCTCCGCCTTCGCAATGGCCTCCCCAATCCCCAATTTAGAAATGGTCTTCAGCTTCAAATCCATGGGCCCTCCGTCGACTTCGACAACTCGGAAGCTCCGCCTTCATGCCTAACTCTCTACTCCTCGAATCTTACGCACAATCCACACCAGCGGATCGTAAAACTCATCCACCACCCGCTCCTTCAACGGAATGATGGCGTTGTCTGTAATATGGATGTCCTCCGGGCAAACCTCCGTGCAGCATTTCGTGATGTTGCACAGTCCGATACCCAGCTCGTCTTTTAGCAGCTTCGTCCGTGATACGCCATCCATCGGATGCATTTCCAATCCCGCCACCCGCACGAAAAATCTCGGCCCGCCAAACTGTTCATACTGGTCATGGTCTCGCAACACATGGCACACGTTCTGGCACAAGAAGCACTCGATGCACTTGCGGAACTCCTGCACGCGATCCACATCATCCTGGTAATACTTCCAATCGGCGCCGGCCTTCGGGCTGAATGGAGGAATCTTCTTGTTCATTCTGTAATTCCACGAGACGTCAGTCACCAAATCCTTGATCACCGGAAACGTCTTCAGAGGCATCACCGTAATCGGTTCGTTCTGCGGCAGCGAATCCATCCGTGTCTTGCAAGTTAGCCGCGGCCGCCCATTCACTTCCGCCGAGCACGACCCGCACTTCCCTGCCTTGCAATTCCAGCGTACTGCCAGGTCGGACGCCTGATGCCCTTGGATGTAGTGCAGCGCATCCAGCACCACCATTCCCGGCGCCACTGGCACCTTGAAATCGACGCTCCGCCCGCCATCCTTGTTCCCGCGAAACACTCTTAAAGTCGCATCCGCCATCGCTCAGCTCTCCCTTGACAACGCACCACGTAGGGGCGCAGCAGACTGCGCCCCAGCTCGCCCTGGCCTCAAACGAAGCATCACTTGTCTTCCGCCAAAACCTGCTTCAACTCCGCCGGCAATTCCGTAAGCCTCTCTTGCCGCAATGCCATGCTGCCCTCGCTCCGCCATATGATGTTGTTCTTCGATCCCCACGCCGCGCTAAGCTCCGGATAATCAATCCGGCTATGCGCCCCACGACTCTCTTCTCGCACCAAAGCGCTCCGCGTAACCGCCTCCGAAACCGTCAGCATCGACTTCAATTCAATTGCCATATGCCACCCGGGATTGAACATCCGCGATCCCTCCACGCTGGTACGCGCGGCTCGCTCTTTCAACTTCGCCAATTCCCCGAGCGCCTTCTCCATATCCTCGCGGGTCCGGAAAATTCCCACCAGGTTCTGCATTACCTTCTGCAAATCGCGATGCACCGCGTAAGGATTCTCTCCGCCTTGCCGTTGAAATGCGCTCAGCGCCTCGCTTTCTCCCGCCCCTACCTGCCCTTCATCAAGTTTAGGGCCAGCAACTTCCTTCGCATGCTGCGCGGCCGCCAGCCCCGCTCGCCGCCCAAACACCAGCAAATCCGAAAGCGAATTCCCACCCAGGCGATTGGCTCCATGCAACCCTGCCGCCGCTTCTCCCGCCGCAAACAGTCCCGGTAGCGAACTCTGTGCCGTCTCCGCTTCCACACGGATTCCGCCCATCACGTAGTGGCAAGTCGGCCCGACTTCCATCGGACCCTTCGTGATATCCACGTCGGCCAGCTCTTTGAACTGGTGGTACATGCTCGGTAATTTCTTCTTCACGTATTCCGCAGGCTTGTGCGAAATGTCCAGATAGGCCCCGCCATGCTCGGTTCCCCGACCCTCCTTCACTTCCGTGTAAATCGATCGCGCCACCACATCCCGCGTCGATAGCTCCATCCGTTTGGGATCGTAGCGTTCCATGAACCGCTCGCCATTCTTGTTGCGCAGTATTCCGCCCTCGCCGCGCACCGCCTCAGTCACCAAAATCCCCTGCACGCCCGGCGGCCACACCATTCCCGTCGGATGAAACTGCACAAACTCCATGTCCATTAATTCAGCGCCCGCTTCATAAGCCAGCGCCATTCCGTCGCCTGTGTATTCCCACGAATTCGACGTGATCGGCCAAGCCTTCCCAATCCCTCCCGTAGCCATCACCACCGATTTCGCCTTGAACAGCACAAACCGCCCGGTCTCCCGCCAATACGCGAGCGCCCCCGCGCATCGCTCACCATCCGTCAGCAGTCGCACGATCGTGCATTCCATGTACACATCGAATCCCATGTGCACGCCGCGATCCTGCAACGTCCGAATCATCTCCAATCCGGTGCGATCTCCTACGTGACACAACCGTCGGAACGTGTGTCCGCCAAACGCGCGCTGCAAAATCCGTCCATCCTCGGTGCGGTCGAACAATGCGCCCCACTGCTCCAACTCCTTTACCCGCTCCGGAGCCTCCTGCGCGTGCAACTGCGCCATGCGCCAGTTGTTCAGCATCTTTCCGCCGCGCATGGTGTCGCGAAAGTGCGGCTTCCAGCCGTCCGCTGAATCCACGTTGGCCATCGCCGCCGCGATTCCACCCTCCGCCATCACTGTGTGCGCTTTACCCAGCAGGGATTTGCTCACCACTCCGACGGAAGCGCCCTGCCCCAAAGCTTCGATCGCCGCGCGCAATCCCGCTCCGCCCGCGCCAACCACGAGTACATCGTGTTCGTGCGTCTCGAACCTGTCGCTCAAAAGATCCTCACATCTTGGATCGCGCCGGAAGCCACCATGCGCACGTAAAAATCCGCGAATCCAACCGATATCAAGCTCATCCACGCAAACCACATGTGCCGCTCATTTAAGATCGTTAACCACTGCCAGGTCTTGTACCGGGGCTTCCCAAACGTCGCACACGAAAAACAATCCAGCCTCCCGCCCGCAAGGTGCCGCAAGGAATGGCAGGAAAGCGTGTACGTCGTCAACAAAATAATGTTGACCAGCAGCACGAACGTGCCCACACCCATCCCGAATTTCCCGTCAAAATTGAACGCGAGAAAGACGTCCTTCCACAGGAAAAACAGAAACAGCACCGCCAAATAAAGAAAATATCTGTGTATGTTTTGCAGAATGAACGGAAATCTCGTTTCGCCCTTATAGTCTCGTTTCCATTCGGTGACCGCGCAAGCCGGCGGATCCTGAAAAAACGCCCGATAGTATGCCTTCCGGTAATAGTAGCAGGTGGCCCGAAAGCCCAGCGGCCCAGCCAGAATAAGCAGCGCCGGTGAAAGCTTCCACCAGCGATGATGCTCATCGATCAGCGGTGAATAGAACGGCGATAGGTACGGTCCCCACTCATAAAATCGCCCCTCAAATGCCCGTAGCGTCGCATAAATACCGAATCCGCCAAGCAACAGCACTACCGGAACGGTCTCCACCCACCACGAATCCCCTCGCAACGTCTCGCCAAACTCCGGCGCCTTAACCGTCCGCGCCCCACTCTCTGGCATGAAGTCTCCCTTCGCGAACGCATAGACTAGCCACAAATCACCGCTTTGAAAACTAAATTCGTTCCATTGATATTTTTTGCCGTCATGAATATTCCGCTGCCCCAAACTTGTGCGAAACTATACGGCTACTTGGGAGTGCGGCGGTCTGGCTGCCGCTCTTGCGATTCAGACATGGCGTAACCAGTGCCCTGGCTGAGGCGTCTGAACCCTATATCGCGTGGCTCAGGTTTTTTCTCAGCGCAATCTCGTTCGATCGAATAATTTAGCCTCTCAAGGAGAATCACTCAGTGCCACCCAAAGACAAAATCGCTATCCTCACCGGAGGCGGTGATGTTCCCGGCTTAAATCCGGTCATCAAATCTGTCGTATATCGCAGCGGCGAACTCAAGCGACCCGTGATCGGCATTCGCAAGGGATGGGAAGGTCTCACCCACATGGATCCCGCCAATCCCTCGGATCCTTACATCCGCCCTCTGGATCGCGAAAATACCCGCGCCATCGATCGCACCGGCGGCACGGTCCTGCACACCTCGCGTACTAACCCCCGCAAGATGGCCGAAGGTAAACTACCCAAGACTGTCTCCCCCGAGCGAGTGAAGAAACTTCCCTTTGACGGCAAGCACTACGATTTCACACCGGTCGTTCTCGAAAATCTCGAACGCCTCGGCGTGGGCTGCCTCATCACCATCGGCGGAGACGACACTCTGAGCTTCTCCGCCGCTCTTTCCGCCGCCGGCATGCCAGTCATCGCCATCCCCAAAACCATGGACAACGATGTGCAAGGCACCGAATACTGCATCGGCTTCTCCACCGCCATCACCCGCGCCAAGGAACTCATCACCCGTCAGCGCACCACGCTCGGCTCTCACGAACGCATTGGCGTTTTCCGCATCTTCGGCCGCGATGCCGGCTTTACCGCTCTTTATACCGCGTACGTCACTTCCACCCGCTGTTTAATTCCCGAGTATCCGTTCGACGTGGATCGCGTCGCAAAAATCCTGTCTGATGACAAGCGCAACAATCCCAGCCACTACGCTCTGGTCATCGTCTCGGAAGGGGCCGTTTGGAAAGAAGGTTCGGTGAGGGAAATCGGCGAAGCCGATGCCTATGGCCATCGCAAGAAGGCCGACATCGGTCAGGCCCTCGGTGAAGAAATCCGCAAACGCACCGGCGATGAAATCATGGTTAGCGACCTTACCTACGACCTCCGCAGCGGCGAGCCCGACGCCATCGACCAGCTTGTCGCCATGACTTTCGCCAACATCGCGGTCGACATGCTCCGCGACGGCGTCACCGGGCGCATGGTCGGCGTGCAAAACGGCTGCTACGCCCACGCCCCGCTTCCCGCGTCCTCGCTGGGTGCGCGCAAGGTTGATCTCCCCGCTCTCTACAATACAGAGCGCTACCGCCCGAACTACACGGCCAAACTCGGCGCCCCCCTCCTCTTCAACCGGATTTAGCATGGCAAGGTCGCCTTTGCATTCGTTGCCAGCCGGTCACTCGCACGGATGAGCGATCGGAGCAGCGGACTCGCGCTGCTCGGTGAAACTCATTACATGCGTAAACTTCCAGGATCCGTCCGGCTGTCGCTTAAGAACTCTTAACACCTTCCCCCGTCCCGGCTTAGCGTTCGCCGATTCCTTGTATGAGAAATATCCCCATTCAAACGCCCAATCTCCCGCAATCTGCAAGTCTTTGATCTCTGATTGGTAACAAAGAGTCCGCCCTGCGTTGCTGTTTGCTTCCTCGTGCTTGTCATCCGTGTATATCACGGCCTTGCCGATCTCGGCCGGACTACCGGGCTGTAGGCGAACCGCTTGGCTGTCCCACAACTTCGCGAAATCATCCGCCTTGCCAGATAGCGTTGCTTCGACGTCCTGGCGATGTAGCTGCTCAATTGCCTCTCTAGCCTGCTGCCGCGAACCAACCTCGTACGCACTTAGTGCAATGCCTGCGCTCGTGCCTAGCGCGCCAACCATGACGATGAGCGTTGCTCCCAATCGGTCACCAATCCTCACTCTAATCTCCTTCCTCGTAGACAAAGTCTCCTGTTCATGCGCCGAGATCATGTACCGAATTTCGGACGGCGCTCAGGAAACAACGTTAGCGGATGAAGCTCTTTGTTCCTCTCTGGCGGGCGTAACCCTTCGGCAACCCCTTACTTCATACCAGTGTCATTTCATGGGAATATGATTTTGGAGGCCGATCTCCTTGAAGAGAGAACAGCGCCGAACGCCACGCTACACTTTCATCGCCAGCGCGGAGCTCATCGAACAAAAAACCGACGTGCGTATCGCTACTCGTGTCAGCGAATTGAGCCTGCACGGCTGCTACCTGGACATGATGAATCCCTTCCCCAAGGAGACCCTGGTCCTCGTCAAGATTTTCGCCGGCGAAGATTTCTTCCACGCCAAAGCCAAAATCGTTTACGTCCAGCCCAATCTCGGCTGCGGCGTCTCCTTTCTCGAAGTCGAAAGCCAGCCACTCGCCGTCCTGGGCCGGTGGCTGGACACTGCCCAAAAGGAAGGCCAACAGCGCTCCGGCTAGCCGCGCTACCACATCGAGCTCAGCGTCTCTCGGTTTCATAGCCAACCAACCACGAATAATATTCGGTACCCGAATACCTCGATCCATCCGCGCCGGTGATTTTTGACAGCGCCGTTAAGAACTTTTTTATGTTAATCCCCGCTCGTAGCCCCGATTTACACACAATTACTCGCAAATCCCCAAACAAAGCAGCGACTTTCTTCGTCTCCCCACTTGAAGCAAAGCAAACGGCACTTCGCAAAATCCTCTGGTCAGCCGATTCTTCCGCTTCAAGAACGCTGCGGTGAACCTGCTCCTGGTGATGGCTCGCCGTCAGGGTAACTACATGAACCGCCCAGTCGTTGGCTTCTTCACATTGCTTCTTCTGGCTTCCAATATTTGGGCACAAGGTGCCGTTCGGCGGCGCGATGTTTCGCGAACGGGCGTGGTCGCGGATGACATGTCTTTCGATTCGACCGACATTTTTCGCCCGCGACTTGAATCGCCCCCCGCGCCCGCGAGTGTAACCCCCATTCCCGTCAGCCAGCTCCGCATCCCATCCAAAGCGTTGAAGGAATTTGAACGCGCAACAAAAGCCTTTCGGTCCGGCGAAATAAAGGCCTCCGCCGAACATCTCCAGAAAGCTTTGCAGATCTATCCCGACTTCATTGACGCCCACAACGCGCTCGGTCTTCGCTATACCCAAATCGGCGAATATCAAAAAGCGGTTGCCGAACACGAAATCGCGCTCTCGCTCAATCCACGCAACGCGCAGACCCACCAGGATCTTGCGTTCGCGCTTTTGCTACTGAATCGGTATCAAGAAGCGGAAGCTGAGGCCCGCGACTCTCTGGATATAGATCCGCAGCCCGCGGCTCCTCGCTACTTCTTGGCCCGCGCGCTGATTGGCCAAGGGCGCGTCACTCCGGAAGTCATCCAAATGCTTCGCCAGAGTGAGGATGCATTCCCGAATGCCAGCTTGGTTCTTGCGCAAATTCACTTCGAGCAAGGGCGGACCGAAGAGGTAATTGCGGCGCTGCGTCACTATTTGCAAGCTACCCCCGATCCGGAAAATAAGCAGAAAGCAGAATGCTGGGTCGCGCGACTCCGCCAGCAACCCGTACCAGCAGGCTGCTCCTCCGGACTCACGCGACCCTCGTTCCGCTGAATTTGCCACGACCGAACGGTAGCGACTTAACGCACGAACAAGCGCTTGTGCCTGAGTCCGCGCCTACGCGGCGTTCTTGGGAAACCGGCTCGCCAGATTGCGCGCAAGCATCGCATCCGCTTTCGCTCCAGCCAGGGCGTTTTGTAAATGGCGGTCGTGTTCGGTCGGTGTACCCTCGGTGGTCATCAGCGCCGCTGCAAACTCCATCTGCGGATCGCTTCCACGCAGCGCAATCGCCTTAAGCACCCAGGCATAGCCATCGATTTTCATCGCCAGATTTGTGCCGACCGGGTCCGCGGATGACTTCAACCAATCCGTGTGCTGGCGCAGCCAACTCACCTGCCTGTAGCACTCCGCCAGATATCCGAAATCAAAAGCCGCCAGGGCATCCTTGGGATTTTCCCGAGTCCGTGCTTCCAGCCGAAACAGCAGTTCTTTCGCCACCGGAGTTCGCTGCTGTCCGTACAACGTCGCCCTGCGCAACGTTTCCATCCGCAGGAGCACCGGTGTGCTTGGAGCAAGCAGCGCCAGGGTATCCGTCACCAGGTGGCTTACGTCGTAATTTTCTTGGCCGCCTAAGTTCCATCCTGTGCCAGTCCACGGCAGCGATTGGTCTGACCCGATGTCAATTGCGTGGCAAATCAGCGGTGGGCCGGCCAGAGCTGGCGCGGAAACCATCAGCAAAGCACCAGCGATGGCCGCAAAATATTTAACGGAAGATATCTTTTGTAATTTCATACTGTCTCCTTTTCGCGAACGTCCTGCGAGAGCAAAGACGCCAGTAGGAAACAACTGTTAACGCGAGATGCTAACGAACGGGTGGTTCCGTCTTCTCCCACTTCCGCCACACACTAATGTCGTCGTACCCCAGCTCATTCCACCAGGCATCGAGCATCGCCGGGTCGCCGCGCTCGATTCCTTCCCGCGTCACGCCGCTTGGCGCACGAACCGACTTGTTGAGGGCGTCAAAGACCTTGCCGCGGTCCGCGACGGAGGCCCGGCTCAACAGGTGCCACAGTGTGAGCGCATCTGCCTTTCGCGCCTGCGCGAGGACAATCGTAAGCTCGGCAGTGCGCTCCGCATCGCTTAGCTTCGCAAAATCAAAATCGCGCAATGCCTCGCGAAGTGGCGCGGGCGCATCCTCAAAATATGGCGTTCCTGGCCCGATACCCGGCCGCGTCTCCCCCACCGCCCCCGCTGGAATAAACGCGTCGCGCCCGTTCAGCCGGAAGCCCACCCAGCCCATCCGCGTCCGCAAAAGCCCGGCGCCCGAATCGTCCACCTGCAACGTGTACGCGCATCCCAAATCCACGGCCAATGCCGACGGCGTGTCCACCAGAAACTTTCCCGGGGGCGCCCAAATCATGGCGTGAATGGTTCCACGCTCCAACTGCAGCCGGGTTCGCGAAGAACGCGACTCCGCCAGGCGCAGGCGAGTATCGGGATCGATGTCCACTTGCCCGACGTCTGAAACGGCGATGCTCGCTCGCGACTCCCGATCGGTCTCCAAAGTTTGCCCGACTCGCAGCGCGTCCCTTTCCCCGACCCCACCGATCGCTTTGGTCCCCACGCGCGGCGCTCCGGCCACCTGTTGCACTCCCCATTCACCCCCGGACTCCTCGGATTGGCGCTGCGGGCGCAATCCCGTCCACACCGAGAAAACCACCAAGGCACTGGCCGCCACCGCCGCGAACTGAAACCAGACCCCCGCTCCGCGCAAATCCTTGTTTGACTCGCGTCCCGCTGCAGGAAGCTCGGGTGCCCGCCCGGCATGTCGAAACTTCCCTAACGCCTGCTCCAGCCGAAGAATTTCAGCGTCCGGCTTGCCGGAGCCATCCCACAAATATTCGTTTTTCATCCAATCGTGCTGGTTACTCATAAACTTTTGCCTGTTCATCAGCCTCAAAAGCGGCGGCTAGACCGCCGCACTCCACAAAATGCGAGGGCCGTGACCGGTTTTCGTGTTTCACCCCAGCTTCTCCCGCAGCATTTGCATTCCGCGATGCAGGTTGACCCGGACCGAGCCCGCGGTTAGCCCGGTCCGCTCGGCAATCTCCGGTCCGGTCATACCCTCCACCAATCGCATGATCAACGTCTCCCGATAAGCCTCCGGCAATCCTCGTATCGCCTCCAGAATTGCCGCACCATCATCGCCCGGCGTGCCGGCGCCTTGCTCCGCCGATCCATCCGGGGCCTCCTCCGCGAACCGCACCACCTCCACCGACCTTCGGTGAAAATCATTTGCCCGATTCCGTGCCACCGTTGCCAGCCATGCGCCGAAGCACCTCACATCCCGCAAGGTATGCACTTGGCGCATCGCCGCAATAAACACGTCTTGCACCAAATCCTCGACTTCCCCCACCGGCACCCGCCCCAGCAAAATCCCGTGGACCATCCGTGCATAGCGCTCGTAAAGATGTCCGAAGGCACCACGGTCCCCTGTGCGCGCCGCTGCCACGAGAGCAACCACCTCGTTTTCTGCGGGCTGTGTGGGAACGCGCCCGGCGCTCACCATGGGTGCTCCGATCCCTAAGCCGAACTCAACGCGACTTCCCAAGTCGTATCACCACTCTTCGCTCGCCCCAATCCAAGATCTCAAGACGCATTCCTAGCCTGTGCTGTTAACGAACACGATGCGGCGTGACGCGCCCAGGCGGCACATTTCACAGTGAAATCCAGTTTGTATGGAAGGCCCCCTCCCCCGTTTTTGCAGAAGTGTTCATTCTAAAGGGAGTTAAAGTGCTTTGTTTTGATACACTTCTGCAAGTGTTGATTCTAAAGATGGTTATGACTCATCTTTCGCCGGCGATTCCCGAGAGCAAACCGGTCGGCCGACAAGGAAACTCGGAGCGTTGTGGGACCTCTGTGCGCCGGTTTATCTTGGAATGCGGGAAGGGCGTTGGGCGAAGAGAATTCGCGAACGTTCAGCCGAAACGAGCTCGATTGCACGCTCATCGGCTTATTTTACTAGTCGAGCATCATCGGTACAACTGTCCGATGGGGCAAGAAATGGACACTTGCCCGAAATTGCCTTATCGCATGGGCTGCCGACGGTTGCAACAATTGAGGCGCTCCGACGCCGTACTAGTTCTTCGGAGTGGGCAGGGCCGGAATTACGATGATGTATGCATCGGGCTGGCCTTCCCGGATTATTCGCGGCATGTTCATGACGGCTGGAGGCGAGCCGATATCCTTGGTGGTGGCGTACGGGGCGTAGAACATCAGATGTGCGGGAATGTGGACCAGTTCCGTCTTGCCGGGAATGAACAGGTAGCCGTTATTGGACATCATGTATACGACGCCCGACTTTTGCGGGGGGCGGAACTTGCCGGATTTGTAGCCTGCTTCAACTGCAGCGGTTATCTGGTCCTCGGTCTTGCCCAGACCGCGCTGCTCTTCCACGAATATTCGGGTGAGTAACGTGGTGGCGCTGCCCTCCGCGTCGAAGCAGGTCGGTTCCTGATTCAAAGGGGTTTGCCGATCGACGAAGCACGAAAATCCGTTGCTGCCTTCGCGAACCTTGACGTAGCCGTTGTGTTCCAGCAGGTAGACCGTCGCCTTTCCTGATATCTCTGGAGGAGCCGCGCTTTCTGCCAGCTTGATTCGCTCTTCGCGCGGCAACGAAAAGTCATAAGCCGCCTTTGGCGTAGTTTGCCCAAATAAGCGGGAGCTAATTACCAGCGCCACCACCGCAAACGTACCTCGAAGGCGTTGCAAAATGTTGCGCATGAGTCCGACTGTGGAGCAGCAGCGTGGCGATTGTATAGAACAAATGAAACCTCACTACGCTGAAGTGCCGCCAGGATCCAGGTTGCGCGATTACTTTGTCCATGCCGGGTCGTCTAAGCAGCGTGTCGACACAGCCGCTATCCTCATCCGTTCCTCCGGCCGTGCAATCTCGCACGTCTCTGCCGCGGTGCCCGAAGTGCCACGGCAACATATTCAGCCAGTTCCGCAGCCGTGGCTTGCTTTTTGCCGAACTCGTTCACCCCGATGCACAAGATATTCCCCGCCACACCCATCACACCTCGTTCTATCACCTAACGCTGGCAGGAAAATACGATGAGTCTACGCCCTCCGGAAGGATTTGCTTCGCGCCTTTCTCCGCCGCTTTCACGCATTCGGATTCCAAGCACGACGGCCGCATCGCACCCGGCGGAGTTCACCTGTTCACCCTGGAACTGGGTGCCAGCTGGATTGACGAATTCCTCCAAGTGCACCGCGAACCAGAGACCATTCACGATTGCGCCGGGGGGAGACTGACCTGCGTCGGGATCCAGCTATATCGCGAATACAGGGAAGGAAGTGCCGCCAGCGCGCTCACGGTCGACGTGTTGGTTTCGGAGCTGCTGGCGGCTGCGGCCGCTTTGGAAGTGGACAAGATGGGAACCCCGCCGTGGTGGGGCCGAATCATCGAGCTGCTCCATTTTGACTTCCCGCGCGATCTGCGCATCTCTGATTTGACGCAAGAAGCGGGGGTGCACCCCGTGTATTTAGCCCGCGTCTTCCGCCGCCTCACTCGCCAGACTCCCGGAGAATGGCTCCAGCGGCGGCGGATCCGATCGGCGTGCGAAAAATTGCTGGATCCCGATCAAGGAATCGTCACAATCGCCGCCGAATGTGGTTTCGCTGACCAAAGCCACATGACGCGCACCTTCAAGAGGTATACCGCCATGACACCAGCCCAATTTCGCAGGACTGTACGCCCCTCCCCGACGACACACTGGCGTAGCCAAGCACGCGTTTAGGCAACGTGAACAGGACGGGAGCGCAGCCCTGATTGGGGCCCAGCATCTTCTTTATGGCTCGGATCTGGCCGCTAACGGCTCTCGCACGCGACGTTACGGCACGGAATCTGCCAAAGAAGCTGGGTTAGATGACACCGGTACCGGTCAGGTGAATCGTCAACGCTTTATTAAAGTAGCCATCGGTGTGAATCGTCAGCGAACCGGTTCGCGTCCCTATGGCAGTGGGCTTGAAGAAAACGTCCACAACGCAACTGGAACCCGAGCTCGGGTAGGCCGGGCAATGATCCGTGTAAGTAAAATCTCCGCTCCGCGAGATGCTGCTGATTTCCAAGGGTCCGACGCTCGTCAAAGTGACAACTCGAGCAGTGCTGGTCTTTCCAATGGTTTCCGAGCCGAAGGAAAGGCTACTCGCGGAAGCGTTCAGGTTGGCGATGGCGGAAACTTTGCGAACGCGACTGCGGCCTGCAGTACTGGGGAAAACAGGCTCTGTGACGTAAATGTTGCCAGGCAGGTCTACAGACACACCGTCCGGGTAATCTAATTGAGCGCGGGTTGCGAGGCCGCCGTCGCCCGAAAAACCCGGCGAGCTGTTTCCAATACCCGCCAGAGTGTAGAGGATACCAGCGCCATCCACCCATGCCACGCGCTGCACATACGTGTCAGCGATGATCACGTCACCCGCCGAATCAACGGCCACGCCGGCTGGCAGAAGCAGACTAGTTTGCGTCGCCCTCGTTCCGCTTCCGTTGTAGTTTGTGCCGCCATTACCTGCAAACGTGTGAATTTTTCCATTGGAAATGACGCGAATACGATTGTTGCCGGTATCGGCGATATAAAGATCGCCCCGCATATCAACCGCGACATCATTGGGTGCATTGAGCTGCGCACGGGTAGCGAGGCCGCCGTCGCCAGCAAAACCTTGAATACCGTCGCCCGCGATTGTGGTGATAATACCGGAGGTGTTGACTTTGCGTACTCGCTGATTGCCGTTGTCCGCGATATACAAATCGCCGGCTCGGTCCAGTGCGATGCCAAAAGAACCGGCAAGCAACGCATTGACAGCGGGGCCGCCATCTCCGCTGAAACCGCAGTTGCCCGTTCCCGCGTATCGCGTCATGTGATGGGTGATCGCGGCGGATTTCCAGATAAGGCAGGTGTCGGCAATCAGGAGGTCCCCTTGATGGTCCATCACCGCCTTGGTGGGATTTCGCAAGGTGCTGCCGTTGGCACCGCCGGCCAAGAAATCATCACTGCAGTCCGTCGCGATGCCAGCTACGGTAGAGATGATTCCGATCGTGGTCACCTTTCGGATGATGCAGTTATTGGTATCGGCAATGTAAAGATTCCCGGAGCTATCGGGGCTCGCCGAAGTGGCACGGTTTAAGGTAGCGTCCGCAGCCGGAATGTGGTCGCCGCTGAAGCAGCACGTACCATTTCCCGCGACGACGTTAATGTTTCCACCAAGCGGAGCTTTGGAGAGGTACATGTCTGACGCAATGAGCATGTTATCTGAGGCATCCACCGCCACGGAGCTTATCCGACCGAGGAAGGTGCTCGTCGCGGGCCCTCCAAAAGAGGAGGTTCCTCCCGCATAGATCCCCGCCACCGTCCGGATCACGCCGCCAATCTGGAACTCCCGGACAACGCCGTTAGCGCTATCTGCAACGAAAATCCCGCCCGATGGATCGACGGACACGGCCGTCGGATAGTATAACTGCGCGCTAGTGGCTAAACTGCCGTCGCCTGAGTAGCCTGCGGTAGTACTTCCGGCCACACTGATGATCAGATTGAACGCTCCATGCGTTCCAAAGGTTTGTACAAAGCGGATCCGCGAATTTGCGGTGTCTGCGATGTACAGGTTGCCCGCGGTATCGAAGGCCACTCCATTGGGATTGGACAACTCAGCAATTATGGGCGACGTATCATCGAAGAAACCTTGAATGCCATTTCCGACAACAGTGCTGATAATGCCGTCGGTTTGTATCACCCGGATACGCTGATTGAATGAATCGGCGATGAAAAGAGAGCCAAATCGATCAAATGCCATCCCCCCTACGCCATAGAGCAGAGCTTTCGTTGCCAAGATATTGTCGCCGTTATAGCCGCAATTTGCGGGCACGCCTGCGAAGATGCTGCTCGCCCCGGTACTTGGCACGAACTTGAGAATCACGCACCCCTCTGAGACATACACATTGCCAGAGGAATCGACAGCGACCGACTGAGCTGGGACGTTGGTTAGGGCTTTCGGGCTGGTGAGGAAACCCGAGGGATCGATCTTGAAAACGCGGCCTTGATTGGCGCTTGCTATCCAGTAATTTCCGAGGCTGTCGATAGCAATTCCGTTCGGTAATACGTTGGCGCTGGTCGCACGAACGTTATTGGGCCCTCCGCCGGCATAAGTCGTAATAATGTCTTGCGCGGATTGCGCGCTGCCGCTCTGCGGCCGCTGCGCGGCAATCATCAAAATAATGAGACACACTGGAGCCAAAGACACAATTCGACGCACTGGGCGCATTGGATGTCTCCTTGATCATTGTTCAGCTGGCTTCGGCGAACTGAGCCTAGGCGGGAAGCGGCTGGGGCTGTTCCTTCAGGAAGCCATCGTTTGCTTTTTGGGGCCGGCTGTCAATACATGCTCTCACCGATTTTCAATCGAGGAGCAAAATTGCACTGCTGTAAATCGCGATCCTCAGCCGGCTCGCTAGCTCGGAAGGCTCAGGTTTCATTTCAGAACTTAGCTTTGGAGAGCCACCTTCAGCAAAAACGCATTAGGGAGGCGGCCGGCTTTCAACCGGCGGCGGCAAGGGTTTCGGTTTTGCGTGATGTCTCCCAGAGTTCGATGTAGGGACGCAGGTCTTGCATCATACGGTCGAATTGGGCGAGATCAAGGGATTGAGCGCCGTCGCTTATTGCTTTTTCGGGGGCGGGATGGACTTCGACGATTAGGCCGTCGGCGCCGATGGCTACACCGGCGCGGGCTACCGCGGGGACGAGGCTGCGCTTTCCGGTGGCATGGCTGGGGTCGAGAATGACCGGCAGGTGGGTCAGTTCGTTTAACGCGGGGATGGCGGCGATGTCGCAGGTGTTGCGGGTGGCGGTTTCGAAGGTGCGGATGCCGCGCTCGCAGAGAATCACGTCGGGATTTCCGTGGGCAACGACGTACTCGGCGGACATCAACAATTCCTTCATGGTGCTGCTCATTCCGCGCTTCAGCAAAACGGGGCGACCGCACTTTCCGAGCGCTTTAAGCAGGACGAAATTCTGCATGTTGCGCGCGCCTACTTGCATCACGTCGGCGTATTGCGCGATCAAATCCACGTCGCGATCGCTCATTACCTCGGTGATGATAGCCAAGCCGGTGGCGTTCTTGGCTTTCTGCAAGAGTTTCAGGCCTTCTTCTTCCATGCCCTGAAAATCGTAGGGAGAGGTGCGCGGCTTGAAGGCGCCCCCACGCAACATTCTTGCGCCGGCTTTGGCCACGCCTTCTGCGGCCTGCATGATCTGCTTTTCCGATTCCACCGAGCACGGTCCAGCCATGATGATAAATTCGCCACCGCCGATTTCGAGCCCGTTAACGCGAACCTGGGTGCGGCCAGCGCGAAATTCCTTGCTTACGAATTTGTAAGGCGCGGAAATGCGCACCACTTTCTCGACTTGCGGCATGGCCTCTACGGACTCCAAGCACGCGGTCACATCGCCCACTCCCACGACTCCGATCACGACGCGCTCCTCTCCCTCGATGGAATGCACCTTGTATCCGAAGTATGCAACTTGGGTGCGGACTTCATCGATTTCCTGACGTGTGGCGTGCAGCTTCATGGAGATGATCATGGCCATCCTCGTTTTTTGTGTCTTCTTTCTGTCCCATTTCTGCTCTTTTTTTCGTCGCCGCGAAAATTCGCACTGCAAAATAAAAAACCCACTCGCTGGCGAGTGGGTTGGAATTTTCTCTTTATTGCTTTGACTACAAATTCGCCCCTCGCCTCCTATTTAGGTGGCACCCAAAATCGAAACCAATACGAGTAGGCGTTGCGAATCATGGCGCGTAGTCTAGTAAATCCCCGTTTCAGAATCAACTGAAAAAACTTGTCTACGCCGCTGCGATTGCACGGCGGCACGAAGCCGGCGCTACCAGCCTGCACCAAAATACGCGGGCTCATGCGCTAACCGCGGACGCGGACGGCGCTGAAGCTCAGGATTACGTGACCGCCGGAAGTGGGGCGGCCGAAACTCATCATCGGGCGGAAGCGGGAGAACAGCAGCATCTGATCGAGCTGGTGGCGCAGGTCGACGCTGTGCGGGCCAGAAATAATCTGGTAGCCGACCATTTGTCCGTTCTTATCGACGGTGACATCGATGAGCAAACCGTGGGGAAGAGAGAGTTCGACGTCATGCTGCTCGGGGGCCCACGAGGAAGGATAATCCGAAAGGGTGATCAGTTCCGCAGGGCGGAGAATATTCAGCGGCACGTCATTGGGAACGGCGCGTACGGTGATGCCCGGAACGATGAGCTGCAAGACGATTACGAAAACGAGAATGGCGGAGAAAAATCCGCCGGTGGCGGGAACGGTGAGCGGCCGGAAAACATTGTCGAGCAGAAGTTCCGCGCGGTCGCGGATTCTGCGGGCGCGGCTACGGAAATCCTGCGTGGGCAGAGCCTGGGCGGCCGCAACGCGAATGCGGACCGCCAAATCGGCGGGCGGCAAATTTCTGGGCACGCGAGACAACAGCACGGAAAGTTTGCGGTAGCGCTGCAACTCTTCCCGGCAATACGCGCAGGCTTCCAGATGCTCGCGGATATGAATGCGCTCTTCCACAAGAGCGGAGCCAGTCACCGCATCATCCAAATAGCCAGCCAGCTTGGTGCGGACGGTGTTGCACATCATGGGAGTTCCCCGTGTGCCGCTTGCAGCCTAATGGCTGGGCCTGAATTTGGTCTTGCACTTGGCTTGGAACCAGGAACCGAGCCCTCGCGAATGTGGCAATCACCCCAATGTTCGCGGGACGCTTGCGTGTTCGCGGGCATTTCTCTCTTACCGAGCAGGGGTTCCAAAAGATCTTTTAGCGCGCGGCGGCCACGCAAGATGCGCGATTTCACTGTGCCAACGCTGCACTCCAACACTTCGGCGATCTCTTCGTAGCTCAGGCCTTCCAAGTCACGAAGAATTACGGCGCCACGAAACACTTGCGGAATTTCCTGCAGGGCGTGCTGCACCGCTTGCTGAACTTCGTAGGCGGCAAGCTGGTCAAAAGGAGTTGCGCCTAAATCCTCGATTTCTATCGCGTTATGTCCCTCGTCTGGTTCCGCGTCGATGGAGACATTTTTTTGCAAGTGGCGCTTGAACCAACGCTTGTGATTCAACGCTTCACGAATGGCAATGCGATAGAGCCAGGTCTTCAGCGAGCTGCCCTGACGAAAACATCGGATTCCGCGAAAGGCTTTGAGGAAAACTTCCTGCGTGCCGTCGGCGGCGTCTGAAGTATCTCCCAGCATGCTCAAAATCAAGTTATAGACCGGACCGTGGTAGTGGGTGACCAGCCAATCAAAGGCGGTTTCGGAACCGGCCTGGAGCTCGTTCACCAGCTCCGATTCATCGCGACCCCAAGAGAGGGCGCTGGCCCAATCGGACACGGACGGCCTTTCCGGCTCGCCCCAGTCGGGTGCTCGGGAAGCCTGCAGAGGCTTGCGAGTCAACTCCGAGGGGTTACCTGAGCCCTCATGGCTGAAATGACTGCTGACATCCGGGTTCGGCATCTGTTGCGGCCCACTAGCCTTTGCACCCGGTGCCAAGCTCTATATCTTAGACACCGGGAGAGGCGGTTGTGTTTCCGCCATGTGCCCATGTTACACCTCCTGGGGTAGGCTGCAATGGCACCGGAGACGTGGTACGAAGGCAATGAGCAAGCGTATCGGCGGTTGTCAGGAGACAGGAGGCTGGACAAGCGAGGTGGATGCGAGAAGCGATTCGATGCGGGCGAGAAGCGTGGCGAGACCGTCAGACTTCGAGACGATAGCGGCAACGCCGAGCGCGGCGGCGAGGGACTTGCCAAGGACATCGCCAAACATCGTGTAAACGACGATGGGAACAAGCGGCAACCTGGCGCGGAGCAGCGAAGCGGCTTCGATGCCATTCATGTGGGGCATGGAGAGATCCAGGATGACGAGATCTGGCTGAAGGTTGGTGGCTTTATCCACGGCTTCGACACCGTTTGCAGCTTCGCCGCAGACTTCGAAGGGAGAATAGTTCTCGAGAAAAATGCGCACCGCATTGCGAACGGAGACTTCGTCTTCGACGATGAGGATGCGTTTGGGCATAAGGTAGCGAGAAAGATAACACGACAGTTTCCGTGGAGGACTAGGGTGAATCCTGTATCTGAATTCATTAAGCCAACGAACATACGTGGCGTCGTTTCTCACAGAGGCCGAATCTTTCGCGAAGCGGAAGACAGGAATCCGGCTCAGGCGGCGGCGATGGCGCTCCGGTAGGCAAACCCAAGGGAAACTTACGGTCGTTTTGTTGAGCGAGCTTACGACGAGCGGACCGGAGCATGTATCGAGGTTGGTGAATGCCCCGCGAGACACAGACGCCACGATCACTGACACGACAATTCCCGTCATGATTGATGACGCTTTGCGTCCGATAGAAAAGGTGGCGTTCTGTAAATCACTGATAATACTGACCTTGCGTTGAGCCGCAAGTGGGCGAATGCGTGCAAGATATGGGTAGGCTTGTGACTGAGGAGTCTCTGAATGAGGCGGAAAGAGCGCGGGTTCTCATTAATCGAATTGCTGATCGTGGTGGCGATTATCCTAGTCATCGCGGCGGTGGCCATTCCGAACCTGGTGCGCTCGCGAATGAGCGCTAACGAAGCCTCCGCCGTTGCTTCGATGCGCACGGTCATAACGTCGGAAATCATTTATGCGTCGACGTACACGGTGGGATTTTCTCCCGATTTGCCGTCCTTGAGCGATGGTGGCTCGGTAGCGAACTGTACCCCGCCTGCAATCCCCTCGGCTAGCTCCGCGTGCCTGCTCGATTCGAACGTAGCGAGCGGGACGAAGAGCGGGTATGTGTTCAGTTATGTGCCTGCGGGTGGCGTCCCGAATGGCTCATATAAGCTAAATGGGGATCCGGCCAACACGGGCAGCGGACAGCGGCACTTCTACACGGATGATACGAACGTGTTGCGCGTGAATCTTACGGCCGTAGCGTCGGCAACAGACCCAGCTTTGTAATTCCAATCTTCATTGAGAGAGGACGCCGCTGACGGATTCGGTTTTTGTAAGCGGTTGGTCAGCCGGACGATCGTCGCCACGAAATCCTACCCAAAAGAAAATCAAGACTACCGCGGAAGCGATTGCGGGGACTAGCCAAATGGAGCGCCAATCGTGAAGGATTCCGCCGGCCGGCGAGGACTTGGCGTAGAGGTCGACGATTCGGCCGCAGACCAAAGAGCCTACGAACATGCCGATGCCGTAGGTCAGAAAAGTCATTAAGCCTTGGGCGGCGGCACGCAACGCGGATGGGGCTTTCTGGTCGACGTACACCTGTCCCATAACGAAGAAGAAGTCGTAGCAGATGCCGTGAAGGATGATGCCGATATAGAGCATCCAGGCGAGCGAGCCGGCGTTGCCGTAACCGAATGCGAGATAACGGGCGACCCAGGCGAACATGCCCAGCATGAGCGTGCGCTTGATGCCGAGGCGCTTAAAGAAGAAGGGCAGCGTGACCATGAAGAGCAGCTCGGACATTTGGCCGAGGGTCATCTTCGCGGCGGCGTACTTGACCCCGATTTCGTTCAGGAATGGATTCGTGAAGGCGTAATAGAACTGGAGCGGGATGCAGATGAGAAAGGAAGCGAGCGCGAAGATCGCGAAGGTGCGGCTTTTGAAGAGGTTGAAGACATCTGGGGGAAAGATGTTGCTGACTTTGAAGCCGTGTGCGGTGCGGAGCGGCGGAGTGTGCGGCAGGGTCAAGGCATAAAATCCGAAAAGAATTGAGCAGACGGCGGCAATGCGGATGGGAATGTTGGTGGGCTCGACACGCAGTGCACCGATGATGAGGCCGGCGACGATCCAACCGGCGGTGCCGAGGACGCGGATGGAACCGAAGTCCTGGCTGGGATCTCTCATCTGGCGGAAGGCGAGGGCGTTGGTGAGCGCCATGGTGGGCATATAGAGCAGCGAATAGATGAGAAGGATGGCGTACATGGGGCCGAAAGCGGTTTGCGTGGAGGCGAACCAGAGAAGGACGCCGCCGACACCGTGAAGAGTGGCGAGCAGGCGCTGATTGGCAAAGAGTTCATCAGCCATCAATCCGACAAGAAACGGCGACACAATAGCGCCAATTGTGGTAGTGCCGCTGAGGATTCCAATCTGATCGCCGGAGAAGTGCAGCGTCTGACCGAGCCAAGTGCCGAGAGTGACGTACCAGGCGCCCCAAATAAAATATTCGAGGAACATCATTACGGACAGTCGAGCTCTCATCTGCAGGACCACGCCATCACCTCTCGAAAAGCCGATTCACAACAGTCGCCGCAATTGCTCGTGCATTCATCGCTGGGCGGCCTGCGCGCGAGCGGGGCCGTTGAGCCAGAGATCGATGGGTTTTTTCACGCCGGGCGGCGGCTGATATGGCATCGCGATCTTGCGCCCTTCGCCGGCTGACGCGTAGCCGGCGTAAAGCGCGTGCATCACAACCAAGCCATCTTCCCCGGTGGCCTGCGGAGCTTCTTTGCCGCGCGCGCAACGCGCGAAGTGCGCCAGCTCTTGCGGCGTGCCGTAATTCCAGAGCTCTTCGAAGACCGGGTAGGTCCAGCCTTTCGTGGTGGGGGCTTTTTCGACGGCGTACCCATAGCCGTTCTCGCTGTATGTCGGCAGGGCGTTGCCCATGTGCAGGTTGGCGTAGGTAACGCCGGCTTCGCCGAAGACTTCGATGCGATCATCCATACCGCCGCGGCGCGCCCAACTGTTCTCGATGAGACCGACAGCACCATTGGCGAATTCGAGTATGCAAAGGGAGTCGTCTTCCGCCTTGGTTTTCTCGGCGTGAACGTAAGTGCCCATCTGGCAATAGACGGACTTGATTGGGGAGCGGGCAAGGAAGAAGTAGCAGAAGGCAATGCCGTGGCAGCCGAGGTCCATGAACGCGCCGCCGCCGGAACGGTTTACGTCCCAAAACCAGGGGCTGTGTGGGCCGAAATGTTTTTCGCTTTGCTTGATGAGATAGATCTTCCCGAAGGCGCCGGCGTCGGCCATTTCCTTGGCTTTCAAATATTTTGGCGTGAAGAAAAGCTCTTCGCCGTACATGAGCAGGACGCCGTGTCGCTTTGCTGCGGCGATCATCTCTTCGCCCTCGGCGATGGTCATAGCCAGCGGCTTTTCGCAGACGATGTGCTTTCCGGCGGCGGCGATGTCTTTGGTCATTTGCGCATGCAGGCTGTTGGGAGCGGCGATGGTGACCATTTCGATGTCGCGCTCTTTGAGCATCTCGCGATAATCGGTGAACACGCGCGGGACGTTGTGGCGCTTGGCTAGCGCGGCGGCGTTGCCTGGGGTCGGCGAGGCTATGGCCACCACCTCTGCTTCGTGCGGCGTCATTCGGAACGATGCGGCGTGGATCTCCGCTTGGAATTGGGAACCTATTATGCCGACTTTTACTTTGCCTTCCGCCATCCAGTCTCCATCGAAATGCGCTAGTCGCTTCGTGTTTACACTGCCAAAGCGGCGGCTAGATCACCGCACTCCAAGACTATGAAGCGGCGCCCTGGTCGTCGCAGCCTACGTATTCTTGCAGGATGCGGTTGCCTTTGTACTCCAGTTCGTCGTGGATGCCAATCTTAGAGGTGTAATAGCCGCGGACCGTCAGGCGCTTCAGTTCGAGAAAAAAACGAACCTCGGGGAGGTCGGTCATTTGATCGTGGTCGGAGAGTATGGTGAGAACAGCGATGCGATCGTCGGGACTGGCGTCGACAAAGGATTTACCGTTGTAGTGGCGGCTCATAACGTCGATCAGACGCAGGCCTTCACGCCAGAGCGATTTCTGAGCATCGTCGAAACTTTCGCCGAGAAATTGCTCGATGTAGTCAGCAACTTTTGCGGCTTTGGCGCCGCCGGAGTGGCTGTCCGCGGGGATGATGGTTTCTGATAATTCATCGACGAGCGCATGTTGTGCAGGAGTGAAGAAGCGTGCGGCGGCCTTGGATTCAACCGGCTTCGTCTGCGGCGCGGCTGGCGCTGCTTCGGTCTGCGTCGTTTCCGCAGCCACCGCGGGCATTGGCAAGAGCGTTGCGCCGAGAACGCTCGCAGACGTTTTCAACCACTGGCGGCGGTCTTGCCTCAGATCGATTGGATTGTCTTTGGGCATGGTATCTCCTACAGATTGCCTTTCTTGAACTCGTCGGCCAAATAGTCGCAGGAGCGCCAGCAAAGGGCCATGATGGTCCAGGTAGGATTCTGGCAGCTGGCGTTGACGAAGGCGCTGCCATCAACGACGAACAGATTCTTGACGTCGTGAGACTGCTGGAATTGGTTGAGCACGGAAGTCTTGGGATCGCTGCCCATTCGTGCGGTGCCGAGTTCATGGATGGACCAGCCTTCGGTGAGCACGCGACTGCTGACATGCGTGATCTCGAAGCCCGCGGCCTCGAACATTTCCTGGGCGGTTTCCTTCATATCTTCGGCCATGCGGTGTTCGTTGTCGCCGAATCTGTAATGGAAACGCAGCGCGGGAATGCCCCACTTGTCTTTTACCGCCGGATCGAGGTCGACATAGTTTTCGTAGCGCGCCAGGACTTCACCGAACGCGCCCATGCCCACGAAGGCGCCTTGATTCTTGCGGACCTCTTCCTTGAAGGCGGCGCCAAAACCGTGGGTGTCGGTGCCGCGCGGGAACATGGTGCTGCCGCTGCCGCCTTCAAACCCGTAGCCGCGGATAAATTTGGGATGCTTTTCCGCGAGATTACGAAAGCGAGTGAGGTAGAAACCACCGGGGCGGCCGTCGTCAAGCGTGGGCTGCTTGCCGACCAGATTTTTCGCGCGGCCCGCGACGCCGGGGCCCATGATGTGTTCGCAGAAATTGTGGCCGACGTGGCCGCTGGAGTTGGCCAAACCGTTGGGATGTTGCCGAGACTTGGAGAGCAAGAGAAGGCGAGCGGACTCGAGCGTGGACGCAGCGACGATGACGACCTTCGCTCGTACGGCGTAGTCCCTGAGGGTTTGGTTGTCGATGAAGTGCACGCCGCTGGCTTTGCCGGTTTGCGGATCGACAATAATTTCGCGGACTACCGCGTTGGTGCGCAGGGCGAGGTTGCCGGTGTCCATCGCGGGATAGATCAGGCCGGTAGGTGAGTCGAAAGCAGCGTGAATGTCGCAACCGCCTTTGCGTTCACAAGCGCCGCGGCCGTAACAACGGCTGCGATATTTATTGTGCTTGAGTCCGTCGGAGGTGACGCCGGCGCGATACTGGGTCAGGACGCGGCCGATTTTGGCAAGGCTTTCCTTCAGCGTGACTTCGGCGCAATTCAATTTGGTGGGCCGCTGAAAGATGCTGTCGGGTAAGTAAGGCAGATTTTCTTTCACGCCGGTGATGCCGAGATATAGATCGACCTTGTCGTAGTAGGGGGCGATGTCGGCGTAGCTGATGGGCCAGTTTTCGCCGTAGCCGTCGCGGTCTTTAGCTTTGAAGTCATAGTCGGATAGGCGTAGCGCAAGACGCCCCCAGATGTTGGTTTTTCCGCCAAGGCAGCGGGCGCGGACCCAGGCGTAGTTCGTACCGGTAAAGGGGTTCTCGCGCTCGTCCACGACAATATTCTTTACGTAATCGGTGCTGCCGACGTAGCTCTTGAGATGCTTGGCTTTTTCAAATCCCGGGCCGTAGGGTGGATTGCGAATCGTGTATTCATTGAAGGTAAGCGAGTGTTGGTCGGGCGGCAATTGGCCGCGGTAGGGATTGTCGTAGGGCCACTCCATCGAGCGCAGTTCCTTTTCGATGGGAAGTTTCTTTCCAGCTTCGAGCAGAAGCACCTGCAACCCGTGGCTGGTAAGGACGTGCGCGGCCATCCCGCCGGCGGCGCCCGATCCGATGACAATCGCGTCGTAGGTTCTCGTTAGATTTACTTCGGACTCCGCCATTGGGGAAACCTCACCTTGAACAAAGCTATTGGACTCGTTGCCCAGCTCGTTTTGTAGAACGTCGATTATGCCAAAGCAAAGGCGGATCGGCGCGCTAAAAGATTGGCAGAAGCCAAGGCATTCAACAATGAGCCGCCTGCTTTGTCCAGCACAACGTGGCGATCCGCTGATCGAATAAAGCCCTTCCCTGCCCCTGCGTCCTGAGCCACAATCTTTCGGCTATCAAGGATTCTTCCAACATGCGCGATAAAGTCGTTTTCATCACCGGAGCAAAGGGCGGTCTGGGTTCGTTCATCACGGAGCGCTTTCTGGCCACCGGCGCGACGGTAATTGGCGCCTCTCGCAGCATCTCTCAGCAGGATTTTCCGCGGCCCAATTTTGTTGCGCTGCCTATCGATTTCACCAAGTCCGTCGAAGTCAACAGTGCGGTCAAGTCGATTGTCGACCGCTACAGCAGGCTGGACGTTCTTGTGCACGTCGTAGGAGCCTTTGCAGGAGGCCAACCGGTCGCTGGAACCGACGACGCTACTTGGGAACAGATGCGCGATCTCAATCTCACGTCTGCGTTTTATACGCTTCGCGCGGCAGTCCCCCACCTTCGTAAGTCTGGCTCGGGCCGCATCGTCGCCATCGGTAGCCTCACAGTGATCGAACCCCATGCCGGGCTCGCGGCTTACGTCACATTCAAGGCAGCGCTGGCCATGCTAGTGCGTACGGTTGCGCTCGAAAACCGAGACGCCGGCCTAACCGCCAACGTCGTGCTGCCCGGCACGATGGACACGCCCGCAAATCGCAAGGCGATGCCCACCGCCGATTTTTCCGAATGGCTGCAGCCCAGCGACGTCGCGGATCTTGTGCTTTGGCTCTGCGAAGAACGGGCCGGCCACATCACGGGCACGGCCATCCCGATAGACAGCCCCACGGCATGAACGCATCGCAAATGATCAAGTTAATGGTGCGCCACGTAGGAATCGAACCTACAACCTATGGATTAAGAGTCCATTGCTCTGCCAATTGAGCTAGTGGCGCACGGGAAAAGCAGGATAGCAGCGCCCCAGTACAGGCGCAAATCGGA
>Ga0307477_10000885_pt1 | contig 28320 bp, 16 predicted proteins | sample atmos_gasesECM2C_FD_203316 | JGI IMG/M metagenome (GOLD analysis project Ga0307477, IMG submission 203316) | Hardwood forest soil microbial communities from Morgan-Monroe State Forest, Indiana, United States - atmos_gasesECM2C_515 | ecosystem: Environmental > Terrestrial > Soil > Temperate...
GCGATGACCGCAACACTCTTTGGATTACTGCTCGATACCCGAATCATCGTAGTTGAGTACCGCCACCGATATATCTATTGGCTGCTCGTCGGATTGATTGCCGGGTGGCTAGCCGGAAAAATTGCGCGCGGCCGTGGCTTCGGCTGCTTCACGGACATCGTGCTCGGTTTGGTAGGCGCATATCTCGGCGGATGGGTCTTTGGCAAGCTGGGCATTTTGGGCGGCGGCTTCCTCTATTCGCTCGCGGCGGCCACACTGGGCGCAGTGATTCTCGTCTCCATCGCGCATCTTTTTTCCAGTCACAATTAGCCTTGACGTCCTGCTCTTACACAGCATGCCTCCCATCGGTGTGATACGATTCTCATTTACGTCTCGGAGATGACGTCTCATTGAGCAAGTCCACTCACTCCCTCACAGCGATTCCTCTTGGGGGTCTCGGCGAATTCGGCATGAACATGATGGCGCTGCGGTTAGGCGAGGACATTCTCGTCATTGACGCAGGCATGATGTTTCCAGAATCTGAGTTGCTCGGTGTTGATCTCGTCATTCCCGACATTACTTACCTGAAGCAGAACCGCGCGCACGTCCGCGCCATTGTGCTGACGCACGGGCATGAAGACCACATCGGCGCGCTCCCCTACATTTTGCGCGACCTGAATGTGCCGGTTTATGGAACGCGTTTCACGTTAGCCCTTGTAAAAAAACGCCTGGAAGAAGCGGGCCTGCTCGATTCGACCACGCTTCGCGAAGTAATGCCCGGGCGCCTGGTGGAAATCGGGCCGTTCGAGATTGAGTTTATATCCGTCACGCACAGTACGATCGATTGCGTGTCGCTGGCGATCCGCACGCCGGTCGGCGTGATTATCCACACCGGAGATTTCAAGATCGATCAAACCCCGGTGGACGGAGCGCCGTTCGATCTGCACACGTTCGCGCGCTACGGCAGCGAAGGCGTGCTCGCCCTTTTCAGCGACTCGACAAACGTCGAGCGGCCCGGATTTACGCCGTCGGAGCGGGCCATCGTTCCGCGCATCGAGGAGCTGTGCCGATCCGCGCCGCGTCGCGTGATTTTGTCTTGTTTTGCTTCATCGATTCACCGCATCCAGCAAGTGATCGATATCGCCGGGCGCGTCGGGCGAAAAATCGCGTTCGTCGGGCGCAGCATGGTTGACAACGTGGAGATCGCACACTCGCTGGAGTATTTGCGCATCCCCGACGGAATGGTCGTGCGCCCGCAAGACATTCGCTCGTTCGATCCAAAGCGGCTCGTGATATTGGCGAGCGGCAGCCAGGCCGAGCCGATGTCATCGCTCTCGCGGATCGCGGTGGATAATCACCGGTTTGTTTCCGTGGACGAAAACGACAGCGTGATTCTTTCCGCGCGCATCATTCCCGGCAATGAAAAAGCAATTTTCCGCATGCTCGATCACATGTTCCGGCGGCGTGCGCTCGTTTATTACGACAATTCCGCTGGGACCATTCACGTTTCGGGGCACGCCAGCCAGGAAGAACAAAAACTTATCTTGCAGCTTGTGAAACCGAAATATTTTATCCCGGTGCACGGCGAATACCGGCATCTGTTCCGGCACGCCGCGCTCGCGCACCAGCTCGGCTCCGTCAGCGGCGAAATTCTTTTGATCGAGGACGGGAAGACGCTCGAGTTCACGGAAGACGGAGTGCACCGACGCGATCCGGTGACCGCCGGACGTGTGTGCGTGGATTCCGGTTCTCTGGAAGAAATCGAAGACGTGGTGATCCGCGACCGCAAGCATCTTTCCGAAGACGGCGTGGTGGTGCCGATCATAGCCATTGACAAGCACACCGGCAAGCTCGAATCGCAGCCGGAAATCGTGACGCGAGGATTGATGAGCGACAACGGCCAGGAGCTCATCGCCGGGGCGCGGCAGGTCATCCTGAAAACGGTCGAAGATTCCAACGCCGAAGAAAAATCTGACTGGGGCGTCATTAAAGAAAAGATTCGCATCGACCTCAAACGATATATCAACAAACATACTTCCAAGCGGCCTTTGATCCTCCCCGTCATCCTCGAGGTATAGCCGGCTGAGCTGCTGATGGCTGAAACTTCCACCACCCCTGTTCCAAGCGCCGGGCGCGGCGCATTTGCCTTCATCCTCATCATGGTGGCATTCGATATGGTGGCCTTCGGCATCATCGCTCCGGTCCTTCCCGATCTCGTGAGGCAATTCGAGGGCGGCGATTTCGCCCGGGCTTCGAGCGTTACCGGCTATTTCGGATTTGCCTGGGCCACCATGCAATTTATCTTCTCGCCCATTCTCGGCGCCTGGTCAGATCGCTTCGGACGCCGCCCCGTCATCCTCATCTCCTGCTTTGGTCTTGGTATCGACTACATCGTCATGGCTCTCGCGCCGTCGCTCGCATGGCTTTTCCTCGGGCGCATCATTTCCGGCATCACCACCTCCAATATTTCCACCGCATTCGCTTACATTACCGATGTCACGCCGCCCGAAAAACGGGCCAAGCAGTTTGGGCTGATTTCCGCGGTATTCGGTTTGGGCTTCATTATCGGACCTGCCGTCGGCGGCTATCTCGGCAACATCAATCTACGTTTTCCCTTCTGGGCTGCGGCTGGGCTTAGCCTCGCCAACGCGCTCTACGGTTTATTTATTCTGCCCGAATCACTTCCACCGGAACGCCGCGCCAAATCCGCCTGGCAAATGGCGAATCCGCTGGGCTCGCTGAAGCTTCTCCGGTCGCATCCGGAACTCGCGGGACTTTCCGTCGTTATCACTCTCTATTACCTAGCGCACAATTCCCTTCCCTCGATGTGGGCGCTGTACACAGAATACCGATACGACTGGAGCCGGCGCGACGTGGGTCTCTCGCTCGCTGTTGTCGGCGTCTTCGCGGCGCTCGTTTCCGGCACGCTCGTGGGCCCGTTTGTGAAGCGCTTTGGTGAACGCATCAGCCTACTCTCGGGTTTATTTTGCGGTTTTCTCGGCTTTGCGGGTTTCGCGCTCGCCAGCCGCGGCTGGATGATCCTTGCCGTCATTCCTTTCATTGCGCTGTGGGGCATCGCGGGACCCGCCCTGCAATCGCTGATGTCCCGGCGCGTGGATCCGAGCTCGCAAGGAAAGCTCCAAGGAGCGATCAACTCGCTGCGCGCCATCACCGGTATGGTTGGCCCTGTTGTCTTCACGCAAGTGTTTGCTCTGGCCATTTCGCCTCGCGCTGTCCTCCATTTTCCCGGCGCGCCGTATTTCCTGGCCGCGCTGCTTCTTTTCGCCAGCTTGATGCTGGCAGCGTACGTCGCGCGCCGCGAAGACGCTGCTTTGCCGACGCATGGGACTTCGGATTCGGCTGCCGCATCGCTCGATCCTTCCGACTGACCCCCACCCCGCATCAAAAGTGCACCCCTCGAATTCTCTCGGGGCAAGACTCCTTCTGCGAAGACATTCCGAATGGGGGGTATACACCCCCATAGCGATGGAAAGAGTCCGGAAGCATCTGAAAACACAAGGGTTGCGGCGCTCCATTGCGCAAAAGAGTCCGTAAGAGATTGAAAACGACAGGGTTGAATGACGGGAAGACTTTGAGGAGGAAAAGAAGATGGAGAAAAAGTGGAGACAGGCCCATCGCGGAGGGTGCGGAGGGTAAGGGGGTACCCTATCCCGGGTATTTTGCAAAGTGTGCGGAAGCGTTTGATTTCAAAAGAGTTGGAGGAAACAGTTGCTTTCAAGTGTGAGCCAAGTGCGCGGAAGGGATCGGAACGAAAGGGGTTGGAGAAAACAGATGACGTACAGGAAGCCGTATGGACGGCAATTCGGAGAGGATGAGCTTCGGCATACACGGGAGAGAATAGCATGCCAGTACGGATTGGTTAAGTAATAAGCAGCGAACGGGGAAAATTGAGGGGTGAACGGCAATAAGGCGGGTTTAACGGTGCGGGCGGCAAGAAAACGACGGAGCAGAAAGCAAAGTCAAAACCCGTACCCTCTAACGCGAACAGTGCGGCACCCGGCGAATCGTTATTTATCCCTTGGCTTTGTTTTTGATCTGCTTCGCCAGCTTTTCGATTTCCTGCGCCTTCTTGTACATCTTTACAGACAGCGTATCCGTTGCCGAGGTTTTCTCCAACTCTTCTTTCAGTTCACTCACGAGCACAGATAGCTGTTCCACGCCCTCGCGGAATTCCTTTTCGTTCTGCAGCAGCATAGCTGCCTTGACGTTCTTTGGGTCGAGCTGCGCGCCATCCGGACCTATCCCTATAACGGGTGGATGAGCTGGCTGTTGCTGAAGAGATGGAGGGCGCGCGTGTCGTTGCGCGGCCAGCAACTCCGCTCCGACCGTGAGAAAAATTCCAGCCGCCAGTCCGATCAGAGACCATCTCCTCATCTCGCGCATAGGAACCTCCCCAAACACTCTCCCGCGCTCTATGGGTGGTAAACGCGATTGTCCCCACCCGGATTCCAGCCATCGCTGAGCGATTGTACACCCGTCCGGTGACCAATTTTCAATGGGCAACGAGAGTCATGGAGGTTTGGCGGGGTTATCGCGGACGGTTTTATTTCTCGATGTCGGAAGCCCAGTTGAGAAGCACGGAGAGCGGCGCGGCATTGGATTCGTCCACCTTCGTGATGATTAGGAATCTCTGTCCATCGCCAGTCACATCGTAGGAAAAGTGATCTTGCGAGGAAACCGGCTGCCGCCGGTGGGTCTGAAACAGCGCGACCGGGGAGCTGGCTTTGAAGCTGGCGCCCGCCGTCACCGCCGCTGCCATCATCTTTCCTTCCGCCGACAGATAGAACAGCTCCTTGCCGTCCAGGCGCCATCTCGGCTCCTGTCCTCCTCCGCTCGAGACCTGCCACTTGCCGTTGGCACTCGGAAAAGGGGACGCATAAATCTCCATGCTGCCTGTTTCGTTCGAGGCATACGCGATCCATCGGCCGTCGGGAGAAAACTGCGCGTTTCGCACCGTCCACTTGGCCTGTAACAACGGCTTGGCGACGCGCTCAGGCCAGGAGACGGACCACAGCTCATTTGCCTTCCTGACCAGTACGTATTTGCCGTCGCGCGACCAGTCCCAGGGATTGATCAAGAAGGCCCCTAGATCAGCCACGAGTTCCTCGGAGCCGGAACCATCGGCGTTCTTCAGATAAAGCTGGCTGCCGAGCCTGCGGGGCGAAGTGAACAACATCTGCTTACCATCGGGACTCCAGATAGGCGTCTGAGACTGCGAGGGGCCGAACGTCAGCCGCGTCGTCGCACCCTGGGCTGGCTCAAAGATCCAAATATCAACGTTCCTTCCGTCCAGGTCGGCTTGGTCTGCGGCGACCATGTGTCCGTCTGGCGAGAGACGCATGTTCTTGTACAACCCAGGCGTTCCGACCGTGCCCAGCGGCTTTCCGCTGCGGTCAAACCACGTCAACTGCGCAAGGGACGCACCTTTTCCCGTTTGGGTGACCAGAATCTCCCCGCTCGCGACACTGAAAACAGCCCGGTCGACCAGAGGGGTATACAGCACTTCATCGCTCAACGTGTGCGGCTCCCCGGTCATAACGTAGCGCCGCCGGTCGAAAGGTTGCGCCACCAGCGTCTTGTTGTCCCGCAGGTACAGCAGGTAGCCTGGCTCGGCATAGGCCGCGTTCGCGCTCGTACTTACGAGCAAGCGACTTTCCCGCGAATCCAAGGAACCCAGGAAGATCGCGTCAAATTCTAACTGCCCGCTGAAATTCGCTGCCAGATAAAGAAAATGTTTCCCGTCCGGCAGGAACATCGGCCAGCGGTGGCTGGTTTCAAAGCGTGACGCGTCCGGCTTGGTCATTTCCACCGGTGAGCCGCCCGAGGAAGACACGCGGGACAGTCCTCCGAATGACTCAGGCGCGAACACGATCACTCCTTCCCGGTTCCACGTGCCGCCGCGTCCGTTGGGTGCATCGCACAGCACCTCCGGCCGCCTCCCCGATACTTCCAACTTCTTGAGTTTGCCGTCAGCGAAGAACCCGATGAATCTGCCGTCCGGTGACCAGAATGGGAAGGACGCCCCTTGCGTCCCATCCAGCGAATTGGTCCGGCGGCCCCCGACTTCATTCGTCCAGAGCACGTAGTTGTTCGCCTGCGTGGAATAGGCGACCAACGCCAACGTGCGCCCGTCTGGGGATAGCGCCAGGTCGTTTGCGGCAAACGGCACGGAGGTGTGGAAATACATCGAGTGCGGGTGCCGGTTGCTTGCCTGCCACCAGGCTGCGCCCGCGGCCACCGCTAACAGAAAAAATGCAGTTGCCAACAACCAGCTCGTGCGCTCCGATTTGCCGCGCCCGGCCGGCACGCGCCCCGCTACTCCGGCCTGCGAGCCAGTTTCACCGATCCACTTGAGTTCGCTCGCAAGGTCACTCGCGCTTTGCCAGCGGGCATCGGGGAGTTTTGCCAGGCATTTCTTAACCGCGTGGTCCAACGCAGGCGGCGTCAGCGGTTTCACCGCGCTGATCGGCTCCGGCTCCTTTTCCAAGATCGCGGAGGCCACGCTCAACTGACTCTTCCCCTCGAACGCCCGCTTTCCCGTAGCCATCTCATACAGCACCGCACCCAGCGAAAAGATGTCGCTGCGGCCATCCACTTCTTTCCCTTCCACTTGCTCCGGCGACATGTATTGAAACGTCCCAACAATCGTCCCTTCCTCAGTCACCGGAGCCGTCCGCACGGCCGTCAAAGTGGCGGCGCTGACCGGTGCCGCCGCTGGCTTGGCCAAACCGAAGTCCAGGAGTTTCGCTCCGCTTGGTGTGAGCATGATGTTGCCGGGCTTCAGATCGCGATGGACCACGCCGCTGCGGTGTGCTTTGTCCAGTCCGTCGGCGATTTGCGCGCCGTATTTCAAAACTTGATCGAGCGGGAGTGGTCCTTTTTCGAGGCGCTTCGCGAGCGTCTCGCCCTCGACGCATTCCATGACGAGATAATCCATCCCGTCCTGATGGCCTACGTCATAGAGCACGCAAATATGCGGATGATTCAGGTTGGAGATGGTCTTTGCTTCGCGCTCGAAGCGCTGCTTGCGAACAGGATCGGAGGAAAACTGTGCGGGAAGTATTTTGATAGCGACCGTGCGCTCCAGGCGTGTGTCGCGGGCGCGATAGACTTCTCCCATCCCGCCTGCACCCAGCGGCGCAACGATCTCATACGGTCCGAGTTTTCTGCCAGCAGGGAGAGTCATCTTTTCCGACTACTTCTCCATTTCGGAAGCCCAGTTGAGAAGGACGGAGAGCGGGGCGGCATTGGCTTCGTCCACCTTCGTGAGGATTAGGAATTTCTGCCCGTCGCCACTTACATCGTAGGAGAAAACGTCCTGCGAGGAAACCGGCTGCCGACGGTGGGTCTGAAACAGCGCGACCGGAGAGCTGGCTTCGAAACTGGCACCCGTCTTCACCGCCACTGCCATCATCTTTCCGTCAGCCGATAGGTAGAACAACTCCTTGCCGTCCTGGCGCCATTTCGGCTCCTGTCCTCCTGCGCTCGACACCTGCCACTTGCCGTTGCCATTCAGAAAGGGTGACACGTAGACCTGCATGCTCCCCGTCTCATTCGAGGCGTAGGCCATCCACCGGCCATCGGGGGAAGATTGTGCGTTCCGCACCGTCCACTTTGCCTGTAACAGCGGCTTGGTTGCGTGTTCCGGCCTGGAGAGGTGCCACAGCTCGTTTCCCTTCCTGAACAATACGTGCTTGCCGTCGCGCGACCAGTCCCAGGCATTGACCGGCACAAAGGTGCCGAGATCAGCCACCTGTTCCTCGGAGCCGGAACCATCGGCGTTCTTCAGATAAAGGCGGGTGGTTACCTTGCGGTTAGAACTAAACAGGATCTGCTTACCATCGGGGCTCCAGATAGGCGCCTGATGCGGCGACGGATCAAACGTCAGTCGCGTCGTCGCACCCCGGGCCAGCTCATGGATCCAAATATCAATGTTCCGCCCGTCCGGGTTGATTTGGTCTACGGCGACCCTGTGCCCGTCTGGCGAGAGGCGCACGTTGCCGAAAGAAGCGGGCATCCCAACCGTGCCCGCCGGCTTTCCACTGCGGTCAAACCACGTCAATTGTGAAACCGACGCGCCTTTTCCCGTTTGCGTGACTAGAACATCCCCGTTGGAGACGCTGAAAACAGCTCGGTTCACGAGAGGCGTATACAGCACTTCGTCGCTCAAAGTGTGCGGCTCGCCGCTCAGAACGTAGCGCCGCCCGTCGAACGGTTGCGCCACCAGCGTCTTGTTGTCCCGCAGGTACACGAGATAGCCTGGCTCGGCATAGGCCGCGTTCGCGCTCGTGCTTACCAGCAAGCGTCTTTCCTGCGAATCCAGTGAGCCCAGGAAGATGGCGTTATTTTCTAACAGGCCGGCGAAATTCGATCCCAGATAAAGAAAATGTTTCCCGTCCGGCAGGAACACCGGCCAGCGGTGGCTTTGCTCAGAGCGTGACGCGTCCAGCTTGGTCATTTCCAGCGGAGAACCTCCCGAGGAAGACACCCGGAACAACCCTGCGCCGAGTGAGTCGGGCGTGAACACGATCACTCCGTCCCGATTCCACGTGCCGCCGCGACCGTTGGGCGCATCGCACAACACCTGGGGCTGTCCTCCCGACACCTCTACTTTCTTGAGTTCGCCGTCAGCGAAGAACCCGATGAATTTCCCGTCCGGCGACCAGAATGGGTAGGACGCCCCTTGCGTCCCATCGAGCGAATTGGTCCGATGGCCCCCGACTTCATACGTCCAGAGCACGTAGTTGTTTGCCTGAGCGGAATAGGCAACCATCGCCAGCGTGCGCCCATCCGGGGATAGCGCCAGGTCGTTGGCGGCGAATGGCACGGAGGCGTGGAAATACATCGAGCGCGGGGGCCGGTTGCTGGCCTGCCACCAGGCCGCGCCTCCGCTAATCAAGAGTACTGAGAGCGCGGCCGCGAGCAACCAGGCGGCACGTTCTCTTCTGCTACGCCCGGCAGGAACGCGCCCTGCTAGTCCGGCCTGCGAACCGGTCTCACCGATCCACTTCAACTCCAGGGCGAGGTCCCGGGCCGTTTGCCAGCGTTCTTCCGGATTCTTGGCGAGGCAGCGGCGGACGGCGTGATCGAATGTCGGCGGCGTCAGCGGTTTCACCGCGCTGATCGGCTCCGGCTCTTTCTCCAAGATCGCCGACGCCACGCTCAACTGACTCTTCCCTTCAAACGCCCTCTTGCCCGTCACCATCTCGTACAGCACCGCACCCAGCGAAAAGATGTCGCTGCGGCCATCCACTTCTTTCCCTTCCACCTGCTCCGGCGACATGTATTGAAACGTCCCAACAATCGTCCCTTCCTCCGTCACCGGAGCCGTCCGCACGGCCGTCAAAGTGGCGGCGCTCACCGGCGCCGCCGCTGGCTTGGCCAAGCCGAAATCCAGGAGTTTTGCTCCGCTTGGCGTAAGCATGATGTTGCCCGGCTTTAGATCGCGATGGACCACGCCGCTGCGATGAGCTTTGTCCAGTCCATCGGCGATTTGCGCGCCGTATTTCAAAACTTGATCGAGCGGGAGTGGTCCTTTTTCGAGGCGCTTCGCGAGCGTTTCGCCCTCGACGCATTCCATGACGAGATAGTCCATCCCGTCCTGATGGCCTATGTCATAAAGCACGCAAATGTGGGGATGATTCAGGTTGGAGATGGTCTTTGCTTCGCGCTCAAAGCGCTGCTTGCGAACCGGATCGGAGGAGAACTGCGCGGGAAGAATCTTGACTGCTACAGTGCGCTCCAGCCGCGTGTCGCGGGCGCGATACACCTCTCCCATGCCACCCGCACCGAGTGGAGATTGGATCTCATAGGGACCTAGTTTTGTGCCAGTCGCGAGCCCCATCGCTGGCGCGCATTATAGCGCCAAATCGAGCGCCCCTTCAGCGGAACAGGGGATGGGGAGTGAAGGACTCTGGAAGCTCACGTTCGAATCGCCGGACTTCCGAGGCTTTGTATAGATATTCTTTGCCACATTCATCGCACCGGACCGCGAAGGAACCATCTGGGACCGGGCAAGAGCTGAAGGCATCCGCTTCGCCAAGAGGAATTCTGTGTTTAAAGAAGAGATTCTTTCGAACATGAAACCAATTGTTCTTGCAGAGCACGACCCAGCAGTAATGGTTATCCTCCCACATAGAAATACTCTCCAAGCGATGAAGATGATTGGGCGGGGCGATGGGTTAGGCGGATGATAGCAAAAAGTGGCACAAAGTTGAACTGAGCTCTACGGGCATTTCTGGGGGTGGTAAGGCGAAGAGAGATTTCATCGTCACAAAAAGCGTGAACGATGTGGCAGAGTGTCTCGCTTCCGCGTGGCGCTACCTGCCGGGGGGTTCTTCCCACTTGACCGAACGTACCGTAAATTGCAAGCCCAGGTAAAAGCCACCGCTTGCCCGTGGCTGGCAATAGACCACACGCGCGGGCTGCGGGTATTCGCCCGTTAGCGGAGTAAGCAGCGGCTCTTCGCCCAGTTGCCACTTCCGCTGGGTCACCAGGCGAGCGCCGTGGGGGCTAACGTTACGCGTAAAGGTTCTTTCGGCAGCACGCGGTTCCTTTGTTGCCGCCAGGCGTACGGGGACAATCATCGAGACGCGCTTCTCAATTCTCCCGTCGAAAAGCACTCTACGAAGGTCCGTCGGCGGGGTGGAGTTATCCATGGCTCGACCGAATTCGCTCAACGGAAGGGTGGGTCTGCTGCTGTGCGAGTTCTTCAACCTCCTAGTCTTGCTAGTTTCTTATCACCAGAAAGGGCAGAAAACTAGCAGGTAAAGGCCCCATTTCTGCTCCGGAAAACACCCTAGTACTTTGATATTTCTCTGCGAAGGACCCGAAGCGATCCAGATGATTGGGCGGGGCGATGGGTGGTGCGGAGGATGGCAATAAGTGGCAGAGAGTTGAACTTAAGTTTAGTGACATGTTTTGTGCGGCTCCAACAGGATGCGGAAAAACTGAGTTCGACAGGGGATTTTCAGCTGCTCGCGAGGAGAAGCCGGACACTAAGTGGCCGAAAGGGTTGAGGTTGAGATTCTTCGGGCATCCGACGAGGATGCCCTCAGAATGACAAGTTTTGCTTTTTCATCAGGCGAGGAGATGACGGGGGAGGGGGGAAGGCAAGATGGCGCCCTAAAAGGACGCCGAGGAGAGGCGCAGCGGAATGATCCGAAGAAAGTCAGAAGACCCACACGCACACCCCGCGCGTGGGGCACCCAAATTCGTCTTCAGGCTTTACGCCCGGGTCACCCGCAGCTCTCGGCCGAGGTCCGGAGATGCGCTCTAGTTGTCTCCACCGCCGCGCAGGCGCAGCAGCAAGGCCTGCCGATTCTCCTTCGTCATGTTTTCGAGCGACACCACCATGGCGCCGAGCGCCGGCGTGAGAGCGAACTCCGTCCGGTCGATGGTGATGGTCTCGCTGGCGCTCGCGCCGGGCGGCAGAGGATCGAACGCTCCGGTGCTGATGGAGTTGTTGAAGGCGTTGAAGCGGGCCGGAGTTGCGATCGTATCGACGTTACCTGACAGCAGGTCGGTGGTCTGCGCCACGTAACTGAACCGCGGGTTGGAAGTGGTGATGCCCACGTCGGCAGCGACCAGCGGCATCAGTACGGTATTCCCGTCCGTAGGCGCTGTGGCCAGGAATTCCAGCACTCCCGTGGGGGGGTTGGTCGACAGGTCGAACACCGCCACCACGAGTTGACCGTTGAAGGTGCCCGTCGTCAGAAGTCCCAGATCCGCAGCCTCCACGTCAAAATCCGGGATGCCGTCTCCATTCACATCCAGGAGAATGTCATAAACTTGGGTGGAGGGATTCGATATCCGACCGAAGGTGTTCACGGCGAACTGCAGAATCTGGCCGAGATTCTGGCCGCTGTTGTCGGTGAATGACTGCGCACCCACGGCGCGCAGCCCGATGGAACCCAGGTTCGCGTGGTCTCCGCTGAGCCCCCAAGCGTAGAAATCCGCGGACCCAGCCACGGAGTTTGACTTGTTGTTGAGATGTACCGTTCCGGACGCGTTCTCGCCGAGGTCGCCACTCAACCGCGCGTGAACGCTGGAACGGGCCCGTGCCACGAGGTAATAGGGCACGCTCAGTGTCACTCCGTTGTTCCCGCGAGTGGGCGTCAAGACAATGCGACCCTGGACTTGGCGGAAGTCGCTGGAGTCGCCGCTGGTCGCCGCCGGGACCGCCAGTTTAACGCGCAACTCCCTGGTGTCATGCGGGGCAAGCGATAGCGTGGTCGGATTCACCGCGACGGTGTGAGGGGAGCTGGGGCTCTGCGAGGTCGAAATCGCGAAGCTGGCGGACGAAGAGCCGTGGTTCTCGACCGAGATCTCCCCATCGTCGGAGAAATCGCTGGTGAACTCTTCGACCCCAAAGCTCAGGTCGGCAGCGCCATTTTGCGCCCGCGCAATCACCGACGTCTCAGTGGCCGGGAAGGGTTGTACCAAGCCGTTGCCGCCCAACTGCGGCGAGTATCCACTAAGCTGCGAAGCGTCGGCGGTGTTGACCAAGGCTGCTGTTACCTCGTCTGCCTCCCAGTGGGGATGGGCCTGGATCGCCAGGGCGGCGCTGCCGGCGACGTGGGGTGTGGCCATGGAAGTCCCGGACTCAAACAAGCCCTGGTTGCCGGTACCAATCGCCGTGGAAAAGACACTTACTCCTGGCGCGGAAATATTTGGTTTGAGATGCCCGTCGCCGGTGCGCGGCCCAGCGGAGCTGAAGGAGGCAAACTGGCGGAATGTCGGGTTGGCGATCGCGGCGGTGGTAAGAGTGGCCGAAGAAGCAGCAACCAGAGCTGCGCCGTCGCCAGAGGCGGCCGAGGGCCCTTGTATGCCGAGGAAGGGGATCGTGACGGTGAAGGGAATGCCTGTGTCCGGGTTCGAGTTGATGGGCCCCTCGAACGGCGGGTAGCCCGGCGCATTGTTGATCATCGCCACAGCCGCCGCGCCGGCCTGCTGGCCGAAGATGGCGCGGGCGACACGGGCGCAGACGCCGCGCTTCGTGACGACCAGCTTACCGCTAACTGTTGCGGCGGTGTACTCGGCCGGGTTACATCCAAGCGAAACGGCTCCCGATGTCGTTCGCAGCACGACGACATTCAAGGCAGTGCCGTTGCTCGCGGGAATTCCGTCGGAGTCGAGAGCAACGATATTGCCGGTAGGCGAAAGCGCAAGGTCTTCGCCGGGGAACGAGTCGTGCGAATCCACCGCGGCGACGCTGATCGCCTTGTTTCCGGAACCGGGGTCGGACGTAATATAAGGGATAGACCCGGCGTTGCCCGAGGCCGCAGCCACCACGATCCCGGCCTCGACCGCGTTCTCCGACGCCTCGGCATCTGCGTCATCTTCGGTGCCGAAGTCCGCACCCAGCGACATGCTGATCACTTGCATGTCGTGCTGAATTGCCCAGTCAATTGCGTCCACCACGACGTTTGTGGAACCTGCGCAACCGAACACGCGAACCGCATAAAGGTCGGCGAGCGGCGCAACACCCGGCCCGATGGTGAAAGGCACGCTAGGCGTAGTCTCGTCATAGGGCCCGTTGTAGGTGGTTCCGGCGGCGGTCACGCCGAAGCCCGTGGCCGTGCCGGAAGTGTGGCTGCCATGGCCGTTGCAGTCGAGCGGGTTGGGATCGGGTACCGGCACGCTGCCCGGGATGTTCGCGTTATAAGCATCGCCCACCAAGTCGGTGCCGCCCTTTACTTTGGGCGCATTGGGGCCGAATAGCGCCGGGTCGGCCGGCAGAGTGCTCGTGGCGAATGCGGCCTTGAACGCGGCTACCGTTCCCGGGCCGCCGAAGTTCGCGTGCGTGTAGTCGACGCCAGTATCGATGACGGCGACGCGGATGTGCTCGCCGTGCAATCCTGGCGGACCCTGCCACACTTGAGGCGCGCCGATAAAGGGGACACTGTGCGCGTTGTCCAGATGATAGGTGCGCACCCCTTTAACCGCCACCACTCCAGGAAGGTTGGCGAAAGATGCGATCTGGTCCGGCGTTGCTTGTACCTTGATGCCGTTGATGGCGTGCTGGAACTTGGCTAGCACTTTGCCGCCCAGCGCTTCAATAGTGGGCGCGATCGCATCCTGTTTGAGGCGGAGGTCGCTCACAATGGCCTGCCGATCAGTTTCGGCGATCTGCTTACCCGGCATCCGGCTGCGGACCACGGCGACGGGATCGCCAGCCATTTTCAACACGACGGTCATCGGACGCTTCCCAAGTGGGACAACTTGAGCGAGCTTATTTGTGCTAGGCGGCCTGACCAAACGGTTGGCAGGTCGTGAGGACTGCGCGTGCGAGCTTGGCATGAACCCAATGAGCAGGACGGCGAAGGCAAACGGAAAACGGAAGCGAGATGACATGGAAGTTTTCTCCTCTTGATGTAAAGCAACGGGAAACTACATTGTCCACGAGGTCAAGTCAATAACTTCTTGAGTACTGGTATGACTGGGATGGCGGCAAAGCCGCTTCGCGCAGAAAGCAAGTGGAGAAAAATTCAGATGCAGCTGCCGGCTTTGTTGGACCACTCGAGTTGGATGGTGTAGCCGCCGAGCGTGCGGGTTTGCCAGGCGCAGATGTCGCCGATTTCGCCGTTGTTGTCGTCGTACCAGCCCTGGCCGGGAATGGGGTCAGTGATGGCTTCGCAGAGTTCGTGGGAGGTTGTGGAGGTGAGAGCGTCGAAGTCCACGAGGCCGCCGAGACACCCAGCGCAGCCGGGATAGGGCATGACGGCGTAGAAGATGCTGTTGTTTATTGCGTCGTGATAGCCGCAGAAGACTTTGCAGGAAGCGCCGCCTCCTTGAACGACCTGGACGCCGGGAGGAAGAAATAGGAAATAGAGCGTATCGGGATTGGCGGCCGGGAACGTGCCGGCGGAGATTTGCGACTGGAGCAGTTGTTGAATGGCGGAGTCTTGCACGGATTTGGCCGGGGCGGGGGTGAGGAGAGTGTGGGTTCCGGTAAGCAGGCCATGGCCGATTTTTTTGCCGGGGACGCTGTATTCGCCGAGCTGGTCGAGGATCTCGCTGCTGAGGATGAAATCGAAAAACTGGTTGAGGCGGGTAAGCAGATCGCTCTGGGGCGCTTGTTGCCAGGCCGCACCCCAGAAAATCGTGAAGACTTGAACGGAGGTTAGCAAAGGGCCGTTGCGATAGGTCAGCTGCGGGGCAACTTGTGGTGCGGCTGCGCGAGCGGCTCCCGGATGCAAAGGGACGATGCGAATGGGGTGGCGGAGTTCTCCTGGAGGAGAGTTTTTGGGGCGTGGTTTGGAAGGCATCCTTGGCTCCTTGTATAGGCGACGCGAGCGATTGACGCAAGCGCCAGGCGACAGAAATGGTCTGGGAGTGAAACGTTAGCGGAGCGGATGAAAAAAGTAAATGACCGGGGGTCGAACATTGACGTTAGAGAGTGTCTGGCGTAGCGTTGCGCGAAGAACTGACTTGCACATTGCAATGTTTGGCGCGCGGGAGGAGGAATGAAGCTCCGCAGGTTGTCATTTTTCGCGGTGGGCGTTGCGGGATTGTTGGCGCTACTGGGAGTCACGGGCACCCAGGCGCAAGACAAGTCCTCCTCTGGTTGTTGGCCGTGGCCTGACTCTCTGGATGCGGTTGCGGCTGATCCACAAAACCACATTGTCATGTACGACGACAGCAGTATCCGAGTTCTGGACGTACACACTCCCCCGCATACGACCAACAGCAAACACGATCATCAATGGCTCTCTATTTTTCTCCAGGCCGAAGCGGGACCGAGGGGCAGGGATCATGGCACTGACGATACGCCCACGCAGCCGGGAGGCGAAATTCCCGCTGATGCTCCTTTCCCCGTGGTAAGCGTTGCGGGAACACAGGCTCCCCATGCATGGGAGAATCTGGACACGTTCACGAAACATTTCTTCCGCGTGGAGTTCAAGAAAATCCCTTTCGAATGTCCGGGCAAGAACGGTCGCATGATCTTTCGGAACGAAGCGGTACAGACGTTACCCACCGTTCAGGTGGCTTCCTGGATTTGGCCTGCCTCGATGGATGCGATCATCACCTCTCAAGAAACGGACAAGGTACTTTTTGAAACGTACGACATTCGGTTTGTCGAAGTGACCATCCGGCCGGGACAAAAACAAGTGATGGGGGAGACGCCGTGGCCCTCGGCGCTACTCTTCTTCGAGCCCCAGCCCAAAGGAGTGGAAACCTCCTATGACGGCAAGGCTGCCCAGGTGGAGCGGAAGTATGAAACCGCCAAGTTTCCGCTGGCTATCCGGATGGGTCCCCTGCCGCCACATTTGTTCGAAAATAAGGATAGTTTTCCGGCGCATTATTACCGCGTGGAATTCAAGAAAGTGAGCTACAAAGGATGAAGCTGGCGCTCACAGTCCGGGGAGTGGAAGCGCGATTGTTAAAGTAGATTTCTTAGGCGATAGGCGCTAAAGCTGCCACGGATTGTAGGTGCCAAAATACCAGATGTGGCCTTCGAGGTCGCGGCAGGCGTAACCGCGGCCGCCGTAGCTTTCGTCCTTGACGTCCCTCAAGATTTCAGCGCCGCCGGCCTTCGCCCGCGCGTAGTGCGCGTCGGCGTCGGGGACAACAACGTAAGCGGATTGGGTCTCGGCGCCGCCGATTTCGTCCGGCTGCTTCGTCAGGCGGTTAAACTCATTGTCCTTGATAGAGCCGAGCATGATCATGCCGTTGCCGAAAGTGAGCTGGGCGTGCGCGATCGTTCCGTTCTCACCCGGCACGACGAGGTGTTTTTCGAATCCGAAGGCATTGCACAGCCATTCGATGGCCGCAGGAGCGTTGCGATAGCGCATGCCGGGGATGATGGTCACTGGGGCGATCTTTGACGGAACGGCGGCTGTGTTGGACATGGTATTTGCCTCCTGCTGATAATACTCCTGCCCGGAGCGAATAGTTTCAGTGCCCCCGGCATTGCCCATCCAAACCACGCAATCAGGCAGCTGAACTCCCTCTAGCCCGAGAACGACTGAGCCGTCCAGCGCCTACGGCAGGCCGATACAATTTTGGGCACACCTGTTCTTAAACTGGACTTCGCAGCTATGGTTCCCTTCCCCGGCGAAAAGTAGCCTACCCCATAAGCACGGATTTGCGGCACTCCCTAGGAATTCTGACAGCAGGAGATGGTTCGATGAAGAAGAGCGTTCGAGCTGCGATGATTGCGCTATGTGCGCTGGCGTGTGTTGCGCCGCTGCGGGCGCAGGACGCCGATTTTAATAAGCTGCGGGATCAGGCGGCGACAGGCGACGCGAAGGCGCAGTACGCTCTCGGGAACCGGTATTTCCGCGGGCGCGGCGCTCCGGAGGACTATACGCAAGCGTTGAGTTGGTACCGCAAGTCGGCGGACCAAGGGCTGCCAGCGGCGCAGGGCCAGCTCGGCTACATGTCCGAGCACGGCCTGGGCGCGCCGCGAGACTACGCGCGCGCGATGGTGTGGTATCGCTCGGCAGCGGACCAAGGCGATGCCTTTGCGCAGTTTAACCTAGGGTCCATGTATGAAAACGGGCGCGGCGTGCGCAAGGATTATGGGCAGGCGGCGGTGCTATTTCGTAAAGCCGCGGAGCAGGGCAACCCGGATGCCGAAGAAGAACTCGGCTTTCTATATCAATGCGGCACTGGTGTCCCGCAGATTTATGCCGATGCTCTCTCGTGGTACCAGAAGGCCGCCGACCAAGGGCAGCCCGATGCGCTCAACCAGATCGGATTTCTGTACCAGACGGGCCGGGGAGTTCCACGGGACTACGTGCAAGCGCTTTCGTGGTACTACAAGGCCGCCGACAAGGGAAATAGTTACGCGCAATCAAATATCGGCTTCATGTATCAACACGGCTTGGGCATAGAGCAGGACTATGCGCAGGCTCTGGCGTGGTATTACAAAGCCGCCGACCAGGGAAACGCAACCGCAGAAAACCAGCTTGGATATATGTACGAGAAGGGTCAGGGCGTGGCCCAGGACTTTATTCAAGCGCTTGCCTGGTACCGAGCGGGAGCTGCTCAGGGCGACTCAAACGCCCAGAACAATCTCAGGCTTCTCACCGAAAAGCTGCAGAGCGACCCCGCGCTGTGGGCTTCTATAAACGCGTCCGCGCAGCAGGCGGCGAGTGCGCAGTCGGAGCGCCGCAGCCAGATCATAAGCCTGCGTCGGCGAATCGCGGAGCTGGAAGCCGACGCGCGGAAACAGGAGAGCATCGCTGCAACGATTGACCGCCCAAGCACGGGCGCCGACGCAGCGGTTGCAAACGTCCTCGGGGCGTTCGGGGCGGCGAATTTCCGCATCGAAGCGCAGCAATACCGGGATGAAGCTGCCCAGGCGCGACAGAAATTGGCCGATTTGGAATTGCAGTCAGCCTCGGCGGCGACGGCCCCTCCACCCCCGCCGACCCCCTGATCCTCGCTCGAAAAGTTGAATCTCTCTCTGTTGCGCCGCGAAAAGCGTAGAAGCAGCGCGGGTCGCTTGCGCGCGACGCAACAGGGGTATAGGCTTTGGTCTTGAGAACGTCTTGCGCCACCGCGGGGCTTGAGGGGTCTTGCTCCGCGCCTACCGGGCCCTCCGCACTCGATCCATGCCAAGACATGGAGAACGCAGCGGGAGGGCGGCGCAAACAAAAATGAATGAAGGAGACTTCCAAAATGGCGACGGCAACGACGGTGATGGAACCGAATGTCAAGATTAGCGCGACGAAATTGCTCATCAACAATCAGTGGGTCAACAGCGTATCGGGGAAGACTTTTCCGACGATCAATCCGTCCACCGGTGAAGTGATTACGCAGGTGGCGGAGTCCGATGCCGCGGATGTCGATAAGGCGGTGGCGGCGGCACGCGCGGCTTTCGACAAGGGTGCATGGAAGAAGATGAGCGCGTCGCAGCGCGGCGTGCTGATGAACAAACTGGCGGACTTGATCGAAAAGAACGCGGACGAACTGGCGCAGCTCGAGGCGCTGGATAACGGCAAACCGTATGCGGTGGCGAAGGCGGCTGACGTGCCGCTGACGGTGGCGTGCTACCGCTACTACGCGGGTTGGGCGGACAAAAATCAGGGGAAGACGATTCCCGTGAACGGGAATTATTTCTGCTACACGAAACATGAGCCGGTCGGTGTCGTGGGGCAGATCATTCCGTGGAATTTCCCAATGTTGATGCAAGCGTGGAAGCTGGGGCCGGCGTTGGCGACGGGATGTACGGTCGTGCTGAAGCCTGCAGAACAGACACCGCTGACGGCCTTGCGAATCGGCGAGTTGATGCTTGAAGCGGGATTTCCGCCGGGCGTGGTGAATATTCTGCCGGGGTATGGACCGACGGCGGGCGCTGCGATCGCGCGGCACATGGACGTGGATAAAGTGGCGTTCACGGGCTCGACGGAGGTTGGCCACTTGATCATGAAAGCGGCCGCGGAAACGAACCTGAAGCGTGTGACGCTGGAACTTGGCGGGAAGAGCCCGAACATCGTGTTTGCCGATGCGGACATGGACCAGGCGATCGAAGGCGCGCACTTCGCGCTGTTCTTCAATCAAGGGCAGTGCTGCTGCGCGGGATCGCGGCTGTTCGTGGAAGACAAGTGCTACGACGAATTCGTGGAGAAGAGCGTGGCGCGGGCGAAGAAGCGCACTGTCGGCAACCCATTCGACAAGAAAACAGAACAGGGACCGCAAGTGGACCTGGACCAGTTCAACAAGGTGATGAGCTACATTGACGCCGGGAAAAAAGAGCATGCGAAGCTGGTTGCGGGCGGCAACCGTGTCGGGGACAAGGGCTATTTCATCGAGCCGACGGTGTTCTCCGATGTGAAGGATGATATGAAGATCGCAAAGGAAGAGATCTTCGGGCCGGTGATGGCGATCCTCAAGTTCAAGGATCTCGAGGAAGTGACCGAGCGAGCCAACAAGTCGATGTATGGCTTGGCGGCGGCTGTGTGGACCAAGGACATCACCAAAGCGCATGCAATCGCGGATGGCGTCCGCGCAGGCACGGTGTGGGTGAATTGCTATGACGTGTTCGACGCGGGAGCGCCGTTCGGCGGATTCAAGCAGTCGGGGATCGGCCGCGAACTCGGAGAGTATGGCCTGTCGAATTACACGGAAGTGAAGACGGTCACAATTAAGCTTTAAACTTTCGAGTTGGCTCGAACCGTAGGGGCACACGCCGCGGCGTGCGCCCCTACTCTTTTCCTGGGCCGTGGGAGCGTACAATCGCGGCATGGCGATGACACTTCGGGCTTACGAGCCGCGCGATTTTGCCGCGCTTTATCGCCTGGATCAATCCTGCTTCCCTGCTGGAATTTCCTATTCGAAGACAACACTGCGTTATTTTTTGACGATCCCGTCGGCGGATTGCGTGGTGGCCGTGGAAGACGGGAAGATCGGCGGATTCATTGTCTCGGAGGAGAATCCGCCGCTGGCGCACATTATCACGCTGGATGTGGAGGAGCGGCATCGCCGGAGCGGAATCGGAACTGCCCTCCTCGAGAAGATCGAGACGAATCTGGCGGCGCGCGGGGTGAGGTGTATCCTGCTGGAAACGGCAATCACGAATGAAACCGCGGTTGCCTTCTGGCAGCGGCATGGTTATCGTATCGAAGCGATGCTGAAGCGCTATTATTTAGGCAAGCTCGACGCTTACGAGATGCGGAAAATTCTGCCGGCTGCGGCGAATGCAAAGCCGCCTCAAGAGAGAAAATAAGATTCATGTCTCTGATCCACGCGATCATCATGGCCCTGGTACAAGCGCTGACGGAATTTCTTCCTGTCAGCAGCACCGCTCATCTCATTCTTTTCCCGTGGCTGCTCCATTGGCAGGATCCCGGCGAAGCGTTCGACGTTGCGCTGCATGCCGGAACTCTCTTGGCTGTTCTTCTCTATTTTTTCAAAGACTGGCTGACGCTAGCGCTTTGCGGATTCGGGCTGAGCTATCCCAAGAGCGCGCCAGCGGAGGAAGTTGCCCAGCACCGGAGACTTTTCTGGTATATGGCCGCAGCAACAATACCCGGCGCCATCCTCGGCAAGCTTTTTGACAAGCAGATCGAAGAGCATCTGCGCACACCAGCGATCATCGGAGTGTCGCTCGTCGGCGTCGGCCTGCTGATGTGGTGGGCGGACGCGAAGCCGCGACTCACACGAAAGATTCAGGATTCCAGTTTCGGAGACGCCGCGGTGATCGGGACGGCTCAAGCGCTGGCTTTGTGGCCCGGGGTATCGCGCTCCGGGATCACCATCATCGCGGGATTGTTCCGGGGTTTCACGCGCGAAGCCGCGACTAGGTTTTCGTTTCTGCTCTCGGCGCCGCTGATCGCAGGAGCCGTTGCCGTGAAACTCCCCCCGTTGATCAAGCTGCACCGGGCGGGCGCGCTGGACTTGCCGCTTTCGACGCTGGCGGTCAGCATTCTGGTTTCGAGCGTAGGCGGGTATCTTGTGATCGCGTTCTTTCTGCGCTATTTGCAAACACGCACTCTGAAAGTATTTGTTGTCTACCGACTCGTGTTTGGTATCATCGTTTTGTTGTTAGCGTTCTTCCAGGCGGGCGCGCGCTAGCGCCCACGCACCCGCCGCAAGACTCAGCCTTCCCCAAACGCCTGCTTGCCGCAGGCAAGCTGAGGAGAACTTTGTGCGCTTCCTAACACCTACTGAAAACAAACGGCTCAATGAGCTGGTTGGATTTTTGTGCATCACGCTGGCCGTGCTGATGGCGCTGGCGCTGATTTCATATTCACCGCGCGACCCGGCGTTCAACGTGTCGGCTCCCGCCCCCGAAGGCGGGCTCGCGCGAAACTGGATTGGCCCGGTCGGGGCGTACAGCGCGGACATTTTTTTCCAGATGCTCGGGTTTGCGGCATTTCTGCTGCCGGCGGCGATTTTGATACTGGGGTGGAGATGGTTCCGCAGCCGAGCGGTTGAATCGCAGGTGGCGACGCTGGTGGGTTACGCTCTCTTGCTGTTGTCGCTGCCGTCGCTGTTGTCGCTGTGGCACTTTCCCGAAGTGCGCGGCGCCGTGCCTCCCGGCGGAATGCTCGGGGTGCTGATTTCCTCAGGACTGCGCACGGGTTTTAATCAGTGGGGGGCGAATCTCGTTGCGGCGGCTTTGCTGATCACGGCGCTGTTCATGACCACGCGTTTTTCGTTCAGCGGCGCGCATGCTTGGGCGAACGGTCCGCGCGGCCCGATCGGCGCGGTCGAGAGACTCGGGATTCTGCAAAAGGCGCAAGCGCGCTGGCACGCTTGGCGTGCAGAGCGCGCGCAACGCCGGATGCGGCGACGGGTGGAGGAAACGCGCATCTCCGGGAGGCGGCCGGTGCCGCCGCAGTCGGTGGGTAATGCAACGATCGGTCTGCAGAACGAAAACGACGTGGACGAAAGTGACGAAAGAGAGGGTTCGGGGCGCAGGGCACCGATTCTGTTTCTGAATTCCGAGAAGGTGGAAAAGTTTGCGGCAAAGAAAACTTCAGACCCGAAGATCGCGCGCGGGAATCCGAGCTACAAACTTCCACCCGTGACTTTGCTGCGCGAGGGCGAGCGAAGCCAGAAGCTGGATGAAGACGAGCTGAAAAGCCGCGCCCGAGCTATCGAGGCGAAATGCCTGGAGTTTGACGTGCAGGGCCGGGTAACGCAGATCAACCCGGGCCCGGTCGTCACGACGTTCGAGTTCAAGCCCGAGGCGGGCATCAAGTACACGCGGATCACCAGCCTGACGGAAGACCTGTGCCTGGCGCTACAGGCGGAATCGATTTTGATCGAACGAATTCCCGGCAAATCCACGATCGGGATCGAAGTGCCGAACATCAACCGGCAGACGATCGCCTTGAGGGAGATTCTGGAGGCTCCTGAGTTCATCAATTCCACCAGCAAGCTGACGCTGGCGATGGGACGCGATCTGCACGGGCGCATGCGCGTGACGGACCTGGCGCAGATGCCCCACCTCCTGATCGCGGGCTCGACGGGCACGGGCAAGAGCGTGTTCATCAATTCGTTGTTGATTTCCATGCTCTACAAAGCAAGTCCGGAGGAAGTGAAGGTGGTGCTGGTTGACCCGAAGCGGCTGGAGCTGAATCTTTACGACAACATCCCGCACTTAATCGCCCCGGTGGTTACGGACCCGAAGATCGCCTCGAATGTCCTGCGCAACGCGACGCGGGAGATGGAAAACCGGCTGAAGCTGCTGGCGCAGCGCGGCGTGCGCAACATTGATCAGTACAACCGGACATTCCAGAAAGGGCAATCGCTGTCGCTCTTTGAAGCTGCAGAAGAGAGCGAGCACAAGCCACTTCCCTACCTCGTAATCGTCATCGACGAACTGGCGGACCTGATGATGGTGGACACGAACGGCGTGGAGGAATCCATCACGCGGCTGGCGCAGATGGCGCGGGCGGTGGGAATCCATTTGATATTGGCGACGCAACGTCCGTCGGTGGACGTGATCACCGGATTGATTAAGGCGAACTTCCCTGCCCGGATATCGTTCCGCGTGGCGAGCAAGGTGGATTCGCGCACGATTCTGGATTCCAACGGATCGGAATCGCTGCTGGGAAAAGGCGACATGCTGTACTTGCCGGCGGGATCGGCGAGGTTGCACAGGATCCACGGACCGCTGGTAACCGAAGACGAAATTACGGCGGTGTGCGACTTCTGGAGAAAGCAGGCGCAGGCGAAATACAACGAGCATCTCCTCGAAGCGCCGAAGGATGAGAATGGTAAAGTCGATGGCGAAGCCGACGGAGCGGGCGAGGGAGCCGAGGAAGTTGACGACGATTTGTATCAGGACGCAATTCGCGTGGTCTGTGATGCGGGACGCGCTTCCACATCAACACTGCAACGGCGGCTGCGGATCGGCTATGGCCGGGCGGCGCGCTTGATTGACTTGATGGAAAAGGATGGCATCGTTGGGCCGCCGGATGGAACCAAGCCGCGCGAGGTGCTGAAGAATCGCGCGTGGATGAAAGAATTCGACGATTCCATGCAGTAGTTCCATAATTTGACACAATCTCGCTTCGCCCCTACAATTTTGGGACCACGCGTGCCGGGGTAGCTCACTGGTAGAGCGCCGCCCTGAAAAGGCGGGCGTAGCCAGTTCGATTCTGGCCCCCGGCACCATCCACACGTAGCAATCTCTCCCCAAACAAATCAACCGACCCCGCCGCTTTGTGGTTCCAATTACCGGATTCAGAGCCAGGCAGCAGCGTGAACTACGGAATTGTTGGGCATGAGAGCTCGAGCCCCATGGAGACTCGCGGGCTTGGAAAGCAATCTGCGCAGATCCGCGAGGCGCGACACAGGGGATGTACGGAGCAAGAGAAGGGAGATCGTGAAGCCGAACGTTCTGCAATCAGCGTATCTGGGTGCTGGGTAGTAGGTGGGGAACAGAGACCCTTTTAAGGATACCCTGTCCCCCGCCGATTCAAACCACTCGTGGCACCGCAACTACCAAATGAGCTTCAATCCGAACTGGATCTGCCGCTCCGGGCCCTGCGTTGTTGTGATCTGCCCGAAAGGTGCTGCACCGAGGGTCGGGCCGGCGAGCAAGTCGAGGTTGGCGACCGGAGGCGAGAAGTTGGCGCGATTCAGGAGATTAAAGAACTCGGCCCGGAACTGCACGGTGAAGTTTTCCGAGATCTTGGGGACCTTGGTGTTCTTAACCATGGAGTAATCCACTTGGAACGACCCTGGCCCGATAACGATGTTCCGGCCTGTGTTGCCGAGGACATTGGGCGCAGGGGGCGCGGTAAAGCATGCACCATTGATGTAATTGTTCGGGTTCCCCGGATTAGTGAGCTTGCAACCCGGCACGCGATCAAAAAGAGCATATGGCTCCGACATGAGTTGACCACTAATGTCACTGGCGATAGTGAAAGGCCAGACGGGAACGCCGTCGCTCAGCGTGAGAATTCCTCCGAGCTCCCACCCTTTGGCTATGGTCCCGAGGGGGCCATGGAGCGATGCGGGAGTCGGTACTTGCCAGAGGAGATTCGCAACCAGGTTGCGTCCCACATTGAAGTCCGACAACCCTTTGATTATGTTCAAATCCCACCAGGGGATGGTGGGGTTCAGGTCTCCCGCGAAATTGTCACCCGCAAAGCTGCCCGAGGTGGTGTCCATGGTCTTGCTCCAGGTGAAAGAGACCTCCGCTTGCAAGCCATGGCTCATGCGCTTCTCGAGCTCAACCTGGAGAGCGTTGTACCAGGACTTGCTTTGCCAGATTGTCGACTGAATTCCAGCAACATTCGGGTTAATCAAAAGCCCGTGGACTATACCGGTGGGGTTGACGCTAAAGTTGGGCGGAAGGCCGAGGGCCACATCCGTTGCACTACAGTCAGGCGGCCCCGGGAGACAGCCGCTGCCGACCGGACTCGGGAATACCCATCGGTTCCCAACCTTCGTCGGAAAGACGATATTGAGGTCATCAGTCTGGTAGGGATTGTGTTTTGCGCGCGAACCCGCATAGGCGACAGTTAAGGAGTAATTCCCCGGGAGCTGCCTTTGGATGTTTAGGTTCCATTGATAGATGTAATTGCGGTGGGGTTTGCGCTCGACAAAGTTCCACGTCTGGCCAGCAATCGGGGCAGCGGCATGAGTGAGAAATTGTTGATAGACGCAGGTAACGCCTGGCGTCGAGCAGCTCGGAGATGCCCTGAGATTTGGGAACTCGCCCTGAGCAACGCAAGGTTGTACGTTGCCGACGAAAACACAACCGGTCGCTGTAACGTTGACGTGGCCCGGAGAGGTTTGCGCGTTATTGAGCGCCAGTTCGTAAGGAAGGGGCAGGGCGTCAAATATGCCAAACCCGCCGCGAACGGAAGTCTTCCCATCCTTGAAGGGATCCCAGGCAAAGCCCACCCGCGGTTCGAAATTCTTGTTGGTGGGATTACTGTCGAAGCTTTTATTCGAGCAAGGACTGCAATCCTCGGTGGTGGGATTGGTCCATATATTTGGCAGGTTGGTGATTCTGCCGTACTTTTCATAGGGAATCCCTTCCATTTCGTAGCGCAGGCCCAGATTCAGGGTCAGGTTGGGACGCAGTTTCCAATCGTCGTTGAAATAAACGCCGGGAATCGAAGTGAACGTATAGAAGGGAGCGACTGTCTTGATGCCTCCGACGGGAGGGCTCTGCACCTTAAAGGGGATATTCTGCAGAAAGGCGCTGAGCGCCGACGCTCCGTTCGGAAGGGAGTTATATTGCGCGGTGCCGTTGGAGGTAAACGGAGCGTAAAGCTTTTCCTCCAATCGGACGAACATGAATCCGAACTTCAGGCTGTGCTTCCCGATGGTGAGTCCGGCGTCATCGAAGGTCTGAACGGTTTGGTGAGTAAAATTCTCTTGCGCGTCACCGTTCAGACCCCCGGAGAAGGGTAGGTTAAGCCCCGCAGTCGGGCCCCCGCCTATGCTGGAGATTCTCGCGGCATGCAAGCCGTCCTGAATCGCAAACTTGCTCGTGTCCGTAGACGCAGCGTCCGGGTTAAGCGCGCCGGGGGTCAACTGGCCAAACCCCTGGGTGTAGTTCCATCCCAGCCGGACGGTATTGACAAGATTTGCGCCGAAGAGGTGAGTTTCTTCTATGGATGCGCCTTTGCGGCCAACAAAAAATCCTTCCAATTTCTGGTTGAAATTATCAGGCTGGGTGAAAGTGGAGCGGTCATAATAGAAGGCCCCAGTCACGGTGTCCTTGTCCGAAATCTTTACGTCGCCCCGGAAGTTGTAGAAGTTGTCGGGCACCACTTGCGCGCCCGAAAAGGAGAAGTTACAGAGGTCGCCTGGGGCGATGTTGTTCGCCACGGGGCAATGGGGAAAGAAAGTCAAATAAGGCTGGTTAACCGCTATGGGGCCGGTAGAAAGATTCCCCGCGCGCGCAGCCTCGGAGGGGACGGTGGCGCTGTGCGGGATTCCTTTGGTCTGACGGAGCCCTTCGTAGGCGCCGAAAATCCAAAACTTGTCCTTCAGGATGGGCCCTCCCGCGGACCCGCCAAACTGGTTGCGGCGGAATGGCGCTCTCTTCTGACCATTGGCATTCTCAAAGAAATTTGCCGCGTCGAGCACGTTGTTGCGAATGAACTCAAAAGCGCTTCCATGCAACTGGTTGGTGCCTGACTTGGTGATGGCGTTGACAACTCCGCCCGAAGTATAGCCATACTCCGCCGAGTAATTGCTGGTGATGACGGAGAACTCCTGAATTGCGTCCACGCCCAGATTACCGCCGAGCACGTTTCCCGGCCCTGCGTTGGAGTAGTCGTTGATGAAAAGGCCGTTGAGCCGGTAGCTGTTCTGCGTAGGACGATTTCCGTCAATGCTCATTTGCGATCCCAGCCCGCGCCCTACGGCGCCAACCTGCGTGATCAGCTCCTGAGTGCGTACGCTGGCCACGCCGGGTTGCAGAGTGGCGAGCGACGCCCAATCGCGGCCGTTCAAGGGGAGCTCGCGCACGGTCGTGGAGTCAACCTCAGCGCTAAGCGTGGAGTTGGTCGTCTCAACCGTGGGGGCCGCGCCGGTGACTTCGACGATTTGGGTAACCTGGCCGACCTTCAGTTGCAAGTTCACCTCCTGCTTCGCGCCGACCGTGAGCGTCACTTTAGTCTGGGCGGTGCTGAAGCCCGTCGCGGACGACGATATCTCGTACTCCGACGGGTTGAGGTTCGCGATGCTAAAAGCCCCGGTGGCATTGGTGGTCGTGGAGGTAGAGACACCCGTGGCTAGATTCTTGGCCGAGACCTTTGCATTGGGAATGGCGTCCCCGTGCGGATCAGTGATCGTGCCGGAGACGGTCGCACCAACCACCTGTGCGCGCACCGGAGCCGAAAACAAAAGCACGAGAATTGAACTCAGTAGCAACCACTTTGTCGCGTTCCGATTCATGGACATACGCCTCCCCTTTTTTCGATGCATCTGAAACTCAAGCCACACAAAGACTGACCCCAAGGAAATCGCGCCGTGAAATACGCATGTCAAATCCATTTGAATTGCGCGGATTGATGGACACTGCTGTGTGAGGCGATGGAAATCGATCTGCAAGTGAAACTAGGAGCGGGTCTTCGCTCGCACGAACAGAGGAACACCACACTGGGCGCTCTTCTTCGGCCCGGGCAAACCCACTGCCTGCGTGAACTGAGTGATGACTGAAAAGCCCCACCCGAGCCCCTCTCAGCAACCGGCCCCCCCGAATAAACAAACACCGGCGCTCGATCCCTGGGTCCCGTTGAAATTATCTGACAGCGTAGCTAACACGCAGTGACCGCGGCTGTCAACGATTATTTACATCTGAAACAAACAAAAAGCTGGTCCATGAGCATTGCAGCGCTTGCCCAGAGAGTCATTTGGATTGGACGAACTCGTTCTGCACCAGCTGAT
>Ga0307477_10000886_pt1 | contig 28311 bp, 26 predicted proteins | sample atmos_gasesECM2C_FD_203316 | JGI IMG/M metagenome (GOLD analysis project Ga0307477, IMG submission 203316) | Hardwood forest soil microbial communities from Morgan-Monroe State Forest, Indiana, United States - atmos_gasesECM2C_515 | ecosystem: Environmental > Terrestrial > Soil > Temperate...
GGGCCGGCGCCCCAGGAACGCGAGAAGCTGGTCCTGCTCGTCGGAGCCGGGTGGGGGCTCGACCGGGGGGCCGAACGCCCTCGGACTGCGCAGGGCGTCGCCGAAGGCCTCGGCTTGCCGGCGGACCCGTCCGACCTCGTCCGGGTCGATGCGTTCGTCGAGCCCGGTGCTGCGGGCGAGGTCCCATCCGTGGACGACCAGGTCCATGGACAAGAAACGGTCGACGGCCGTTTCGAACGTCGAGCGGCCGGACAGTCCGTCGAACTCGGCCGCGGCTCGTTCGGGGTCCTCGAGATCGCCCTCCACCGCCGCCCGCGCTACGCCCCAGGCGCCGAGCGGATCGTCGTCGACGGACGGCGCGTCGCCCATGTCGCGCCCGACGAAGCCGAGGAACATCCCGTGGGTGGAGACGACGTGGCGCACGACGTCTCGCGCCGTCCATGCCTCGCACGGGGACTGACTCGTCCACTTCTCGGTAGGCACCGCGGCCACCTTCGCCGTGAAGGCCTCTGCCAGTCGCGCGTAGCGCTCGGATGCTTCGGACACGTTCGACCTCCTCACTTCGCCCGTTCGATCCCCCGGGACCGCCCGGATGCTGGCCGGCGGTCGACACGGCCCGGTCGCGCGTCCCGCATGCTGCCTAGCACACCGCCGCCGCCCGGCCTGGCGGGCACCTTCACCCACGTCAGCTGTGGACGCAGTAGCGAGCTCGGCCCTCGGCCTTCGCTTCGTACATGGCGGCGTCGGCACGTCGCAACAGGACGTCGAACGGCTCGTCGTGCGACATGGACAACGCGATCCCGATGCTGGCTGAGATCTGCAGCGTGGCATCTCCCACCGTGATGGGCTGCTCCAGGAACGAGAGAATGCGCTTTGCCACGGTCTCGAGGTCGTCGAGCCGGGTCACTCCGGGCATGACGATGGCGAATTCGTCTCCGCCGAGGCGGCCGGCCGTGTCACAAGAGCGAATGGCGAGTCGAAGCCGTTGGCCCACCTCGGCCAGCAGGGCGTCGCCCACATGATGTCCGAGCGCGTCGTTGACGTTCTTGAAGCGGTCCAGGTCGACGAACATCATGGCGAGCGGTTTGCCTTCCCGGCGACCGCTCGCCATGACCGACGCGAAGAGTTCCTCGAGCAAGCGGGAGTTGGGTAGGCCCGTAAGGGGATCGTGGCCGGCTTGATGGCGGATCTGTTCGAGCAGCCGGGCGTTGTCGAACGCCGTGGCCGCGATCCGGGCAATCCCTTCGAGGCGGTGACGCGCTGCCTCGGGGGCCGACTCGTCGAGCACCCGGTGATGCGTGCTCACCGCGACCAGGCCGAGCAGCCGACCCCTCGCGACGATGGGCATGACCACGCCGGTCTCGAAGCCGGCAACCTTGGACACGTCTCCGAGGCCCGCGGTGGAGACTTCGTCGAGGGCGCATGGCTTCGGATCGCGGGTCAGGCTGTCGAGGAGACTCGGGTCGACGTGCAGTCGGGGAGCTCCGCCTCCCGCCTCGCTCGAGCTTCGGTCCGTCGCCGTGTCCGGGGTCGGGGGAGCTGCCTGCCGGGAGTGGGATCTTCCCAGACAGACGAGAAGGGCGTCGTCCGGTTCCCACACGAACACGCAGGCCTCGTCGCAGTCGGCGACGTCGGTCACCGACCGGGCGAGCCGGTCGGCCACCTCGTCCACCGTGCCCACTTCGGACAGGGTTGTGGCCAGGTCGAACAGCCCCCCGATCGTCTTGGCCCGTTCGCGCGCCTCGTCCAGGGCAGCTGCGGTGGAGAGGGCCGCCGCGGCGTGGCCGGCGTAGGCCTCGAACAGGCGGCGCTCCTCGGGCAGGAAACGCCGTCCGTCGGGGTAGATGGCGGCGATGCGACCGAAGCGGTGCGTGGAGGAGGCGACGTCGACGATGAGGCGGGCACCGCTGCGGTCATCAGGGTCGTCCACGAGCACCTCGGCCGCGCACCGGTCGAGCTGGCCGTCGTCGAAGCCGACGCCGTGGATGCGCAGCCGGCGCTCGCGAGGCAGGTGCACGGCGACCAGAAAGCGCGGGGCGCGAATCGCGACGGCCGCTCGCTTGGTGATGATGCGCAGCGCCTCGTCGACGTCGCCCACGGACGCGAGCTCCGAGGCCATCGCCTCGAGTGCTTCGAATCGCGTCGCGAGGGCAGCCACTTGGGCGGCGAGAAAGTGGACCCGGGCCGGGGCGTCGGTCGCCGTGTCGGGATCCCACGTGACCTGATACAGGCAACGGGGGTCGCCCTTCGCCTGGCACTCGGTCTCGGTCACGGCACCGAGTGCCATGCCGAAGATCGTGGGCATGGCGGCGAGTACTCCCGCCGTGTAGTCGCAGAACAGAGGGTCGCGTCGGATCATCGTCGAGGTCCGGGCCGACACGATCGCGTGGAACTCGTCGGCTTCGACACACTCCATCGCCGTGACGGTCGACTGCTTGGTGCCGATCTCGGCGATCACCCGCAGGACCTCGCTCGGGCGTTCGAGGGAGCGAAGCAGCTCCACCACTTCGGACGCCGCGAACCGGCTGAACAGCTCCTCACCCGCTTTGCGCCCCACGGCCGGGTCGTCCATGACGACCGAGGCTGCTGCGAACAGCCGGCGGGTCTGCTCGTAGGAGCTCCAGTTGACGGGGTCCTCGAGCTCCTCGGTCGTTCGGGTCTCGCCCACCTGGCGCAGGACCTCGCCCACCGCGTCCGGACCGCCCAGCCTTCGCACGTACGCCAGGAGCACGCCGGTCATCGAATTGTTCAATTCGCGCGGCGCGTCCCGCCCGGAGGCCATATGAAATGGTCGTCGCGACCTCGGCCGCCCTTTAACAAGGCCTCCCTGCGCCTGCCACAACGTTGGCGCCACTCACGGCGCGGGGTTCGGCGCGGTCACGGTGCCCGGATCTCTGGGGCTGTTCGGCGCGGCGGAGCGGTGGGCCAAGAAGACCGGACGCCTGAAGCTCCCGGGCTGAGCGACGGGCGCCCGCACGGGAAGGCCGGTGAGGCGCGCTACAGGTCGCGCAGTTGGCTCGGGCCGGCGCGCCCCGCCACCCGTCCGGCCGCCGACAACACGGCCAGGCCGACGACCACGACGCTCGCGGCCAGCCCCACCAGGTACCCGGCGGGCACCACGAGCCCGTCGGGCGGTGGGTCGAAGATCCCCGTCAACACCTTCACCAACAGGTAGCCGATCACTCCGCCCACGACCGCGCCGCCGACCACACCACCGCCGAGCAGAGCCCGTCCCTCGGCGCTCAAGAACCTGCCCCGCTGGCGGGGGCTCGCTCCCAGGGCGGCGAGGACCACCAGCCCCCGCCGGCGTTCGACGATGCCGAGGGCAAGCGCGAGGGCCGAGCACGCAAAGGCGAACACCACCGTGAAGCCCAGCTCGAGGCGGGCCAGGCCACCGAGGTCGGTGGCGGCGAGCCCCGACGCCGTGGTGACGGTGTTCCGCGCCCCGATCACGTCGGTGACCCGCCATCCGAGCCCGAGCCCCGTTCTCAGGTGCGCAGCGGTGGCCGCGGGTGTGGACGACCGGACGAGGAACGCGGAAACCGCGTCCGAGCCCGTGACGTGGTTGACGTAGGCGGCGTTGGCGACGATGAAGCTGTCCTTGGGGGCCGTCGGGAACTCGCTCACCTGCCCTACGACGTGAAACGCAATGGGCTGATAGGTGCCGTCCGGTCCAACCGGAAGGCGCAGGCGGACCAAGTCACCGGGGTGCAGCTGGTAGTCGCGCAGGGTCTCCGCCGACAACAGCACGCCGTCCGGCGTCCTCGACAACGCGCGCATGACCGCCGCGATCGTGGACCCCGGCACGAACGAGTTCTGGAGCGAGGCCACCGTCGCGATCGTGGTGGGTCGAATCCCGAACAGGTCTTGGAGGTCGGGTCCGACGTAGGCGAAGCGGTGCACGAGCGGTTCGACCGATTGCACGCCCGGCGCCCGGACGAGCGCAGCAGGGGCGGTGTGCACGGCCGGCGCGCCCGGCGTCCGGCTCGCCGCCACGTCGGCGCCCACGGTGAGCGAGACGTCCAGATGCGATTGCTGGTCGTAGGTAGCGGCGAAGATGGCCGTGGACGCACCGAGACCGAGAGCGGCGGCGAGGCCCGCGGCCCCGCGTGCGATGACCTGGCGACGGCGTCGCAAGGTGGCGGCGACGAGTTCGGGGGCGCTTCCGGTCCGTCCGCGTGCGGTTTCGCCCGACAGCCGCGCCAGGACGAAGGCGGTGGCGCGCCAAGCCAGGAGTACGAGCCCGGGCCACGCCAGCGCGGGCCCGAGGAGCGCGGCGTAGTTGACCGATGCCACCGGCACGCCCTCGGGAACCACCACCACGTGGTAGCCGCCCCGGGCGGACAGCACCGTCACGATCGCGGCCACACCCAACAAGATGGCATCGAGGCCGGCCCGCAGCGGCCACGGCTGTCTCACCGAGGGAACGCGGGCCACTGCCTGTGTCACCGGTTCGGTTCGCAAACGCGAGGCAGCGCGCACGACGGGGACGACCTGAGTCGCGGCCGCCAGCACGAGCCCGGTGACGGACGCCACCACCATCCACCCGACCGACACCGCGGTGCCGGTCGGAAGCGCAGCGTGCACCGCGAGCAGGGCGAGGGGGAGGCCCAGTGCGACCCCCGCAAGGGCAGTGGTGACGGTCTCGCCCCCGACGAGGCCGATCACCATGCGCGGCGTGGCCCCGCGCAGGAACAGCAAGCCGGTTTCACGCCGTCGGCGGTCGCCGCGCAGGCCGACCACGAGCACGGCGACCACAGCAGCCAGGGCCAAACCCGGCAGTCCGAGGAGAAGGAAGAGGAGCTGCGCATAGATCGCGTCCTCGCGGGCCCCGGACAACGCGGCGGCGAGGTTGTCGCCGATCAGGGCGCCGCCCGCCACGTCTGCCTGGAAATGGTTGGCGCGCTCGGTCACTGCGGTCACTGCGGCTGCGGGGTCGCTCGGCAGCGCGGCATGGTCGAGGATGACGTGGAACTGCCGCACCACTTCGCCGCCGCCCGTCAACGCGGCGAACTGCGACGGCGGGACGAGCACGACGTTGTCCGGGGGAGCGTTCGCCCCCAGTCCTGGCGCGGTCCCGACAACCTGGAAGAACGAGTCGGCGCTGGGCAGATCGACGATCCCGTCGACGTGCAGCGCGGTCGACGTCCCGTCCACGCCGTGCACGGAGATCACGTCCCCCGGCCTCGCGCCGAGATTGGCGGCGGTCTGCTGCTGGAGCAGCACCCCCTGGCGCGACCCGACCAGGTAGCGCACCTGTCGGGGGGCGTGCGCGGCGTAGTCGACCGGCAGGGCCACCACTTGCGCCGCCCCCGTGGTGCGGAGGACCCCCGCGTTCGAGGCCGACAGCGCGGGGACGTGGGCAAACGACACCGGCAGGACCGCCCGGATCCCCGGGACCCGCGCCAGGGCGTGCGTGATGTCCGAAGCCGATCCCTGCGGAGTCAGCTGGACCTGCCAGTCCACGCTCACGCTCTTGGCGGCCCGCGTTGTCAAGCTGGCGCGGCTGGCACTCACGAAGGCGCCGAGCGAAGCGACGAAAGCCACCGCCAGGGCGACGCTCACGGCGGCCCCGGCCGTGAGCACCGGGCGTCGGCGCCAGAGCCCCGCGGTCCACCTCGCCCCGGCCAGGGTGAGCGATCTGGTCCGGCTCACGCCGCGACCGTCCTCAGAACGCCGTCTTCGATCGCGGCCCGTCGGGGCAGGAGCGCAGCGAGCTCGTCGTCGTGGGTGGCGAGGACCAGCCCTGCACCCAGGGCTCGGGCGCGGTCTCGCAGCGCGCTGAGCACGAGATGCGCGTGGGCTCGGTCGAGCGTTCCGGTGGGCTCGTCGGCAAGGATCAGGCGGGGGCGCCCTGCCAACGCCCTTGCGACCGCGACCCGTTGCTGTTGGCCTCCCGATAGCTGGGCCGGAAGAGCGTCACCTTCGGCCTCGAGGCCCATGTCCGACAGCGCCCGGTGGGCGGCACTCAGCGAGACGTCGCGCGTCCATCCGCGCAGCCGGAGGGGGAGACAGACGTTCTCTACCGCCGTGAGCTCGGGCAACAGTGACGGGGACTGGAACACCATGGCGATCTGGAACCGACGCTCGCGGTCGTCGTCGTCGAGAGCCGGCCACGCCACGGCGCCCGAGGAGGGATGGAGAAGCCCGGAGAGCACGAGCAGCAGGCTGGTCTTGCCGCTCCCCGAGCGCCCGGTGATCGCCAACTCGGCCCGGTCTTCGACGACCACGTCGACGCCTTCGAGCACCGAGGTGTCGTCGAAGGAGAGAAGTACGTGCCGGGCTTCGACCAGCGCCCCGGGGCCAGGACCAACACCGGTGGGCGTCATCGCTGCTTGCCGTCGACGAGCTCGATGACGCGGTCGGCCGTCCGGGCGACCGCGTCAGAGTGGGTCACGACGACGGTCGCGCCGGTGGGTGGCCGGCTCACACTGAGGAGCTCGAGCAGCGCCCGCTCCTCGCTCCGACTGACCTCCGCGGTCGGCTCGTCGGCGAGGAGGATGTGGGGCGCGGCCGCCAGTGCGACCGCGAGGTTCGCCCGCGCCGTTTCGCCCCCCGACAGGGTGGAGGGCCGAGCCGCGGCCCGCGCGCTGAGGCCCACCGCGCCGACGATGGCGGCAGGGGGAACCGGTGCGCTCTGGGCCTCGGAGCCGTCGCCCAGCCCGAGGACACGGGCGAACCGAGTGGCTCGGGCCCGCCGCCGGATGGTCTCGGCGAGCTCGACATTCCCGAGGACCGAGAGATGCTCGATCAACCCGCTCGTCTGCGTGAGCACACCGATGGTGCAACCCCGGATCACCGCTTCCTCGGCGGTGCTTCGATGGCTGAGCCGCTGACCCCGGACCCAGACGCTTCCCCCGTCGGGCTCGTCCAGGCCGGCGAGCAGCCCGAGGAGGGTCGACTTCCCCGACCCCGACGGCCCGACCACCGCGACCATCTCCCCGGCGCGCACGTCGAACGACACGTCCTTCAGAGCGGCGACCTCGTCGTGCTCGCGCCGATAGAAACGGTGCAACCCCTTTGCCTCGAGCACCACGTCGGGTGTCGCGGTATGGGTCGTCACGACAGCCGGAGGCTCTCGCTCATCCGCCGGTACGGGTCGACGTTGTCGGCTCCCACCGCGCCGAACAGCTCGAGCGCGACGGTGTGGCCGTGGCCGAAGATCTCGTACCGCTGGACCTCCACGCGCGCCGACCGACCGGTCACCGGGTCGGGGGGCGAATTGCGGCGGTAGACGACCAGGACGCCCGGGCCGGCCGGCAGGGTCGAGGCGGCCACGCTACGAAGCTCGAATGCGGGCTGCGATGCGCGCAGAGCGGGAACGTCGCCCGCTTGGGCAGACGACACCGTGGGTGGCCCGCTCGTCGGGGTGACGTTCACCGTCACCCCGTTGTACCTGTCGGTGAACGTCACCGAGGTGCCCTGCTCGGTCTGAGCCCACCCCTCGGGATGATCGAACATGTAGCCGCCGGCGGCGTTCGTGTAGGTGACGTACGCGATGGTGTCGGGGATGTCGCCCGGGGTGTTGGTATCCGGCGCGGCCGTGACCGAGCTGCTCGGCGCGCTCGGCCGAGCGACGCTCGTCGTCGTCGACGAGGACGAGCTGGTGCCCCCGCACGCGCTCAGCGTCAGTGCGCCCAAGGCGACCAGTCCGGTCACCGTCGGCCCGATCTGGCTGCCACGCGGACGCGGTCTTGAGCTCACAAGCGGAGGTTGAACCCGTGGCACGTTTGATCCTCTTCGTGGACGAGTGGTCCGAAGAGGGTAGGCGACGTCGTGCAGCGATGGCGTGCGCCCCGTCGTGCGGGACACGTTTCGTGAGAGTGTGCTCAGGGTCTGGCAGTCGAGCCCGGTGGTTTGATCGGCAATTCGACGTCGACGACCAGAACGATCGCCTAGGCGGGCCTCGGGGCTAAGTGCCTCGCATGAGTAGGTCGGCGTGTTCCCGGGTGGAAGGCGATGGCCATGCCCAACAGCCCACCGAGCAGGAACATCCCGGCGAGACCGAGGAGGCTTCGCCCGAACGGTCCCTTCGATCCCGCCGCCTGCAGAAGCTGCGGCGAGCTGCTCCGGAATTGGGTCGTGTCACCCTGGGGCCGGCTGTTCAGGCCCGACGCAAGCGTGGCGACCGACGGGGTCGGTTGTGCCGGGGCGGCAGCGCCCGAACCCACCGGTGCCGTCGGCCTCGCCAGGCCGGAACTCGAGCGGAGCGGCGTCGAAGGCAGACCCGAGGCCGGCACCGAAGCGCCTCGGGCCACTGCCCCGAGAGGTGGCAACGCCGGGGTGGGCACGGGAGCGGGCCTCGGGATCTGCGGCGCCGGAGGAACCGGTACCGGGGCTGGCCGGGGAATCGGCGGAGGTGCCGGAGCCGGAGCCGGAGCCGGCGCGGGGGCAGGAGAGGGCGCCGGGGCCGGAGTTCCGCTGCCGTTTGCGCCGAAGTCATTGCGATAGGCACTGGCGGCACTGGGGAAGTCGCCCAGCCACGAGTTGATGCTGCCTCGGTAGTCGAAGTACGCCTGCTCGACGACGTGGTTGGCAGGATTCGCCGCCGTGGACGCCATCCAGTTGATGAAGGCGGGGTTGTCGTGCCCGTTCAGTCCCCACTCGGGGAACGCCACGGGCAGTCCCTGCGACTTGCCGAAGTCGAGCCAACGCTGGACGTTCTGGGAGATCTGCGAGTTGTCGTAGGCGTCGATCCCGAGCCAGTCGACGTAGGACCGTCCGGGGAACGTGTCGGTGTTGGTACGCCCGGCATTGTGGTTGCTGTTCCACTGCCCGCTGTCGGGGTTCCAGACGAAGGTGAAGTGCTGTCCGGGGACCGAGCGCGCTGTGGTGACGATGCTCTGGAATCGGGCGATGTAGTCGGCCGGGTTCGGGAAGGCGCGCTCGTTCCAGGTCGAGAACCATCCGCCGACGTTCTGGTTCATCTCCCACATGACGCGCCAGATGGTGTCGGCGTGACCGGTGTTCACCAGGTTCTGGGCGATGGACTGGGTCTGCGACGGCGTGAGGGCGCCCACGCCGAGGAGCAGGCGCAGGTTCCGGCTCGAGGGCGCGGAGTAGGACGTGCCCCCGCTGCCGAAAGCGAACACCGTGTTGTCCTGGAGCGAGACGTTGTACTTGCCCGCCTCGCTCATGGCGTCCTGTTCCCTCTGGGAGTTCACGAAGAACCCGGTCTCCCAGCTGTTCGAGCTGGAGGCCAGGTGCATTGGGACCCACAGGGCGGCAGCCAGGAATCCTCCGATGAACAGGCCGACGTAGAGCCGAACCGATCGTGCCCGCCGCTTGGGGCGGGAAGCGTTTCGCCACGTGGCGGATCTCTGCATGGTCATCCCCGCAGCTCCGTTCCCCCCGGGCTCGCCCGGCGGCCGTCACCCGGTCGCCGGCTCGCACCGTGTCTGTTTTCCTGCCTTTCCTACGGGCAGCGTCGGTGCGTCTTGCGGGTTTCTCGGGCCGTTGCGGGTTGGATCGTCAGGTTCCCTGGTCCCGACCGTTGACAGACGGAGGATCTCGCCGGGCCGAGCCCCCTGGCAGGGCCGTGGGTCCGGAGGGTGCGGGGCCGGACGCAGGGAGCTCCCGGCCGGGCGGATGAGGAGGTAGGTCGGTGCAGCTTCGCGGGCTCGGGGGCGCACGAGGACCGACGTTGGTCCTGGTCAGTGCGGTGTCGATCGTGGCGTTCGTCGGGCTCCAGACCCCCGCCCCCGGAGCGGGGCTCGCATCGAGCGTCTCGAGCTCGTCGGTGCTCAGGGTCGGGACCTACCACGGCATTCCGGGACAGTTCACTTCGATCCAGGCTGCCGTCGACGCCGCTCGACCGGGCGACTGGATCCTGGTCGGACCAGGCGACCACAAGGAGGTGACCGGGCGCGCACCCGCCGGCCGTTCTGATCTCCCGGCCGGCGTTCTCGTCACGACGCCGGGACTGCACTTGCGTGGCATGAGCCGCAACGCGGTGCTCGTCGACGGCACGAAACCCGGCTCGGCGACATGCAGCAACCAGCTGTCGGACCAGAGCTTCGGGCCTGGGGGGGCCTCCGGTGCCGGACCGGCCGGGCTCAACGGGATCGAGGTCTGGAAGGCCGACAACGTGTGGGTGCAGAACCTCACGGTGTGCAACTACCTCCATGGTTCGGGTAGCACGGGCAACGAGATCTGGTGGAACGGGGGCGACGGCAGCGCTCAGATCGGCGGGTGGGGCTTCAACGGGTCCTTCCTCAGTGCCACGAGCACCTTCTACCGGGACGAGTCGACCGCGGCGCAGTACGGCATCTTCTCCAGCAACTGGAGCGGCGGGACCTGGGACCACACCTACGCCAGCAACTTCAACGACTCGGGGTACTACATCGGGGCGTGCCAGCAGGTGTGCAATCAGACGGTCGATCACGCCTGGTCCGAGTACAACGCCTTGGGCTATTCGGGCTCGAACTCGGGCGGACAGCTGGTCATCGAGAACTCCCAGTTCGACAACAACGAGGACGGCTTCGACACGAACAGCCAGAACGGTGACAACCCGCCGCCTCAAGACGGCGCCTGTCCCGGCAACGGAATCAGCCCCATCACCCACACCCACTCGTGCTGGGTGTTCATGCACAACTATGTGCACGACAACAACAACCCGAACGTCCCCGCATTGGGCTCGGCGGCTGCTGGTCCGGTCGGGACGGGGTTGTCACTGTCGGGGGGTCGTAACGACACCGTGATGGGAAACGTCTTCGAGCACAACGGCGCGTGGGGAACGATCTTCGTGCCCTACCCTGACAGCGGGCCGCCGTGCACGGGCGGCACCCAGACCGGGGCGGCATGTCTGTACGACGAGTATGGCGATGCCCTGATCGGGAATACCTACGGCAAGGCCAACGGGTTCTTCGGCAATCCGACGAACGGCGACTTCGGGGCGGTCAACGCCGTCCCGGGCCCGACCGACTGCTACAGCGGCAACGTCGAAGAGGGAGGGGGCGCCGTGAAGAGCTCCCCTCCGAACCTGGAGCAGATGTACCCCCGGTGCGACGGGTCGACGGTACCTCCGAATGCCAACGCGCTCTTGGCCGACGAGGTGGCATGTGACTCGGGATCCGTCTCGATCGGGCCCGTGACCGGGGGCACCCTCTGCCCGCCAGGAGCTCATTACCCGCGACGCACCACCGTGACCATGCATCCGCTTCCGAGCGCTCTGCCCTCGATGCCGAACCCCTGTGCGGGCGTTCCGGTCAACCCGTGGTGTCCGACCACCCACGCCGCTGCCGGTTACCACGTGGTGCCGGGCCGTGGACACGGGTCTGGCACAGGGAACGAGTTCGCATTGGCCAGGCGAAGCAGGAGTGCAATCAGTCGTAGTACCGGAGCTCGATGACGTTGCCGTCCGGGTCGCGGATGTAAAGGGAGGTGCCGACTCCCCGGGCGCCGAACCGTCGATCGGGCCCGTCGACCACGTTGAAGCGACCGTTGCGCGCGAGCTCGTCGAAATCGGTTGGCTCCACCACGAGACAGAAGTGATCCGCGTTCTCGCCGGTGCGCGGCAGCTGCACCAGGTCGATGATCGTGGAGTCGTTCACCCGCACCGATGGGAACGGCGCCTCCCGCCGTCGCCATTCGTCGACGCGCACCGGGGTCAAGCCGAGCTCGTCGCAATAGAACCTGAGCGCCCGCTCGGGATCCGAGACGTTGATCACCAGGTGGTCGAAATTCGTGACCCCAAGGGCTCCGCCCACGCCGGGCTCCTCTCCTGACCGACCTCGTCCCGACGCGTGTCCACGTTACCGGCACGCTCCCGCGCCGATCCCGGACGGTGCCGGTTCAGCGCGAGAGCGTGTCCGATGAAGGACGCGTGACGGACCCCGGGCCCAACGCTCGTCGGCGTCAGCCCTCTAGCTGTTCTTGAGCCATACCGCCCGGTGGTTGCCGGGGTCCGTGACGTACACACTTCCGTTGCCTCGACAGCAGTGCCGCCCGGCGCGTTCGACAGCCCACCGATCGGCAGCTGCTCGGGTGCGGCGTACAACGCTTCGGCGGTTCTCTTGATCCGGATGACCGATGTGTTCCCACCACTGTTGTACGCGGTGACGTAGACGCTGAGATGGGTGTCGACGGCAATACCGACAGGGTTCGAGATGGAGCCGAACGGCAGCGTCATCTGGTTGCCCGTCTCGTGGAACAGCACCTGGACGTTTCCGTTACCGTTGTCGACCACGTACACATTTTGGAACTTGTCGACGGCGAGCCCGGTGAGGCTGGTCGACAATCCCGAGAATGGCAGCTGCGTCTGGGGCTGGTAGCCAGTGTTCGTCTTGACCAACTCCAAGACCCGTCCCGCGCCGTCGTCGGCGGCGTAGACGTTGCCCTTCCAGTCAACGGCGAGGCCGACCGGAACGAACGGCGAGCCACCGAATGGAAGCGTCGTCTGAGAGCCGCCGCTGTGCGGAAGCTCTTTGACGTTTTGGTTGGTGCTGTCGGCCACGTAAGCGTTCTGGGGTCCGTCCACGGCCACTCCGGCGATCCCGCCCGAGAGCCCACCGAAGAGCAGTTGTTTCTGGGACTTGAATCCGGTGCGCGACTTGGGAAGCTCGAGCACGCGGCCGGTCGTGGCGTTCGTGGCATCACTGACGTAGACGTTGCCGCCGCGATCCACGGTGATGTACTCGGGAGTAAAAGGAGAACCGCCGAACGGCAGGTTCTTCTGAGGTTGGAACGTGGGGTAGTGGGTCGGCTTGTGACCCTACGCAGCTTGTGGCTGCTGGGCCCTACCGGCCCGAAGGATGTTGCAAGCGGCGTTGGTGTCGGCGTGGGCCTGGTGGCCGCATGCCTCGCACTCGAACACCGCGCCACGCCGGTTCCGGGCCGAGACGTGCCCGCACGACGAGCACGTCCGGCTGGTGTGGCGAGGGTCGACCGCAACGACTCTCCTACCAGCATCTTCCGCTTTGTAGGTGAGCATCGCGACGAGGGTTCTCCACCCGGCGTCTTGGATGGACCTGTTGAGACCTGATTTGGCCCGAGCCCCGTTCGGTTCGTGGCCGCCTGTTCCGTCGGGGCGGGGTTTCGGGCGGCGGACCATGTTCCTCACCTGGAGCGCCTCGTGGACGATGAGGTCGTAGTCGTTCACGAGTGCCCGAGTGAGCTTGTGGAGGGTGTCGGCTCGCTGGTTGCGGATCCGGCGGTGGCATCGTCCGACCCTTTCTCTCGCCCGCTGCCGTCGGTTCGAGCCTCGAACTTTGGCCTGCAGGGCGCGTTGGGCGGCAGCGAGTTTCTTTTGGGCCCGCTTGGCCGGCCGGTCCGCTTGGATCAAGAGCCCGTCGCTCGTGGCCACGAGCACCCCCACCCCGAGGTCGATGCCCACGTGCTTGCCGGTGGCGGGAAGCGGCTGGGCCGGGACGTCCACGCACCGGATGCTCACGTACCAACGCCGACCCTGGCGGGCCACGGTGATGGCCCTCGGGGTGCCCCGGACCGGGCGGTGCAGGTGGACCTTGATCGCCCCGATGTCCTGGAGGTGGAGGCGACGGGAGGACTGATCGACGCGCCACGACTGTGTGTCCTCCCACTGGACCGAGTCGAAGCGCGCGACCGACCGGAAGCGGGGGTAGCCCGGCTTCTCCCCCGCCTTGCAGCGCCGGTAGAAGGCCTGAAAGGCCCGGTCGAGACGCTTGAGCGATCCCCGACACACGGTGACACCCCATCCCAAGACCTCGGGGCGGACATCACGTAACTCGGTCAGGGTGCGGCACTGGTCGACGTAGGACACCGAGCGCTTCTCCCACCGCCACGCGCCGCGGCGATCTTCGAGGGCCGCGTTGTAGAGCTCGCACTGGGCTCGGCGCAGCTGGTCGAGCGCCACGCCTTGCCGGACGGTGGGGCGGAGTGGGTAGCGGAAGGTGCGGCACCGGCCCATGGCTCGCAGGCTACGAACCGGCTGTAACGGTCGAACTGACCCACCACCGACGGTTGCGTCGAAATGCCGGCCTCTTGGTAGATACCGAGGTGCAAGCTAGCTGCGGTCTCTCACGGATTACTGCTGGTCACGGCACCAATCTTGAAGAGCCACTCGGCGGTGCGTCGCAGACCCTCGTCGAGGCTGATGGGGTCGTACCCGAGCCGCTTGTACGTCTTCGATTCGATGAGTTCACGGCGGGGCGGCTGGCCCGACGCCAGCTTGAAGGCGATGGCCATCAGCGTCGGTCCGAACACCTTCAGCAGCTCGGGATCGTCCGACGGTGCGACGTCGTCTACGTGGTGATCGATGCCGGCTAACGCGCAGATTCGATTGCAGGCCTCGGCCGTGCTGACCACGTCATGCGGACGGCCATCGAGCATGTAGCGCTCGCCTGACACGCCTCGATCGAGAGCGAGAATGCAACCTCGTGCGATGTCGTCTGCGAAGACCCAGCTCACGGGAAAGGTCAGATACTGCGTGATGCGTTGGCGAAGGGCCGAGAGGAGCACCCGATTGAAGCTGGTCCGTCCAATGGCATTGCTTGCGACCGGAGACGGACCGAAGATGGCCCCGGGGTGGGTGGTGACCACATCCTGACCGGCCGCAGCTCGGGCCATGGCGTCCTGGAATGCCGCCATCTTGGTGAGCGTGTACGGATCGGAGCTGGGTTCTTTCAATACCGGGGCGTCCTCACGCTCGAGACCTCCCGTCGTGTCGAAGAACGTGCCGGTGCTGACGGCGACGACCCGGCGCATGCCAAGAGCCGCGGCGGCGTCGAGAACATGCTTCGTGCCTCGGACGTTCACTTCTTCGAAGTCAGGGAGGTTCTGGCTGGCACCGCCCAAGAGCGCGGCACAATGGATTGCCGCGTCAGCACCGAGGGCGGCACGACGGACATCATCGGTACTTGTGATGTCGCCCCTGACGACCTCGACCCCCAAGGCGAGAAGAGGCTCGGTGTCCGCTGTTGCTCGGGCCAACGCCCGGACTCTGTCGCCGCGCTGGCTCAGAAGCTTGCAGATGTTGGCACCGGCCAGCCCGGTGGCCCCGGTGACGAGGACCGTCTCGGTCATGCCGGTGCCTGCTCGGTGACATCGGTGTAGGCCGTGTCGACCTGGTCGGGGTGATAGACGACGACCGGGGGGCTCGTGCCGAACACATCGAGGGTGTGGATGAAGCGATGGAGACCCATGGCGTTGGCACACGTGAAGCCGAGCTCGACGATCTGAGCAGCAGTGAAGACTTTTCCCAGCTCCTTGTAGACGTCGTCGTCGATGGCGTGATGATCGGCCGAGAGAAGGTCGAGGAACTCGACGGCCAGGCGCTCTTGGTCCGTCAGCTGCGAGCCACCCGGGGCAACCAGGCACGCCACGTCCTCGTCGGTAATCGAGTCGTGCTTCCGGGACTGCATGCAGGGCTGGCACTCACCGAGCTGAGCACTTCGGATCCGGATCAGCTCGACGATCCGAGGACCGAGGAGGCTCTGCTTCCCCGTGACACCGCGTGCCGCATTGGTCATGAGAATTTGCGCCGTCTTGTACGCGAAGATCTGCAAGGGGATCGGAGTGGCGTAGGTGCCGTCGGCCACTCCTTCTTCGATGATCCGTCTCGGTTCGTCGGCGAGCTGGTCCAACGGGATCGGCTCTATCCTTGGCATGGCATACCTACCCTCGGTTGGTGAGTGTGTCGGCGCTTTCCTTGCGAACCTATTAGGCGGGTGATGTGGTGTCCATGGTGCCCTCGTCAGTACTGCTCACCGACCGGGTGGCCATCGTGACCGGTGGCGGAGCGGGGATTGGTCGCGGCATCGCGCGGGCCTTCGCCGCATTCGGCGCCTCGGTGGCGATCTGGGAGCGCGATCCCGAGACCGCGGTGTCGGCCGCGGAGGAGGTCGGTGGGCTTGGCCTCGCGACCGATGTCCGCGACTCCGCCGAGGTCGACGCCGCGCTCGCTCGTACGACAACTGAGCTCGGGCCTGTCAGCATTCTCGTGAACAACGCCGGGGGCGTGTTCTCCTCGCCGATCCTCGAGACTTCGGAGAACGGCTGGGATGCGCTCTACCGGGCCAACCTCAAGCACGTGATGCTGTGCACCCAACGCGTGGCCCGAACGATGGTCGGGAGTGGAACGACCGGCAGCATCATCAGCGTCACTTCGATCGAGGGCGTTCGGGCGGCTCCCGGATACGCCGCCTATGCGGCGGCGAAAGCGGGGGTCATCAACTTTACGAAGACCGCTGCTTTGGAGCTTGCCCCCTTCGGCATCCGGGTGAACGCATTGGCCCCCGACATCACCTTGACCGAGGGGATGGCGTCAGTGGCGCCACCCGGAGCTGAGGCGCATTTCGGCCTGACGGTCCCGATGGGGCGTCCCGGCCACGTCGACGAGATGGGGGGCGCCGCCGTCTTCTTGGCCTGCTCGCTTTCGAGCTACATCACGGGCCAGACCATCCACGTCGACGGGGGGACCCAGGCGGCGAGCGGCTGGTACCACCATCCCGAAAGCGGTTCGTACATCCTCGGGCCTTCCTGAGTTGCCCGGCGGTTCAAACCCGGGCGGAGTCAGGTGTCCTCCCGGGCAGGTGAACCCCACGGGGGCGATCGTCCTCGTGGCCCCGGAGGTAGGGCTCGTACTGTCTGCGCATGGGCATGGCGCGGATCACCGGGGGCTCGGTCCCGACTCTTGCCGATGTGATCACCTCGAGGAGATTGCCCGCCCGGTCAGGGCCGCGACTACCTCGAGTCCAGATCCTGAGCGATCTCCCAGATATGACCCGCGGGGTCGGAGAAGCTGGCGGTACGCATCCCCCACGGCCGATCCACCGGTCCGTTGAGCAGCGCGACCCCCCTGTGCGCCAGCTCGGTACACGCCGCGTCCACATCATCCACAAACACGGCCAACACGAACCGTGACCCGCCCTCGGGGCTCCCGACCGCTGTCGGTGCGATCAGCTCAGGAGCGGCGGACACGTCCCTCACCATGACCATGATGTTCTCGAATTTGAACAGGGCCGAGGTCTCGTCCTCGAAGAGAAGCGGTAGGGCGAAGACCTCCTGGTAGAACGTTTTGGTTCCAACGAGGTCCTCGGCGAACAGGTTGATGACGTTCACGCTCTTCAGCGAAAGGGCCATGTCGGATTCTCGCACGCGTCCTCGGACGGGGTGTCCCAGTTCGAGCGCGAACTACGACGGGCGGTTATGGATGGTGGGCTGTAGAGCCTCGGCTGATGGTGGGCCGCCCGGGGCTCGAACCCGGCACCTTGGGATTAAAAGTCCCCTGCTCTACCCGATGAGCTAGCGGCCCGGACGCAACGCCGAACGAGTCCGGGCGGAGCTACCGAATCCCCAGGCTATGTCGCCGTCGCCTGGGCCCACGAGACGCGGGCGCGCCGGGAGGCTTTGACGTACCCGTTGTCTACGAACCATCGAGCCGAGCTCTCGAGGGCCTCGGACGCCGGCCGGGGGGAGTAGCCCAGTTCCTTGCGGGCTCTCGAGTCGTCGAAGGCCATGTGCGTGGTCGACATCCGGGCCGCCTCGATCGGGATCGAGGGGTGGCGCCGAAGTAGACGCCCCTCGACGAACTCCGACAAGTGCGCCACGCCGAGCGACACGGCGCGTGGCACCCGCAGCCGGGCTGCCGGCAGTCCGGTGCACGCCGCCAGGACGTCGAGGAGCCGTTTCAGCGAGTAGTTCTCGCCACCCAGGATGTAGCTGCCCCCGACCGCGCCTCGCTCCCACGCGAGCACGTGACCGGACGCCACGTCGTCGACGTGGACGACGTTGAGGGTCGTGTCGACGTAGCCCGGGACCCGCCCGTTGAGGTAGTCGAGGACGAGCCGTCCTGTCGGCGTGGGAGCGCGGTCGCGGGGCCCGAGCGGGAAGGTCGGCATAACGATGGTCACCGGCAGGCCCTGTGCGCCCGCCCGCAACATCTCGTGCTCGGCCACGTACTTGGACCGCTTGTACGACCCGAAGAGGTGGCTCACGTCCGGGTAGTCGTGCTCGTCCGCGGCCCCGCCCCGATGCGCCGCCTCGAGGCCGAGGGTCCCGACGGTGCTCGTATACACGACCCGTTCGACGCCGGCGTGGCGCGCCGCCTCGATGACGTTGCGGGCGCCTCCGACGTTGACGTCGTAGAACAGGCGTGGGTCCGGCGCCCAGAACCGGTACAACGCCGCCACGTGGAAGACGGCCCGACAGTCCTTGGCGGCGCGGCTGACGGCGTCCGCGTCGCGGATGTCCGCCTCGATCGGCTCGACGTCGAGCCCCTCCAGGTTGCGGTCGTCGGCGCCGGGCTCGACCATGGCCACCACGCGCGCCCCCCGGTCCAAGACGGTGCGCACCACCGCCGATCCGATGAACCCGGTGGCGCCGGTGACGAGCACGCGGTCGGTCGGCTCGAGGGTCGGCATCGGTGGGCGCGGCCGGGGGGTCAGCCGGGCGAGCGCCGCAGGGCGCCCTTGGCCATGGTCTTCCCGAACTCCCAGAACAGACCCGACCCCCGGCTGGCGTCGGCGAGCACGTCGTCGAGCGCTTCGACGAAGTACTCGACCTCCTCGTCGCCCGCGATGAGCGGCGGCAGCAGCTTGACGACGTTCATGTTGTCCGCGGCCACCTGGGTGAGGATCCCGTGGCGGTGGAACAGCGGCACGACGACGAGTTGCGAGAACAACGCGGGGCGCATGGCCTCGATCGCCCTCCACCGCAGCCGTAGACCGCGCGACCCGGGTGGGCCGAACACGAGCCCGATCATGAGCCCTTTGCCCCGCACCTCGTGCAGGAATTCGTGGCGCTCGACCAAGGGATCGAGCGCCTTGACGAACGCCTCACCCGTCCGCCGGGCGCGGTCGACGATGTCCTCCTCGTCGAAGGCCTGCAACGTGGCGAGGCCAGCGACCATGGCGAGCTGGTTCGTGGCGAAAGTGGACGAGTGCACCACGGCACGGTCCATCGAGCTGAACACCTTGTCCGACACCTTCGCCGAGGAGAGCATCGCCCCCACCGGCACGTACCCGCCCGACAGCGCCTTCGACACGGTGATGATGTCGGGCTCGACCCCCCAGTGCTCGTGGCAGAAGAAGCGACCCGTGCGGCCCATGCCGGCCTGGATCTCGTCGATGACGAACAGGGTCTTGTGCCGCCGGCACAGCGCCTGCGCCTCGGGCCAGTAGTCGTCGGGGGCGAGGTTCACGCCCTTGCCCTGGATGGGCTCGACCACGAATGCGGCGACGTCGCCCCGGCCGAGCGCTTTCGCCAGGGCGCCCGTGTCTCCGAACGGCACGCAGTCGGTCGCGATGAGCGGGCCGAAGCCATCGCGGAACTCGCGGCCCCCATTCAGCGCGAGCGCGCCCGTGGTGAGCCCGTGGAAGCCGTGGTCGGCATAGACGATGCGATCGCGCCGAGTGGCGGCGCGTGCGAACTTGATGGCCGATTCGATGGCCTCCGCCCCGGAGTTGGTGAAGACGACACGTTCGATGCCCGGATGCGAGCGCGTGACCAGCGCCTCGGCCAGGACGCCGGGCAGCAACGCGCAGTCCATCTGGATGAGGTTGGGCAGGTCCGCGTCGAGGGCGTCGTGCAGGGCCCGGGTGACGGCGGGGTGGCCGCGGCCCAATGCGTACACGCCGAAACCGGACAGGAAGTCGAGGTACTTGCGACCCTCGGCGTCGTAGAGGTAACAGCCTTCGCCGCGCTCGTAGAAGCGGTCGAAGCCGATCGTCTTGAGCACCCTCGCCAACTGCGGGTTGACGAAGCGCCTGTGGAGACGGAAGTTCTCGCCCCGACGCTCCTCGACGACCTTGCTCAGCTCGAACGGCATGCGACCCCCCGCGACCCCGGTCCGGCGAGGCTACCAACGAGCCCCACCGGCGCCTCGGCGCTTGCGAGGCGCAGCGCCGGCTCGTCGCCGTGGCCCCTGACGCCCCTCACCTCGCCCGGGCGCACCGGGCGAGGACCCCCAATTCCTGGAGGGAGGGTCGACGCGGCGTGAGGCCCGGGACCGGGCCCCAGGCATGGGACTTTGGTCACAAAACGTGGGATTTTCTCTGAGCGTGACTTAATAACTGCGCTCCGTGCTCCGATATCCGGGGGGTGAGGCGGCTACCGGGGCGTCGTCAGCGCCGTCAAAGCACGCGGCACGAGGGGATTCGCGGCGTCCCGATTCGCTCGGTGCTCGTGGTCCTGGCCTCGGTCACGGCCCTGTCGCTGGTGGGCACGGGCGTCATCGGCCGGGGCGGGACGAGCCGGTCCGGCCTGGCGCACCCCAAGGCCCAGCCCATGCCGGTGACGGGCGCCTATCCGCAATCACGCCAGGGCATCCTGCCGCCGACCGAACCTCCCCAGAACATCCCCCCGTCGCCGAATTTCCTGTCGAACTGTGCGGGCGCCCACTACGACGGTTCCGCCGGGTGCGTGAGCGCGGTGCTCCAGGCCATCGCCAACGCGCGGGAGCACGAAGGCCTCCCCGCCATGGCGCTGCCGACCGACTGGGGACAGCTGAGCCCGGGACAGCAGCTGTTCGTGGCGACCAACCTCGAACGCACCGCCCGGGGACTGCCGCCCATGACCGGCATGTCGAGCGCGCTCGACCAGGCGTCCCAGTCCGCCGCGACCGCCAACGCCGACCCCTCGCCCCCGCCCGGGTTCCCGTGGACGGCGTGGGGCGGCAACTGGGCGGGCGCGATGGGCAATCCCCTCGAGGCCATCTACTACTGGATGTACGACGACGGGCCCGGGTCGTCCAACATCGACTGCACCCAGGCGAACCCGTCGGGGTGCTGGGGACACCGCGACAACGTGCTGCTCAACCTGAGCTGCCAGCCGTGTCTCATGGGCGCGGGGCTCGACCCCTCGGCATGGCAGGGCTACCCGAGCTGGACGCAGCTACTGGTGGACACGTCGGGCACCACCCTTCTCGACTTTTCGTGGAGCCAGGTGCTCTCCTACCTCCCGGGTTCGCCGGGAGGGTCAGGGCTCGCCGCGCCGGCAGTGGGCATCGCACCCACGCCCGACGGGCAGGGCTACTGGCTCGTCGCCTCGGACGGCGGGGTGTTCAGCTTCGGGAACGCGCCGTTCTACAACTCGATGGCGGGCACGCCGCTGGCTGCGCCCGTCGTCGGGATCTCGGCGACACCCGACGGCCACGGCTACTGGCTCGTGGCCTCGGACGGCGGCCTGTTCGCGTTCGGCGACGCCGGCTTCTTCGGCTCGATGGGCGGCCATCCGCTGTCGCAGCCCGTGGTGGGCATTGCGTCGACCCCGGACGGGCGGGGCTATTGGGAGGTCGCCTCGGACGGTGGCCTGTTCGCGTTCGGCGACGCCCGCTTCTACGGGTCGATGGGTGCCCACCGCTTGGCCCAGTCCGTGGTCGGGATGTCGTCGACGCACGACGGCCACGGCTACTGGCTCGTCGCCTCGGACGGCGGGCTGTTCGCGTTCGGGAACGCCGGCTTCTGGGGGTCGATGGGCGCCACCCACCTGTTTCGCCCGGTCGTGAGCATGTCCGCCACGCCCGACGGACGGGGCTACTGGCTCACCGCCTCCGACGGCGGGATCTTCGCCTTCGGTGACGCCGCCTTCCGGGGCTCGACCGGCGGCCACATCCTGAACGCGCCGGTGGTGTCGATGGCGGCGCCGTCGAACAGCGGCTACTGGTTGGCGGCGGCCGACGGCGGCATCTTCAGCTTCGGGGTGCCGTTCCACGGCTCCATGGGCTGAGCCCCACCCCGGGGGCGCGCCCAGCGTCCCGCCCCGGAGAGAACGCCGCCGGTACGATCGGCGTCGATGGACCGGGAAGAAGCGCGCCACGCGACGCGCGACACCGACGACGACTCCGACTCTGTTGCGATGGACTCTCGTGCCGTGGACTCCGGTGCGGTCGAGCCTGGTGCGGTCGAGCCTGGTGCCCGTGACGCGGAAATCGACACGAGCGTCGTCGACCGGATCGAGGAGCAGCTGGCCGATGTCGAGCTCGCCCTGGCCCGCATCGACGACGGAACCTACGGGCGCTGCGAGGTGTGCAACGAGGCGTTCAGCGACGCCGAGCTCGAACAGGCACCGGCGGCCCGCTTCTGTCGCGCCCACTTGCCGATGTCATTGGCCTGAGGGCCGATGACATCGGCCTGAGGGCTGGGCTCAGCCCTTCTTCGTCTCCCAGAAGATCGTGTCGATCTCCTGGATCTGGTCCAGGAGGTTCTGAGCGACCTTGACGTCCGTCGACTTCTTCGAATCCCCGGCCGCCTTGGTGGCCTTCCAGAACACCTCGTGCAACTGCGGGTACTTCTTCAGGTGCTCGGGCTTGAAGTAGTCGGTCCACAGCACCCACAAGTGGTGCTTGACGAGCTCGGCCCGCTCCTCCTTGATGTTGATGGCACGTTCCTTGAACACCTCGTCGTCCGACGCGTTGAACTTCTCCATGCAACCCTTGACGGACTCGGCCTCGATCCTCGCTTGGGCGGGGTCGTACACGCCGCAGGGGAGGTCGCAGTGGGCGTGAATCGTCCGAGGAGGGAGGATCCGGTCGACGAGGGAGAGAAGGCGATCCACGATGCGCATATGCAGGTCCCTTTCAGGGTGAAGCCGATGGGGGGTCGTGTTCACCTTACCCACATGCGGGACCAGGTGACCCTGGGCCGGCGTTCCAACCGGGGGCATTCCTCCCTGGTCATCAAGGTCGCGCTGGGTGCGGTCGTGGGGGGCGCGGCAGCGGGGTATGCGCTCGTGCGCCCCCGCCGCGTGGTGGTGGAGGGCCACAGCATGGAGCCGACCCTGGCGCCCGGCGACCGGCTCCTCGTGACCCGGGCGACGCACCTGCAGGCCGGCGACGTGGTGGCGGTGCGCGACCCGCGCGACCGGGACCGGGTGCTGGTCAAGCGGGTTGCCGCATTGCTCGACGACGAGGTGGTGTTGCGAGGCGACAACCCGCGCGCGAGCACCGACAGCCGGAGCTTCGGGGGCGTGACGCGCCGAGCGGTCCTCGGGCGGGTGGTGCGCCGCTACGCGCCGTCGTGGCGCGCCGGGCCGGTGCGATGACGCTCGTCGGGTCCCTGTTGCGGGTCGAAGTCCTTGTGTCGGGTTTGTCAGAGAGGGGGAGGTACGATCGACTTCGATGGGTTGGTTGGATTCCGAGCTCGAACGGCTTTTCGCGCCCGACTACCTCGACGGATTGAGCGAACGCACCCTGGACGAGGTGCGCGCCATGCGGGCCGAATGCCAGGAGGCCGAGACGGTGGTTTCGTACCTCCGGAGAGTGGCCCAGGGACGCCTGGACCTGATCCACGCATGTCTCGACCGCGACGGCGGCGCCGAACCGGGCAACCTCGACGCGCTGGTGGAGCGCCTGCCGAAGATCATCGGTTCCGGCCCGCCCCGACCGTCGGGTCCCGGACGCCTCCCGTCGCAGATGTCGCCGGACATGAATCGAGACGACCTGACGTACGAGATCGACGCGATTCTCGACGCCGACCGGATCGGCCGGCTGCCCGAAACGGGCGACGACGAGCTGCGCGCCATGGCGACGCAGCTCACGGAGCTCGAGGCGCGCATCTCCGACCAGCGGCGGGCCCTGCACGAGCGCATCGACAAGCTCCAGGCAGAGATCGTGAGCCGCTACAAGACGGGTGAAGCATCCGTCGACGGCCTGCTCACCTGACCGGACCTCTCACCTGACGACGGCCTGTGCCCAAGCAGCTTCCGGAACGCTGGCGGGACCTCGGCGCGTTCATCCGTGAGCAACGCTCGACGGCGCGGCTGTCGTTGCGCCGGCTGTCGGAGCTGGCCGGGATCTCCAACCCGTACCTGAGCCAGATCGAGCGCGGACTACGGCGCCCCTCGGCGGAGATCCTCCAACAGATCGCCAAGGCGTTGCGGATCTCGGCCGAGACCCTGTACGTGCAGGCCGGGATCCTCGAGCCGGGGACGGGCGAGGCCGATCTGGCGCGCGAGATCCTGGCCGACCCTCACCTGAACGAGGACCAGAAGCAGGCCCTCATCCGTATCTACCTGTCGTTCCGCCACGAGAACGAGGCCGCGGACGAGCGCGACGCTGCACCCCAGCGCGAGGAGGCGTAAGCGCCTGACGGGCGTGCGGGCCCGATGGCACGAGGGCTCGAGGGCGAAGGAGCTGGGCCGACGGCCCAAAACGGGCTACAGGTAGGCTCGGCTCGGTGCGACGACTCGCGGTCCTGTCACTGCACACGTCGCCTCTCGCTCAACCCGGCACGGGTGACGGCGGGGGGATGAACGTCTACGTGCGAGAGCTGTCCACCGCCTTGGCCCGCGCCGGCGTGGAGTGCGACGTCTACACCCGGGCATGGTCGGAGGACCTTCCCGGGAGCGTGGCGGTCGAGCCCGGCCTGCGGGTCCACTACGTGCCCGCCGGTCCCATCGGGCCCATGGCGAAAGAGGCGCTGCCCGGCGTGGTCGACGAATTCGCCGCCAACGTGCTGTCGCTCATGACCTCAGGCGCAGGGGTCGACCCGACGCTGCACGAGGAGACGGGGTTCGACGCCGTCCACGCCAACTACTGGCTGTCGGGCATGGCCGGGCACCGCATCAAGCACGAGCTCGAGCTCCCACTCGTGTCCACGTTCCACACCTTGGCGCGCGTGAAAGCCGAAGCGAGCCCGGAGGAGGTGTCGAGCGACGAGCCCCATCGCCGGGCCGAAGCCGAAGCGACGATCATGCGGTGCTCCGAGGTGGTGCTGGCATCGTGCACGGTCGAAGCGGAACAACTCGCCCAGCTGTACGACGGCGACCCCGAGCGGATCCGGGTGGTGGCGCCCGGCGTGGACCACGCGTTCTTCGCGCCGGGGTACCGCCCCCAGGCCCGTCGCGCCATCGGCGTGGAGGGCGACGAGCCGGTCCTGTTGTTCGTGGGCAGGATCCAACCGCTCAAGGGTGGCGACGTCGCGGTGAAGACGCTTCACGCGCTGCGTGGCCACCCCGGGGCGCGGCTCGTCGTGGTGGGTGGACCGAGCGGGCCGCGCGGCGAGGAGCACTACGCGTCGATGCAGAAGCTCGCCGATGAGCTCGACCTGTGCGACCGGGTCGGCTTCGAGGCGCCCCAGCCGCACGAGCTCCTGTCCACCTACTACCGGGCGGCGGACGTGTGCGTGGTGCCGAGCCGGTCCGAGTCCTTCGGGTTGGTGGCGCTCGAGGCGGCTGCGTGCGGCACGCCGGTGGTGGCGTCCGCCGTCGGCGGGCTCACCACCCTGGTCGACCACGGCCGCACCGGCTTCGTCGTCGACCCCCCCACTCCGGAGGGATTCGCGGCGGCCGTGTCGGCCGTGCTGGCCGATCCCCTGCGGGCGGAGCGGATGGCGACCGCGGCCGTGGTCCGGGCCCGCCGCTACACCTGGGCGCAAGCGGCGGCGCTGCTGCGGGCGACCTACGAGGAGTTGGCGGAGCAGCGACTCGTCGAGTGCCGCTGAGCCCGGCGCCCCACCCGGACCGTCAGCGCTCGTCGCCCCGAAGACCTCGCGTCGAGGACGTCACCGATGCCCGTCGCCGACATCGCCACGCCCGAAGAGCGCGCCGCCTGCAGGAAGCTGATCGACGAATGGGGTAGGGCACGCCTCGCAGAAGGCGGAGCCGTCGTGGCGGTCGACCGCCAACCCGAGCTCGACCGGTGGTATCTGCGACTGCGGGGCGACGAAAAGGATTTCATCACCGTCTGGCTCACGATCCGCCAGCGCACCGTGCACCACGAAGCGCAGGTCATGCCGGCACCGGAAGTGAACGTGCGCGAGACGTTCGAATACCTGCTGCGGCGCAACGCCGAGCTTCATCAGATGCGGTTCGCCCTCGGACCGGAAGACGCGGTCTACCTCGTGGGCGAGATCCCGGTGACCGAGGTCAGCGAGGACGAGCTCGACCGGATCGTGGGTTCGGTGCTGGCGTACGTCGACACGTACTTCCCGACTGCAATGAGTATCGGCTTCGCCGGCCGGTATCGCCGTCGCCGACCTGCGTGAGCGCGCCGCAGGCGCGGCGCGTCGCTTCCTCGAGCGCGCCCGCGCTCGGTGCGGCTAGGGTGCGGTCGACGCGGCCCGAGGGGTCGGTGACGGCGGTCGATCGGGGAAGTGCGGCCGTCGTCCAAGGGTTCCTCGGGCCGCGTCGCGCGCGACATGGAGCTGTTCGCTTCGATCGCGGTGGCGCTCGCCAGGTGGTGCCGTGTATGTCGTGCTGTGTCTTGGTGCCGTGGTCTTGCCGTGGTCTCGCTCGCGATGCGGTCGCGTCGTGCGGTGTCTCATGGCGCGTGCGGAGTGTCACGGATTCGCGACGTTGCGAGACACGGTGGCCGGCCTCGGTCGTGATGGTGAGTGATCCGGCTCTCGGCTCGATGGAGCGCGGCGGTAGCGTGGCGTCGATGTCGACGCGTTTGCTCGTCGTCGGAGGCGGTCGTATGGGGAGCGCGCTCGTGCGCGGGTTGCTCGGCGCGGGTTGGGATCGAAGCGCCATGTCGATCGCGGAGGCCCGGGCGGAGCGCCGAGCCGAGCTGGCCGACGAGCTCCCCGGGGTCGCGGTGGCGGCGGACGTGTCGGGAGCAGATGGCGCGGTCGTCGCAGTCAAGCCGGCCGACGCCGAAGCCGCCTGCCGGGCCCTGACGGAGCAGGCGGTCGGGCGGGTGTTGTCGATCATGGCGGGCGTGACGATCGGCCGACTCGAGTCGTGGCTCGGGCCGCAGACCGCCGTCGTCCGGGCCATGCCCAACACCCCCGCCACCATCGGGGCCGGGATGTCGGCGGTGGCGGGCGGCAGCCGGGCCGGGGAGGCCGACCTGGCCTGGGCGGAGGAGATCCTGGGGTCGGTAGGCCAGGTCGTCCGGCTGCCCGAGGCCTCGCTCGACGCCGTGACCGGCCTGGCGGGCTCGGGGCCGGCCTACGTCTTCCTCGTGGCCGAAGCCCTGATCGCGGCGGGCGTCGAAGTGGGGCTTACGCCCGAGACGAGTCGTCTCCTGACCGTCCAGACCCTGGCCGGTTCGGCCCAGCTGCTCGCCCAGTCGGGTGAATCGCCCGAGAGCCTGCGGGCCCAGGTCACCTCACCGGGTGGCACGACCGAAGCCGGTGTCGAGACCCTCGAACGCCGGGGGATCGGCGCTGCTTTCGCCGAGGCGGTGGCGAGGGCGACCGAGCGCTCACGGGAGCTCGGCCGCTGAACCGACGGGTCCGGGCTGGGCCGACCGGTCCGGGCTGGGCCGACCGGTCCGGGCTGGGCCGACCAGTCCGGGCTGGGCCGGTAATCACCCTCATGAGCTGGACCGCCGCCTCGCGTTTCAGTTCCCACCCTCTTTCCCCATCCGCCACAGTGGCGTACAGTCGCCTCAGGCGGAGAGGGGTGATTCCACTGAGCACTGATGACGTCACGAGTGCTCGTTACCTGACAGTTCGCGAGGTGGCGAGCACGCTCCGAGTGTCGAACATGACCGTGTATCGACTGATCAATGCCGGGGACCTGCCTGCGGTTCGCGTCGGCAAGTCGTTCCGCCTACGCGAGGACGACGTGAACCGCTACCTGGCCGACCGGTATACGCAAGCCGGCTGATTCATCCACCAGCCGCCCTGGCGCCGACGGGAGGCGGGTGAGCACGCGGCGCCAGGGGTCGGTCTTCCTGCTGACCGATTACGGGGGCGCAGATGAGTTCGCAGGGGTGGTGCGGGCAGTGGTCGCGCGCCATGCCCCGGGCGCCCCGATCGTCGACCTGAGCCACGACGTGCCGCCGTTCGACGTGCGCGCCGGAGCGCTGGCCCTGGAGCGCGCCGCCCCCTATCTCGGGCACGGAATCGTGCTGGCGGTCGTCGACCCGGGTGTGGGTTCGGCGAGGCGCGGCGTTGCCGTGACCCGTGGTGCGAAGGACGGGCCGAGCCACTTCGTGGGGCCGGACAACGGTCTTCTGCCATGGGCGCTCGACGCACTCGGTGGCGCGGTCCGAGCAGTGGAGCTGACGTCTGGGGCGAACGTCGCAGCGACGGATTGGGCGAACGACGCGGGACGGGCCCCGAAGACCTTCGACGGCCGTGACCTGTTTGCACCGGTCGCGGCACAGCTGTGGTGTGGTGCCGCACCCGCCACGGTCGGCACCCCGATCGAGGTCGACAGCCTCGTCCGTCTGGCGCGTCCTCATCTGCTCGTCGCGCCCGGCACGGTGGAGGCGGAGGTCCAGTGGATCGATCGCTTCGGCAACGCGCAGCTGGCGGCGCGTCCCGACCACATTCGGGCCGCGGGGCTCTCACGCACGCTCGACACCGTCATCGGGTCCGCGGTGCACCGCATGGAGATGGTGGCGGCGTTCGCCGAACTCGCCACCGACGCGCCCGGCCTCGTGGCCGATGCCAACGGCCATTTGGCTCTAGTCGTGAATCGCGGTTCGGCTGCCGACCTCCTCGA